>Ga0185299_10002549_pt1 | contig 27571 bp, 19 predicted proteins | sample PaiPotPPA55metaG_FD_128002 | JGI IMG/M metagenome (GOLD analysis project Ga0185299, IMG submission 128002) | Iron sulfur acid spring bacterial and archeal communities from Banff, Canada, to study Microbial Dark Matter (Phase II) - Paint Pots PPA... ...
CGGAAACGACAGGACTTAGAAGATGAAACTGTCGAAACTCAGCCAAATCATCGCTTTCCGTCGATTCCCGTTGTTCAGGTTTTGTGGCATTCCTGCCACGAAACCATTTATGAGATAAGTTCTAGTTACCCGACCGGTCTAGCAGTCGGCGTCCTCCGTCGGGCATCGGTGCCTCTCATTCCAGAAGGCCACGGCGTGCAGGTCGGAGCTGTAGCCATAGGTACCGGCTGCTGTTCTGCTAGAAATTGACGCGCCGAACTAGTTCTTCGTACCTGGCATCGGAACGCAAGCTATCAAGAGCGGGATCGACGTTCATAAGGGCCATCGAGGCGGAACGATCGTTGTAGGCTTTCTCGAGCCACGCGAAGGCGCCGTCCTTTTCGTGCAAGCCTGCATAGACCAAAGCAACTGCATAAGCGGGAACGTACTGCGTGCGAGAGCGTTTTTTCAGAATTTCAAGGATCTTTCTTGCTTCTTTCACGTTTCCAGCCATGCCATAGGCGTGTCCAAGCGCGCCTTCATAGTAGGAGTCATCTCCGGATAGATGCACGGCCTCCTGGAACTCCGCGATCGCTTTGTCCGGCATACCGCGTTGCTCATACACATTCCCGAGCCGAAAGTGCGCGCGAGGGAAATTGGGGTCGATTTCCAGCGCCTTGGTAAGAATATCAGCGGCTTGTTCCTGCCGGCCGGCTACTAACAAAACGAGCCCGGCGTTGCAGCTCACAATGAGAGAGAGTGGATCATCTTTCTGGGCAAGCTCAGTTTCCCTCAAGGCCTCGGGAATGCGGTGCCGGGCGGCCAAGTCCTGCCCATTCCAGGAGTGGGCCATTGCATAGCCAGGGTTTGCGTCGAGGGCTCGCCGGAACTCTTGTTCCGCGGCTCGACCGTTCCAACCATAATAGAAGTAGACGAAACCCAAGGTGGCGTGCGCCTCGGCCAGGTCATCGTTTATTGCCAACGCTTTCTTGGCGGCGTCCTCGGCCGGTGGAAATGCTTCTTTAGGTGGCAAGAGGCCGTAGAGACCGAGAAGTGCATAGGAGTCCGCGACCCCCGCATGAGCTTCCGCAAAATTTGGATCGAGTGCTACCGCCTGCTGGAAATAGCGGAGCCCCTTGATGATCGCCTGCTCCGTCCTTCGATTCCAGAAATAACGCCCTCGAATGTAGGCCTCGTACGCATCCACATTCTTAGTCGAAAGTTTCGAGAGGGGTCCGGTATCTTCCCCAGTAAGCTTGAGACGGATACTTCGAGCAACGCGGTCCGAAAACTCGTCCTCCAAAGTGAAAACGTCGGTGAACTTTTCATCGAAGGCATCCGCCCAAAGTTCCACGCCGTCGCGGACCCTGGTCAACTGGACCGTGAGCCGGACGCGATTACCTTCCCGCTGCATGCGGCCATCCAGAACGGCATCCACACCTTGTTCCAGGCCGGCGGTCCGGGAGTCTTGTGGCAGCGTCGCGTATTTTTGGACGGCGCTGGTTGGCCTGGTGACAATTTTCCCGCTGTGGCCGAGCTTCGTGATGACGGCATCGGCCATGGCGATGCCGACGTAGGCTTGGCCGATCTTCTCGCCCACCGTCTGGAAGGGCAATACTGCCAAAGATCCGGCGGTCGGAGTCGGTGCCGGAGGATTGGCGATACCGCCGGTTACCCTCACAAAACGTGCGAGGAATAGGGTGGCGATAACCACGGTTGCTGCCAGAGTGATGAGCCTCCACGCGGAGGCCCCGGGGAACTTGGAAATGAGCGGCATGGAGACATCGGGCGGAGATGGAAGGGCTACGGCCTGGAGAGGGTGCTTATCGTCCGAATTTTCGACCTGCGGACCAACCTCGCTATGGTCCGCCAGGTTCTCGACCGGGGCGATGAATCGGTAGCCGGACTTGGATACCGTTTCGATGTACTGCTGGTGGCCGCGTTCGTCGCCGAGAGCCTTCCTGAGTAAGGATACCGTTACCGCGAGATTGCCTTCTTCTACGAACGAGTCGGGCCATAGGGCCTTCATCAACTCGTCCTTCTGACACAGGTGTCCGCTCCTCTCCACCAGAAAGACCAGCAAATCGAAGGCCTTAGGAGTCAGACTCACCGGGTGCCCCTCGTAAAAGAGGAGCCGCTCGGCGGGTTGCAGCTCGTAGCTTCCGAACCGGTATAAGTGCCTGATAAGAGTGCGCATAACGGTCAAAAGAAATTCTTAAGATTTTGCCAATCGATTTTGCAGGACATCGGCCAACCCACGTTGTAGGGTGACCGCGTTTCCCAGACCTCTCGGCCGGGGAGTATAGCGCTGATTATGGGACAGTTCACGCGGAATTACAGCCAAGTGAAAAGGGGTTTCGAAAAGGGAACCTTCCCAACTGGTAGCCGATCCCTGGGTTCTGCGTTGGTAAGGCTTTCGAATCGAATGGCCGTTACGCACGGGCTGGCGGAATGTAGCTTTCGGTGAAAGGGTCAAGTCTATGGAATCCTGTATGGAAGTGGCCACAGCGAACGAGGTTCGGTATGCACCAAAAACGGTCCTCCCCAACCATATCCACGAGAAGCCATACTTCTGCGCGGTTCTGAAAGGGAGCTATGTCGGCAAGTATGGCTCGAAGTTTCAGGAAGGACACGCCTCGGAGACGGTGTTCCGCCCGGCCGGTGAAACGCACACGGTTCGGTTCCATGATACCGAGGCGCGGCTTCTGCGCATCGAGCTACCGCGACGCTTAATGCAGCGCGCCGCGGAATTTTGCCGCGGACTGGAGGTTTCCTCCAATTTCGTAAGCGGAAGGCTGACCTGGCTGGCGAAGCGGGTCTGGGCGGAAGCTCAGCTTAATGATCCGTGTTCCCAACTTGCCGTCGAGGGTCTCTTGCTGGAGATGCTGGCGGAAGTATCCAAGCAGGGTGCTCCTCGAGTGGAACGCGTACCACCCTGGCTTTTGCGCATCAAGAAACAGATCGAAGAGACTTCGGTGGATGGGCTCTCGGTGGAGGGCTTGGCTCGGAACGCGAACGTTCATCCTGTCTACTTGATCACCGCGTTTAAGAGAGCGTTCCGGTCGACGCCGGGGGAATTCCAGCGGCAGATGCGCGTCCGAAAAGCCGAGGAACTGATGATGAATGCACCAGACATGCCGCTCTCCGAAATTGCGCTGGCGACGGGATTTTTCGACCAGAGCCATTTCTGCAGAGCATTCAAACAAATTGCGTGTGTAACACCAAGTAGGTTCCGCCAAGACCACTACAGGTCTTAGAATCGTCCCAAACGCGTCGGTTGGATAAAACATATGGGATCGAAACAGGAAATTACTCGGCGAAACATGCTGGCGATGATGACGGGGCCGCTCGTCGTCCCCATTTGCCCGCTGACCACGTGCTCTGGCGAGCCGTCTGGTCAGAATCCAGGCAGCGCGGAATTCGACCTGCTGATTAAAGGTGGGAAGGTTATCGATCCGTCGCAAAACCTGGAAGAGGAACGCGATGTGGCGATCCGCGACGGGAAAATTGTACGGTTGGAAAGGGACATTCCGGCGAATCGAGCACGTCAGGTCCTGAATGCCACGGGTATGATTGTGACTCCCGGGCTGATTGACGTGCACGTCCACGTGCTGCCGTATGTGGGAGAGACCGGCACGGAACCCGATCCGTGTTGTATTGGGCGGGGCGTCACAACGGCGGTGGACGCCGGCACGGCGGGAGCGTTTACGCTACCGGCACTACGAAAGTTCGTCGCCGAAAAGTCGGAGACCCGCATTCGCGCATTAGTGCACATTGTCGCGATCGGAATGATCGTGGCGATCACTCCGGGCATGGAAGAGCTCGGGGACTTGAGATTCTGCGATCCGAAGCGCGCTGTGAAGGCGGCCACTGAGAACAAAGATCTTGTCCTAGGATTCAAAATCCGCATCGACCGCAAGTTTACCGTTCCCGGCAATAACGACATCGAGGCCATGAAACGTGCTCGCATGGCGGGAGACGAAGCGTCTCTGCCCATAACCATACATATTGGAGGCTCGTACACGCCGCTCAAGGAATTTATGCCGCTCTTGAAGCCGGGCGACATCGTTACCCATGTCTACAATCCGAGGCCGAACAGTATTCTCGATGATAGCGGGCGTTTGCTGCCGGAAGTGTTGGAAGCCCAGCGGCGAGGTGTTCGCTTCGACGTAGGACACGGAAGGACGAACTTCTCGTTTCGAATCGCCGAGAAATGTCTGGCACAAGGGTTGGTTCCCTACACGATCTCCAGCGACGTGAGTAACGGCAGCGTAAGAGGCCCGGTGTTCGATTTGGTGACTACAATGTCGAAATTAATGACGCTCGGCATGAGTTTGCGCGAAGTCATCGAACGCACAACGATAAACGCCGCTCGCTCCCTTGATTTCGGCCTGGAGATCGGAACGCTTAAGCCGGGAGCGGAAGCGGACGTTAGCGTGCTGCAAGTTCGCTCTGGCGAATTCAGCTTTGTGGACTCCGAGGGGCAGACCAGGACTGCCGGTCAAAAATTGGAAGCTGCGGCCACGGTGCGAGGCGGGAAAGTGTTCAATCCGACCAAGGCATCGAGTTCCGCGTGAGCTCGACTGCTTAGCTATCACAGCACAAAAAAATGCCGGGTGACGAGAAGATGATGACGAACATTCCGTGGGTCCGAGTGCTGTCGATCTGCGCAGCGTACGGTTTTCTGGTTATGGCCAGGCAGCCCACCACGGTTCATGCGCAGCAGCACTCCGAGCAGCATGCACCGAAGTTCCAACTGGAACCTCTTTGGAGAAAACCGCTGCCCGAACGCTGGATCACCGGCGAGGTGGGAGGCTCCTGCTTTGACGCGCAAGATCACTTGTTCACCGTGAACCGGGGTAACCTCACGCCGAAAGAACAAGTCCTGGGAGTGGTGTCGCCCGCAGTCATCGAATTCGATAAAAACGGTGCGGTGGCTAATTCCTGGGGAGATCGCAACATACTTCCCAGGAAGCTGCATAGCTGCTCGGTGGACTATCAAGGAAACGTGTGGATTGCGGGTAACGAAGACGCGATCGTGCAGAAATACTCGCACGATGGGAGCAAACTGCTGCTCCAGATTGGCACCAAGGGGCATTTTGATACCTCAGACGGCACCATTAACGGTGCCCCCATGAATTCCAGTCATGAACTGCTTAATCTTCCCGCGAACGCCGCAGTGGATGCCACCAACGGAGACATCTATGTCGCAGATGGCTACGGGAATCGCCGCATCGCCGTATACGATCGAGAGGCTCATTTTTTACGTCAATGGGGGCGTCAGGGCACGGTAGCGGAAGCGGATGCGGGGGAAGGCGGCGCCTTTTTGAAGGTGGTGCACTGCGTGGTGCTGGGGAACGATGGACTGGTTTACGTGTGCGACCGCCTGGGGGGACGCATTCAGGTATTCGACAAGATGGGTAATTTTAAGCGGAATATTCCGGTGCAGAGCTCTACGGCTCGGCTCACAGGGATCGGCGCCGTGTGCCAAGTCAGCTTTTCGCCTGATCCAGCGCAAAAATACATGTACGTTTGTAACTGCGGGGATGAGGAGATCAGAATTCTGGACCACGCAACAGGGCGAACACTGGGAACGTTCGGGCGGTCGGGGTTCGAAGCCGGGGAATTCAATGGGTTGCACAGCATGGCCGTGGATTCCAGTGGAAATATCGTCACGGCAGAAGCCGGGGTGGTAACGGGAGGCGGACATCGGCTGCAGATGTTTAGGTTAGTGGGAGATTAGAACGCTGGTGGAACCGGCAGGTCGGCCGACCAGATTTTTCTCAGGGCCTGTTTTTCCGACGGACGACGTCAGGGACGAGAACGAATGAGCCGAACTTCGCGCAGGCAAGCCTTACTGTCAGGCCTGGGATTGACGGCAGCCGCGATGCTCGCTGCGGATCCCAAAAAAATTCAAGCTAAGTCCAAGGGCAAGGAGCCGGATGCTCCGAACGAGGGAGGACTTGCCTTTCGCCTAGCGAGGGCCAACAGTCTGCCGGAAATCGAAGCCGTTGCGCGTGACGTAATGGCGCCAACCGTCTATCAGTGGACGAGCGGCGGTGCGGCCGACGAAATCACGTTGCGTTGGAATCGCGAAGCTCTGCAACGCATTCGCTTGCAGCCTCGCGTGATGGTTGACGTCTCTGTTCTGGACACCAGGATCAAACTCCTGGGGCGCGAGCTACCGTTCCCGATCCTGCTGGCGCCGACCGGTGGCCACGGGCTCATGCATCCGGACGGAGAAATTGGCACGGTGCGTGGAGCGGGTGCTTCCTCGGCGCTTGCGGTGATCAGCGCGGCCTCGACATTTCCGATCGAGGAAATCGCGAAGAATGCCTCGAGTCCGATCTGGGCGCAGATGTTTATCAAGCCGGATCACGGGCTTACGCGCAGTTTCGTCGAGCGCGCGGAAGCCGCCGGCGCCCAGGCACTCTGCGTGACGGTCGACGACCCGGTCACCGGTATTCGCGACAGCATTTGGCGCGCCGAGGCCACGTCCCCCGACATCAAGTCAGTAAATCGGACGGGTATCACCAGCAAGAAATATGGCCCACCGGGAGACAAATACACCCCGGTTTCGCCCGACAAACTGACTTGGGACGACGTTGAGTGGCTGCGTTCGTTCGCGCGCGTCCCTGTTGTGCTTAAAGGGATCCTGAATCCTGATGATGCGGAGAGAGCCGTACGCGCGGGCGCCTCGGGGATAATCGTCTCGAACCACGGAGCACGCCAGCTCGATACGGTATCGGCAACGATTGAAGCGCTTCCGCTGATCACGGAAAAAGTTGCCGGTCGCATTCCCGTACTCGTAGACGGGGGGATTCGCCGCGGTACGGATGTCCTCAAAGCACTAGCCATGGGCGCGACCGCGGTGCTGATCGGCAGGCCATATGTTTACGGGCTCGCGGTCGGGGGAGCGGAGGGAGTGAGCCGAGTAATCGACATTCTTAGAGGCGAGTTCGAGGTGGCGATGGCTCTGACTGGCCGCCCAACGATTTCTAGTATCGACAAATCTGTTCTTCGCCACGAACAGAGAAGCTGAAAGGTCAAACAAGTCGGTTGAACCGCCGCTTGTCTTGCTCAGGTCTGTCGTCGCGAGTTAATCCGCGCGTCCCGTTCGAATCATCCTCCAACCTTCCTTAAGCCGTTTTTCGACGTCCGGCTTCGTGAGAGCGGTGATGCCACAAGGAACGTTGTGAGCCTTGCAAGACGCCAGAATCGTCTGGCGTGCCTGTTCGAGCTCGGGTGAATCGAACGGCACACCGAGATATTGATGCAGATCACCACCCGAGCCGACAAAGATGGCGCCAATGCCGGGTACGGACGCAATTTCGTCAACATTCTTCAGTCCTTCGGCGGTTTCAATCATAGGAATCGCCAGTAGGTCGCCATCCGGATTGAGCGGCCAAACGTCGGCGCGTTGCTCGTATTCCGCGGGCGAGATTCCCCACGCGAAGACCGCATTGCCCGGAGAAAAGCCTCGCAATCCCGGCGGCTGCTGATATTTCGAGGTTCTCATTTGTGGGTAGCGCATGAACCGAATGAGCCGCGCCATTTGCTCTTTCGTTTCGACGCCGTTGAAAATGATGCCCATCAAACCGATGTCTAAAGCCTGTTTGACGACCCAATCGTTGCTTTCGAGATCTCGCCCGTAGGGTGGAAATCTCGCAAACAGCGCGACCTTGGGCTGCGCGTTACCCTTTTTGAGAGCCGCCGCCTTATCGACCATGGCGGCTACGCAAAAGGACAGGCCACCGAAATTCAATGGGCCATGTTCCATGTCAACGTACGCGTAATCGAAGTCGAGGCGGGCGAGCGCGTGGCAATTCTGCAGTGACACATCGCTGGTCTGAGTGCCGATGATCGGCTGGCCCTTCGCCAGTTTCTCGATCGCCGGATTCAGATGCAACGGAGCTTGCTGGGCAAAAAGAACTGAAGGTGACATGAAAATCGCGACAATCATCGCCGCGCGGACAGCTGCGTTTGCGAACAAGGATTTTCTATGAGCAGCCGCGACGATGCGAAAACGGCTCAAGGCACTACCCGATACACTTGAATCATCGCGTCGGCAGTTCCGTGGTGGCTGATCACTACATAGAGCAAATTCGTCTTAGGAACGAGTATTGCCGTCTCGGCGTGAAAGGCAGTCGGGATCTGCCCTAAGGTGTCATAACGATCGCCTTCCTCATTCTTTTGAAAGATTTTAAGAAAGGGAACACCGATGAGATACAGCCGCCGAAAAGTAGGATCGAATATCGCCTCATCGTAACTGCCGACTACCGACAGGTTGCCGGTAATGATTTTGCCGGAGTCCGAATCCAGAACAACAACTTTGCCGGGATCGCGGGCCATCACGAACAAGCGATGATCCGCTTCGTCAAAGGCCATCGGCCCGTTGTTGCGACCCTCCTGAGCGATGGACCAAGTTGCGACAACTTCCCGTTTCTTGCGGTCGATCACACCTACTGCAGCCTTGGAGTAAAGATTTACAAATAGCCGAGGCCCCGTTTTTTCGATGGCCATCGCTTCCACGCGGTCGCCATCCACCTTGATGTCCGCCAATTTCTTGCTGGACGTCGTGTCGATGACGCTGATGAAACAAAAGTCTTCGTGGTCGTCCTTACCGCCATTGCCCACGTAAAATAGTTTGTTCGCCGCATCGTAAATGCTCGCGTCGGCATGCGCCTTCATCGGGATCGCGCCGAGCAGTTTGAAGGTGGTTCCGTCGTAGATCTCGACTTGATTCGGCCCGCCGTCGTCGACCACGTAGAGCTTGTTGGAGTCCGCATCAAAAGCGAAAGAGTGTGGTGCCTTGGGACCTCGAATCGTCTGCAGCACTTTATTTGTGCGCAGACTGATTACCACGACCGCCGAATTCTCCTCTGCCGCAAGAAACAGCCGCTGGCCCCGCGCGTCGAAGGCGAAGTGGTCGAAGTCGCCATCCTTGAGGCCCGGTAACGGAATGGTCTGAACCAACGTCAGGGGTTGCGGTACCTGGCTTTTCGCGTCAACTGCCAATAGACCAATCAAAATCAACAAGAGGATCGTAATCGATTTATGCAATAGCTCCCTCATCCGTTCTGAATTGTCCCGTCGCGTCTTGCGTCGCAGATTATAACGCCACTTTTCTCGCCGTTTCGTTTTGGCTTGCTACTTGTGGCTCGCGCTGGGCCGAGAGACGGCAAAAAAGTGCAGACCCTTGGCTTGTAAGGCTTATGTTTTCGCTGATTTTAGCGCTACCCACTTCAAGAAGAGTGAATCACAACGCAGATTAGAAGCATCCCAAGGATATTAGTTCTGTCCTAGACGACAGATATGACGATCCGCTTAACTCGCTTATAACAAAGGAACAATATGAGTCGACAATATGCCGAGAGATTAATTGACAAAAAGCATTTGGCGCCGGCGCCTCGGGCGTTGAAGAATTCCGTAGATCACGCAAAACTCGGAACATGGACCCTCAATGGATGTGTTTGTGAATAAGAAAAACGATCAACTGGACGGAGTCAAAGTTACAGGTGCGCGCAACGACGCTTTCGACGAAATCCTGACAACCGACGCTCTAAAGTTTACCGTGGACTTACAGCGGCGTTTCGGTTCGAGGCGCGGCGAATTGCTTGCGGCGCGCGCGAGCCGCCAAAAGAGACTCGACGCGGGCGAACGGCCGGACTTCTTGCCGGAAACCGCTGAGATCCGTAAGGGCAATTGGACCGTAGCCCCACTGCCGACGGACCTGATCGACAGACGAGTCGAGATCACCGGCCCAGTCGAGCGCAAGATGGTCATCAACGCGCTGAATTCCGGTGCCCGCGTATTCATGGCCGACTTCGAGGACTCCAATACGCCGACGTGGAGCAACCTCATCCAGGGCCAACGCAATCTGCGGGACGCCATCCGGCGTACCATCACCTACAAAGACCCGACAACCGGCAAGGACTACTCGCTCAACAAGGAGATTGCCGTGCTGCTCGTGCGGCCTCGAGGCTGGCACCTGCCCGAGAGTCACGTGATCGTCGATGGAGAACCCATCTCCGGTTCGTTATTCGATTTCGGCATGTTCTTCTGGCACAACGCGAAGGAACAGCTCTCTCGCGGCACCGGCCCCTATTTTTATTTGCCAAAGCTCGAGAGCCATCTTGAGGCACGCCTGTGGAACGATGTCTTTCTCCAGGCGGAACAGGAGCTAGGCCTCAAGCGCGGGACGATCAAAGCCACCGTCCTCATCGAAACCATCCTCGCAACCTTCGAAATGGATGAAATCCTCTACGAGTTGCGCGAACACTCCGCCGGACTCAATTGCGGTCGCTGGGATTACATTTTCAGTGCCATCAAGAAATTCGCTACAGACTCCTCCTTCGTCATGCCCGATCGCGGTCAGGTGACCATGAAGACGCACTTCATGCGCTCCTACAGCAAGCTGCTCATCAAGACCTGCCATCGCCGTGAGGTTCACGCCATCGGCGGCATGGCCGCCTTCATCCCGATCAAGAATGATCCCGTTGCGAATCAAACGGCGATGACCCAGGTGCGCGCCGACAAGGAACGCGAAGCCACCGATGGACATGACGGCACGTGGGTAGCACATCCCGGCCTCGTGGCTCTCGCGAAAGAAGTTTTCGACCAACACATGCCGCAGCCCAATCAGATCAACCGTAAGCTGGAAGATTTTCAGGTGACCCCAGCAGACCTACTCACGGTTCCTAAGGGAGAAGTAACGGAAGCGGGACTTCGGCAAAACGTTGCGGTGAGCATCGGATATCTGGAGTCGTGGTTGCGAGGGATCGGATGTGTCCCTCTTTTCAACTTGATGGAAGATGCCGCCACAGCTGAAATCAGCAGGTCTCAGCTGTGGCAGTGGGTTCATCACGCCGCTCATTTAAACGATGGTCGTCTGATTGATTTTGACCTCGTGGCCAAGACGATTGACGAAGAGTTGGCCAAATTCCGCGCCTCGATTGGTGACGCACAGTTTGAAGCGGGACGATACCGTCAGGCCGCAAAAATACTTTTGGATTTAATTCGACCGCAGCATTTCGTTGAATTCCTGACCCTGCCCGCATACGGACAACTGCAGGCCGTCGATGTGGTCCCGTCAGGCTCTCATTAGGAATCTCGTGTTCCGTTGGATGGAGAAGAGGAGAAAGGGCGGGCAGCGGCGGAGACCAGTTTTTTAGGCGACGGTGAGACCACCGTTGCCGGCACATCGATCACCTCAGCCGTTCATGCCAACATCACGATGATCCACTCTGGACGTCACTTTCTTCAAATTCCGGGCCCCACAAACGTTCCGGACCGAGTACTTCGCGCCATGGATCGCGCAGTGATCGATCACCGTGGTCCCGAATTCGCAAAATTGGGACACGAAGTGCTCGAGGGGCTGAAGGGAGTTTTTCGCACCACAAGCCCAGTAATTATTTTTCCAGCCTCCGGAACAGGGGCCTGGGAAGCCGCGATCGTGAATACCCTTTCGCCCGGCGACCGCGTGTTGCTTTTCGAGACCGGACACTTCTCACAACTCTGGCGGCAAGTTGCCGAACGCTTCGGGATCCAAGTGGAGTATGTGCCTGGAAATTGGAGGTCAGGCGCCTCGCCATCCGAAGTGGAGGCGCGGCTATCCGCCGACGCACAGCACACGTTGAAAGCAGTCATGGTTGTGCACAACGAAACTTCCACCGGTGTGACCAGCCGCGTCGCCGAAGTTCGCCAGGCCATGAATCGTGCGCGCCATCCCGCTCTCCTGCTCGTCGATACAATTTCCTCCCTGGGCTCGATGGACTATCGCCACGACGAGTGGGAGGTGGATGTCACCGTCGCCGGTTCGCAAAAAGGCCTGATGCTGCCGCCGGGGCTCAGCTTTAATGCCATATCTGAGAAAGCACTATCCGCCAATAGTCACGCCAAATTGCCACGATCCTACTGGGACTGGAACGAAATGTTGGCCCCGAATCGAGCGGGTTTCTTCCCGTTCACTCCAGCAACGAATCTCCTGTTCGGGTTGCGAGAAGCCCTCGCGATGCTGCTGGAAGAAGGATTGCCGAACGTGTTTCGCAGGCACGCTCGTCATGCAGCCGCGACTCGCGCTGCGGTGCGCGTATGGGGTTTGCAAATTGTCTGCGAAGACCCTCTGGAATATTCAAATTCACTGACCGCCGTTTTCATGCCTGAGGGCTATGATGCGGACCAATTACGAAAGATCATCCTGGAAAAGTTTGACATGTCTCTCGGCGCAGGCCTGTCCAAGCTCGCCCACAAGGTATTTCGGATCGGACACCTCGGTAGTTTCAACGACTTGATGCTGGCTGGAACACTCAGCGGCGTCGAAATGGGCCTGCGGTTCGCTGGCATCCCGCACCACGGCGGCGGTGTTACCGCGGCACTCAACACTCTTGCGACAGACGTAAGTGAGCCAGACCAGATCAATCGCTCTGACCGTGACTGGCCGCAAGATCGGAGATGATCGGTGGGAGCTGAATCTGTGGACGCCAGCATACGCCCGAGAGCGTTTTCGGCGACGACGGTCGTGCTCATTCTTATCTGTTTGATGTATGGGATCACCTACATCGATCGCGTCAATGTCAGTACCGCTGCTTCCGTCTTTCAAAAGGATCTTCACCTTTCAAATACTCAGGTCGGATTGATCTTCTCGGCCTTCGCATATCCTTACGTGATCTTCACCATCTTCGGCGGTTGGCTGAGCGACCGATTTGGAGCGCGCCGCGTGCTGACCGCGTCTGCAATCATCTGGGGAGCGGCAACTCTGTTCACCGGCATGGTCAGCAGCCTCGCGGCAATCTTGGGCGCCCGCGTGATGCTGGGACTCGGAGAAGCCGCGACATTTCCAATCGCCACGCGGGCGATGTGTGACTGGATGCCCGAGCGAAAACGAGGGTTTGCGCAGGGTCTCACGCATTCATGCTCCCGGCTCGGTGCGGCATTGACGCCGCCGCTCGTGGCTTGGCTGATTGCCATCACCACCTGGCGAGGATCGTTCATCGTCCTGGGAATTGTGAGTCTCATCTGGGCCGTCGCGTGGGGATATTATTTTCAAGATGACCCCAGAAATCACCACGGTGTCAGTTCTGAAGATCTAAGATCGCTGCCCGCTTACACTGCGCGAGCGACGCAAAACACAGAGTCGGTGCCCTGGTGGCCGCTAGCGTTTCGCATGCTCCCGGTGACCGGCGTCTATTTCTGTTACGGCTGGACGCTGTGGCTCTACTTAGCCTGGATTCCTTCGTTCTTTTTTCACCGTTACAACCTGGACCTGAAGAGTTCCGCGCTTTTCTCGGCGGGCGTCTTCTTTGCCGGGGTCTTGGGCGACACTTTGGGTGGCGTCGTCAGCGATCGCATCCTGGTGCGAACCGGCGACCGCAACAAAGCTCGTCGCAATTTGGTCGTTGCCGGTTTTCTCGGATCCCTGGCCGCCATGGTCCCGATTCTGTTCCTACGCGATGTCAACTGGGTTGCGGTTTGTCTCAGCGTCGCTTTTTTCTGCTCCGAGTTCACCATCGGTCCAATGTGGGCGATACCCATGGACATTGCTCCGAAGTACTCCGGCTCGGCAAGCGGCCTGATGAATATCGGATCTCCTCTAGCCGCCATCATTTCTCCTTTGATCTTCGGCTACGTAATCGACAAAACAGGAAACTGGGACCTGCCCTTCCTCGGGAGTATCTGCCTCCTGCTGCTCGGTTCGATCTTGGCGTTTCAGATGAAGCCGAATGAGAGCCTTCAATCCCCGGTCTTAAAGGGTGATGAAGGGAAGATCGAGCACGAACTTCACAGCTCTCACCTATGAAAGCAGCCGTAGCGAACTGAAGTTCATTTACCGGTTCAGCCGCGGCGTCGTTTTCACACTGGATATCACGCTTTTTCTCGAGGCGGTGCCAGGCGAACATTTGACGTATGCCCAAACAATGGGCAGTCTCAATTAGCGAGGGCTCAGCCTAAGTCCTTAGGCTTTCGCCAGTTTTAAATGAGGGAAATATTTGACAACCATGGAGATCGAATCAGCCACGCTCAAAAAGCTGACGAATCGCAGACGACGAAAGGACCTGGAAGCATGACTGTTTTCGAATCGCCCGTTCCCCTGAGCCGAAATGAACATCTTTTGCGATGGGTCGAGAAAATGGCCGAACTCGCAAAGCCCGATGCCATCCATTGGGTCGACGGCTCCCAAGAAGAATACGAATCCTTGTGCGAACGGATGGTTCAATCCGGGACCTTTATAAAGCTGAACGAAAAACTTTGGCCGGGTTGTTATTACGCGCGATCGGCTGCCAGTGATGTAGCTCGCGTCGAAGATCGCACCTTCGTTTGCTCCCTCTCAAAAGACGCCGCGGGCCCGACGAACAACTGGATGAATCCTTTCGAAATGCGAAAGAAGCTGAAAGCGCTTTTTAACGGCGCCATGCAAGGCCGCACCATGTATGTATTGCCGTTCAGCATGGGACCCGTTGGGTCGCCCATGTCGCAGATCGGTGTGCAGCTGACCGATTCTCCATACGTCGTGTTGAATACGCGCATCATGGCGCGAACGGGCCTGGCTGTATTTCGAGAAATTGACACAGGAAGACCCCGCGTTGTCCCTTGCATGCACTCCGTCGGAGCCCCGTTGCAGCCAGGACAAAAGGACTCGTTTTGGCCCTGCAACCCGGAGAAATACATCGTCCACTTTCCCGAGACTCGTGAAATCTGGTCCTACGGTTCGGGGTACGGCGGAAATGCGCTGCTCGGTAAGAAATGCTTCGCTCTACGAATCGCGTCGAATATAGCTCGCGACGAAGGTTGGATGGCCGAGCACATGCTCATTCTCGGTATTGAGGATCCCTCCGGCGAAAAAACCTACGTGGCGGCGGCATTCCCTAGCGCCTGCGGAAAAACGAATTTTGCCATGCTGGTTCCGCCGAAGGGATTCGAGGGGTGGAAAATCTGGACGGTCGGCGACGATATCGCCTGGATTCGCGCGGACGAAGGAGGCAAGCTGCGAGCTATCAATCCGGAGGCCGGCTTTTTTGGTGTTGCGCCCGGTACTTCTGTAAAGACCAACCCTAACGCTATGGCGGCCATGGCGAAAAATACCATTTTCACCAACGTAGCGCTGACTCCAGAGGGCGGTGTTTGGTGGGAAGGTATGACCGACGAACCGCCGGCCGAATGCATCAGTTGGCAAGGAAACAAGTGGACTCCCCAAATCGCCGCAGAGACCGGAGCCAAGGCAGCCCATCCTAATGCACGATTTACCGCGCCTGCATCGCAATGTCCCACGATCGACCCGGCATGGGAGGATCCCCATGGAGTTCCCATCAGCGCCATCATTTTTGGCGGGCGTCGCGCCAGCACCATGCCCCTGGTCTTTCAAGCGTTCAATTGGAGCGCGGGGATTTACGTGGGCGCGACCATGGGATCGGAAATGACCGCCGCGGCCGAAGGCACGCAAGGCAAGGTACGCCGCGATCCCATGGCTATGCTTCCTTTCTGTGGCTATCACATGGGGGACTACTTCCGGCATTGGTTCAAAATGCAACGCGTGCTTACCGTAACGCCGCGCATCTTTCACGTGAATTGGTTTCGCAAGGATGCACAAGGCAAGTTCATCTGGCCGGGTTTCGGCGAGAACATGCGTGTCCTCAAGTGGATCGTTGATCGAACGAGGGGTCGTACGCAGGGGAAGGAAACCCCCATCGGATGGATGCCCCGCTACGAGGATTTTGAATGGAGTGGTCTGCATTTTCCCAAAGATCGCTTCGACCAGCTGCAGACCTTCGATCGCGAGGAGTGGCACAGAGAGGTAATTGAGCACGAGGAGCTGTTCATCAGACTTCACAGCCACCTGCCCAAGGAAATGATTTACGAGCGAGAGCTCCTGATCTGCAGGCTGTAAGCGCGAGTCTCGAATCCGAGGAGCAGGAAGGGTCTAGGTAGGCGTCAACGGTGCAGTCGTCCGTCTATGGCCTCCTGCCTCCGCCGGAACCAGCTCGCCCGAATCTAATGTCTGGAATCCAGAAATTCCTTGCCTTGTGTTAGCTTCTGTTGTAATATACTAGTAGGTACAATAGAGACTGGGTGTTCGGACGCTCAGGTTAGCCGTCATCCCGGCATTTTCGCATAAACCGTTTAGAATCAAATCATTGCGCCGTTTGATGGCGTAACTCCCTTAGTTTCACATCGTTGCGCAAAAACATCGGGGGTAGGGTAGGATCAGTCTCAAATGCATCGCGGTTCCGTGGAACACGTTGCGGCTGCAGAGCAAATCTCGGACTGCACGGTGTTCAGCTTAACTGCTTCCAAGACATCTTTATTTTATGCTAGACGACTTCTCGCCCCTCTGGTCAATTGGTACGTGCTGGACCACCATTTTTTGGTGGCTTCTGCGGATGCGCTGACGGGTTAAGATTCGATGTCGGGTTCAAATTGAAGTACGGGAGCTTCCCATTAAGACCATTTATCCTTCACTGCTGCTCGCGGTTGTCGGCCTCTGTGTCACAGGTAGGCCTTTAATGGCTCAAGATCGTTTCCCGGAGATTCCGGCGGAGAAATTGACAGAGGCGCAGAAGAAGGCGGTCGACCAATTTGTTGCAGGGCGAGGAACGCAACCCTCGGGCCCGTTCATTCCGCTTCTTCGCAGCCCGGAGGTAATGTTGCGCGCGAAGGCCATGGGAGACTACCTGCGCTACAAGAGCGTGCTATCCCCACGGCTCAGCGAGTTTGCGATTCTGATCACAGCGCGGGAGTGGACGCAGCAATTTGAATGGAGCGTCCATAGCGCGATCGCCCTCAAAGCGGGGGTGCCCGCCGAAACAGTCAAGGCGCTCGCTGAAGGACGACGTCCCGCCGGAATGTCGGATGAAGAAACAGCGATCTACGATTTCTGCTCCGAATTGCACCACAACAAGTCGGTTAGCGACCCAACTTATGCCAAAGTATTGGCAAAGTTTGGCGAGCAGGGCGTCATCGATCTGGTTGGGATCAATGGGTACTACACGTTTCTTTCGATGGTGATGAATGTATCCCGTACGCCGCCTCAAAAGGGGGCCGAATCGACCCTCGTAGCTTATCCGCACTAACAACGCCTCAAATGCAACCGGGGTTGTGGCGGGTGTTGCGGTGGATGTTGCGACGGATCGGCGCGGCTTCTTCCTTCCGAAGCCCCTGTCTCGTGCCTTTGTCTCGTGAACGTTGACGTCATGCGAACGGAAACATTTGCGAGGCTCGATGGTAATTGAAGAAAAAAACATCCAAGAATCAGGTCAGACCGTAGCGAACGGCTTTTCCCGGCTGGCCGTTCGGATGGCGGACTGGGCGGAACGCTGGTTTCCAGATGCCTTTGTGTTTGCTCTGGGCGCGATTGTAATCGTCTTTCTCGGGGCATTATTTGTTGGAGAGACGCCCAGCAACGCTACGAAGTATTTCGGCGACGGCTTCTGGCAGCTGATTCCGTTCACCCTGCAAATGGCCATGGTTATCATCGGCGGGTACGTAGTTGCGAGTTCGCCCCCCGTTGGCCGAGTCATCCAGGGCCTGGCAAGAATACCGCGCACGCCTCGAAGCGCTGTGGCTCTGGTAGCTTTTCTCGCAACGACCAGCTCCCTCCTGAGTTGGGGATTCAGTCTAATTTTCAGCTCCCTGCTTGTCCGCCAGATTGTGAAGAATGTCCGGGGGGTCGATTACCGGGCGGCGAGTGCCGCCGCCTATCTCGGCGTGTGCACCGTTTGGGCTTTGGGCCTTTCGTCCTCTGCCGCTCTCATGATGGCCACGCAAGGATCCATTCCTCCGGCCATTTTCTCGATCAGCGGGCGCATTCCGCTGACTCACACCATTTTTACCTGGCAAAGCTTGACCACCGCGTGCCTGCTCATTCTTTCTTCTGTGGCGGTCGCTTATCTTTCGACGCCGGCAGCATCCGAGGCAAAGACCGCAAAAGCTATTCGGGAGGACGTCGATTTACCCGCACCGGAAATCGATAAGACCACTAGAACGCCTGGAGAATGGCTGGAAAACAATGGACTCCTGACCGTCTTAGTCTGCACTTTGGGGTTCGCTTACCTTGCCAGGCTTTTTTTTATTCAAGGGCCGTTGGTTGCGCTCGATCTCAATACCTATAATTTTCTGTTCATTATGTTGGGGATGCTTTTGCACTGGAAGCCTCGCGCATTTGTCCGCGCGGTCAGCGCCGCCGTCCCAGCCACGGCGGGCGTGCTCATTCAGTTCCCGTTCTACTCCGGAATTTTCGGCATCATGACAAAATCACCGCTATCCAGCCGGATGGCGGAATTCTTTGTTGGAATCTCCAGCCACGGAACCTACCCCGTGCTCCTTACGATTTATTCGGCAGTCCTGGGACTTTTTGTGCCATCCGGAGGAAGCAAGTGGATCATTGAAGCTCCCTATGTTCTCGCAGCGGCGAAACAGCTTCACGTCAACCTCGGATGGATCGTCCAAATCTATAACACCGCGGAAGCGCTGCCCAACCTGATTAATCCTTTCTGGATGCTGCCGCTTTTGGGAATTTTGAATATCCGCGCGAGGGAAGTGATCGGCTATTCCTCGCTGTACTTGCTTGTGAATTTTCCGCTCGTCTTATTTTTGATGTGGTTCTTCGCGCGAACTATGCCCTACGCGCCGCCAGGCGCTTTTTAGCAAAAAGAGCGGGCGCTTTTGGAAGGGTTGACTTGCTAAGGTCAATGCAACGATGCTGACCCTGGTTTACGATCTGTTGGCAGGCTCGTACAAGTTGCCATCGCGAATGGCAGCGGTGCCGAAAAGCTGTTGACGTCCCGTACGCTTGCTCCCGAGCGAATCCACAAATTCGAAGGAGCCCTCCCGCAGTTCTAATATCGAAATATCCGCCACGCCACCGACCTTCAGCGTGCCCAGCTCCATACCAAAATTGAGTGCGCGTGCGGACTTGCTGGTTACCCTCTCCAGAGTCTGCTCGAGCGTCAGGCCAAGCAGCAGGAACTTCGAAAGAGTGGTGGTTAAATCGTAGGTAGGGCCATTGACGCTGCGCCCAGCGAGATCCGTGCTGATCGTGTCGGGAAGAAAACCTTGCTGCAAGCATTTTTCCGTCAAATCAAAACCGAAGTGAAAGGCGCCGTGAGCAACGTCGAAGAGAACGCCTCGCTGGCGGGCTTCGAGCACCTCCGGAAGTATTTTTCCGTTTTGATCTACGATCCCGTTGGCCCTGGGCGTAAAACAATGCGTGATGATATCTCCGGGTCGCACTAACCGCAGAATGGCCGGTAGCGGCGAGTTCGTGTCTCCGATGTGCAACATCATGGGTAGCTGCGAAGCTTCGGCGGCCTCACGCGCTCTTTTAAGCCCTTCCATGTCTTCGGTACCTGCGATGTCTTTCGACAGGCGAACTTTAATCCCGATTACAGCGGGCTTATTGGCAATGGCCGCCTTAGCGGTCATCTGAGGATCGACCCACTCCAGATTTTTCATTGCATCTTTTACGCTGACAACGGTGCCGAGAGCTCCAATGTCGAGCAATGCGTAGAGTCGAGTGGCCGAAGTGTTTATGACATATTTTCGAAGGCCGGCTATTGAGGGGAACCCAGCGGATCCGGCATCGACCGCGGTTGTCACTCCATGCGCGATACAGTACCGGTCGGCATTGACGCCGGCTTCGGTCACGCCGTCAAAGACGTGCACATGGAGATCGATAAGTCCGGGCGTTACAAGTTTTCCGGGAACAGAAAGGACTTTGCGTGCCGTACCAGGTGGAATGTTTGGAGAGAGCCGTACAACCTTACCGTCCTTGATACCCACATCGAGCGCCGTGCGAAGATTCGCTCCAGGGTCAACGACGGTACCGCCCTTAATCAAAAGATCGTAAGTCTCGTGAGCGCCGGCATCTTGTGAGGAAAAAAAGTTCTCTCGTGACCGAAGCCTGTCCGCGGCGACAACGCTCGCCGCGACTCCCAGAAGAGACTTTGTAAACTGGCGACGCGTTTGCATGGTTAAAGTGTGTTGATGTGTGCCGAGGGTGAGAGCTCGCAGCCGACGCAAAGCGACACGACCAACAAGGGGCTACTCCAAGGAGCCTGAAGAAAAGAGGACGACATTGACGCAATCACCTGATCGAGACCTACGCCGATTACGGCGTGACTAGCCGGAACATCTGCACGCGCCTTCCGCCATGCGTCTCTCCTATGATGATATCCCCCTTGGAGTCGACCGACAGGCTGTGCAGATTTTCGAACTGCCCTGCTTGATGACCCGGACGGCCAAAGACGGCGAGGGTGCGGCCCGAAGCGCGATCGAGAACGCGGACCTCCTCATCTCCGCAATCCGCAACGTACATATACTTTTGCGATTCGTCCGGCGAAAATCCAACCCAACACGAAGAGCCGATGCCGGTCTGCTGAGCAGTCTTACTCTCAATCAAAATATTTCTCTTAAAATTGCCCATTTTGTCGAACACTTCAACCCGGTCGCCCAGGCGGTCGCAGACATACACGAGGCCATCGTTCCCAATGAGCACGCAATGCACGACCTTGAGGAAAACGGAGGGAACTCCCGCGTCAGTCTGCGCTTGTGTCGCTTGCTGCCCCCACTGCCGCAGGAACTTTCCCTCGCGGTCGAAGACCACAACCCGGCGATTGCCGTAGCCATCGGCAATATAAATGTCGCCATTTGCGGGATCGACGGCGACGTGCGATGGCAGATTCAGCAAAGTGTGACTGGAGTTCATCGGCGCGCCTGCCATGGTGCCGTCCGACGTATCGAACTTGCCTTTTGTCCCGATCTGTAACAGCAATTTGCTGCCGTCGTGCGTATATTTCTGAACGATGGCGTCCTCATTGCCCCCAATCCAGATGTTTCCTTCATAATCTACGTAGCAACCGTGTGGTCTGTCAGGGAACGTCTCGTAGGATCCCCAGCTATTGACCATATTTCCCGCTTGGTCAAACTCGATAATGGGAGGAGACTGGGTCGCATTTTTCTTTTCCTTCGGGGATAGATCGCCCCGACTGACGATGAAGACATGGTCTTGAGCGTCGACGCAAGTGCCTCCGACAGACGCGGTAACCCAACGATCGGCAAGCGGCTTGGGCCAAAACGGGTCGACCTGAAACTTGGGGACCCCCCTATCCTGTTGAGCATTCACGCGACCGGCGGAAACCGACAAATTCGCTAGCAGCAAGACACTCCCTGCAACAACCGGAAGAACGTACCTCCAGCCGGTAATTGTCATCGGGCCTCATTCCCATGGAAGAATATTGGATTCCGTTTGCGTACCTGTACCGAGTTCACCAGATGAACTTAAGAGCGAACTGGATCTCTCTCGCCGGCGTCTGCGTTGAGTCGATCAATCCCGCGCCAGGAACTGGATTACCGAATTGATCGAAAGCGGTCAGGTTGTCGAGAGGCGGGGAGAAGTTAACGCGGTTAAACGCATTGAAAAACTCCGCCCGGAACTGCACTCGGAAAGCCTCCGAGATACGCTTGACGGCAAAGTTCTTCACCAGCGAGAGATCGGTATTCAATAGACCGGGTCCAATTATGGTATTACGGCCCAGGTTGCCACGAACGTTCACCGGATTGGGGAAGGCCAGGCACTGGAGCTTTACGTAGTTGTTGGGATTTCCTGGATTCGACAAAGAACTACATCCGGCCCCACCGAGACGATTCGGCACATCGAATGGGTCGGAGTTGTTTTGACCCAGAGGATCTCCCCCGAGATTCATGAAGAATGGGACACCGCTGCTGGCTTCGAATACCCCGCCGAACTGCCAGCCGTCTACTATCCAAGATGCGACGCTGGAAGAAAACTTGGGCGCGGGGAGCTGCCAGGTGAAATTAATCACAAGATTCTGGCCCACATTAAAATCCGCCAAGCCACGGTTGAGGCGGTTGTCGAAGAAGGGGAGAGCAGGAAATGAATTATTAAATTGATCTTCGGTCCGGCTTGCCGAGGAGGTATCAATCGTTTTGCTCCACGTGTAAGAGCCTTGCACCTGCAAACCATGGCTCATTTTTTGCGTGATTTGCAACTCCATGCCGTTGAACGAAGAGCTGCTTTTCCAGAGGTAAGACCGTATTTGGCCGACGTTCGGATTTACGATCGTTCCACTGCCAATTGGTAACGGCCAAGCATAGCCTTGAGGCGTCAAAGTAGGCTTCACGATATTGATATCGTCATTGAGAAACGGATTGTGCACCGCATGGGAACCAATATATCCAAGCATCACTGCTAAATTGCTCGTGATTTGCCGCTGCACGTTCAAATTCCACTGCAAGACGTAATTGCGGTGTGGGTGAGGCTCTATGTATTGCTGACCGAAGGTCGCGGGATTGCCCGCGATAAACGAAAATATTTGCGATGGGAACGTTCCTGCCGGCAGATTGGTCGCCGTGCCGCTGTCGGTAAAGGGCGCGGCGGCATAGGTTGGCTCCCAATACTGATACGTGAGGGGAAGGACATCGAAGGTTCCAAAACCGCCGCGGACCGAGGTCTTGCCGGTGCGGAACGGATCCCAGGCAAAACCCACGCGCGGTTCGAAATTGCGAAGAGTTGGGTTTGAAAAAAACGGTGAACCCAGGAAGGGAGTTGTGTCCGTGACATTGATTAAGCGCGAGAGCCGGTTCTTCGTTTCGGTCGGTACCGTGGCCATCTCGTACCGTACACCGAGATTGATCGTCAAATTCGGCCGAAACCGCCAATCATCTTGAACGTAGGTACCGAAGATGGACTGTCGCAAGTCACGAGGAGTTGTGGGCACCGTCGGCAGAATTGCCGTGAAACTTTGGGCTTGACCTACCAGGAACGAAGCCAGGGAACCAAAACTAACCTGCGCATTGGGATAGAGACGCGTAAGCATATTGTTTTGGTCTCTCTCAAACGCAACGCCAAATTTTAGCGAATGACTTCCTCTTGTGAGGAACGCGTCGTCATAGATCTGATACGCATTCATGTTGAACTTCTGGTTGGAAGTCGCGTCGACTCCACCCGAGAATTGAGTGAGGCCGGGAACAAATACCTGCGCTGCGGGTCGACCCGGCACCGTGCCAAAGGCGGGGTCCGTTGCAGCTTTATTGGAGCTCGGCTGAGTCAGGCCGCCCCACGCTATGCTTCGGCTAAAGCCAACGCGAATCGTGTTGGCCAGTTGCGGATTGAAAATATGCGCGTCCTCGAGTGCAATGCTCTGGCGCCCCGACTTGAACTCACTAATCTTATTATTGAACTCGTCGGGTTGCGTTAGGGTCGAATGGTCGAAAAGGTAGGTAGCGAAGAATGTGTCTTTTTCGGAAAATCTGTGATCGATCCTGGCCGTGGCATAGTTCTGCGGTACCACCTGTTTTCTTGCCAGCGTAAAGATGCCGGTATCGCCCAGCGATGCTCCGTTTGGTAAAGGATAGAATGCGGCGATGAAGCTTTGCACCGCGGGACTTACCGTGACTGTTCCGGCTGCCAACTGTCCACTGCGTGCGGCGACGGACGGAACGGTGGAGACTGAGGTGATCGTCAACGATTGCCGCAGGCCTTCATAGTCGGCGAATATGAACGTCTTGTCTTTGCGGATCGGGCCGCCGACGGACGCGCCAAATTGATTGCGCTTGAATGGCGGGGTGGCCCCGACGTCGAAGAAATTGCGGGCGTCAAAAGCGCTATTCCGCAAGAATTCGTAGGCCGTGCCATGAAAGTCGTTCGTGCCTGACTTGGTGATCGCATTCATGACGCCGCCCGAGGTCTTGCCGTACTCTGCCGAATAGTTGCTGGTCAACACAGAGAATTCCTGGATAGCATCAACGCCCAGATTTTGGCCCAGTACACTGCCTGGCGCTGAGTTCGAGTAGTCATTCACGCTAATTCCATCGAGCCGGTAATTGTTTTGGTTGGGCCGGTTGCCCGAGATCGTCAATGTCATTCCCAAGCCGCGGGCCGTGCCGTTATTCAGAAGAGCCACGGGAGTTCGGACCGATTCGATTCCCGGTTGAAGTGTCGCGAGTTGGCTCCAGTCCCGGCCGTTCAGGGGCAACTCGCGCATCGTCGTTTCGCTCACATTGTCGCTGATTGTTGATGAGGCAAGTTCGACGCTCGGAGCCTCGCTGGTTACATGAATTCTTTCGTTGACCTGGCCAACTTGCAGCGTGAAATTCAGAACTTGTTGAGCTCCCACGGTCAGTGTGACTCCCGTCCTTTCGAGAGTCGCGAACCCCTGAGCGGAGACCACGATTTGATAATCTCCCGGCAAAAGATTGGGTGCCGAGTACAGGCCGTCGGTATTTGCGGAAACAACTACGTTCGTGCCTTTCGCAAGGTTCTTGATCAAGACCTGGGCGTTCGGTATGACTGTGCCTGCAACGTCTGTGACCGATCCGGACAGCGTAGCCCCAGCCACTTGTGCTAGCGCTCGGCTCCCCGGAAGCAGCAATAAGCTTGTTACCGCGAGCAGTTGCAAGAAGGATGAAAAGCGTATTGGGCGGTTCTGACAAATCATCGTTCACCTCGTTTCAACTCGAGCAGACATGGCGATCGAGTTGATCTCCAAACCACTTCGGCAGTGCGTGCTTAGAAAACCGCAGGTAGAACCACGTCAGCATTTGTTATCCGCAGACTACCCCGTGATTCTGCGAAGACTCTCCAACATCGCTTGACGAGGTTCTCATCCTGACAAGACCCCGCTGAGGGCGATGGTTGACACAAAGCCGGTCCTTACAGCCATTAAGCGCACACTCCGGTGTCACGTCTAGCACAAAATTAAGGTAGTTGGACGGTACTAAGTTAAGTTCTGAATTGTTGCTTATGACGTTTCGTCATTAAAAAAATATTTGCGAAATGTCTGTTCGAAAGTGCAGCGATCTGTTAGAAAGTGCAACGAAAAGTAATCTTGGTGCGTCTGAGTATTCCAAGCGTTAAACGATATCGTGCGTTTTTTTTGATCGTCCCATCGTCGCGATTTGTGTGACGGACTCGACAAGGAGGCCCCATGGCGATCTATCTGAAGAAAGCAGCCGGAATCGAAGAGAGTGATGTTGCGGACGCCAAGGTGCGGGAAACCGTCGAACGCATTATCGCGGATGTGAAGAAGCGTGGTGACGCAGCCGTTCGGGAACTGTCGGAGAAATTGGACGGGTGGTCGCCTGCGGCTTTCCGGCTGTCGAAATCCGAGATCGAAAGTTTGGTCAGCTCGGTCGCGAGCAGCACGATCGACGACATCAAGTTCGCGCAGACTCAGGTTGCGCGTTTCGCGGAGACGCAGAAGTCGGCGCTCAGGAATGTTGAGGTTGAAACGATTCCCGGCGTGCTGCTCGGCCATCGCAACATTCCGGTCGGCAGCGTGGCGTGTTACGTTCCGGGCGGACGATATCCGATGGTCGCGTCCGCGCACATGAGTGTGCTCACGGCGAAGATTGCCGGTGTGGAACGCGTTATCGCCTGCACTCCCCCCATTGGCGGCAAACCTTATGCTGAAACGATCGCGGCCATGGCGTTGGCCGGAGCCGACGAAATCTACGTCATTGGCGGAGTTCAAGCGATCGCGGCATTTGCGCTCGGCACGCAATCGATTGCTCCTGTGGACATGATCGTCGGGCCCGGGAATGCTTACGTTGCCGAAGCAAAACGTCAACTCTATGGGCGCGTTGGCATTGACCTTTTTGCTGGCCCGACCGAGATTTTAATCATTGCCGATGAATCCGCCGACGTCGAGATGATCGCAGTGGACCTGCTTGGGCAGGCGGAGCATGGGCCAACCTCACTGGCCGCCTTGATTACAACCTCAGAAAGGCTGGCTCGGGATCTGCCCGCGGAAATTGAGCGGCAACTCCAAGTTTTGCCGACGGCGGATATCGCGCGGGTCGCGTGGAGAGACTATGGCCAAATTATTTTGGTAAAAGATCTGGATGAGGCGGTGCGGGAAGCGGACATTCTTGCTTATGAGCATGTCGAAGTCTTGACTCGGCAGCCGCGTTATTTCCTTGAGCGCCTGCGGAATTATGGCGCTTTATTTCTCGGCCCGGAAACGAATGTGGCGTTCGGCGACAAGACCATCGGAACCAACCACATTCTTCCGACGAAGGGGGCGGCTCGGTATACGGGCGGACTGTGGGTTGGAAAATTCATGAAGACCGTGACGTATCAACACTGCACGCCCGAGGCTAGCGTCGCTATCGGCGATTATTGCTCCCGCTTGTGCGCGATCGAGCACTTTTGGGGACACAAGGAGCAGGCCGACCTTCGGCTGCGGCGCTATGGTGGCCGCTCGGTAGGACTTGGCGCTGGGAAGGAAAGACAGTCATAGCCACGGATTCCATGAATCGCCTTGCGCGTCCGAAGAACCGGCTGGACGATTTAGTCGCGCTCGTAACAGGTGCCAGCCGCGGGCTTGGCGAGGAAGCCGCTGTCGCTTTCAGTGAAGCGGGAGCCGAGGTGGTGTTGTTGAGCCGCACACGCGAAGAACTTGAGCGTGTGGCGAGTCGCATCCGCTCTCTCGGCGGCGTCGCGAAAATTCTCGTCTGCGATGTCACCGATGCCGAGGCCGTGCGTTCGCAGCTTATGTCTTTGGAGCGGCTCGATGTGCTGGTGAACAACACCGGGATGAATATTCCTGAACCTTTCGTAGAAGTTTCGGAGGAGCGGCTTGACAGACAGCTCGCGCTCAACGTGCGGGCCGCATTCGTCGTGGCACAAACTGCCGTGCGTAAAATGCTCGAGGCTCCGAATCGGCGTGATTGTGGCGGAGCGATCGTAAATATCTCTTCGCAAATGGGCCGTGTGGGGGCGCCACTGCGGACCGTGTATTGCATGACCAAGCATGCGGTCGAAGGCCTTACCAAGGCCATGGCCGTCGAGCTCGCGCCGCTCAATATTCGCGTGAATGCTGTTGCGCCCACCTTTATCGACACCCCGATGACAGCGCCGTTTTTGGCCAAACGTGAATTTCGCGACTGGGTTACATCGAGAATTCCATTGGGACGCCTGGGGACGCCTGCAGAGGTGGCCGCGGCGGTGGTTTTTCTCGCATCGCCCGCGGCGTCTCTCATCACAGGTGAAAGCCTGGCAGTCGACGGGGGATGGACCGCACAGTGAACATGGGCAACGCAAACTTCGTGAACGTCGTAAGTAAGAATGAGACGGCAGACGAGATTTTCACAACCTCTGCACCTTTATCCGCGAACCAAGAAGCCGGGAATCTCGTATCTGAGACTCCCTGTGATCACTCGCCGAAACAAATGCAGCGTCGCCAATTCCTTGTAATCTCGGCCGCGGTTATGGGCGGAGTTCTTTTGTGTGGCTTGGACGGAAGCACGCAGAGAGTCTCGTCCGAAGATCGACTCATCCATATCCCGCTGCATTTTTTTGACTCTGCCGAAGCAGCTATCGTGATGGCCGCGGCCTCACGAATCTTTCCTGCTGATGAATCGGGCTCGGGAGCGAAGGAAGCGGGAGTGGTCGTGTATATCGATCGGCATCTCGCTGGACCGTACGGTTCGGACGGTCATCGGTATACTCAGCCCCCCTTCGAAGACGGTGTGCCAGAGCTCGGATATCAGGGCAAGGCGACGCCGGCGGAAATTTATCGTGAAGGTCTGAAGGGCCTTGCAGGTTTTCATCTTCTGCCGGTGGCGGAGCAAGACAAAG
>Ga0185299_10002551_pt1 | contig 27557 bp, 24 predicted proteins | sample PaiPotPPA55metaG_FD_128002 | JGI IMG/M metagenome (GOLD analysis project Ga0185299, IMG submission 128002) | Iron sulfur acid spring bacterial and archeal communities from Banff, Canada, to study Microbial Dark Matter (Phase II) - Paint Pots PPA... ...
GATCACGTCCACGATAAACGTGCTGATTCTGGTTCCCGTCTTCTTCGTGATGATGAAGGCCCGCGCGCTGCGGCAGGGCAAGCTCCAGACTCCGGAAGAAGCAGATGCGTGAAAATGCCCTTCCGAGAAGCGCTTCTTCTAGCGAACAGGCCGACCCAGAGGAACCTTGAGCATGGTGGATGGCGCTATCGTGAAGCCTGGCCTGACAGAAAGCTGCGCAGATACCTGCTGCCGCTCCACCCCTTCTGCATTGTCGCTCACATCGGAGCGCGCCGCGCTGATTCGGCAGGCGTTTCGCCTTGAGTGGATGACGGTCGCATGGATGGTGGTTGAGGGCGTCGTGGCGCTCGGCGCTGGTCTGGCAGCGGGGAGTCTGACGCTGATGGCCTTCGGGCTTGATAGCGCAATCGAGCTGGCATCTGCGGGCGTTCTCATCTGGCGCCTCAATGTGGAACTGCGACATGGACAGGGGTTTTCTGAGCGCGCCGAACGAACCGCCTGCCGGATCGGAGCCGTGCTGCTGTTCACCCTTGCGGCCTACATCGTCGCAGGAGCCGCGTGGAGCCTGTGGACCCGACACGGAGAAGCCTTTTCGCTTCCGGGGCTGATCGTCGCTTTGCTGGCAATACCAATCATGACTCTATTGGCACGTCGCAAGATCGCGATTGCAACGCAGCTCGGCAGCCGCGCCATGCGGACAGATGCCGCCGAGAGTATCACCTGCGGCTGGCTGTCTCTCGTCGTAGTTGTCGGCCTGTTGGCAGACCTCATGCTCGGCGCGTGGTGGGTAGACGCCGTAACCTCGCTTGTGATCGTCGGCTTCGTCGTCAAGGAAGCGCACGAAGCTTGGAGTTGCGAGGACTGCTGTGACCAAGACTAGCGAGTGCTGCGTTGCATATTTCTCTTGAATTATGCATGCGCGGCCGGGGCGGCCCGCTCATACCATCCACGCGAGCGGCGGACGAGGTGGACGACCGAGAGCATGACCGGCACTTCCACCAATACACCGACGACCGTTGAGAGCGCCGCACCTGACTGGAAGCCAAAAAGGGCGATTGCCGTCGCCACGGCTAACTCGAAGAAGTTGCTGGCCCCGATCAGCGCCGAAGGTCCAGCGACGCACCACTCGACCCCTAATTGGCGGTTCAGCCAGTAAGCCAGCCCCGCGTTGAAATAGACCTGTATCAGGATCGGCACCGCCAAGAGCGCAATGACGACCGGCTGGCGCATGATCTGTTCACCTTGCAGGCCGAACAGAAGGACAAGCGTCAGCAGCAGCGCCGAGAGAGACAGAGGGGCCAAGGCGCGAAGCGTTCTGGGAAGCGCCGCCTGCCCCCCTCGCGTCAGCAGCAAGCGCCGCCAGAGCTGCGCCACGATCACCGGCACCACGATGTAGAGTACGACCGACAGAATCAACGTATTCCATGGCACCGTGATCGAGGACAGGCCGAGCAGCAGCGCCACAATCGGGGCGAAGGCCACCACCATGATTGTGTCGTTGAGCGCGACCTGTGACAGTGTGAAATGCGGCTCGCCATCCACGAGGTTCGACCAGACGAACACCATGGCCGTGCAGGGAGCCGCCGCCAGCAGGATCAGCCCGGCAATATAGCCGTCGATCTGATCGGCAGGCAGGAGCGGCCGGAACAGATGGGCAATGAACAACCAGCCGAGCAACGCCATCGAGAACGGTTTGACCAGCCAGTTGACTCCGACCGTCGTCACGATCCCGCGCCAGTGATTTCGCACCTGTCCGAGCGCGGTAAGGTCGATTTTCAGCAGCATTGGCACGATCATCAACCAGACCAGCACGGCGACCGGCAGATTGACCTGCGCTACTGTCGCAGCGCCGAGCGCATGGAACACGCCCGGCACGGCCTGCCCGAGGCCAATGCCGACGATAATGCAGAGCGTGACCCAGAGCGTCAGGAACCGCTCGAATTTCCCCATGGACGGAGCTTTTCCTGTTTTACGGCCGTCCGCGACGGCTGCCGTTTCGCTCATAAGCGCGCCTTTTCGCCATGAGAAGCGCCTGCCATGCGGCCGATTTCTTTGAGGCGGTTCGCCAGTGAGAGCTGGTCAAGACTTCTGACCGGTAGAGCGATGAAGACTGCAATCCGGTTTTTCAGGTAGCGGAACGCTTGGTTGAACGCGCGTTGCTTCTCGATATCGATTCCTTCGACAGCCGCCGGGTCTTCAATGCCCCAATGCGCCGTCATCGGTTGACCCGGCCACGCCGGACAGGCTTCGCTCTCCGCGCTGTCGCAGACGGTGAACACGAAATCGAGCTCCGGAGCGTCCGGCGCGGCGAATTCTTCCCAGCTTTTCGAGCGAAATCCCTCGACCGGATAGTCGTAGGCTTCGAGTGTTTTCAGCGCGAGGGGATTGACGCGGCCCTTGGGGTGGCTTCCGGCGGAATAGGCATTGAAGCGTCCGCCTCCATCCTTGCGCAGGATGCTTTCGGCGAGGATCGAGCGGGCACTGTTGCCGGTGCAGAGAAACAGGACGTTGAACGCGCGGTCAGTCATGAGAGGCAACCTTTGCGAGGCAGCACGGCGTGAGGTCGGCGATTATGGGCGCGCATATATCGGGACGACCGCCGCAGCAGTCCTTGAGCAGGAACAGCGCGACCTCGCGGAAGCGCGCCAGATTGGCGCGGTAGATGATGGAGCGGCTTTGCCGCTCTCCCTTCACCAGGCCCGCGTGTGCGAGCACGGCCAGGTGGGCCGACATGGTGTTTTGTGGAACTTCCATGAGGCGCGCCAGCTCACCGGCAGGCACGCCGCCCGGTTCACGGCTGACCAACAGCCGGAACGTGTCGAGCCGGGTTGATTGAGCAAGCGCCGCCAGAGCGGCGATGGTTTCTAAATTATCCATGTATCCAGAATTACAGATATTTGTGACGGTTGCAAGACACGGTGCAAAATTCATGAGACCTTCATGTGCGGGACGTTGTTTTCGTCTGACCGGCATTATGAAACCTAACGAACGCGTCGCGGACCTGATTGAACAAGCGGGGCGGGAGGAAGCCGAATTCATAGCTGTCCGTCTTCGGCGCTTTCCTCAGATCATAGCCAGGCCACACGAATTCATTGCCTTCGGCGATGACGATCCACGAGCGCGCGTCGTCAAGACCGAGATGCTTTTTGACCGGCAGCGGAATTTCAATCGCCGCTTTGGGATCGACCGGCGCGCGAGCATCCGCAGGAGACGCTCGCGTGGGTGATCGCCGATTGTGCTCGACGTCGTTTGCGGTCCTCTATCCATGTCCCTTGCGCCTTTCTCAAGCCACCTGCGGCGATGCCGGGGCGCCCGGCCGCCCGACGCTGCGGATCGCGTCGAAGAAGAGCCGCGGGCTTCCCCACAGCGAGTTGATGAAGATCGCAGTGACGCTAACTGCCATTGCCACCATCGCCCAGACCGGGTGAATCAGGCCGGTGGCCGCAAGCGGAATGCCGCCACCGTTGAAGAGGAAGGCAAGCGTTACGTTCTGTACCATCTTCCGGTAACTCCGGCGGCTGATGTCGCGGGCCACGGGAAGCGCATCCAACCGGTTCGACAGGATGATGATGTCCGCCGCCTCGATCGCGATATCGGTGCCGGCACCCATGGCGATGCCGATATCGGCCTGCATCAGAGCTGGGGCGTCGTTGATGCCGTCGCCGACCATCGCGACGCGGGCATTGGTCTGAAGCTCTCGCACGATCTTGGCCTTGTCCTGTGGCAATACTCCCGCGTGCACCTCGTCGATGCCGACGTCCCGACCGACGCGCTGTGCCGCGCGCTCGTTGTCGCCGGTGACGAGGATCGTCTTGAGACCGGCATTGCGCAGCGCGGCGACGGCCGAGACAGCGTCCGGTCGAAGCGTATCACCCAAAGCAATGACGCCCAGCGCGCGCCCGTCCCGTGCGACGGCGATCACGGTGCGCCCCGCCGCTTCGAAAGATTCAATGCTCTTGCGAAAACGCGTGAGGTCGATATTCCGGTCGGCGAGGAAGCGCGGGCTCCCGACGAGGACCTCGCCGGCGTTAATGCGTGCGACGACACCCTTTCCAGGGAACGCCTCGAATGATGCGACGTCAGGCGGCGTTGCGCCGCGCTCGAACGCCGCCTTGACCACCGCCTGGGCGAGCGGATGCTCTGAGGACGCTTCGGCGGCGGCGGCTATCGCGAGAAGCTCCTGCTCGCTCACGTCGAGGGTTTCGATCTCGCGCACCATGGGGCGGCCCTCGGTGAGCGTGCCTGTCTTGTCGAGCACGATTTGCTTCACCGTCCGGAAGCCCTGGAAGGCTTCGCCGGTCCGCATCAGGATGCCGTGCTCGGCGGCCCGACCGGCGCCGCGCACGATGGAGAGCGGCGCGGAGATGCCGATCGCGCAAGGGTAACCCATCACGAGCACGCTCAGCCCGGCGAAGACCGCGCGTTCCACATCGACTTGCCCGGTGCCGAGCCAGGAGCCGGCGAGCCAGCCAATGACCGCGAGGCCGGCAATAAGCAGGACGGCCGGCGTGTAGACGCGCAACACGCGGTCGACGAGATGAAGGATACCCGGCTTCAGCGCCCGCGCGTCCTCGACATGGCGGATGACCTGATGGAGGAAGCTGCCTTCGCCGACCGCGGTGATCTTCACCAGGAGCGTGCCCGTGCCGTTGATCGAGCCGCCGATGACCGCATCGCCCTCGGCCTTCTCGACGGGAACTGCCTCGCCGGTCACCAGCGATTGATCGACACCGGAATGACCACTGACCACCGTGCCATCGACGGGTACGCGCTCGCCGGGGCGAATCCGCACGAGATCACCGACATTCACGTCCTCGATCGGCAATTCCAGCTCCTCTGTGCCGCGCACGACGCGCGCTGTCTCGGGTTGCAGGTCCAAGAGGCGCTTCACCGCCTGTGAGCTCCGCGTCTTGACGATGAGCGACAGCCACTCGGAGAAGATGTGGTAGGTGCCGACCATCACCGAGACGGCGAAAAAGGCCGCCGTCGGATAGCCGGGCCGGTTTAGGACGAGCCCGATGACGCCGCCGGCCATGCCCGCGAACGCGCCAATTTCGAGAAGCACATGCTGATTGAGAATGCCACGCCGCAGCGCCTGGAAGGCCATATAGAGAATGTGCCGCCCGACGCCGAACACCAGGGCCACAGCCAAGGCGCCGGCGAGCCAGGGCGCGACATTGGTCAGATATCCTTCTAGGTTGAGATAGAGCAGAGAAAGCGCCATGACGGTGAGGCCGACGGCGGCACCGATGGCGGCCCACAACCCGCTTGACCGCAGCACCAGAAAGACAAAGCCGCCGAGACTCAGGCAAACCAGCGCCGGCAGAAAGCCGATCCAACCCACTGTCGGATCGGCGATGATGGGGATGGCCGCGACGCTGAGAACGACGGCGAGGACGAAGCGCCTCGCCTCGCGCACGAGATCGCGCTCTTCCTCTTCGAAGGCCCTGAGCTTGCGGGGGTCGGAGATCGTATAGCCGATGTCGCGCAGGGTCTGCAGCAATTGCTCGGGACGGGCGACGGCCGGGTCGTATTCGACTAGCGCCTGTTCATGCGTCAGGCTCACCGCCACCTTATCGACGCCCGGCATTCGGCCGAGCGCCTTCTCGATGGTGCCGGTGCAGAGGGAGCAGTGGAGTCCCCCGATCCGGGCGCGGATCTTCTTCCGGCCGGGGCGGTTCGAGGGCTCCTCGGTCCAGGGTTGGAAGTCAGGGAGTGTGGCTGTTGCGCTGTACATGGTCTCTCTCCTTTCATGGCGTTTGATTGGTGACGCGATAGCCGAGCTTCTGCACCGTCGCGACGAGGCGCTCCTCGGCGATAGTTTCGGGGTCGTAGAGGATTCTTGCTTGGCTCTGGTCATATGAGACCTCAACCGCCTGCACCCCGGGTTGCCGCTCGACGACGGATTTGACGGTGTCGGCACAGCCGTTGCAGCGCATGCCATCGATCTTGAACAGGGCGGTTTTCATCTGATGTTCCTTTGCTGAATGTTGCCGAGAACGACGTTGCGGGCGTTTTCCCTGGGTTGAAGGCTTGGTCGAGCGCAGCGTCAGCGAGTCCATGATCGAACAGGCTTGCAGTGCGCCTTGGCCGGGGCATGCAGCGATCAAGGTCTCCAAGGCGGCACCGATCTGGTGAAGTTGCCCGATCTTCCGCTGGACCTCTTCGAGCTTGGCGATGGCCTGTTGCCGGACATCCGCGCAGTCGGCCGATGGATCGGCTCGCAGCGCTAAAAGTTCATGGATCTCGTTCAGCGAGAAGCCGATCTGCTGCGCCTCCTTGATGAAGCGGATGCGCGCTACCTGATCCGGCGAATAGATCCGGTAGCCGTCGCCCTTCGGCGGCTGCTCGATCAGGCCGCGGCGCTCATAGAAGCGCACCGTTTCAATGTTAACGCCCGCTTCGCGAGCCGCCCTTGCGATCGTGTGAGCCTGCATTTCCAACCTTGACTACGATATGGGGTCCGTACCATAGTACGGAGTCAAGCCAGAAAATAAAAATATTCACCACCCGTTCCGGCTTGACACCGTACCGTGGTACGGCCTGTAGATTCTGCGGAACTGCCTCGGCTATCACAGCTCGGAAGGCGTACGCATGGCCCAAGCCACGCCCGTCTTACTATGCTGAAAGGATTTCGAATGCCCGATCTTGAAGCCTGGTTCCAGCACGTCTCGGTCATATCGCCCGTTGGATTCGCGCTCGTGGCCCTGGCTGGGTTGTCCATGGGGGTGGCGCCGAGTTCTCTGCCGCTTGCCTCCGTTGTTGCCGGTTTTGTGGGGGCACAAAGTCGCGACGGAGAAACAAGCGCCCGAATGACGGGGCTATGGCTTTCAGCGGGCTTTGTCCTTGGTTTGGCGACGGTCGATGCTGCGGTCGGCGTGTTTTTCGGCTTTCTTGGCTTCGCCACGATTCGTGTTCTCGCTGGTTCTCTTGCTGTCACGAATTTGGTGATTGCTGTGCTTCTGATCGTGTTGGGGCTGGCGCTGCTGCGAAAGATTCATATTGTCATTCCGATCCTGAGACCGAGATCATCGCGTGTCGATTCGTTCACTGCGGCTTATGCACTCGGCATCCCTTTCGGGCTTTCGGTCTGTCCGGCTTGCACGCCAATGTTGCTGCCGATCCTGGGTGCCGCAGCCGTCACGGCTACGCCGTGGGTTGGGGGCGTCTTGCTGCTGGTCTTCGGTCTGGCACGAGGGATTCCTCTCCTGATCGTCGGTGCGGCAACTGAGAAGATCAAAACCGTGCCGCGCTTTACTCTATGGGTCCCGAAGATCGAGCGGGCCAGCGGCGTTTTGCTGCTCCTCGCTGCGATCTACTTCCTTTACCAAAGTGGCGTATATGCCGGGCTCTTCGCTCCACTTATGGCCTCGATGTCCTGACCGTCCGCGTCCGCCTAGTCATTGACAGCATTGAATGCTAGCGGAAACTGCATGGGTAAATTATATGATAATGTCTTTATCATATAGTTAGTTGGCCGCTCATGAACGCTCTCAAAGAACCCGAACGCATCACTTTGGTCGAAGGCCTGACACTCCTGGAGCGCCACGTCCCAACCGCGCCCATAAGCGGTTGGGATTCCTAGCGCGATCGACGGAGCTGGAAGTGTGAATCACGCCCTAGCGGTTTCCTTTCCACCGCTATACGCGGCGGCGTTAGTGCAACGTGACACAGCTGGTCGCCCGTTGCTGGTCAATCCTTCTTGGCTTTTTCGAGCAACTGGTCGATCTGTGCGTGGTCGGTGTCATGCGTGTCAATAACCTGCCGCACGAGTGGCTTGACGACCGTTTGGCACCACCTTGTGATTCGGGCAGTCTCAATTTCCGGCCCCTCCGGCCCCTCCGTGCGGAGACTTCTGAGTGCTTGCCGTGCTTCGGCCTTGGCGCGATCGGCCGCGGATTTCAGCAGCGAAAGGGTTTCAGTTTCGTTTAGGCTAGCCGTGACCTCCGCTTTGAGGTGTGTCGTGTAGTCGCGCATGTATCCCATCGGCCCGCTGGTTTCACTGGCAAAGGCCGGGTCTGCGACGGTGCAGAGGGCCACACCCTGTTCAGCCAGGAAGGCTGCGTAAAGCATCCGTGTTAGAATGCCGAAATCTTTCGATATTGCCGGGGACGCAAGCATGACCAAGAGAAACACGACAGCGTGACCCAGCGTCTTCGTTTCATGCTTCAGCACCATCGTGTGGTCCTCGCCAATTGATTCACCGTACCGCTTCCAACACGATCATGTCCAAACTCCGCCCGATCAACACTTTTTTCGCTGAGTACGATGGCTTGCTGTTTGCGAGCCGCGTGCCGGAAATAAAACGTTATTTTCCTGTCCCGCGAAGCTGGCTTCTTCTCCTTCGATAGAGTGATCACCTTGGCTGTGGGTTTGTGATGGCCGAAGCGCGCATAGAGTGCGGGCAAGACAAGCAACGTGAGCAGCGTCGCGCTGATCAAGCCGCCGATCACGACCGTCGCGAGAGGCTTTTGCACCTCGGCCCCGGTTCCGGTCGCCAAGGCCATCGGCACGAAACCGAGCGAGGCGACAAGGGCCGTCATCGCGACCGGCCGCAAACGGGTGACGGCGCCTTGATAGATCGCCGGCAAGATCGGTATCCCCTCACCGATTAGCTGCTTGATGAAGCTCAGCATCACCAGACCATTCAACACCGCCACGCCGGATAGGGCGATAAACCCGACCGCGGCCGAAACCGAAAACAGCATGCCGCGCAGCCACAACGAGACGACGCCGCCGGTAAGAGCAAGAGGAACGGCACTGAATACGAGAAGCGCGTCGCGCGGGCTACCGAGAGCGGTATAGAGCAGCAGGAAGATCAGGAAGAAGCAGCCTGGCACCACGATCATCAAGCGCTGCCGCGCCGCCGCCAGATTCTCGAACTGGCCGCCCCAGCTGAGCCAATAGCCGGTCGGCAAGTGAACCTTTTGGGCGACTTTCTCCTGAACCTCGGCCACCAGCGAGCCAATGTCGCGGCCGCGCACATTCGCCGTGACAACGACGCGCCGCTTGCCATTTTCGCGCGAGATCTGATTTGGTCCCTCGGTCAAGTCAAACCGTGCAACCTGCTTGAGCAGAATGGCCGGCGTCCGCCCGGTTTGAGTCGAGGGCGGCAATGGCACGGGCAGGTTCTCGCGCACCTGGTCGTTGAGCCGGACGATGATCGGGAAACGCCGGTCACCTTCAAATACAACACCCGCTTCGCGCCCTCCGATCGCCGCGCCGATCACATCTTGTACGGCGGACATGCTGAGGCCGAGAGGGGCGATCTCGGTTTTGTCGATCTTGATTTCGAGGACCGGGAGCCCCGTCACCTGCTCGACCTTAACGTCCTCCGCGCCCTTGGTGCCGCGTAAGATGGACGCAATATGATTTGCAACCCGCAACATCGGTTCGAATTCTTCGCCGAAGACCTTGATGGCGATGTCGCCGCGCCCGCCCGCGATCAATTCGTTGAAACGCATTTGGATCGGCTGCGAGAATTCACACATATTCCCGGCCAAACCGCGCACAGCCTCTTCAATCTGGCGCTGCAGCTCGTCTTTGGTCAATCCCGGGTCCGGCCACTCATCCCTCGGCTTCAACATGATGAAGGTGTCCGAGGCGTTGGGAGGCATCGGATCCGTGGCCATCTCGGCCGTGCCCGTTTTCGAGAACACCAATGCGACCTGCGGAAATCCGCGGATCGCCTTCTCAATCATAAGCTGCATGGCTTGCGATTGGGAAAGCGCCGTGCTCGGAATTCGCAAGGCATTCATGGCGATGTTCTTCTCGTCGAGCGTCGGAATGAATACTTGGCTAAGCCGGGTGAAGAGCAGGCCCGCCATGATGAGCACGACGACGGCGGCTCCGATGAAGATGAGCGGCGTTTGAATTGCTTGGTTCAGCGCGGGCTCGTAGAGCGCCTTCATCCCACGGACGAAAAAGTTCTCCCTTTCCTGAATGCGGCGGCGCCTTCAGGTCGGTCGGTTGGAACCGATGGTCCTTGATGGACGCAAGAAGCGTGACCGCGTCCGCTGCCTCTGCCACCGTTTGGGCAAACCAGGTGAGGACTACCGTGAGAATCGCGAGCCGAAGGGCGGCGCCGGTGCGTCGAAACTGCATTGAACTCTCCATCTCAAGTTTGGACGTCAGAATTCGAACACGGCCCGCAATAAGGCCTTATTCCGCGAGAAATTGGTGAGATCGAGGAAGTTCGCGTTGTCGGCCGCATGACCGGCGATCTGGGTGGAGAAGGCGGCCGACAGGATCAATTTGTTTGTGACCTGCATGTGGAACGTCGGACCCACATAGAGCGCATCTCCGGCCAAAGTGTTGAGCCCGAAACCCCTCGTAAGCGCGGTAATATTCGAGCTCGGCCCCAAGCGCCACTTTGGGCGTGATCCGATAGGTCAAGGCCCCCAACACGCCCAGCGTGGAAACTCTCTTCCGGTCCGGAGAGCCAAATTCTCTTTCGATCTCGGGCGCGTAGATCAAATTGAACGCGGCGAACAGTCGATTGGGAACGAGTTCGGTGTCAGCGATGATCCTGGTCTCCGCTTCGAAAGTCGTGACCAGTTTCCCGGCGTCATCGACACCCGACCATCCCGGCTCGACCGCGATCTGGAGACCTATCGGCGATTCCTGGGCCACGCGCGATCAGAAGGTATCGGAAGGTCGACGACAAGCCGCCGAAATTGGCGCCGTGGAAGTCATCGAGTCCCTCGACGCCGCTAATCGCATGGTAGACGCCTGCCGCACCCAACTCGATCTGAAAACTGTCGGTCGGATTATATTCGAGTTCTGCTTCCTGCCCGAGTGCAATGTACGAACCGGTCCGCTTCTGGAAATCGACCTTTGTCGTCAACTCGAGCTCGCGTTCGCCTTCGGGACCTATGTCCGAACCGAACGTGAAGCCGAATACATATTTGGTTTCGAGTTCCCTGAACGAGTCCGACGTCGGGTCCTGCGCGCTCGCAAATGCCGGAAACACAAAAAGCAATGCAGCGCTCATGCCGCTCATTGAAATGGGTTTCACGTCGGCCTCCGATCCAAAGGGGTCAAGGCCCGTTAGATGAAGTTGACCGGCTTTTTCTAATCCAAACACATTGAAATTTAACCACTGCTTGGCAAAGAGGTCTTGTTTTTCCATGCCGCTGCTCAGGCTCATGTCACAGTGCGGAATGGCGGGAAGGTGAGGACATGCGCTGGCGTAAGAAGGATATAGTTCGCCGATGCGTCCCTGTGCCTCAGGTGCTGCCCTTGCTCGCCGTCGTGATCGCCAGTGTTTCGGGATCGGCTTTCGCGGCCGACCTTGCGCCGCACGACGGATCGCCGTTTGCCGCTTCCGTGCCCGCCTTAACTTGGACCGGATTCTATCTGGGCGCGAACGCGGGCGAGGGCTTAACTCCCGGCAACCCCTCCTTTCAGTCGCAAAGTCTCGGATCGAACGCCTTCGACCTTCCAGCCATTGGCAGCACGAAGGCAAGCTTCACCAGCGGATTTCAAGCCGGTTATAATTACCAGGCCGGTCCGGCGGTGCTTGGCTTCGAGATAGATTTCAACTATCTCGGCAATTGCCGCAATGGCACATTCGCCGCTCCGCCGGCCTATGCGCCGTTGGGCATCGGCTCGTACACCCTGTCGGGCGGCTGCTCGTTTTATTTCGGCACGATGCGCGGGCGCCTCGGCTATGCTTTCGACCGCGCCCTCCTCTACGCGACGGCGGGCATCGCCTATGGCGGCAATCGCGATCCCGGCGCCATCGCTCTCAACCCGGCGGCTCCCGGCAATTATTTCGCCGCCGGGGCATCGCACTCCGCCCGTACGAAATATGTGTTCGGCGCCGGCCTCGAATATGCCTTGAGCGATCATTGGTTCGCGAGGGCGGAATATCTCTATGTCAATCTCGGCCGCATCGATCAGTTGTTCGAAAATGGCGCCGGACAAGGCTACACATCGAGCCAATTCAATCAAAATCACGTCTTTCGGATGGGCCTGGACTACAGGTTCGATGGTGGCACACCTGCCACTGAGGCTCCGCCCACGCCATCGGGCGTGGCGCCGCCCGCGACCGCCGAGCAGTACAGCGCGCACGGCCAGATCACCTGGCTGCCCCAAGGCTATCCGGGGTTCCCAGCGGCCTATTCCGGGCCGCTGAGCCTGCCTCCGCAGGCCCACGTCGCGGAAAACCTGGTGGCGAACGCCTTTTTGGGGCTGGGTCTATGGAAAGGCGCGGGGATCTACGTCAATCCCGAGATCGACGAAGGTTTTGCGGTCGGCAACACATCCGGCATCGCAGGGTTCCCAAACGCCTTTGGCTCCAAAGTCGGCAAAAGCGAGCCCTATGAGCGCAACCAGCGCTACTTCCTGCGCCAGATCATCGGGCTTGGCGGCGAAACTGAACAAGTTGATCCCGGCCCGAATCAATTGGCCGGAGCTGTCGATTCAAACCGCCTGACCTTCACCGTCGGCAAATATTCGGTCGTCGACATATTCGACGACAATAAATACGCGCACGATCCAATGAACACCTTCCTAAACTGGACGATCGTAGACATGGGCACGTTCGATTATGCCGCGGATTCTTGGGGCTACACCTATGGGGCATCGGCGGAATGGAAGCAGGATTGGTGGACCGCGCGGGCCGGTGTCTTCCAGCTGTCCCGAATTCCGAATGGCCAAGTGATCGAACCTGCGCTTTTCCGGCAATTCCAACCGGTTGTGGAATTCGAGGAGCGCCACGCAATCATCGGCCAACCAGGGAAGCTCAAATTTCTATTTTACGCCAGCGATGGCTTTATGGGAAGCTACAACCAGGCAGTGGCCGAAGCGGCCGCCCTTGGGGTTGCTCCCGATATCTCCACGGTGCGCGCCCGGCGCGTCAAGGTGGGCGGTGGCCTCAATCTCGAACAGCAGATCACCCCGAGTATCGGGCTCTTCGCCAGACTGAGCATGGCAACTGGCCAATATGAAACTTTCGAGTACACGGAGGTTGAACGGTCTGCATCAGGCGGGGTCGTGTTCAGCGGCGGTCTTTGGGGGAGAGACAAGGACCAGATCGGCGTCGGCGGTGCGCTGAACGCAATTTCGCACGCGCATGCGAATTATCTCGCCGCCGGCGGCCTCGGCTTTATTCTCGGCGACGGCGCCTTGTCCTACTCGGGGGAGCGCATTCTCGAAACTTATTACAAATTTGGGATCGCCTGTGGGGTCCATGTGACCGCTGATTATCAATTCGTCGACAACCCCGGCTATAACAGTGTGCGTGGGCCGGTGTCGCTTTTTGCCCTGCGGCTCCATGCCGAATTCTGACGCCTCCGCGGCTCCATCCGATCGCAACTGCGTGGATTTCTATGCTGACGCGGGCGTCAATTTCATTGGATTTTGGGACAAGAGGCCCGATGATACGTTTAGGGCAGCGGCTTCCTATCAACGGATTTCGCTTCAAGCGAGAGAAAACGCTCTCGACGAAGCGCTCTTCACGCCGGGGCCCGTCGCGCTCCTTAGCTACGAGGCCGGTTTCGAGCTTACCTATCAGGCCCAGATTCTCCCCGGCTTTCTCGTTCAGCCGGATTTCCAATATATCTTTCACCCCGTCGGCGGCGCGCTCAATCCGCTCAATCCCGCCCCGGGCCGCGTTCCCGACGCCGCTGTCTTTGGCCTGTGCACAACAATCAAATTTTAGATCATGATCGGCGCACCGAAGGATTGGCGAGAGCCGCAAGAAGTCGACCCTATGAAACGGCGCGAGATCTCCGAAAGCGTAATCTCGGGATGAAAATCGGGCGCCGAAAGGGCTCGCCTCAGTCCTCCTTAGCGTATGATTTTGAAGAAATCCGTGCGGTGACCCCAATAGGCAGCGGCGTTCTTCACGTGCACCGTGACACAGGTTGTGGCCCGTTGCTGGTCAATCCTTCTTGGCTTTTTCGAGCAGCTGATCGATCTCGGCGTGGTGGTTGTCATGCGTATCAATAACCTGCCGCACGAGTGGCTTGACGACCGTTTGGCACCACCTTGTGACTCGGGCAGTCTGAGTTTCCGGCCCCTCCTCCCTCCGGAGACTTCTGTATGCTTGCAGTGCTTCGGCCTTGGCGAGATCGGCCGCGGATTTCAGCAGCGCAAGGATTTCAGTTTCGTTTAGGCCAACCGTGACCTCCGCTTTGATGTGCCGGGAATACGTGTGCATGTCGCCCTTTGGCCCGCTGGTTTCGCTGGCAAAGGCAGGGTCTCGGGCAGTGCAGACGGCCATACCCTGTTCGGCCAGGAAGGCTACATAAAGCGTCCGTGTTAGAATGCCGAAATCTTTCGATATTGCCGGGGACGCGAGCATGACCATCAGAAACACGACAGTGTGACCCAGCGTCTTCCTTTCATGCTTCAGCGCCATCGTGTGGTCCTCGCCAATTCCCGAAACAACACGCTCTCTCCCGTCCCGCCATTCTGGCTCTCCTATTCATTGGCTGCGCTGCGTTGCGGCTTCTCCTTCGATAGAGTGATCACCTTGGCTGTGGGTTTGTGCTGGCCGAAGCGCGCATAGAGTGCGGGCAAGACAAGTAAGGTGAGCAGCGTCGCACTGATCAAGCCGCCGATCGCGACCGTCGCGAGAGGCTTTTGCAGCTCGGCCCCGGGTCCGGTCGCCAAGGCCGTCGGTACGAACCCGAGGGAAGCGACGAGGGCGGTCATCGCGACCGGCCGCAAACGGGTGACGGCGCCTTGATAGATAGCCGGAAGGAACGGCGTCCCCTTATCGATTAGTTGCTTGATGTAGGTCAGCATCACCAGACCATTCAACACCGCCACGCCGGATAGGGCGATAAACCCGACCGCAGCCGAAACGGAAAACGGCATGTCGCGCAGCCACAATGCGGCGACGCCGCCGGTGAGGGCGAGAGGAACGGCGCTGAACACGAGAAGCGCATCGCGTGGGCTGCCCAGAGCGGTATAGAGCAGCAGGAAGATCAGGAAGAAGCAGCCCGGCACGACGATCATCAAGCGCTGCCGCGCCGCCGCCAGATTCTCGAACTGGCCGCCCCAAGTGATCCAGTAGCCCGCTGGAAGTTGAACCTTTTGTGTGACTTTCTCCTGAACCTCGGCGACCAACGAGCCGATGTCGCGGCCGCGCACATTCGCCGTGACGACGACGCGTCGCTTGCCATTTTCGCGCGAGATCTGATTGGGGCCCTCGGACAATTCAAACCGCGCAACCTGCTTGAGCAGGATGGCTGGCGCCCGCCCGGTTTGAGCCGCGCTCGGCAATGGCACAGGCAGGTTCTTCAGCGCCTCGATATTCTCGCGCACCTGGTCGTTGAGCCGGACGATGATCGGGAAACGCCGGTCACCTTCAAATACAACACCGGCTTCGCGCCCTCCGATCGCCGCGCCGATCACATCTTGTACGGCGGACATGCTGAGGCCGAGAGGGGCGATCTCGGTTTTGTCGATCTTGATTTCGAGGACGGGCTGCCCCGTCACCTGCTCGACCTTGACGTCCTCGGCTCCCTTGGCGCCGCGCAAAATGGAGGCGATTTGGTTTGCTGCTTTCAGCATCGGCTCGAACTCTTCACCGAACACTTTGATGGCGATGTCGCCGCGCACACCCGCGATCAACTCGTTGAAGCGCATCTGGATCGGCTGCGAGAAGTCGTAGGTGTTGCCGGCCAAACCTCCCACAGCCTCTTCGATCTGGTGCCGCAGCTCGTCCTTGGTCAGTTCCGGGTCCGGCCACTCCTCCCTTGGCTTAAAAATGATGAAGGTGTCCGAGGAGTTAGGAGGCATTGGATCCGTGGCCATTTCGGCCGTGCCCGTTTTCGAGAACACGAATGCGACCTGCGGAAATCTGCCGAGAATCTTCTCGATCTTAAACTGCATGGCTTGCGACTGGGAAAGCGCCGTGCTCGGGATGCGCAAGGCGTTCATGGCGATGTTCTTCTCGTCGAGCGTCGGAATGAACTCCTGGCCGAGCCGGGTAAACAGCAGGCCCGCCGCGATGAACAAGACCGCGGCGCATGCAATGAAGGGGGGTGGCGTTCGAATTGCGCGGTTCAGCGCGGGCTCGTAGAGCGCCTTCATCCCGCGAACGAAAAAATTTTCCTTTTCCTGAACGCGGCCGGCGATCACGAGGGCGATCATCGCGGGCACGAAGGTCAACGACAGGACGAAAGCGGCGGCAAGCGCGATGATGACGGTGAGCGCCATGGGCTCGAACATCTTGCCTTCGACGCCCGTGAAGGTCAGGAGCGGCACATAGACCAGAATGATAATTGCTTGGCCGTAGACGGAGGGTTTGATCATCTCCTCCGCGGACTTAATCACGGTGCCGAGACGCTCTGCCTGGGACAGCCGGCGTCCGGACGCGTGCTGGCGCTCGGCCAAGTGCCTGAGGCTGTTCTCCACAATGATGACAGCGCCATCGACGATGAGGCCAAAATTGAACGCGCCGAGACTCATGAGGTTCGCGCTGATCTTGCCTTGGACCATCCCCGCCATGGTGAGCAGCATCGCGATTGGGATCACGAGCGCGGTGATGAACGCGGCGCGAAAATTCCCAAGCAACAGGAAAAGCACGAGGATGACGAGGAAGGCGCCTTCGGCCAAATTCTTGCTCACCGTCTTCACGGTAGTGTCCACAAGGAGCGTGCGGTTCAAGACCGTCTTGACGTCGACGCCTGGCGGAAGCGAGAGGCTAATCTCCTTCATCTTGGCGTCGACCATTGCGGATACGGTGCGGCTGTTGCCGCCGATCAGCATCAGCGTCGTGCCGATTACGACCTCCTGGCCGTTCATGCTGGCGCTTCCGGTCCGCAACTCCCGGCCGATTTTCACCTCCGCGATATCCTTCACCCGCACGGGTACACCGCCGCGGGTCGCAACGACGACGTTGCCGATCTCCTCCATGCTTTCCAAGCGCCCCGCGGAGCGGACGATATAGGCTTCGCCATTATCTTCAAGGTAACCGGCGCCGCGGTTCAAATTGTTGCTCTCGATCGCCGCCGCCAAGTCGGCGAAGGACAGGTCGAGCCCGATGAGCTTGGCCGGGTCGGGCTGGACATGATATTGTTTCTCGAAGCCGCCAAGGGAGTCGACGCCGGCAACCCCTGGCACGGTCTTGAGCTGCGGACGAATGATCCAATCCTGCACAGTGCGCAGGTAGGCCGCGCGCTCGAGATCGGTGTTGAGACGCTGGCCTTCCGGGGTGAGATAGCTCCCATCGCTCTGCCAACCGGGTTTGCCATCCTCGACAGGCGCACCTTCGCCTGGCCGCTTATAATGAACCGCCCACAAGTAGATCTCGCCAAGCCCGGTGGCGATTGGTCCCATGCGCGGCTCGGCGCCCGGAGGCAGGCTCGCCTTGGCCTCGGTCAGGCGTTCATTGATCTGCTGGCGAGCGAAGTAGATGTCGAGCTTGTCGTCGAAGACGGCGGTTATCTGCGAGAAGCCGTTGCGCGAAAACGATCGCGTGTTTTCCAGCCCAGGGATGCCGGCGAGCGCGGTCTCAAGCGGATAAGTGACTTGCTTTTCGATGTCGCTGGGTGAGAGCGCGGGCGTGATCGTGTTGATTTGCACCTGCTTATTGGTGATGTCCGGGACCGCGTCGATCGGCAGCTTGGTCAGCGACCAGCCGCCAAAGGCGGCGGCCGCAACGGTCAGCAGCACGACGAGCCAACGCTGGTGAACCGAAAAGGCGAGAATACGCGCAATCATGATAATGATTTCCGATGCTAATCGCTGTTCCCGGCTTCGCCCTTGCCAAGCTCGGCCTTGAGCAGGAATGTGTTCTTGACCGCAATCTGTTCGCCGGCGGAGAGGCCGGAGGTGATCTCGACGGCTTGCTCGTCCGACCTGCCGGTCGTGACAGCACGTCTTTGAAACCCGCCGGGTGTTCGTACGAAAACCACGCGCGCGCCGCCAATCGTCTGGAGCGCGACGCGAGGAACGCGGACTTCCAGGGGCTCTTCCTTGATTGCGATGCCGGCTGTCACGGTCGAGCCAGGGCGCCAGATCAACGCCTTGTTGTCGACCCGGGCGATCACCCTGGCCGAGCGGGTATCCGGATTCACAAGCGGGCTGATGAATATGATTCGTCCGTCACCACGCTTGCCGCTGTCGCCTCCGCTGGCAATCACCACCGCCTGGCCTTCCGCGATCACGTCGAGGTCTGCCGTAGGAACTGCGAGTTCGACCCAAAGCACGGAGAGATCGGCGATGGTATAGAGATCGGTGGGATCTCCCTGGCTCCCGACCAATGATCCCACGTCCACTTTGCGTTCAATCACGCGCCCGCCGATGAGAGAGCGGATTTGATATTCCCGCAGGGTTGAAACGCCGGAGGTGGCGGCGCTTTCTTGCTTCGCCGTCTTGACTACTTCAGCCGGGTCCAGATTGAGCGCGGAGAGCTTCTGCCGGGCGAGGTCGAGTCTTAGCTCCGCCTCCTGAAATGTTTCACGCGCCTGAAGATATCGCTGTTCGGGGGCAAACCGCTTGGCCCACAGAGCCTGCACGCGCTCCAACAAGGTCTTTTGCAGATCGAAGGCCACCGATGCGGTGAGATATTCGCTCTTGGCGTCCGCGACTTCACGGCTGTCGAGAACGGCCACCACTTCGCCTTGGGTAACGAGATCTCCCAATCGTTTGCGCATTTGAGTGACCGTGCCGACTACCCTAGCGGGAACACGGGCGACCATATCCATATTGAGGGTGATCGTACCCGGCACGGTGAGCCGACGCGCGAGAACGCCCTTCTCGACAGGAGCAACTTCGATCTCTTGCGCCGCGATCTGCTCGGGCGGCATGTTAATCAAGCCCTCTGGCGCCTTGTCAGCCGCACCCTGGCTTTCCGGCAGCCCGAGGGCACCTTTCGCCGGGCTTGGTCCGGCCGTTGCGGAAGCCTTATTCGCGATTTCTGGCACGCCTTTCGAGGGCAATACGGTTCGGGCCGTTGGAGACATTTGCGACACCAGGCCGCCAAGCGCGACCCCTGTGGCCAGAGTGGCCCCGAGTGCGAAAATCCGCTTCATCAGAGACATCTCATCTAGTGCCGTGCTTCAACTGAGCTTTGCTCGCCCTGCGCCGGCCGTGGCGCGGCGTAGTGTGATTGATTGGAGAGATGCGCGCGAGCGCACGAGTCGCGTCCCCGCGCGGGACGCCACCACCTTTGTGGCGACCATTCAGATTAAGCGCGAGGCGGTCTGCGAAGGGGAGCTGGCTTGAGAGATGCGAGCGAATTGACGCCTGTCGAATAACGTGCCCGAACTGAGTCAGGGGCCGGCATCACGACTGCATTTTCAGCGCGGACCAGCTGATGATGCTCAAAATGCATATGGCAGACAAGGGCGTGATTGGAAAGACTCCCCGCGCCTTGTTCGCTGGCGGCGAATGATACGGAAATCCCGCTGGAGTCTTCGTGAGGCATCGCCCCGGCCTGCATCGCCGGAACCGGGACGACAAGCGCAATTGCAAGGACGAAGGCGATGATCCATCCGCTCAGCACACGCCAAGCACGGACCATTCTATCGACTCTATGCCTTCTGTAACCGAGCATACGTCATTATATAACTATTCGCTTTTTTGGAGTAAAGACCCAAGCTGCCCAGGCCATTGCCGGCCAGAACAACGAAGCGGATGCAGCGTGGCGTGACTTTGGTGCAAAGCTCAGGGCGGAGCCGATGTTGTTGCAGAGCTAAGGACCCGTGAGTAAGTGAGCGTTTTACGTGATGGAGAAATCGTGTAATTCCATTCGCCGTCTAAGTCTGCGCGTTGGATGTTGAGGCTGGCTATTTCGGCATCCGAGACGACGATGCCTTATGAGTGACTGTTGGTGCGGGTTTCGCAGCACGCCTTCACGCTAGTTTTGAAGGTAGTCGCGGCGATCAGATCAAGGATCACGCGATAGCTGATCAAGGGTATAGCCCGCTAGCCTTGATCGCCAATGGCGGCGTGGCGCTCACGCTCTACCGCTTCCGCAGTGGTGACGCGAACATGCGCTCCGTCCGGATTTGCTCGCGCGACGACCCGCTCGGCAACTTCGCGGTGCTGCTTGCGGCGATGGGGGTTTTTGGCACCGGCACCGGCTGGCCGGATGCGATCGCCGTGATTATGGGCGGGCTGGGCCTGTGGGGCGGCTGGCAGATTGTCATTCAGGCGCGCGGCGAAACTGCAATCCATGCCGTCATGGTGGCAGGGTAAACACGGGGGACCGATGGTTGAGCATGAACATCACGATCACGGCGGCCACGATCACGCGCACGGTGCGGGCCATGCCCACGCGCATGCGCCAAGGGATTTCGGGGCGGCGTTCGCCATTGGCGCCGCCCTCAATCTCGGTTTCGTCATTACCGAAGTAATCTATGGCCTGCTCGCGAACTCCATCGCTCTGGTCGCCGACGCGGGCCACAATCTCGGGGATGTGCTGGGACTGGTGATGGCATGGGCCGCCACGGTGCTGGCACGGCGCGTGCCCTCGCGAACCTATACCTACGGTCTGCGGCGAGGCACCATTCTGGCTGCGCTCGCCAATGCTGTGCTGTTGCTGGTGACGGTCGGCGCAATCGCGGTTGAGGGGGTGCGCCGCCTGATCGAGCCAAGCGAAGTCGCCAGCGTCACCGTCATGGTTGTAGCGGCGGTTGGCATTGGTATCAACGGCGTAGCGGCATGGCTATTCGCCTCAGGCCGCAAGGGTGACATCAATCTGCGGGCTGCTTTCATGCACATGGCCTATGATGCGCTTGTGTCCGCAGGCGTTGTGGCGGCAGGTGGGATCATCCTGCTGACCGGATGGACGTGGCTCGATCCGCTCGTGAGTGTCGCGATCGCCGTGGTCATTCTGGCAGGCACGTGGAGCCTGCTGCGTGACTCCATTGGCATGTCGCTCGATGCGGTACCGGCCGGGATCAAGCCCGATGAGGTCGGTGATTTTCTCAGGCAACAGCCGGGCGTTGCCGCGATTCACGATCTGCATATCTGGCCGATGAGCACGACCGAAACCGCTTTAACCTGTCATTGTCTGATGCCGGGCGGTCATCCCGGCGACGAATTTTTGGTGCAGCTTGCGTACAAGCTGAAGGAGCGTTTCAGCATCGGCCACGCGACGATTCAGGTCGAAGTTGACGAAGACATAGTCTGCGGGCTCGAATCGGATCACCTAATTTAAGGCGGGGCTAACCGCCGTGCGCCAATGAGGTCCGGGTCTATATGCGAGTGATGTGCGGCGCTGTGCAAAAAATTGTGGATTCTGTAGACTTCTGTTCAACTCCGTTTGAGAATATGATTTGGTCGCTGCGGATGCTTTGCATGCGGAAAGCCGCGATGATAGGCCTTCAGAATGAACCGGAGCATTTGCTCTACGCGTTTCGCCTCGAAAGCCACGTTGCGCGCGACCATCTGCTGCGTGGGATCAATTGCGAGCCTAACAATTTTTATCGTGATCAATATCTGTCATAAGGCTTGATTTTATTGGTACGGTTGCAGGAGTCGAACCCGCGAGCTATTGATTACAAACTTTAGTCCCCAGGGAAATAGCTGTCCTTTCATTCAGGAGCCTTTGCCAAATTCTCTCCCTCCCGGGACTTTGAGGCACCAGATTCCCCGATGTCTCGCGACACTTCCCGGATGAAGCCGGGCCCCTTAGCAAGTTGTCGGCCGAGCGCCTGCATGAATCCTTCATAGCGCTCGGCGCCCTTGGCGCGAGCAGCGGCTTGGATTTGTTCAGGCAGGGAAGGCGTCGCCATAAGCCAGAAGCGTATGAACAGAGCGATGGTCTCGACGGAGATCCCGACATCGCGCTCCAGCCGTTCCATTTGACGTGTGATCCGGTCGAGGCGCCGCGCCAATGTCGCCTCCTGTCGTTCGGCGGCGTCAGGCGACAGGAACGAAGCGATGGCCGCCTCGGCGACGAGGGACTTCGGTTTGCCGCGCCGCTCAGCATATTCCGTGAGGGCGCCCATCAGGTCTGGTTCGAGATAGACGGTAAACTGCTCCTTCATGAGGCCTCAAAGCTCAAGACCGTCGCCCGGGTCAAGGGCGGCTTGCCGCGCGACGGTCCGCATCCGCTGCCGGAGCATGCTCGCCTGGACGGGTTCATCATCAGCTTCGTCGACCAATATCGCGAAAGGATCGTCCAGTTGCGGCAATTCCGGCGCAATCGCCTCATGCTCGGGAAGGGTTGGCTCCCGACGGATCCCGGCATTGTCAGGATCTTCGTCTGATGATCCGCCAGGTGCAGGTTTCGGATTTACCGCGACTGGCAGCAAAGCGCTCCAGTCATCACGACACGCTGTCGGCAGCTTCTTCACCAAGTCGGCTAATGGCGGCGGCGGCAGGATGCGCTCCTGGAGCCGCCGATTCTCATAATAGCGAGCCTTCTTGGCAAGGATCGGGTGGATGCCGGACACGAGCACGAGTTCGTCGCTTGGTGGAAGCTGCATCACCTCTCCAGGCGTGAGCAGCGGGCGCGCAGTCTCCTGGCGTGACACCATCAGATGCCCGAGCCATGGCGAAAGCCGATGGCCGGCGTAGTTCTTCATGGCGCGCATTTCGGTCGCCGTGCCGAGCGCGTCCGAGACGCGCTTGGCTGTCCGTTCGTCATTGGTCGCGAAGGCGACGCGCACATGGCAATTGTCGAGGATGGCGTTATTGGCGCCATAGGCTTTCTCGATCTGGTTCAGACTCTGGGCGATGAGGAAGCTTTTGAGACCATAGCCCGCCATGAAGGCCAAAGCCGATTCGAAGAAATCGAGACGCCCGAGCGCCGGAAACTCGTCGAGCATTAGGAGAACGCGATATCGGCGGCTACTTGCCTGTAGCTCTTCCGTCAGGCGGCGGCCGATCTGGTTGAAGATCAGACGAACCAGCGGTTTCGTCCGGCTGATGTCGGAAGGCGGTACAACGAAATACAGCGCCGCCGGCCGGCCGTCCTCGACGAGATCGGCGATCCGCCAGTCGCATCGGCGCGTCACCTTGGCGACGACAGGATCGCGATAAAGACCGAGAAAGGACATAGCGGTCGAGAGCACGCCCGATCGCTCGTTTTCGCTTTTGTTCAGAAGTTCGCGTGCGGCGGACGCCACGACGGGGTGCGGCCTGTCGCTCAAATGGGGCGTGGTCAACATGGCGCGCAAAGTCGTCTCGATGGGGCGCTTGGGGTCGGAAAGAAAGTTCGCCACGCCAGCCAGAGTCTTGTCCGGCTCCGTATAGAGGACATGCAGGATCGCGCCGACCAGGAGCGAATGGCTGGTCTTCTCCCAATGGTTCCGGCGTTCGAGCGCGCCTTCGGGATCGACCAGAATATCGGCGATGTTCTGGACGTCGCGCACCTCGGTGTCGCCGCGGCGGACCTCCAGCAGAGGATTGTAAGCCGAGGATTCCGGATTTGTCGGATCGAACAGTAATACCCGGCCGAACCGGCTGCGCCAGCCGGCCGTGAGGGTCCAGTTCTCGCCCTTGATGTCATGGACAACGACTGACCCAGGCCAGGTGAGTAGCGTCGGGATGACCAGGCCGACGCCCTTGCCGGAGCGAGTTGGTGCAAAGCAGAGCACATGTTCCGGACCATCATGACGGAGATAGTCCCGCCCATATCGACCCAGCACCACGCCGTCAGGTGACAAGAGGCCGGCGGCGCGGATCTCCGTCCCGGTCGCCCAACGCGCGGAGCCATAGGTCACGATATTCTTCACTTCCCGCGCCCGCCAGACCGACATGGCGATCGCGCCGATGATCGCAATAAAGCCGCCCGAGGCGGCGATGATCGCGCCCTCGAAGAAAATCCGCGGCGCATAGGCGTCGAAAGAAAACCACCACCAGAAGAAAGCCGGCGGTGGATAGAATGGCGCGCCAAAAATGACGAACCAGGGAGCGCCGAGCTGGGACTGATAGCCGAGCCGCCAGGCGGTCCATTGCGTCGCCGCCCATATGGTCGCGAGCACGATCACAAAGACAACGAGGATCTGGCCCCAGAGAATCTTGGTCGCGGGCATGCGGTCTCAAAAAATTTCCAGTTACCTCACCTGATGGGAAACGACAGGCACGCCGCAAGCCCCAAAATACGCCGGGCGAAGGTCCTCGCAGATTGGCGCGCAAATACCGGGCTGCCGGTCCTGGAGTCGGTAGAGCCTTAAATCCCCAGCCCCCGCTTGCGCCCAAAACTCCAGTCGATGCTGCCGCCGGGCATTGCGATTCCGGACACCTGCTTTCCGAGCCGTTGTTCCAAAGATGGAGACCAGGGCACGAGGCTGAAGCCGAGGCCGTTGTCGATCATGGCGAAACGCCCGGAGGCGACGCTTATCCGCTGGCGACAGATCCCGGCGACGTGCTCGCCTTCTGCCGCTGATTGGTACGCGAGGCCGGTCTTCGCCGCGAGCTGCCCCGCGGTGGTTTCAAGCTCGCGCCTGCGAAGAGTGTCGAGAAGGTCGCGGGCGAAGACGACGCGCTGGCCTTGACGGCGGGCGAGCCCTTCCTCCACAAGGTGGTCGATGCGGGCGTTCATCGCCTCGCGCACCACAGCGCCGAAGCCGCCTTCGGACAAGGCCACGGGCTCTCTCGCAAGGAGCTGGCGGTCGATCCAGGTCGCGCCCTGCGCCTTCACTTGATGGTCGATGGCGAGATCCGAGCGGGCGGCGATGGCGAGTTGGGGCCGTCCGGCGGCATCCTCGAACCGCCGCAATTCGACGATCGATCCCGGCGCCGAGTCTCCGGCGGCATCCAAATGAGGCAGGCGGATATGATGCGCGCGGCCATCGACGCCATCGATGACGACATAGGCCGAACCTTTGAGTTCATCATCCAGTCCGCGCGCAACCAGACGGCCGATCACGGGTGTGGGCTCCGTCTCGCCATGCAAGACGAAGTCCGGGACGCCGCGCTTCCATCCCTTCTCGGTCAGGCCACGGTGGATGCGCTTGATGATGTCGTTGCGCTCGCCGAGCTCTCGCAGCACTACCTCCGCGTTCTCGGCAAGCGACCATTGGCCTGGGCCGAGTCGATGAGCAAGACCGAGCGCTTCGAGCTTGCGCATCCGGCCGATCTTGATGGCGCGGAGCTCCTCTCGTTGCTGGCCCGGCTCCGGCCGAAGGTCGATCACGCCCCTACGCGCCGCCGCGTCGCGGTCGAGTGCCCGATCGAGCCTGGTCCAGCGTTCCGCACCGACCTGGATCTCCAGCGAATGCAGGATTTCTCGGTCGGATCGGGGGCCAAGTTCCAAGGTCAAGAGCTGCTGTGCTCGCGCCCGCATTCCTTCGCGAATATAGTCGCGTGAGATGATCAGGTCCTCGCCATCGCCGGTCCGGCCCCGGACAATCACATGAATGTGCGGATGCTCGGTGTTCCAGTGATCGACGGCGACCCAGTCGAGGCGGGTGCCCAGGTCGCGTTCGGCGTCGACCATCAGGTCGCGTGCGAAAGCTTTGATGTCGGAAAGCTCGCTGGCGTCTTCGGGTGCGACGATGAACCGGAAATGATGCCGGTCCTCCTCGCACCGCTCAGCGAAGGCCTTATGATCGACATCGTCGCTTTCGGCACCGAACATCCGGGCTTGTTCGCCGCCCTTGGTCACGCCGTCGCGGCGCAGATAGGAAAGATGGGCGGAAAGGGGCGTGCGCTTCATGCCATGACGCACGACCCGGGCTTTGATCACCGCGACGCGCGACCGGCCGGTCAGTCCCCGCGTCGCCGTAAGGCTGGCGGCGCGGCCTCGACCGAAAGCTCCCTTTGAAGTGGATGTCGATGATCGGCGCGCCATCCCGCCGGCCTTCTCGGCGGCGGCGAGCGCCTGAGCGATAAAAGGCTTGGAGCGCTGCCTCCTCGTCGTTCGGGTCCGGCCCGGCCGGACGCGGAGATCGTCGTCCTGTTTCATTGCGCAACAACCTGCAAGGTGCCCAAATTCCAACGTTCCCAGCGAAATGCCACATGTAGCAAGGTGATGGCGGCGTGCGCACCTTTGGACAGAAGATTGTTGTCCTTTGCTTTTTGATCCGTCCGACCGCCCAGCACCTTGCGGCTTTTATCTTGCCTTCGACCCTCCCGACGGTTCGTGCCCAAATGCCGCACCGAAAGATGCTCTCCATGATGCGATGAAACGCGCCGCGGGTTCATGCAGTCCGTCACTTGCCGGCGTGTGCTGATCGCCCAGCGAAAAGCACATCACCGCTTGGAGCCAACGACGATCGCGGCGCGTTTGAAGTACGAATTCGGAAACCTTCTGCTGCAGCAGAAGTCGCGTTCAATGTGCGAGCTGGCGGCGGTTCGAGTGCAGTCATATCGATAGTTTGTGCGCTGGCCGATGTTGGCTCGAATACAGCCCGGATGATTGCGAAGAGCGTCTTAGTCCGAGCGTTTTGACGCCCGTCGAATTGCGATATTCCAGATGAGAATTTGCTCTTGCTCGGCGCTCTCAAGTGCTCTCCGCTGTAATGAACAGCGCCGGACGTCGTTAATTGTGATACTGTTGAAGCGCTTCCGGGATAATACGGAACGCCAGGCACGCCGATCATGGGCGCAAGCGCGGCGACATAGTTGCGCGTCTCTTCGGGAAGGGGTCGGCCGCGCTTCAGATAGTCGTCGTATCGTCCGGGTCCCGCATTATAGGCCGCCAGAAAGCCGTCTGGGCCGAAGCGGTCGTGCATCTCGCGAAGATAGGCCGCGCCCGCCAGTATATTGTTGCGCGGTTCGTAAGGATCGGCGCCAAGGTGGTAGTGAAGCCTCAGTTCCGCGTAGGTCTCGGGCATGACCTGCATCAGTCCCATCGCGCCTTTCGGCGACACTGCGCCTTTGTCGCCGATGCTCTCTTGCTGCATGACGGCGCGGATCCAATGCGCGGGGACCCCGAATCGCTGCGAGGCTTCGGAAACATACGGCGCCCACCGGTTGTACGCGGCGGTAGCGCCGTTCAATGTGCTTTTTCCACCAGCCGCCACGATTGAACACGTTAAACAACCGAGCGCGATGGTTGTGATGATGAAGGCCGCTGTCCCAACACGCGTTAAACGTGCCGTCGTAAACTGTTCCCTCCAGGGTGCAGCGCTAGGGCGCCGTCCCGAGGGCCGCCCAAGACCATAACTAAGCCCGCCAAAAGTATCGATCTTGCTCGGAACACAGGAATGGAGCCGCTCGCGATCGAACAGCGAAAAGGATGGTTTCCGGCAGAAGATCTGCATGATCACGGCTCCTCGAAGGTCCAGAGTGGAACCGCGCGACCGAGGATCGAGGCAACTGGAACCGGACCGAAATAGCGGCCGTCGAGTGAATCGTCAGACTGCCAATTCATGAGGAAGACCTCGCCCTCGGCGATCATCTGGCAGCCGTGCCAAACGGGCAGAGGCCGGCCCCGGCGATCTCGCTCGCGAGCGAAAGACATCACGACGCCATCGATCATGATGGCGAGATGGTTGCGGCAGACTGTCTGTCCGGGAAGGGCGAGCACCTGCTTCAAGAGCGGCACGCCGCGCGGCAAATAGCCTCTCTCCGCCAGAAACCTCGCGACCGGTTCGGGCGGCATGACGACGACGAGATCAGTCGCCGCCAGATGATGCTCCGGCTGCACATAATAAAGACCGATTGGTACACTCGCCGAAGCGTTCCAGATTAAT
>Ga0185299_10002554_pt1 | contig 27533 bp, 23 predicted proteins | sample PaiPotPPA55metaG_FD_128002 | JGI IMG/M metagenome (GOLD analysis project Ga0185299, IMG submission 128002) | Iron sulfur acid spring bacterial and archeal communities from Banff, Canada, to study Microbial Dark Matter (Phase II) - Paint Pots PPA... ...
GAGTGGAGGCATGAACTGGCTGCCGAGCCTCCATGCCAGAGGGAATGTGACCGCCAGGAAAAGCAGGTTTAGCAGCAAGGTTGTCTTTCGATACTTCAAGCAAAGGCGGAGGACCGGAAGGTACAAGGCCTGGGTTAATCGGGAAACCGGGTTTTGCGATTCAGGGCGTAGTTTCCCTTTGATAAAGATGACCATCAGGACCGGCACCAATGTGATTGCCAGGAGAGACGAAAAACCAACAGCGAGCGTTTTTGTCCAAGCAAGCGGCCGGAACATGCGGCCTTCTTGCGCCTCCAAGAGGAAAACCGGGAGGAATGAGACCACAATGATGATGAGAGAGAAGAACAGCGCCGGCCCGACCTGCTTCGCGCCCTCAATCAAAATCTTGCGGCGCTCGGGTTCGGGGATGGCGGAACTGATTTCTCCTGAGGGTGGCGGGTGGGGCCGCTCGGAGAGATGGCGATATCCATTCTCGACCATGACAATCGCGGCATCCACCAAGACTCCAATTGCCAATGCGAGGCCGCCCAAGGACATAATGTTGGAGCTCACCCCCAGGTAGTACATCGGCAGGAATGAAGCGACGACCGCGATGGGAAGCGTGAGGATTGGGATGAGTGCGGAACGGAAGTGAAACAGGAAAACGATGATGACGACGCTGACAATGACCGCCTCTTCCAACAGGTCGCGTTGCAGTGTCTTGATCGAATCCTGAATCAGCCCTGCGCGGTCGTATCCCGACACTACCTCCACGCCGGGTGGCAAAGAAGACTTGATTTCGGCAAGCTTCTTTTTCACCCCGTCAATCACATTAAGAGCATTCAACCCATAGCGCATGACGACGATGCCGCCCACCGTCTCTCCCTGCCCCTGCCAATCCGCTACGCCTTCGCGAATATCTGGGCCAAAGGAAACTCTCCCCAGATCCTTGATTAAGACGGGCGTGCCGGTCTTCGCCATTACCGGTACGTTTTCGAGGTCCGATAGCGAGTGGAGATAGCCGAGGCCTCGGATCATGTACCGCGTGCCACTCAACTCCAGCACACGCCCGCCCACTTCGTTGGTGCTGGATTTCACTCGGTCAATAACGGTCGAGAGCGGTATGCCATAAGCGAGCAGTTTGTTCGGATCAAGCTGCACCTGATACTGGCGCACAAAGCCGCCAATCGTGGCGACTTCCGCTACGCCAGGCACAGTTTCGAGCTGGTAGCGAAGATGCCAGTCTTGAAGTGTTCGTAAGTCGGCAAGGCTATATTTGCCACTGTGGTCAACCAGCGCATACTCGTAGACCCAACCGGCGCCCGTAGCGTCAGGACCAATGGCCGGATGGACCGCTTGGGGAAGACGTCCGGCAATGGTTTGCAAGTACTCGACCACACGCGAACGGGCCCAGTACATGTCTGTGCCATCTTCAAAAACAACGAACACATACGAATCGTTGAACATCGTCTGCGCGCGGACTGCCTTGACGTGCGGCGCAGCGAGTAAGGCCGTCACGATCGGGTACGTGACCTGATCCTCGATGATGTTCGGAGGCTCGCCTTCCCAGTTGGTATGGATGATCACCTGAACATCCGAAATATCCGGCAGAGCATCCAGCGGGATATGGCCCATGGCCCAGATCCCCGCCAACACCAATAGCAACACGCCGGTGAAAACAAGGAATCGGTTGCGCGCACACCACTCAATGACTCGGTTGATCACTTACATTCCTCCCGTCGCATTGAGCGTGAGGTGCTTGCTCACGATCACCTGTCCGTTTTGAGTGGCCGTGACCGTTACTTGCCACGTGCCGCCAGATCCCAGATCGCCGCTGCCTTCATATAGGCCAGCGCCTTTGTCACTCGGACCGACCACCGTTCTCATGGCAGCCATTCCCATCTCTTGCATCGCTGGCATAAAGAACGTGACGGTCACTTGCGCGCCAGTAATTGGCTTTCCGTCGCTGGAAGTGAGTTTGACGCGAACCCTATTGCTGCCTTTGTGTGGCGGCGAAGGATCGGTCGTCAATTCGACCCTGGCTTGCGCTTGTGCCGGAGTGTTCATGGCGGCTGCTGCGCCCGCTCCCGGCGGTGGCGGCACGAATGCCCCAGCTGCTGCCTGTAACTGAGCTTCCGAGTCAATCAGGAAGTTCGCAGAGACAACAATCTGCTCGCCCGCGCGTACACCTTTCGCGACGATCTGCTGCTCGCCCACACGGGAGCCGAGTTCAACTTCCCGGGGCTCAATATTTCCATCACCGCGATACGCGAACACCAGATTTCGGGTTCCGGAATGAAAGACAGCAGAGCCCGGAACTACCAACTCCTTGCCGAGCGGAAGTCTCAGCCGTACGTTCACATACATGCCCGGCCTCAACTTCAGTCCTGGGTTCGGGATACCAACCGGACGGGCAGCGAGCGTGTGGTAGTGTCTAGCTGCGGGAGCAGGTAATCGACTCGCCCCGCGAATACTCTTCCGGGATATGCGTCTACGGTAATTTCTGCACGGTCACCCGGCTTGATTTTGCCTGCATCGTTTTGGAAAACCTGCGCGAGTACCCAAACATCCGAAAGATCCGAAACCGTGTACAAATGCATTTCGGGTTGCACATACATGTTCGGCAGCGCACTCTTCTCGGTGATGTAGCCCGAAACAGGAGAGTTGATGGTTAAGTCGGTAATCACTTTCCCCTCCGAGTCTAACTTGGCAATTTCGCTCGACGATATTTCCCATTGCAGCAGCCGATCCCTGGTAGCGCTTAACAGCGAGGCGGCTCCCGATGCGACGCCGGTGACAGAACTCTGCTGCAAGTCGGCCTGGTTCTTTTTTGCGATCAGATATTCCTGTTCGGTAGTGACCAGATCTGGACTGTAGATTGTGAATAGGGGTTGACCTTTGCGTACGAAGTCGCCGGTTGCGTCGGCATACAGCTTGCGTATCCAACCCGCAAAACGCGTCTGCACGTAAGCCAAGCGGCGCTCATCCGCCTGAACATTTCCATAGAACCGGATCTCGTCATTTACAGGCTGGTATTTGACTTCACCGATCTGCACGCCAATGCTCTGCATCCGTTGAGGAGAGAGTTGTATGGGAGCAAGCGCCGTCTCCGGCTGCGATGGAGTCGCTGATTGCCCGGCTGACATGCTCTGCATTGAAGACGGTGTGGCCTCACTGGTCTGAGCTGTCGATGGCTCCGCTTGAGCAGATCGTGACGCGTGCAGCCGCCACCACAGCGCCGTTACCCCAATTGAAAGGGCTATGGTCGTGAACAGCATGACAAGAAAAGCGCGGCGGTACGAAATATTGGTTCGATTCTTCATGGCAAACTCACCCCCGTGAGCCGTTCCAATCTCGCTAGCGCGGACTCGTGCTCAACTAACTCGCGCTGATATTCCAGATTCGTGTTCAATGCTTCCTGAAACGAAGAGAGTAGAGTTGCGAAGTCCTGGCGGTTGGATTTGTAGGCGGCCATTCCGGCTTGAAATGTAGCTTCCGATTGAGGGATCAGGCCTTCGGTATAGATTTTTAACTGGTCCTCTGACCTACGTACCAGAACGTATTGTTGCTCGATTTCCGACTGCACCCGCTGCACTTCTCCCTGAAGTTCCTGCTTTGCGCGCTCCTCATTTTGAATGGCCTCGGCTTGCGCCGCGGATTGACGGCCACGGTTTGGCAGGCGTATTCCAAAGCTGGCCATGTAGTAGTCACGGAATTTGTCAGCCGTGTGCTCGTAGGTATAGCTCACATTGAAATCTGGCCTGAACTCCTTGTGTGAAAGCTCAACCTGTGACTCTTGCCGGCGTACCATCTCTGAACGCGAGCGCACATCGGGATTCTGGTCTCGCACGCGGTTCAACAGATCCACATCGCTGTAACTCAGGGGGGTCGGGGAGAGAGGGTCGGTGACAATATCCGGCGTATTTTGCGCGCGGCTCAGAACTTGCTTCAGCTGCGCTTGAAGCTGCTCCTCCTCTTGATGATGCATGGCAATTTCTCGCAGAATCTTCGTGTGCTGCAGCTGCGACTTGAGGACGTCTTGTTGATTTCCCTGGCCGACCCGGTAACGCGATTCGACTGCCTGCTGAATCTGGCTGAGTAGCTGGTCATTGCGCTCCAGCACTGGCAGAGTCTGCTGAAGGTACGCGAGCTGAAAATAGACCAGCTTCAACGTCTCGATTGCCTGACGCCGCACCCCATCAGATTGTGCCCGGATTGAGTCCGCCTCGCGCTCGGCAACCTCGGATCGGAGGCGGCGCTTCCCCGGATACGGAAGATCTTGCGATGCTCCGATACCCACGTAGGCAAAATCACTATTAGAAAAACCTGCGAATGGCCGTGGACTCCCGACGCTGAACTGCTGGACAGTGATCTGGGTGTCCGGCAGGGCCGATGCCTGCTTCGGAACATTCGTGGCAGCTTGCCACGCGTGAAGGGAGGCGGCAATTCCAGGATTGCTCCGCTCTACTTCCTGCACCAATTCCTGAAGCGGGGCTGGCGACGCTGTGGCGTGCTCACTCCGGTCGCTCATCGGGGCAGGCGTTTGTGGAGTATCCGCCGTCTGGGCCGTCACCGTCATCGGGAATAGGCTGCTGATGACGGCCGCCAAGACCAGCGCGACAAAAGGGCGGGTTGCGCCGGACGTGAGTCGGCGCGCAAAAGGACGGTTCATCTTTCCTCCAAATAAAAAATACGAATGCACGCAGACGCACTGGGGCGTCAGCGTCAACGAGGAAAGACGATCAGATTCTGAGGATTGTGGTGGTTGTCGAAGCCAGCCCTGGCGGACTATGCGTGCAAGAAACCCGAGACGACCACTGTGGCAGCGAGTAGTAAGCGTCGGCTTGGGCGGTAAGGGGAATTGCGTGAAGCAGAACCAAACCGACATGCAATTGCGAAGGGGATGTCTTCAGTGCGTGAAAATCAGCCGGCGCGGTTATCTGACAGCAAGGGTGGGATTTCGACATCCCCATGTCCCCGCACTGTCCCGCCATCTTCTTACAGCAGTCCTGCTCCGCTGGTGTCATGGCCGCATTCGGCAGGGCGCAGGCCATCACTGGCAATGCGGCGAACAATACCGCCAGAGCGAAAATAGCGACTTTGTGCATGCTCTTCAACAGAGTTAGTGTAGTTCCAACTGTAAGTTAGACGCAACAGGCGGAAGAAAGTTACAGATTACGCTGGTGAGCCAAACTGGGGTTGATCCCGTACGACGAGTTAACCGGAAGGTATTCTGCCTTAAGTTGGCGCTTATGAGGGCTTCGCCCCAGTGGACAGCCGAGAGCCTGCCCTGAGCTTGTCGAAGGGGCGGCTGTCCCTCCGCAGCCTCAGACCCGCGCGGCTTCGGCGATGGGGGCGATGACTTTAACCACGGGCAGCCGGATTTCAAATGCGGCTCCACCTTCGGGGCGGTTGTAGCAGGTGATTTGTCCCTTGTGGTCCTGGACTACGCCGTAGGTGGCGCTGAGCCCGAGACCGGTCCCTTTGCCGACCGGCTTGGTGGTGTAGAAAGGGTCGAAGACGCGCTCGGGATCGCGCAGACCGGGGCCGGAATCGGCGAACTGGACGACCACTTCGTTGGCTTCGCGCCAGAGAGAGATCTGGAGACGCCCGCCGCCGATTTCCTGTAATGCGTCCACGGCGTTCTCGATGATCTGAAGAAAGGCCTGTAAGAGCTGGTTGGCGTTGCCGAGGACCCGAGGCAGGGGGTCGTGGCTTTCCACGGTCAGACTGATCTTCCTGTTTTCGAGCTTGAATCCTTCCATTTGAACTGCGCGCTGCAAAAGAGGCTTCAGTTCGAGAAAACTTTTTTCTCCCGGAGTCTGCTGGGAGAAGCTGAGCAGATCGCTGACGAGTTCGCGAGTGCGCCGGGCCTGCTGGCCGATTTTCTGCGCGTTCGAGAGTTGCTCACGGCTGAGGTTGCTGCTGGCGGCCATGCGTTCGGAACGGCTTAGGATGGCCGAAAGCGGGTACTCCAGTTCACCGGCGGCAAGCGCGATCAGTTCTCCGAGCGAAGCTAGCTTGGCTTGTTGGACAACTCTTCCCTGCAGCCGCTGGAGGTTGTCGAAGCTCTTGCGCGAATGATTGAGCAGGTGCAGAAGTCTCTGGTCCAGCAGATGTTGTTTGAGGAAAACGACAAAGGCGAGGACGGCGACGCCGCCCATAGCCACGGCAAAACGGACCTGACGCAGATAAGGCTGCTGGTTGCTCAGGAACAGTGCCCAGTATCCCATGATGGGGAGAGAGAGCAGGGCGAGTTTCGCAAGTTCAGGAGCGATGGGGCGACTGGCACGTGTGATCGACGGCATCATCTGAATATCGCGAAGGCAGCGCCGCCCGGCGATGGCGACCCAGAGGAACCCAAGCGTAGCGGCGAGAAACGGGACGTCGTAGATTCCGCCAGTCTTGTAGGTGCCGCGTGCGATGGCCGCATTTATGGCTGACGAAGAAAACGTGTACAGAGCACTGGCGAAAACAATGTTGCGATAGAGTTCGCGCCACGATCCGGAACTGGTGAAGAATGCGGATGCTGACGCGCCAATCAACATCATTCCTTCGATGAAATACAGGAGATCCCAGCGCGGGCTGTACACCAAGACATTGGTGACGACGTACTCCTCGGGAAAAACGAAGAAGGCATAGACCACCACCCACCACACCAGCAGGATGATGACATTCAGTGCGCTGGGCAACATCCCTTCGCGCTCCTCAGCCTCCTGTGGGCGGATGGACACGGCCGCCATGATGGGGACAACGTGCAGGAACAACACGATATCCCCTTGGAAGGGGTCGGGCAGCGGCTTGCGCAGCACGACTTCAAACCACACCCAGCATGCCTGGTTGAAACACCACATGGCCATGCCCGCCGTCATCAGACTCCAGAACAGGCGTGTGTGCCCACGGCTGTCTAGGGCGTTTCTGGCGGAGACGATAAAAGCAGCCGTGATCACCAGCAGTGGGACCACGTCCCCCATCGCCAGGCGAAGCACTGGGTTGGGGACCATTACCGCCACTAGAACAAAGGCCGGCAGTAGACCAACTCCCCAGAAGAGCGACGAGATGTGGGGACGAGACACCACGTTGCATCATATGACGTTCGCCGCGATATGTTTAGATCACGGCCTGGTTACCCGAGGTTACTATGGTAACCATCGAGCGGGCTGGGGGGCGGGGTGGGGCGGCTGCTGCTAGAATTGCCGTGTCATGGCTTTCCCCGCTAACCGTCTTCGCCGTTTGCGGCAGTCTGAAACGTTGCGTGCCCTTGTCCGCGAGACCCGGCTTACTCCTGAATCTCTGGTGTATCCACTGTTCGTTTGCCCCGGAACGGGCATCCGGAAAGAAGTGCGCTCGATGCCCGGAGTCTTCAACCTTTCGGTAGACGAGGCGGTGATGGAAGTGCGTGAAACGCGCGCGCTGGGGGTATCTTCAGTCATTCTGTTCGGGCTCCCGGAGAAAAAGGATGAAGTGGCCACGGGCGCCTGGGCGGAAGATGGCATCGTCCAGCGGGCGGCGCGCGCCATCAAGAGCGAGGTCAGAGACGTGGTGGTCATGGGCGATGTTTGCCTCTGCGAGTACATGTCGCATGGGCATTGCGGCGTAGTTAAGGTGAAGGTGAACGAGAAGGCGAATGAGAAGGTGAAAGAGAAAGCAGAACCGCAATCGCTGGGCGCGGCCGCAGCGGCGCCTCCGGCTACCGCCGAGTACGAGATCGTGAATGACGCGACCCTGGAACTACTGGCGCGCACGTCGGTTTCGCTGGCGCGATCACGCGTGGACATCATCGCGCCGTCGGACATGATGGACGGACGGGTCGGGGCGATTCGCGTGGCGCTCGACCAGGCGGGCTTCGAAAATACCCCGATTCTTTCCTATGCGGCGAAATTCTCCTCCGGCTTCTATGGACCGTTCCGCGAGGCGGCCGATTCAGCGCCCCAGTTCGGGGATCGCCGTTCCTACCAGATGGACCCGGCGAACATTCGCGAGGCGATGCGGGAGATCGAGTTGGACATTGAAGAAGGCGCGGACATGATCATGGTGAAGCCCGCGATGCCGTACCTGGATGTGATTGCCGCGGCCCGGGATCGTTTCGACCTGCCGCTGGCTGCCTATCAGGTTTCGGGTGAGTACGCGATGATCGAGGCTGCGGCCCGCAACCAGTGGATCGACCGGGAGCGCGTGATGATGGAATCGCTGCTCTGCATCCGACGCGCCGGCGCCAGTATGATTCTGACTTACTACGCCAAGGAAGCGGCGAAACTGCTGGCCTAATAGGCCGTGGAACGACGAAGAGTTCCTGTAGAGACGGGGCTTGCCCCGTCTAAGACTGCTGCCCCTTTCTCCCCGGACAAGCTCCGCGATCTTTTAACAATACGACTAGCTAAATTGTTGTAAAATCCGCCCAACCTGGGGTGCACACTTGGCGCGCTACGCGAAGTCCTCGTCGACAGAATTGGTAAGAGAATGCGCTGGCTCGAAAGACGAGGAAGCGTGGGCGGAGTTCATCCGGCGATTTCGGGTGGTGATCGCCGCCGCCGTGCTGAGGACTGCCCGTCCATGGGGCGAACCATCACGCCCGCAACTCGACGACCTGATCCAGGATACCTACCTGAAGCTCTGCGAGAACGATAGCCGTTTACTGCGGTCGTTCCAGCCCCGCCACGAAGATTCCATTTATGGATTTTTGAAAGTGGTTGCGGCCAATGCCGTCCACGATCATTTCAAGTCCGCGCTGGCGATAAAGCGGGGCGCGGGCCAAACGGAAGTGATCATGGATCCACTCCAAATGCACCCGAGAACGACTGGCCCAGACGGCTTTGATGCGGTGAGCCAGCGTCTCCAGCTCGAGCAGCTCGACAGGATACTGACCCAGCTTACTGCGGGTAAGGATCAGGCAAGAAAGCGCGCGATTTTCTGGCTGCGCCACCGCCAGGGACTTACCGCCAGTGAGATCGCATCCATCCCATCGATCGGACTGACCACCGAAGGTGTTGAAAGCGTACTCCTGCGCCTCGCCGCCATGATTCGCGCTCACCTCATAAGTTCAACCCCCCACCGCGAAGTGAAGGTTTTGCCCCGGCAAAGTCGTTCTAAGAGGGTAGGGAGTTAGTTTTGGAGACAAATCCCAGCGAGCACGTTGGACCAGCCCAACTGGCGAAGCTGCTCGAAGAATCTCGCCGGCATGCGGAATCCGCGCTGGACGCAGCCGATGTGCACCCTCATCTTGCCGCCTGTCCGGCCTGCCGGGAGCAATTTGAGGACTTGGCATTGCTCGATCGCCAACGCGATCGCCAGACGAAGGGCATGCGACCGGCTAAGCCGGCGCCGCGGCAGGGCGATTGTCCGGATCCGGCGGCATGGCGTGAGATTGCCGGTGGGCTGACACCACCCGGCGAGACGCTTATCTACCTCGAACACGCCAGCCGCTGTGATCATTGTGGTCCGTTGCTGCGCGAAGCGGTTGCCGAAGTGGCCGATCTGAACGGGGAGATCACCGAGGCGGACCGGGCGCTTATCGCGATCCTCGACAGTGCGCGCGCGGACTGGCAGCAGAAACTGGCCCAGCAAATCGCCGAAACGCAGCATTCGGCGCGGGATCGGGAATCCGCGCCGCGGTGGAGGCGGTGGCTGGCCGTCCCACGTCTAGCCGTTCCTCGTCTAGCCATAGCGGGAGCATCTCTTCTAGCCATAGTTGCCGTGGGATCGTGGATAGTCGTACGTCGCATTAACAATTACAACGCCGCTCGGAACCAGCCCGCCGCCGCCGACAAACTCCTCGCCCGCGCCTACACCGAGAAGCGCACTCTGGAACTCAGAATCGCAGGCGCCGATTATGCCCCTCTGCGCGTGTCGCGCGGGCCCGCAGCCTCCTTTACCAGCCGTCCAGAGCCGCTTCTAAAAGCGGAAGCGCTGATTGCCAGCCAACTCGAATCCCATCCCTCCGATCCCTCCTGGCTTCAGGCCAAGGCGCAAGCGGACGTGCTGGAAGGCAAGTACGACGCAGCCGTCGAAGCCTTGCGCCGCGCCCTCGAATTGGAACCGCATTCACCAGCGCTCTTAACGGATCTAGCCACCGCTTACTTCCAGCGCGCCCAGCAGGAAGACCGCAAGGACGATCTCGGCGCTGCTTACGAGTACCTAAGCCAGGCCTTGAGACTCCATCCCGACGATCCAGTCGCGCTCTTCAATCGCGCCATCGTCGCGGAGCATGCGTTCCTCTACCACCAGGCACTGGATGACTGGGGACATTACCTGCGAGTGGATCCGGGATCGCAGTGGGCAGAAGAAGTCCGCAACCGGGCCAACGCTATCCGGGAGAAGTTGAAAGAGCACGAGAGCAAGATGACCCCGCTGCTGTCTCCAGCCCAGGTGGCGGATGCGGCCACCGGCGCCAGTCTCAGTTCCGAAGTCGACCTGCGCATCGTCGATCAGCGTATCGTCGATCAGCGTATAGAAGAGTATCTGCACGAAGCCGTCCGCTCCTGGTTGCCCCAAGCTTTTCCCGAAGCCGGGTCCAATGGCGCGAGAGCCACTGCTGATCCGCAAGCCTCGCAGGCGCTTTTTTTTTTGGCGGATCTGACCAGCCGCAAGCACGGTGACCTCTGGCTAACTGATCTTCTGCGCGGTTCCTCCGCTCCACATTTTCCGCAAGCCGTAACCGCCCTCGCCCGCGCCGTCAAAGCCAATGACGCCGGCGAGTATGATGTCTCCCGTCGACAGGCTGATCTTGCCGAACGATTGTTTCGTGCGTCCGGCAACCCCGCGGGTGCGCTACGCGCAGAATTCGAACAGACGTTCGCGGACCAGATCTCGCGCCGCAGCGAAGACTGCCGACGCAGGTCGATAGCTGCGGGAGCGGAGTCCAGGCACTTTTCGTACCCATGGGTGGAGATTCAGCTGGAATTGGAGGAAGGCAGCTGCTCGATACTGATGGGTGATATCGGCATCTATGAAAAAGCCGCACGTCGCGCACAGGACCGCGCGCAGCAGGTGGGCTACGGGGCTCTTCGTCTGCGGGCCTTGGGATTTGCTGCGGATAGCAAACTCTACGCGGGCGACCGTCTGGGTGTCTGGAGGCTCGCTTGCTCCGGTCTGGAGAACTACTGGGCAGGGCAATTTCCCGCGATGCGGGGTTACAACCTCTACGTCGAGGAGGCTTTCGCCGCCGAGGCAGATCAGGCAAATCTGCAGTTGGCAATCTGGCGCGAAGCCACAGATGTGATCGATGCTGGCGCAAACTTGCGGTTACGGGCCGAGGCACACAGCAGCATGGCCAATGCCGCCAGCGCGGCTCATCAGCCCGAGGTGGCCGAGCGCTACTACGAGGAAGCCGCCCGACTCTATGCCCTTGCCCCACCGACCGAGGCTAACCGGGCCAACCGCCTCATGAGCGAAATCCTGACCGCTCAGGTGGAGACGGGCCAGAGCGCATTCCAGCCTGCCCTGGTCCGCTTAACTCGAATACAGGATGGGGTCCGGCAACTTTCCAATGATTTTCTCGCGCAGATGTTTTATTCCGCTCTGGGAGAAGTGCAACTTCGCGGCCATCATGCAGCGGAGGCCGAGCAGGCTTTTCGTTCCGCGCTGCGCTTGGCCGAGCAGAGCCTGTCGTCCTTGACTTCTGAGAAGAGCCGGACGAGTTGGAGTAAAGACGCGGCTCCGGTATATCTGGGGCTCGCCGAAGCCGAACTGGTTCAGGGACGCGAACAGGATTCGCTCGACGTGTTTGAGCGGTACCTGGGCGCGCCGCAGCGTGCCGGCCGGCGCGGTCCTGGCCCGTCGCAATCGCTGCCCGATCCGTCCCTGCTGCCCGCTCGACTTCCTCTTCTCTCCAACCAGACGGTGCTCGCTTTTGGAGTGCTGCCCGATGGCCTCGCCGTTTGGGTCTATGACGACCGCGGGGTTAGCGCAAAATGGATTCCGAAATCGCCCCCTGAGCTGCAGCAACTGCAGGATCTGGCGGCCAATTTCCACGCCCAATGCTCGGATCCCAGCTCAGAGCTGAGCGCCTTGCGCCGGAACGCTCGCAGCCTCTACGAGTCGCTCATCGCTCCGATGGAACAACACCTCGCGCCAGGACGCACGCTGGTGATCGAGTCGGAAGGTTGGCTGGCTCGCGTGTCCTTCGAAGCGCTGCTTGATTCGAACGATCATTATCTGATCGAACGCGCGCCCATGGTTCATTCGCTCGGTCAGGATTCGCAGGCGCGGCTTCGCAGCGACACCGGTATTTCAGCAGACTCGCCGGCCCTGGTGGTGGGCAGTACCGCTTCGTCGCCGGCCGATGGACTCATTCCTCTTCCGGATGTGGCTGCGGAAGCGGACACCGTTGCCAGTGGCTTTCATTCCGCACACGTGCTCAAGGGCGGAGAAGCCACCCTCAGTGCGGTCCGGAATGAACTCCCAAGGGCAGTAGTTTTCCACTTTGCCGGACATGCTCTCGCCACTCGCCAAAACACCGGATTCCTGCTGGAAGGGAGTGACGGACAAGCGAACGCGCCCCACTTGATCGACGCAACCGTGGTGCGGCAGCTTCATCCGCAAAGTTTGCAGTTGGCGGTGCTCTCGGCCTGCAGCACCGCATCCGGCGGCAGCGGATCGAGCGGATTCGACAGCGTTACCGACGCTCTTCTACGCGCGGGTGTGCCCCACGTGGTCGCAAGCCTCTGGGCCGTGGACTCCGCCGAAACCCGAGGATTCGTACAGGACTTTTACCACAATGCATTGTCTGGACAGACCGTTTCCGATGCCATCCGCCAGACATCGCAGAAAATGCTGTTGAACCCACGCACGGCCCACCCTTACTATTGGGCGGCGTTTGCAGCGTACGGACGTCCGTAAAATTTCCAACAGTCCGTGATGCGAGTGAGGTTCGTATCAGGGCATGCCTTCAGGCATGCCGCAAGTGCATAGGCATCGATTGCGCCTTCAGGCGCTGGGTTCCGAATTCGAGTTTCATGACAAGCTCCTAAAGGAGAACCAATGAAAACCCGCCCCTGCTCCTCCAGCATGCTGATTGCGTCGGCCAGCGCCGTCCTGGCTACGTTCTTCCTCATCGCGTGTCAACAGTCCCAACAGCCAACTCCAGCCGCGACTCAATCGACGGCAGCCGCGACCAAAGACGTTTACGTGGTTTTTGAAGGCCCATGGGCTTTTGCTCCCGATCCGAAAGACGCCAACAGCGTGATTGCGCTCGCGCCAAAAACCAAGAGCCATCGCGATCTCGTTGTGCAGACAAGGGACAATACGCTGGCGTCTGGAATTTACGATCTCGCGGTTCCGGCTCGCACCGGACCGGCCGCTGGCACTGTTGATCCCAACATCCTGCGGGCAAAAATTGACCCCCAGAGCGTTCAACATGTGCTCGACAGCAAGTCGGAACGGTATGCCATACGCCTCCCCAAACCGAGTGCTTATGTCGAGGCTACCCATTATCGCAGTCGGGCTGGCTCCGCGTACCCCCCGGATGCCTCGACAGAAAAGGACTATGTCACCTCTGTTTCCCTGCGCTACAGCGTTGCGACGCTCACCGGATTTTCTCTGGCAGGGTCTCCCGACAGTGGCACTTTCAATCCGCTCTTGCTCCGGGTGGACACGCCGACCATAAATTTTATTATCGAACCGGCTCATGACCCCGAACCTGGTGATAAATGCCACACCCACGAGCGAGAGGCATTCCACGCTCTGACTAGGCTCGTGAACGTAACCCTGTTCCTGGATTTTCCGAATGACCCGAGCGAATGCCACGGCAAAGACGCCCAAAATCCTCGTCCGGTCAAAGCGGAGATCGCCCCAAGCTTTCCGAGTTTCTTTGTCCGTGGTTCCGCAGGAGGTCTCAGGCAACATCTGCTGGCGGCGATCTACTTCTTCGGGCCAATACGCGATTGCGAAGTGCCGGTCATTGTCAGTGGCGGCTAGGCCTAAAGCCCCTCTCAAACTCGAGGCGGAAAACGAACTAACTGTTTTCCGCCTCTTCCATTTTGTAATGAATCTCCACGCGCCTGCCGAGCCCGAGATCCACAGAAACCCCAGCTTGGAGGTTACAAACCTCTACGACAATCCAGTTGACAGCCGCAGGTATAATCGAATTAGTCGAAGTAGAATCGACAGCGCAGCCCAGAGCGGCGAGTGAGTGGTTTCACGTAAGTTCTTTGAAATCTGGACTTTGCAAGACATGTTAAGGTGTAAGTCATTGATTCCAAAGGCTAGATCATAAAAGGTCGCCCCCAGAAATGGCAACTAACTCATTTGTTTTCATTACTTTGCACTTAACCGCTTTGTTATGAATACTTTGAAAATAAGTACCCTAGAATCAATACTTTAGCAAAATTTGCCGGGGAGGGGTACCTATAGGTACCAACTAGTAAATAGCTGTTTTTAGCCTTCCCGATAGGCAAGCGAACCGGAGTTCTCTCCGAAAAAAGCCCGTCCGCAGTCGCGGCGAACGCCAAACACCGATCTGCGGAAGCAGCAGCGCAATGGCCAGTTCGCGATCAGTGTTTCTTTACGACGTTTGCTAACGACCAGCGACCGACGACCAGCGACCAGCGACGCTCCACCGAAAGGCTACAATAGCCGCGTGAACGCCCCCGTTCAGCCGAAGCCGAAAACTGACAACCATCATCAGGACGACAAGCATGAGCACCGACATCCAATCTACGCCGCGGAAGCCACCGGATTGCTTGTCATCGCGGTCCTGCTGCTCGTTCTCACCATCATCCGCTACTGGCGGTATATCCCTTGGAGCGTGCGCTGAAGTTGCAGAAGCTGCCGAATGTGCTAAAGGTGACGGATCGCGAACCGCTCGTTGTAGTGGTGTTTGGTCCCACCGCGAGCGGGAAGACCGCTCTGGCGCTGGCGATCGCGCGGCGCTTCGGCGGTGAAATCGTCAACTGCGACTCGGTTGCGATGTACCGCGAATTTGAAATCGGTACGGCCAAGCCCAGTGCGGCGGAGCGCGCGGAAATTCCGCATCACCTGCTGGATTGCGTGGATCCTCTCACCGACGTTAGCGCCGGAGAATATGCGCGCCAGGCGCGGCGGATTCTGCGCGAGATAGTTCGGCGCGATATAGTTCTGCGTGAGAGCGTTCTGCGCGAGAGCGTCTTGCATGAGAGCGAGCAGCGCAGACACTTGCCCATCGTCAGCGGAGGAACCGGACTCTATCTTCGCGCGCTGCTCGAAGGACTTTTTCCAGGTCCGCAGCGGTCCGAAGAGCTGCGCATCAAACTGCGCGCCCGCGTGGAGAAGAATGGGACCGAGCACCTGCATCGCATCCTGAGGCGGCTCGACTCTTCAGCAGCAAACCGCATTCATGCCAACGACGTTGCGAAGGTAATCCGGGCGATCGAAGTCTGCCTGGCCACGCGCCGGACCTCACGCCGGAATATGACCGAACTTTGGAAGGAAGGACGCGAACCGCTGCACGGCTTTCGCATTCTGCGTCTCGGACTTAATCCGGAGCGCGAAGTTCTTTATGCCCGCATCAACCAGCGGGCCGCGAAGATGTTTGACCAAGGATTGATTGCCGAGACGGAAAGACTTCTCGCAAAATATGGCGCGCAAGCGCGCCCGCTCGCGTCGTTGGGATACAAACAGGCACTGCAGTTTTTGCGCGGCGAATTGGATCGGTCGTCGGCACTCGCCGCGGCGCAGCAGGCGCATCGCAACTATGCCAAGCGCCAGATCACATGGTTCCGGCGAGAACCGGATGTGCATTGGCTGGCCGGGTTCGGCGACGACCCAGCCATCCAGGCGCAAGGCGTTGCAATCGTCGAACCGCAGATCTGAAAGAGTTCGTGAGCGATCAGTCGACTGCAACTGTGCAACTGCTGGAGGACGTTCCCGCCGGTTTTTGCTATTGTCAATTGCATGCTCCGACATCTTCTGCTGGTCACGATTCTGCTTGCCGCGGCGCTTTGCTTTGCTAAAGACAAGAGCAAAGACCGCTTTCTGCAGCCCGGTCCGATCCATGTCGACAAAGCCGGTAAGAAGTGGGTCGACAAGACAATGCGCAAGATGTCGCCCGAAGACAAGGTCGGCCAAATCTTCTCGATCTGGGTGAGAGTGCAATTCCTGAATGACGCCGATCCCATCTTCATTCAGCTGCGCGACAACATCCACAAATATCACATCGGCTCTGTGGTCATGAGCGTTCCGGTGGATGGCGCCGTCCTGCTCAAGAGCCAACCCTATGTTGCCGCCGAGCTGCTCAACCGGCTGCAACGAACATCGCAGCTGCCGCTCCTGGTCGAAGCAGACTTCGAGCGCGGAGTCTCCATGCGGCTGAATGGGACCACCGTCTTTCCCCACGCGATGGCCTTTGGAGCTACCGGGAAAACGGAAAATGCCGAAGCGTTTGGACGGATCACCGCGCTGGAAGCGCGGGCCATCGGAGTGCATTGGAATTTCTTTCCCGATGCTGACGTGAATTCCAACCCTGCGAATCCCATCATCAACACACGTTCCTTCGGAGAAGACCCGAAGCAGGTGGGCGATTTTGTAGCGGCATACATCCGAGGCGCCCACGAAGGCGGCATGCTCGTCACGGCCAAACACTTTCCCGGACACGGCGACACTGCAACCGACTCTCATCTTGGCCTCGCTCAAGTCACCGGCGACCGAGCGCGGCTCGATGCGGTTGAGTTGCCACCTTTCAAGCACGCGATCGACGCCGGAGTGGATGCCATCATGGTCGCTCACGTAACTGTTCCCGCTCTCGATCCCGAGCCCAACCGCGTGGCCACAACTTCAAGGTCGATTGTGACCGGCCTCCTCAAAGAAGACATGGGATTCAAAGGGATCGTCGTGACCGACGCCCTGGACATGGCGGGGCTGACGCGCATGTATGCGAAGGATATCGGCCGGGCAGCAGTCGAATCTTTCCAGGCTGGCAATGACATGCTGATCATTCCAGCCGATCTCGACGCCAGCTACCGCTCGGTACTGCAAGCGGTGCGGAGCGGCGAGATCAGCCGTCAGCGGCTCGATCAATCCGTGCGCAAGATTCTGGAACTAAAGGCTTCCCTCGGTTTGAACAAGGCGCGGCTGGCGGATCTCAGTCAGCTCTCGATCCAGGTTGCGAAACCGGAGAATCTGGCCGCCGGCCAGCGCATCGGCGACGAAGCGATTACGCTGGTGCGCGACAACGGTAAAGTGATCCCACTGCAGTCTCTTGGAACTTCTCCTGGAACCAGGGAGGCCGCGCTTCCGTATCAATCAATGACAGAGGTGCGCAATCGTCTGGTCGCGGTTATTTTTTCCGACGACCTGCGCACCGACTCGGGACGTATGCTCGAACGCCAGATTCTAGCTCGCGTGCCTGATGCCCGCATCATCTACGTCGATGCACGCTCGGCCGTCGGCATGAAGCCGTCCGTTGTCGAGGCAGTCGATGCGGCGGAGCATGTGATCGCCGCGGTGTATGTGGTTCCGGTCGCGGGCAAGGCCATGCGTGCTGCTGGAGGAGGTTTGACGAATACGGTTGCCATGGACGATGCCACGGGATCTTTACTGACCGCGATTCTCGATCGCGCGGCCAGTCGTACCGTCGTACTCGCCATGGGCAATCCCTATGTGGTGCAGGATTTCGCCGCGATCCAGAATTATGTTTGCGCGTTCTCCAATGCAACCGTGTCGGAAACGGCTGCCGTGAAGGCGATCTTCGGCGAGATCCCAATCAGCGGCCATCTGCCGGTTACGATTCCGGGAGTCGCATCCCGAGGCGAGGGTCTCGAACGCCCCGCCCGGCCAATCTCAGCTCGACCAAGCTCAGGAGGTTCCTCCCATGTTCAACAGTAAAGTGTCCAGCCGTAAGATATTCAGCCGTGCCGCGATCGCAACACTTTCTCTTGGCGTGCTGTTTGCCGCCGTCTGCGTTCTTCCCGCTTGCAGCATCAACGCGAATGACAAGCACAGTAGTAAGGATGGCGTGGCGCACGTTGACATCAAATCTCCCATGGGTGATTTGCATGTCAGCGAGCAAGCCGATATTCGCGATGCCGGCCTGACGCTTTATCCTGGGGCCAAGCCCGCCCCGAAAGACGACAGCGACGACAAGAAGAGCGCCAATGTAAATCTTTCGATTCCGGGATTTTCGCTGAAAGTGGTGGCTGCGGAGTTCCTCTCCGACGAGGCACCTGACAAAGTCATCGCCTACTACAACAAAGAGCTGCAGAAATATGGAAAGCCTATTCAGTGTCACGGTGCCTGGAGCGGCGGTCACGTGGAAAGCTCGCCCGGCAAGGATTATGAAGGCTCCAGGCCCGTCTCGTGCGGGAAGGACGGCAGCGGAGACTCGGTGGAATTGAAGGTTGGAACCGAGGCGAACCAGCACATCGTGGCGGTTAAGCCCAACAGCCAGGGATCACGTTTTGCGCTGGTTTATGTGCGCATGCACACTGGCAAGGACAACACCATCTAAACGCATCGGGTGATCTGGCCATCGGGTCATCGGGTGATCGGAAGTGCGGGGTAAGATGCCCCGATGATCCGATCACCCGTTGCCCGCCTTGCTCTCCCGGTTGGTTGTGGGCTAGCTTCAATGACGTGGAGCACCCTTGTCAAAAATGCGGGACCGCGGTCGAGGACGGCAGGCCGTTTTGTCCGCAATGCCGCGCTCCTCAAATCCACGTGCAGGTTGCGATTTCGGATGCTGAAACTGCCGCGGGTTTGAATCCCGTCATGGGCGAGTTTTCTCCGGTTGTTCCTGTAGAAACGAGGCTTGCCTCGTCTCAGACGCGGCACGCCGCATCCGGAAGCGCGATGGATAGGAGCATCGCCGTTCGTGCTGCGCTCAAGGCTGGTGTGCTCGGCGTGTTCATTTGGGTGATCCCGTTGCTCGGCATCGTGCTGACCGGGGCATTGGCTGTCTTTTTCTACCGCCGCGAAAATGGATTTACACTCCCCGCTGCTCTCGGATCGCGGCTTGGGGGAGCGGCGGGGGTCGTCGCCTTCGCCATCAGGGCTCTCTACATTGCCATTCGGATTTTTGTTTTTCACGCACAGCAGGAATACACCGATGACTTCCTCAAAGTTGCTCAGAGGTTCGGAGCCAACGCGGCGGCCCCTGACCTGCAGGCCAGCATCCAGTACCTGTTCACTCCTGCGGGGCTGGCAATCGGCTTCTTTTTTGTGATGATTGTTGTCGTCGTGCTCACCTCGGTTGGCGGCGCGCTGGCCTCGCTGTTTCTGCGGCCCCGCAACTCTCGGATGTAATCAGCCACGATCGAAAAGCGGGTTTCAGCCTCCGCCCTTGCTCTCATCTTTCCGCACGCGTATGATGCAGCGTTTATGAATTCACGCGCGCCAGGGCGTCCCGTCGAGCTCCATCAGACAGCGCAACTGATGTCGGCATCCGAGGTGGAGCGCACATTGATCCGGCTGGCGCATGAGATCCTAGAGAAGAACAATGGCGTCGAAGATCTGGCGCTCGTGGGCATCCGGCGTCGTGGAGTTCCGCTGGCGGAACGTCTGGCAAAAATTATTCAGCGCATCGAAAAGAAACCGGTGCTGCTCGGCACGCTCGACATTACCCTCTATCGCGACGATCTTTCCACCCTCGCCTCCAAGCCCGTGGTGCAGAAACACGAGATGGAAATTCCGATTACGGGTAAGTCGGTGGTGCTGGTTGACGACGTGCTCTATACCGGCCGCACCACGCGTGCAGCCATGGACGCGCTGTTCCGGGTGGGGCGTCCTAAACGCTTGCAACTTTGCGTATTGATCGACCGAGGTCATCGGGAATTGCCGATTGAGGCCGCTTTCATTGGACGAACCGTGCAAACAACGGAAAATCAGATTATTGAGGTAAAACTTCGCGAGGTCGATGACGCGGAGAGAGTCCTGCTGATGGAAAAGCAGTAGAAAACTAGAGCCAGGAGCCGGGAAACTCCAATCTCCGGCCTCAGCGCCTGAAGGCGCTCTCATAAACGCGGCACCTATGGCATGCCTGAAGGCATGCCCTGATACGAATCGCAATTGCAGCAGGGACTGTTAGACGATTATGAATCCAGCGCGCGGTTCGCTGCTCGGTATCGAGCACCTGGAAGCAGCCGAGATCCTGAGACTCTTGAAGTTTGCCCGGCGCATGAATCCGGACAAGCCGCGCCCCCTGCTCAAGGGCAGGCGCGTGCTCCTTCTTTTCTACGAAGCGTCCACCCGCACGCGGAGCTCGTTTGAAATCGCGGCCAAATCAATGGGCGCTTACACCGTCCTCATACAGTCCGCTGGTTCCAGTATCGAGAAAGGAGAATCGCTGCTGGATACGGGATACACGGTGCGCGCCGTCGGCGCGGATATCATCGTTATCCGCCACCCCAACGCCGGAGCGCCATACGTCATGGCGCAGCACATCGACGTGCCCGTCATTAACGCCGGAGATGGGCTGCACGAGCATCCCTCGCAGGCGCTCCTCGATGCTTACACAATTCTGCGCAACAAGAAAACGTTCAAAGGTTTGCAGGTTGCGATTGTCGGCGACATCTTTCACAGTCGTGTAGCACGGTCGGCGTGCCATCTGCTAAGCAAGTTCGGCGTGAAGATTATTCTTTGCGGTCCGCCGGAACTCGCGCCCGACATTGCGACCACCCTCGCGCCCGGCATCCGCGTGACTCGCCACATTGAGGACGCATTACACGGCACCGATGTTGTCATGCTTCTGCGCGTGCAGAAAGAGCGCCTTTCCGGGCTGAAGATCGACCTTTCGGAATACGTCGCACGCTACCAGATGAACCCGGCCCGGTTGAAGATGGCGAAGAAGGATGCCATCGTGATGCATCCCGGCCCGATCATTCGCGGTCTGGAACTGACCAGCGAAGTCGCCGATGGCGCTCAAGCGCGCATCCTGGAGGAAGTGCATAACGGCGTGCCCATGCGCATGGCGATTCTGGCGCGGGCGATGGGAAAGATGCGATGACCAGCCCGGAAAAGAATCGAACCAGTCTGCTGATCAAGGGCGGCCACCTGATCGACCCGGCGGCTCGTATCGATGCGCCCATGGACGTGCTGCTGAAAGATGGCCGCGTTGCCGAAGTGGCTGCACCCAACAAAATCAAGGGCAGCGCGGACGAAAAATTCGATGCCCGCGGACTGATCGTCGCGCCCGGCTTCATCGATCTACACGTGCACTTGCGCGAGCCCGGCCAGGCGAACAAAGAGACGATCGCGACGGGCACGGCGGCCGCAGCTGCTGGCGGTTTTACTTCGGTCTGCACCATGCCCAACACGGTGCCGGTTGTCGATTCGGTCGAGTGGATCGAGTGGCTTCGGCAGCCCGAGCGCGGCGCGGTCGTCAATGTATTTGCCATCGCTGCCGCGACCCGGTCGAGCAAGGGGGCTACGCTCACCGACTTCCGCGCGCTGCACTCCGCTGGAGCAATCGCGGTCACCGACGACGGCAAGCCCATTCTCGAAGACAGCATTATGCGCGAGGCTTTGGTGCTGGGCGCAGAGCTGAATTTCCCGGTCGTGCAACATGCCGAAGACACTCGTATGACCGAGAATTGCTCTATGCACGCGGGCGCGCGTTCGTTTCGTCTCGGGTTGCGCGGCATGACCGCGGCTGCCGAGGCCTCGATCGTCGAGCGTGACGTGCAGCTTGCGATGCACATTCCCAACGCTCGCCTGCACGTTGCACATCTTTCCACGGCGGACGCACTGAAGAGTGTGCGTCGGGGCAAGCGCGCTAAGGCGCGCGTCACGTTTGAAGTCACGCCGCACCATTTCACGCTGACTGACGAGGACATGCGTGACTACGACAGCAATTACAAGATGAATCCCCCATTGCGCTCAGCCTCCGATCGCGAAGCCATCGTGGTGGCGCTCGCCGACGGTACGGTGGACGCCATCGCCACCGATCACGCCCCTCATGCCGTCCACGAAAAAGAAATGGAATTCGAGCGCGCGGCATTCGGCATCACCGGACTTGAAACAGCGCTCGCGCTGTCGATCACCAGGCTGCATCGCGTGAACCGAATCCCTCTTGCCCGCATCGTGGAGCTTTTCACCGCCGGTCCGGCTCGCTGTTTCGATCTTCGCGGCCGCGGCTCGCTTGTCCGCGGCTCGTTCGCCGACGTTACGGTTTTCGATCCGAAGAAGAAGTGGACCTTCGACGCCGCCAAGTCGCACTCAAAATCGGGGAACACGCCTTTCGACGGATGGCATATGACGGGAAAAGTAGTCGCGACAATTGTCGGCGGAAGGATCGTATATTCAGGGTGAGACCCCAAGTGTCAGACAAATGTGCTACAATGTCTGACACCATGTCCTCGCAGCGCATCACTATCCGCATTTCCGAGTCTTTGGTGAAACGCCTGAAGAAACAGGCCGGGATGAAACGCCGCTCCGAGTCCGCCTTGGTGCGTGAAGCCCTGGAGAACTATCTCGGAGAGGCCTCGACTCCCAGTTCAGCTTACGATCTGGCGAGAGAAGCCGGCTTGATCGGCTGCGCGCGTGGTTTGCCATCTGACCTGAGCGTCAATCGCAAACATTTCGAAGGTTTTGGCAAGAGGCGGTGAAGCGGGTATTGGTGGACATAGGGCCGTTGGTGGCGATCATGTCACCCGCCGATCAGCACCACAAGACCTGCCTTGAAGTGTTGCACGATCTGCCCGGCCCCTTGTTTTCCTGTTGGCCAGTCATCACAGAGGCAGCCTGGTTATTGCGCCGACGCCCAGGGGTCGTCCGGCAATTGCTGGACAGCATTTCAGCCGGATTCCTCGAACTTCTTCCCGTCGAGAGCGCCGAAGCGACGGAAATCGGGAAGGTGATTGAAAAATGCAGAAATATTCGCCCCCAACTTGCGGATGCCGCACTAGTTTATTTGGCCGAGCGCGATGGTTTTGACGTGATCTTTACGCTTGATCGGCGAGACTTCTCGGTGTACCAGGCAGGGCACAAGCGCGCTTTCCGCATCATTCCGTAAGTGCTCTGGATTCCGGTGCTACAATCCTCGGCCATGAAGCGCGCACTACTCCTCTTTCTACTGCTGATTCCATTCCTGGCTGCGCAGACCGCGACCGAAGTCAAGATCACCGCCGAGCCCTCGCACCACCTTGCCCTGGAAAACGAATTCATTCGCGTCTTCAAGGTTGATGTCGCGCCCCATGCTTCGACGCTTATGCATCGCCATCGCCACGACTACGTCTTCGTCACACTCGGCGATGCTCACGTCTCTAACGAAGTCGAAGGCAAGCCTCCCGCAGACCTCAAGCTCGCCGACGGTGATACCCGGTTTGCGGCGGGCAACTTTGCCCACGTCGCAAAGAATCTCTCGGACCAGCCCTTTCGCAACGTGATGATTGAATTGATGCAGGATGAAAAATTGCGGCAGACGCCATCCCACTGGCCGGAGGAGAGTGGCGAAAAGACTTTCCTGGGCGGCCGCAGCACAATTCTTTTCGTGAAAGATGGAGTGCGCGTGTCCGAAGTCAACCTCGAACCAGGCGCGATTGTACCCAGCCACCATCACGACGGTCCGCATCTGCTGATCGCGATCACCGATCTCGATATACGCAGCGACGTCGAAGGAATGGGCCCGATGCCAGGGAAATTCAAGTCCGGCGATGTCAAATGGCTGCCGGGAGGCTACACCCACACGTTGACGAATGTAGGTAACAGCCCGGCGAGACTCGTGACAGTGGAATTCTAGATTGTTCGTGTGGGGACGGGCGTCCCGCCCGTCCAAGCCGAGCGCAGCTCGGCAGTCTCCGGGGCCGTAGCAACGTTTTTTCCGTTACACGCTCTTGATCAACGGATTCCCCGGAGAAACCAAGCCGACCCGATGCAGCTTGGCGGTGAGGCGGTCTTTGTCGGTGGAGGCTGATGCAGCGGCGAGACGCTTGCGGAGCTTTGCAACTTTTTCTGCGCGAGTGCGGCGGCGGCGAATTTCCGGACGGCGGCTGGGTGCGGACATGGAGTTCTCCTTTGGTGTTCGGTGCCGGTATTCAGTAACTGATCTTCAGTGAGACACACGGTGAAATCACGAGTCAGAGTGCGGCCGGCGCCGCGGACTCGTGCCGAAGACTCAATTATAGGGGTTCATCGGCAGTGCTGGCAAAGAGGATGGCGATTCGCTGCTATGCGCCCTCGGCTGGCGGATTCTCTGTCTCAGACCGATAGCCTCCACAAACCAATACCGGCAGACGCGGATATTTCGCGAACCGCGAGTCTTCGAACGAAAGCTTACACATAATGAAAGTCGAACCGCGATCGGACTCAATCCGGCGCGCATGCTGGCAACTCTGGCAAAGGCCGGGGTTAGGATGAGTTGGAGCGTTCGGAACCACAGTCGTACCAGATCGATTGTATATACATTCCTCTCCCCGGCAATTCTGAGGACTCGGACCGCATCTCGCAGAAAAATCCCCGGGCAATAAAATTTCGCTTGACGTGACCATAAAGTTACGTTACTATATATTCACATTACGACGATTACGCTCATGAATACCAAGGAGAAACTGCAATGACATTGGAAGATCTGACGCTCGACGTTGAGCAGCACATAGACATCAAGGCCACGCCGGAGAAGGCGTTCGCAGCCGTCCTCCACCGCTTCGGGAAGGGCAACACCAGGCCCGATGGCGAATCCCTGCAATTGTTACTTGAACCGAAACCGGGCGGGCGGTGGTACCGGGACCGAGGAGAGGGAGTGGGACACCTTTGGGGGTTTGTGCAGGTCATCAAGCCTCCAACCCTGTTGGAGTTGAGCGGCCCGATGTTCATGTCGTATCCGGCCAACAATCATGTGGAAATCAAGATCGAGCCGGTTTCTGAGGGCTGCCGAGTCGCCCTGCGGCATCGGGCGATAGGGATGATCGATCCGCAGCACCGAAAGGGTGTGGGCACTGGATGGAGTCACATGCTGGCCGGAGTAAAGAAGGACTGCGAGTAGCGGCGTGCGAGAAATCGCTGCTGGTAAAGAGGACAGTCTCGACCCGGTGTGGAAGGCGCTTTCAGATCCGACGCGACGGACGATTCTGGACCTTCTGCGAGATCGTCCCCGCACGACCACCGAGATCGTGGAGCGGTTTCCGCAGCTGAGTCGCTTCGGTGTGATGAAGCATCTCGAGGTGCTGCGTCAAGCTCAACTGGTCGCCACGCATGAAGCCGGTAGGCAGCGGGTGAATTCGTTGAACGTCGTTCCGATCCGGCAGATTTATGAACGGTGGGTCGGCCCGTTTCAGGAGCTTTGGTCGGGCGAACTCCTGGGGATCAAGGATATGGCTGAGACAGAAAGCTCGGGCGGAAGGCGAGGAGCCTCTCGCAGGCGAAAAAAACATTAGGCCGCAACCAGTAGTCTGCAACCCAGCAGTCTGCAACCGAGCGGTCTGCAACCCAAAACGCAACACAGACGCAAATACAGAACAAGGAGAATGCTATGGCAACCCAACTCACCAGCGCCGGGATTCAAGGGCACGAAGTGGTTTCACCGAACGAATGGATTGCGTCCCGGAAAGAGTTGCTCAGAAAAGAAAAGGAGTTCACCAAATTAAGAGACGAATTGAGCCGGCAACGCCGCGAACTGCCATGGGAGAAAGTTGAAAAGCAATATGTCTTCGATGGTCCGAACGGTAAGGAGACGCTCGTCGATCTCTTCGACGGCAAGAGTCAATTGATTGTGTACCACTTCATGTTCGGTCCAGGTTGGGATGAGGGTTGTCCAAGCTGCTCGTTTCTGGCCGATCATTTTGACGGAAGCCTGGTTCATCTGGCGAATCGCGACGTCACGCTGGTCGTGGTTTCGCGAGCGCTACGGGCCCAGATCGAGGCGTTTAAGAAACGCATGGGCTGGCATTTCAAGTGGGTGTCATCGTTCGGGAACCATTTCAATCGCGACTACCACGTATCGTTCACCAAGGAGGAGATGGCGAAAGGGAAAGTCCCCTACAACTACGACATGGTCGAATTCGGGAGCGAGGAAGGACCCGGCGCAAGCGTCTTTTATAAGAGCGCTAGCGGAGACGTGTTCCATACCTATTCCGCCTACGCTCGCGGGCTCGACATCTTGGTGGGGGCTTATAACTTCCTCGATCTGGCGCCGAAAGGTCGGGACGAGGATGGTTTGGCATTCAGCATGGCGTGGGTTCGACATCACGACAAATACGCTCAGGGCTACTTGGTCGATTCAAAGGCGCAGTACGTGGCCCCGAAGGGTTCGGGATCGTCGTGCTGTTCGGAGGAGCATCACTCGTGATCGCCCATCGTTGCAGCGATGGTGACTCAACCAGTTCTAGCCACAAGGCGGGGGCGCGGGTCGCTATCGGCGATCCGCGCTCGCCCACGTTAGTGAGGCGTTGCCTCGACGTTGCCCGGTGGATAGTTCCGAGCGGCATCCTGGCGCTATTGCCAAAGTGCCCAGCCTGTCTGGCTGCTTACTTTGCGATTGGAACCGGAATCGGAATGTCAATGTCAACCGCGATCTACCTGCGGATGGCGCTGATGGTGCTGTGCGCGGCATCGCTGTCGTATTTAGCAGTTAGTCGCGGGCGGCGCTTGATCCGGCTAGCGAGATCGCATCGATAACATCGCATTGAGATCCATTTAAGGCGTACCAAATTGAGGGCATGAAAGCCGAGATGCACACTCCACCGGAATTCGCTAGAATGTTAGTCCTTCAGAGAGGAACACCTTCAGAGAGGAACACCATGGCTAAGAAGAAAATTGATCCACTCAATAAGAAGCAGTATGGCGCGGTAACGGCCATGCTCACAGTTTCCGATGTTGCGGCTGCTGCGAGCTTTTATCAAAAGGCTTTTGGCTTTACCAAGCGCGGGATTATGAACGGTCCCGATGGCAAACCGATGCACGCCGAGTTGACGCTTCGCGGTGCGACGTTGATGCTGGGACCGGAAAATCCCGCGATGGGCAAACGCACGGCCAAGAGCGTTGGCGCCTCGCCCGCGGGTTTGTTTGTCTACGTGGAAAACGCCGACAAAGTCGTCGCCAAAGCTGTCAGCCTCGGAGCCAAAGGCCAAGGCCCCGTCATGGACATGTTTTGGGGCGATCGGTGCGGCGCCGTCGTAGATCCGGATGGATACGCGTGGATGGTAGGGACGCACCAAGCCGAGCCGACAGTGAAGGAAATGAAAAAGAAGATGTTGGAGCAGATGCGGCCTCAGCCGGCCGTAACTGCAAACGCGGCTTGAGCGGTTACTCAACCGATGGGTCGTTGCCGGCAGAGTTGGCGTTGGGGCGTAACTGCCCACCGGCTTCGAGCTGCGGAATCACGCAGGAGGACCCTGCCAACTCGTCGAACGGTAATGCTTCTCGATAACTGCGCCGCTCTCCGTCACATGACGCGCGTGAGGGATCCGCAGTTGAGAACATTGTGGCAGCCGGACCTGTAAGCCGAATTCTGTCTGCCGTTTCCGGCAGGACGGTCATTCCTCTGGGCCGCGCATTACTGCGCGGCTCAAGCGACCTACCCGGAGGTTGTGGCGCGCCGAGCCGGCACGCGCTCCTGCGAAACCGAAGCTTCTCAGGAAATCCCTCCCTATTTGGTCTTGCTCCGTGTGGGGTTTGCCCTGCCCGCCGCATTACTGCGTCGGCGGTGCGCTCTT
>Ga0185299_10002556_pt1 | contig 27521 bp, 34 predicted proteins | sample PaiPotPPA55metaG_FD_128002 | JGI IMG/M metagenome (GOLD analysis project Ga0185299, IMG submission 128002) | Iron sulfur acid spring bacterial and archeal communities from Banff, Canada, to study Microbial Dark Matter (Phase II) - Paint Pots PPA... ...
CGTTCACCACCGCAGCTTTTGGCTGAAGCAGCTTATGGCAGTTTGAAGCCTCCCCCTACAGGGCGACTCCGAAGGACCATCCTTCATCTTTCGTACAGCAGGACGATTACTCGTCTTCTTGACACAACCCGCTCATCGAACCGGACAGGCAGATTTCCCGCATCCGGCTCTCGGAAAAGATACACGAGGTTATGTGTGACGCCGTCTGCGACTTCTGAACACAATCTAGGGTGGCTAGACTTGTCGTCAATCCCCATGTCCTGCGTCGCGTGTTGCGTCCGTCTTTAACTGAGGCCCCTTCCCTCCGCCGACATTACCCGGCTTCATCGGTACTACGGACCTCTCCGCCACCCCACACGGCCCGGCCTGTCTCTCGCGAGTTGCCGGTTGATCCCTACCGCGATCACCGCTGGGGCTTCCCGTGTTGCGTCTGGTCTCCTATGCGTACATGCCATCGCCATTACCCCGGCAGGTTCCATGGAGCTTGTTCGCTCGTCTATCTCCATTGCCAGCGGCCTTCCCCGTGTAACAGTAAGGTCGGCTCCTGCAATTGTTTTTTCGGGGCCTGCTCAGCGTTCACTCACGTTATGGCCTGCACGCTCGCGGAGTCGCCTAGCGACCCTTTACACCGAGAGCTCCGACAGCTTTGTTGCCTCCGCTGCCGCCTCGATTGCTTCCGGGTGGAGCGAACCAGTTCCCGGGCGGGAGTTGCACCCGCTGAAGTCCAGCGCCTTTCACGGCGCACTGTTAGGCCAACAGTGGAACAGCTGCCTGTCTCATCTCTGAATTGCTATTTATGTTGCGAACCGCAGCCCGAAACGGAAGGATCGAGCTTGAGGTCGGTAGCCGCGACGAACCTCTCCACGGTGTTCTGATCGGGACCGGCAAACACAATCGTCAGAGCCAGCGCATTGCATGCCTTCACGAAGACAGCCTCGTATGCTGGACCTTCCCTCACGAAATCAGCACGTGCAAATGTAGTGCCACTCAACTCACCTTGTGAACCACCCCGCACAGTTTTGAAGCCGCTCTGCTGTTGTACCTCGACAATCCGTCGCATGCACGACTCGGCTGAGCGCTGATCTTCGGGGTAATAGGCCAAAGCGAAGGCCCCAATTAACGTTCCCTCTCTGGCCGCTGCTCTGTAAGTTGTTGAATACACATTTCAGCGGGAGTTCGACTCACACACGCTTCCCTCCAAAACAAAGGACTTACGAACCGCACATACCGTTTCACATACCGTTGACGGCTAGCCCTGCCACTTTCGAGGCAGCGCGGGCCATTTCATCGGTCACCACGTCTCCGTACACGTTCATCGTTGTGCGAATCTCCGAGTGCCGCATGAGCTTTTGCTGCACGGCTATCGGAGTTCCCACTGCATCAAGCCATGACCGATACGTGTGCCTCATGCTGTGAGTGCTGACGTGCGCGATGCCAGCGGCAGATGCGGCTTTCTTGTACGCATCGTTAACGCTGTCGGCTGACCACGGCAGACGGCCTATCTGTGCAGGCGAAGCGAAAATCCAATCCTCTTGTGCGGAGAACTGAGTCGTTTGCTTCCATAGCTTGAGTGCTTCGATTATGGTTTGGGTGATCGTGATCGCTTTGTATGAGGTTTCGGTTTTCACGTCATCCACTCGCCTGTCGAACGATGCCACGTTGAACGCCGAGTTTCCCGTTGAGCCAATCCACATCCGACTAGCGCAGCGCCAGTGCTTCGCTGATGCGAATGCCTGCTCTACGGGCTTGTCTTTGACGGCGATCCCATGGGGCAAGGCGGCACCTCGTGGTCAAGACAACGAGCTGAGAAGGTACTATGCCCATCCACTTGTACACGAATCCAAATGGTCGTTTGAACTGTTTTGATAAGGAAGCAGTCCCAGCGTACGACATCATGTCACCGAATTTCGAGTCATACTAATGCAACTGCGGGCAACCGTTGACAAATCACGATTACACTAATAATGGGGTCGTGGGTGTCATTTGATGGGGCGTCTAGCTAGGCCTTCTTTTGTGCTCGCCACTTTGCCCAGCGTGCTTTCTGGGCTGCGACAATCCTTCTGCGCGCAGCGGGGGACATTCCCTTGCGGGAACTGATCGAAACAACCTTTTGTCCCTTGATCTTTGCCCACCGCGCCCGTTGAGCAGCCGCAATTCTCTTGCGCCCCGCAGCCGAAATAGTTCGCGTTTTGCGAGTAGGTCGGCTCCCATGCAGGTAGACGTTTCCGAAAGCGGTCAGGGCGGCTGCAACGCGGTGCAGTTCATCCTCAAGTCGTTTGCGTTCCTTCTGGAGTTCGCTGATTACAGACTGCATCAATGTTTTTGGCATGAAGCATCCTATCACTCCCTGTTTACAACAGACCCGTTCCGCGAGGAATCCCTTGTAACAAATCGTGAATGGAAGTGGGCCCAGCTTTCGTTTTATTGGGTAGGGTTGCGTGCCGTACTTTCCGCTGTCCGCTTGTGAGGTGTTGTGTGCCTACTCCGGGCCAAGACAGTTCGTCTCGCAAAACGGTATGGATCAAAGAAGAGAATGTGATGGGGTGGGGCTGCTCTGAATGCGCTTAGGTGTTTAATCCTTCAGGGCCGCCCATTGGTAAAACACTGGACCAAATGACGCGGAATTTCCACGCGCAACTCTCGGAAGAGTTTGCGTCCCACGATTGCGCCGAGCACCCTCGGGTCAAAGGGGCGACGCGTTCCTCGTAGCAAGCAATTCTCAGTTAGTGCAATCGCAACAACCATCACGGGCCTGTCCCCAGTTCGATGGAACGAACAAACACGACCCTCTGCGCGATTGGTCCGCAATCCGATGCCTACCGCATGATGCATGCGCTGGATGAAGAGGTTGGTTGCAGCAACGCGGTAGCAGGATTTACGGGTTGGAGCGCTCCGCTCGGGCAAATGTCCTGTGCGGACACATCAAGCGGTTTCGCACCTTCAGCTTTGAAACGCTGAAACCATCTGACGATTTGGTCGACCGAACGGGGGAATGGATTCTCCCTGTCTGCATCTGACATCACAACCCGCTGCACGCTGTTGGCGCGAGGAACTTCCGCTACAAAAGTCTCCGCGCCTTTGCGCAAAATGCTGCCGGAAGATCCAGCTAAGCCACGGAACTCCGGGTCCCGAAGAAAGTTCTCCAGCATTGTCAACTCGTTAGGCAGCAAGGTCCCTTGAAGTAGCTCGGGATGCAAAGTTCCCTCAAGGAAATCAGCATTACCCTTCTTTGTCAACCGTCGCATCTGATAACGGCCACTACGGTCAACCGAAAAGCAAATCTGCGGGAAGTCTTTATCTCCGACGTCAGCTACCCAGGTGCTCGTGAACGATAGACGTACAAGAAGAGACGAAGGTCCATTGATTTCACGCCCATTGATTTGAGGCTGCTGCCCCAAAGCAAGAGTCGAAGCTAAAATCACCAACGCCATTTCAATGTGCCTCTTCGAAAATCGCATGCTAAACCTCCCCCGCTAGAAACCATGGTAAGTTTACGACCTCAAATCAGTCGATGCAATCCCATCAATTGTTGAGAAATCGCCATTAGACTCATTGACCGGGTCGTGAGTGTATTTCGCCTGGTTTCGTCAAGCACTACATCGCGACGCTGGACAGGCGCTCCGGTCGCACAACGCTTTCGGAGTTCACCGGTGATCTGGTTAGACGCTATCAACGAAGGCGATCGGGAAAAAGCCGGACTGGCTAGGGACGCTGGTTAGGACACCTCGGCTTTGCGCCAAGTTCGGAGGTTAACAGCATAGAGCGCGATACAAAACAGGTTCGCCGGAATGAAGGCAAGCTGAGCTGTTCTTAACCCAATGACGCAAATGATTAGGCTATTTGCCGCTGCCAGCACCCAGCCCTCCCAGCATCTTCTTCCAACCAGAATGGTCGAACAAATCGTAAGCACACAAGACAAGCAGTCAAGCCGCAACACAAGCGAGAGCATCTGTAGTTTCATATGGGTTATTTTCCTGCGGATAGACTTGCAGGTGTGCATTCGAGGCTACGATGGCGTAACCTTCGTAACCCTGAGGCCTTCCGTATTCGCCATCTCGGGGAACACCAGGGCCCGGGACTGGAGAACTTTCCAGCCCGACGCTTCTTTCAACCTTCCAAAGCGAGCCAGGCCGAATTACTGGCGTAATATCCCGATTACAGTCAAAATCTTCCGTCAAAATCGCGGAGGGGCGAACAGACGGCGCAAGCTTGTGCTAACGCTGTTTTCGACAATTGACCCGTCTGAATTGTCCTGGTTCAAAAGCATTGGTGTGCTAGCTTTCTAACCATGCAACGACCAGTCCTGATCGTCATTGACATGGTGAATGATTTTCTCGCGAAATGGGAACCAGCCGCGAAGCAACAGCTCGTCCGGTCGATCAACGACCTCGTCGGCCTCATGCGTCAACACGGCCATCCCATCATTTGGGTTCGCCAGGAATTCGAGCCTGATCTCCGAGATGCCTTTCCCGAAATGAAAACCAAGGGTGTTCGGATCACCATCAAAGGAACAAGCGGATGCCAGATAGCTTCTGATCTGGCCATTGCTTCGCTAGACCCCGTGCTGATTAAGAAACGGTACAGCGCCTTCTATCGGACAGAACTTGATCAGTTGCTCCAACGACTGCAACCTGACGCAATTATTCTCGCCGGAATCAACACGCACGCCTGCATCCGCGTTACGGCGATTGATGCGTATCAGAGAGATTGGGAAACTATTGTAGCGGCAGACTGCGTCGATTCCTACGACCGAGAACACCACGATATTTCAATGAAGTACATGAAAGATAAAATCGCCGCCATTATGAGCAACCAGGAAATTCGATCTGCATTTGAAGCAAATTAGAAGCTCGCGCTGATCCTTAGTTGTTGCAGAATCCCCATTACACTCATTGAGTCCGTGATGGTGAATGTTCCGCAGTGCGTTTGACGCACGGGCAGCGCAATCGAAAGCCGTCGGAGTTGCTCTTTCCATATCCTGCTCGAGGAGCGGGAGTATCTTCCCCTAGACTATCCCTGCCAAACATGGTTACCGCAGCTGCACGTTACGGTTTCGGTTGGATGTTGCTTGGTCAATTGCTTTTTGCAGATGGGGCACGGTTTAGTCATCACGTACGTCATGGTCTTTACTCCTAGGGTGAATCACTCGATGGCGACAGCCGATTACAAGTTCATAGTTTCGTCTGGCATGTGACGGACTATAGAAGTTGATGCTACCAACCCGGGTCCGACCTGTCTGGTCAAGAACGCTCACATCATGGCGCGCTTCGTCCCCTGCCAGCTTTTTGGGAACGGCTCTTGCGCTCTTGCACGATTGTTGGCGTAACATCCCCATATCACTCGTCGACCGGGTTCTGAGCGCTTGACCGCCTGTTTTCATCAAGTTGTTCGCAAGATGCATCTCTTAGATCGTTCCGTAGGGCAGAAAACTCGGAAAGTTGGAGGAAATCAATGAAACCTCCAGTTGCACGAAGCTGGCCTGGCCTTCAGGTAATCGTGCCAGGGCGCGTTGCCGTTCCACTGACCCCTAGAGTGCCATCCCCTTACTCTGACGAGCCATTTCCCCGGTGACGCCCGTCGCCCTACTCTGCCCAGGACGGGATTGCGCGACTCGCAGGTGAGGGAGTCTCCCTTGCGAACGTTTCAGGGCTGCGCTTCCCGTCACCAGCCATGCCCACGCAAGATACCAAACTCGCCATCTGATTACGTCAATAATCGCGTTAGAGTTGCTCCGCTCGTCTAGTTCGGACGAATAACCGGCGAACAATCGTCGGTCACGCCGGAAATTCTCAATTGGAGCCATCGCTTGTTTAGAAGATTGCAAGTTTGTATGCTGTATTTGCTAGACTCTGACCTTCATGTCGCTGAGCAGCCATCGCGCCTGTTTCATAACAGTGATGTCCTTCGCGCTGGCTGCCCATGGCCAGACACAGCCGCCTGAGAGCACCGATTTAGGGAAGACCTCACCAGGTCCTGTTCTTAATGTCGGCGGTGGAGTTTCCGCTCCCAAAGCGATTTATGCGCCGGGCCCCGAGTACTCGAAAGAGGCCGTCGCAGCGAATTACGGAGGGACTTGCATATTGTGGATGGTGGTCGGTCCGGACGGCAAGCCGCACAACATCCGAGTGGTTCGAACTTTAGGATTGGGACTGGATGAAAAGGCGATCGAAGCGGTGAAAAAGTGGCGCTTCGAGCCGGCCATGAAAGATGCCAAGCCGGTCGCCGTGCAGATTGACGTCGACGTCAATTTCAATTTACACGAAAAAGAACTAAATACGAGGATCTTAGCGCTAGAGGAAAAGGTCAACGCCGGTGATCCAAAGGCGGAATTGGAGCTTTCGAGTTCTTATTTTGCAGGTCGAGATGTTCCGCAGAATAAAGTCCGTGGGTTGGAGCTACTGGAGAGAGCAGCCAATCAGGGCTAGGCCCATGCCAAGTTCCTAATGGGCGAGCATGCATACGCTGATGCTCGTCAAGAAGATCGGCAAGGTACTAGCAGTTCCGCCGATTATGTAAAGGCATACATTTGGTACGAACTTGCCCTCCGGGGCGGGTACAAACAGAGTAAAAAGATGTTGAAGGAAATGGCTCCCAAGAAGTCGCCAGAACAGTTATCTGACGCTAGAAATCGAGCGGACAACTGGCCGAATTCTCCCGCCAAGTAGAGCTTTGTTTATCAACAAGTCGCGCTAAGAGTCAACGGGTGACACATCTAGTCTGATACATCTAGTCTCCCGCCCCGGTACTTCCGTAACCCATCCATCTCGAATTAGCTAGGTCTTCACCTGGACCCGGCAAATACTTTTGCTATGAAGCATCTTTCTATCTTCGCCGCGGTACTCGTCTGCGCCTTCGCCGACACCGCCAACGCGCAAGATAATCGCGTCTTCGATTGGACCCCTGCCAACGCCGAGACCATCCCCATGGAGCCCGCCAGCCTCCACGCCGGTCGCGTTTACCATCCGGCAGCCGGAGGTGGAAACATGCACATCGGCATCGAGTCGCGATATCCCGTCACCATCGCCATGGCCTGGGCCGACGAATGGAATGCCGCGACGCAGCATCCCGACGCCTCTGCGAATTTCAGCTTCCTCTGCGTGAAGGAGCATGTCACCAACACGATCTACGAGTGTCATCTGCCGTCCGAGCGGCTCATGATCCTTACCTTCCGCGACGAGCGCCGGCCGGAGAAGCCGGTTGTCTCGACGATCCGCGCAATCCTCGGACCCGCCACGCAGCAATTCATTTCGCCCAACGACCTCCACATCCAGTACTACAGCTGGAGCTGTGTGGACAATTGCATCCTGCCCGAATTCCACTGGCGCCGCATCCTGAATGAGAAATATGACGTGACGCCGGCGCCCAAGGTCTACAGCCTCATGACGCCCGATCACGACGGCCAGGAACTCAGCGTCAAGATCAAGTCGCCCATTCCGTTGACGGTCGCGCTACTGCCGTCCCATCTGGCCGACCAGGTCTACGACAAGACCGTGAGCCTTACTGACGCACTCGATCAAACCGGATGCAAGGAACGCGGCGTGCAGTCGATGACCTTCAATTGCTCCTTCAATGTCGCCAATGGCCCGCAAACGCTGTTCATCCTTCCCGACATCAGCTTCTCCGGACACAAGAAAGCCGACGTCGAGGTCAATACGGTGAAGTGCGTGGAGCACTGCAACCTGCTGAATCCGCCGGTTAATCCGTAGAGGTATTCAAGCACGAGCTGCCTGTGGGAGCCGTCCAATTCGATAGCAATCGAAAGCCCTCTACCTGGATCTCGCATTTCAATGGCGCGCTTGAATGGCATAGACGAAGATTGTAGTCCGCCTTGCCAAGACTGTTGCAAAATCGCGATTACACTCATCGACGCTGCTCTAAATTCACTTCTTGTCAGTGGCCCAAACAACGAAGCGCAGACTCTGCCCCTTATATCGGCCGGTAATTTCCCAGCAACCCAGGGTCGGGAGGTCAAACGCGGTATCCATAAGCGGCGGAGGCTCTGGGCCGTCAAACACCTTGCAACAAGCACCAGTTTGCCCAGGCACGAGCGGTCCGGCTTGTGCGCCTAGTCGTCTGCCTTTAATTCTCAGATTCGGGCGCGGCTCACGGTGCCGATCATAGCCCTTCCGTCCCCACAGTATTCCAAGAGAGTAAACGGGCGTAGTGCGCGCGTAATTCAAGTGCAGCCCTTTCCAGGTGCCGCTTCGGGGTAATGCAGTCCACAAATCATAACTACCGTACCAAAACTCTCTTCCATCTACTGAATCGCCATCTCGATCACTCCATGGCGGAGGAGGTACGAAAGGCGGCGATAAGGGTTTGGTTACCGGGCAATTAGCAGGAGCGATATCGCCCAGAGTGCGTTTGCTCCTTGCTGCCAGTTTTCTTGCAACCACAGCATCGTCCGCTGCAACGCCCAGCTTGTAGTAGTGATAAGCTATCAAAATAATGACCAGCAGAGGTACGAGAACACCAATGCCGATCATCGGGGCTTTTTTCATGAGTCTTCTGCCCGCAAATACCGCTTCGCACAGAATATATCCTGATTTCGTATCAGCTGAGCCATAACTGTTGAAATATCGCGTTACACTCACAACCGCCGACCAGGCAGGGGCGCGGGATCGTAGTTGGTGCTGACGCCTGTTTACATCAAGCCGATTCGCGTCACCGGCGTAATGGGGTGCGATGGCCGGATTGGTGACCAATGTCGGGGAAGTAGTCCTTGGACAGGATAGGACTTTCAATCGCTGCTTCTATCAACGCAATCGCCAGGTGGGTGAGCCTCTTTTGGCTTTTTTACCGCGCTCTCGGCTTATCCGGGCAAGCGCGGTTTTTAGGAATTTGATTTTTTATGGATTCGATTGGCCTGGGAACGTGGTCTATTACATAGAATGCCTTATTGCAGTGTCCGCAGGTAAAGTGGCCCAGCCTCGATGGAGTCGAATGCGGCGTCGACGGGAATCTCGTTTGGTTTGCCACCGTAGGGGCAGACGAGCATTCAGATATTCTCCCCACTCAAAAAGACAGGGAGGCAACAGTATCTCTGCTCCGTGGGTGCAGTCGCGGCAGGATGCGCTTGAGGCGGCTGTAATGAAGACGTGGAGTTGATAAGCATTACTTCATCCTCTCCAACCTCGCCTGCAATTCCATCTCATCCATGAGGCTGAAGGGCGTGAACCCATTGACGATGGAGTCTTGTACGATCTGTTCAAATTTCGCGACGGCAGCATCGAGGCCGTCGAAATCTTCGTCGAACATTAGTTGTGGTTCGTTTTCGGGACCCGCGAACTCTCCATCTTGTATGCCTTTGCCGGTCCCTTCAAGTGCATAGACCTGAAATTTTCCCTGAGTCGACGTGAACTGATTGGAAGTAATGACGATGTTGCGATATTGAGAACCATGTTCCGCTGGACCGCCTTTCCATAGAGCTTTTTGTCCCCGGATAATGTAGTAGCGCGCGTAAAATTTGCGTTCTTTTTCCATAGCACCTCATATTACCCTTCTGGTGCTGTGCTACACTCCCGCGCCACGGCGAGATAGCAAAACCGGATCGTTCTAAAGATTAGGGTGCTCGCTCGCTTCGGTCCGTCCTTTTATGTAAAGCATCTACATCCCGCGTAAACTTTCGAGGTCGAAGGTCGCCGCCAACGTTCGCGCTCGATCCGACGAAGAGCTGAGGTTCTACTTGGCATAAGGTCGCTGGCCTGCGGGCGGATCAATTGCTCGGGGCGGGAGAGAAGGAGCAGGCGGAGCGGTGAAACGCTCTATGCGGCATCTCGTTCCGGGAAGCAAAGCGGGGGCTGTAGGTCGATTTTGTCTACTGCCGGCTTCACACTGACATGGAATGACGCTCGGTCTCGTGCGAGCATCGGACCAATCACACTGGTCAACCTCTCAACGGTGGTGCTCAAGTCTTTGGCGTGCATCTCCTGCAATTCAACCGTAATTGTGATGTCGAACAACCTACCTTCCCATTCTTGAAAGTGTTGTGCCCTACGCGCCAGCAAACTACCCCCGAGCATCCGAGCCAGGCTCACGAGCGAGTGGCTTTTGCAAGCAGTACATTCGTCACCTCGACTGCTGCTGATGACCTCGCAATCCAGGCAGAAGACTGCATTCCAGAGAGGGAGAACTCCTGCGTCCAGATGGTTCCTTGTTCTGGCGAACATATACACCAACCTCTGCCGCTGAGATGCGGGCAGCTATATTCAATAAGAATACAGCATCATTCTCAACGTGTAAGCTGTCAAAACTTTCAGTAGATGAGTCACACTGGTCCCAGGCACGAGTTCCCAGGAACGACAACTGGACAGCGTGGCGCATCCCTCGTTCCGGAATTGTTGGTGAAACATCCCCATTACTCCCATAACCCAATCCGGGGCAGACGGGGAATCGTAGTTGGCAACCTCAGTATGGGCGGCTCAAGTTTGAAACCAACCCAGACATCCTCAGTTTTGGGTTTCTACTTTTTGGGATCGAAGTCCCCGGCCGACCGGAACACGTGGCCATCCGGATGGCGGAGGTGCATCCCGCGGGCGTTCCACGGCATATCGGTGGTCGGAAATGTGACCTCCAGCCCGGCGGCTACGCACTGCTTGTGCATCTCGTCCACGCAGACCGACATCCAGACGCCCTCGTCGCCCTCTTCGTCTCCGTTCTGCTGAAACGTGGTGGTGTTCTGGTGGTGTTCGCGCCGCGGCCGCGGCCTCGGCCTCCCTGCGCCCCCTGACAAAGAAAGATGCAAGTTTCCTTACCCGATCCAACCGCGCCAAAGGTCGGAGGCGTTCCCCAGTCCCATAATTTCTTCCATCCCCACTTCTCAAACCACGCGACCGTTCTGGCGATGTCGGACACGTTCAATATCGGGGATGTTACGACGATCGCCGACCGGATCGCGGTTTGCGTCCCGCCACTGCATCTCACTTCCTAGCGGGACTGGGCTCTATCGACTTCTCCAAAAAAAGTTTGTGAAACCGTAACTTTCTCCTCTCTTTTAGGGATTATGTGGTTAAGAACGAAGTGCCGCGGAGAACACTTTTGAAGGCGCTGGAAAACCAGAACCTGACGAACCAGAGCGATGAGCGGCTGCAGGTTGAGGCGGCGCGGCAGGATCCCGCGCGCTTTGCTGAGCTGTATGAGGACAATTTTGAACGCGTCTACGCCTACGTCGCACGTCGCGTCGGAAACCGCGAAGAAGCACAGGATGTGACCGCGGATGTCTTCCACCAGGCCCTGGCCGCCCTTCCGCGGTTCGAATGGCGCGGCTTGCCGTTCGTGGCTTGGCTTTTGGGTATTGCTGCGAACGTGCTTTCAGATCGCTGGCAGCGGGCGGCTACGCACCAAGAAGCTGTGAACGATGATCTCGATCAAATTGGAATTGAAGATGAGATCGAGCAGCGGGCAATGCTTTACCAGCTCGTCGATACTCTGCCCGACGTTCAGCGGCGGGTGATCATCCGGCGCTTCGTCGGCCAGAAGAGTTTGCGCGAGATCGCGACGGAACTTGGGCGCAGCGAGGGTGCGATCAAACAACTTCAACTGCGGGCACTGCAAAATCTTCGGGAACGGATAAGGAGCAATCATGGCTAGCATTTCTCTTGCAGATCAACTCGAAGATGCGATTGAGTTGATGATCGCGGAACCGGATCCTGCGCCACCCAGGGTGGACCTCAAAATCGGTGAACTGTTGGGGATCGCAGCAGAACTGCGGTTGCTTCCAGATCCCGAGTTCAGAGTGGCGCTAGAAGCAGAGTTGCTCGGTCAACACCATACTGTGCCGGTTGCGGCGCGTCTCGACATAAGTCTGCAAGCATCGCAATCCCGACAAGTGGGGCGGGACGCGAGGCTTGGCGAGATTCTGCCCACTCTGTTTGGAGCAGGCAATGGGACCTACCCTGTGCATCGCGGAAATTTCGCGATTTCAGCGGTGATCCACGCGGCGCTGATTGCAGTCGCAGCGACAGCGGGACTTTGGGTGACGAAGCAAACTGAACTCACGCCCCATGCGACTAGCGTTCTGTTGACCGACATTAGTCCTTACGCGTTGTCGCCGGCCATCAATAAGAGCAGAGGTGGGGGGGGCGGTGGTGATCAAGACAAACTGGCCGAATTGAGAGGAAGCCTGCCTCGTTTCGCGCGGGAACAAATAGCACCTCCCACAGTCGTGCGTAATGAACAGCCAAAGCTTCGCGCGGAGCCGACGTTCGTAGGCCCGCCTGCGCTGACGGTCCCGCCGACGACTCAGATTGGCAATCCGCTCTCCGCAATCGTCCAGCCGCTATCGAACGGAACCGGATCCGGTAGCGGAATCGGGAGTGGCAGCGGCGGGGGAATTGGCTCAGGAGAGGGGCCTAGTTTTGGGCCGGGACAAGGTGGTGGCACGGGTGGCGGCGCATTTCGCGTGGGCGGTGGCGTCTCCGCGCCACGCCCAATCTACGATCCTGACCCGGAGTATTCAGAAGAGGCCCGCCACGCAAAGTACCAGGGAACGGTCTTGCTCTGGGTCGTCGTCGGCCCCGATGGCAAGCCGCACGATATCCGCGTGCAACGGTCGCTCGGCATGGGCCTCGATGAAAAAGCCATTGAGGCAGTTCGGCAATGGAAATTTGAGCCCTCGATGAAGGACGGACACTCCGTAGCAGTTCAGGTCAACGTCGAGGTCAGTTTCCGGCTGTACTGAGCTGTCCTGAGATGAGCGGGTAAGCCGTCCAACTTCCGATTTGTCGGTGTCTAAATCTACAGCGCTGCGAGTCGTGTCGCGAAAGTAACTTCGCCCGGCGTAGGCAGCAAGCGATCACTGATTCCCTTAAGGAGGAGACGTGCGCCTTCGGACACTCGCACTACTGTGGTTGGCACTCGCCACGATGTCATACGCCCAGACGTCTGCACAGCCAACGGTTCGGCCGGCAAGTGCCTCAACACGTTCGGCAGCACGTTTGCCGGTGACAAGGGTCATTCTTTACAAGAACGGCGTTGGCTACTTCGAACATTCCGGCCGCATTCGTGGCAATCAGGACGTAGACATCGATTTCACCACAGCGCAACTGAACGACGTGTTGAAGTCTCTGACGGTGTTGGATCTCGGGAAAGGAAGAATCACCGGCGTAGGCTACAACTCAACTGCTTCGCTAGAACGACGCCTGGGTTCTTTGCATCTCCCGGTAGGTGAAAATCCAAGCACAGTCCAGTTCCTTGACGCACTCCGCGGTGCGCGTCTGGAAGTGCGCAACGGACCTGCGAATGTCTCCGGTCGTTTGTTGAGCATCGACCAACGGGAGTTGCCCGGTAAGGACGGTCAGAAGATAACAGTCAATCAACTTTCCATCGTGACTGACAATGGAGAAGTCCGAGTATTTGACCTGAATCCCGCGACCAGCATACGAGTTCAAGAAAAGGATGTGAATGAACAGGTCGGAAAGTACCTGGGCCTTGTCGCTTCCACCCGTGACCAAGATGTCCGCCGCATGGCCATCTCGACGGCAGGCGATGGCGACCGCGATTTGCTTGTGAGCTACATCAGCGAAGTTCCAGTATGGAAGTGTACGTACCGCATCGTAGTTCCGAAGGAAGGCAAGCCCTTGCTGCAAGGCTGGGCCATCGTAGATAACACTGTTGGCGAAGACTGGAAGAATGTCGAGTTATCTCTGGTGGCAGGAGCACCCCAGTCGTTCGTCCAGGAATTGTCTCAGCCCTACTACACGCGCCGTCCAGTTGTGCCATTGCCGGAAAACGCAATGGTCACGCCGCAGACGCACGAAGCTACCCTGGAGGAAGGCGAAGTCGTTAACGGTCAGCTCATGTCGCCAACGACAATTCCAAGTTCAGTCGGTGGTGTCTCCGGTGGCGTTCCCGGAGGCCAGGCGGGAGGCGTTGGTGGCGGAGTTGGAGCCGGTTACGGTGGGGGTACCGGCGGCGGAGTCTTCAAGGTTGGCGGTGGTGTCGTTCCCCACTTTGACGCCACGGCAGCAGCCCAGTCTCTTGAAACCACAACCACCGTGGCCGAAACCCAGGAACTCGGCGATCTGTTCGAATACAAGCTCAAAGACCGAGTCACCATTCGCAAGAACCAGTCGGCGATGGTGCCCATTCTCCAGGCGCGCATCGACGCGGAAAAGGTTTCGGTCTGGAATCCATCGCAACCATCGGTGCTTCGTGCTCTTTGGATCAACAACAGCAGCGACCTCACTCTCGATGGGGGCAGCTTCAATGTGCTCGAAGCCGACGCCTTTGCCGGCGAGGGCCTGATGGACCCCATCAAGCCGGGGGAAAAGCGCTTGCTGTCTTACGCGGCCGACCTCGGCCTGTTGGTGGAAGCGAAACAGAAGTCGGAAAAACAGAAGATCGCCAAGGTCGTGATCGCACATGGCGCCATGACCCAGATGACCGAGGAGCGGGAGGAACACATTTACACCATTCGCAACCGCGATACCTCAGCGCGCAACCTTGTAATCGAGCATCCCGCACGCAAGGAGTGGAAGTTAGCCGACGGAACGGAGCCAACGGAGAGCACTGCATCGTTCCATCGTTTCCGCCTAAATATTGAGGCCAAGAAAACCACCATCGTGAGCGTGAAAGAGTACCGGCCGATCTCAACACGGTATCAGTTGACCAACGTCTCGGACGGACAAGTCGATTATTTCGTTAGCCAAAACGCCGTCAATGCCGAGGTTGAGAGGGTATTGCGACAGGTGGTGGGGCAAAAGAACGCTATTGCCGCCTTCGAAGCTGACATCGCCGCGTGTAAAGTACGGATGTCCGGAATTGCCGAAGATCAGCAGCGAGTACGCGAGAACCTGAAGGCACTCAAGGGTAGTTCTGAAGAGAAGGCTTTGGTGGAACGGTATGCGCGAGAACTGAATGATCAGGAAGACCGGGTGCATTCTTTACAGCATGATATCTCGGACTTGCAACAAAGGCGCGACTCGGCGCAAAAGACACTTACCGAGATGATTGAAGGCTTGGAATTGGAAGCGACATTGTAGAGAATGAGGAGATGTCGAGTACGACTTGCGAGATGAAGTTAGCAACGCTGTTGAAGAAATTTTGTGGTTCCCGCTTGACGGAAGATGCAGAGTCATGGCATATTCTTACATCTTCACTTGAAAGGACGCTCTGATGCCGGATAAAAGAACATCCCATATCGTGCTGCAGATGCCACGGCGACTCGAACCGGGTCGTATTTGGCTAAGGGCGTCGTTCGGCTTCGTCAGTTACTAAGTCCCCGACGAACCTCAAGCAGACTCAACCATAAATTTGCTGGGTGGCGCAGGCCACGGTTCCTTCGACTGTGGATCGACCAAGGCCGCTGCCGCTTGCCTTCTGCTTCGGCTCACGCCGCAGGTAGATTGGCTGTTCCCCCCGCAGCCTTAACTTCACAGGGTCGTTGGCGAAGGCCGTGGATAGTTCGGGAGCAGGTGCCCTTTGAGACTCTGGGGTTCGAAACCCCCTCGTGCAGCGGCATTTCCGTGTCCGCATGTACCCCGACCGATTTCTTGGCGGTGGTGAAGATGAAGGTTACTTCGCTTGAAACGCGGGTATTCACAGGTTCAAATCCTGTCGCGAGAAAACATCCTCGGGTCGCTGAGTGGCTCAAAGCAACCTAATATGCCTTTGTCGCTTGTTCCCCGGCTGACTAACTTAACGAGTAAACCCGGCTTAGCTCCGGGTTAGAAAAAGTACTTATGCAAACGATTGTCATGAAAAAAGCTGCGCTGCGTGACGAAGAGTCGCTGTGCCGGGCATGCTACTGGGCTCATATTCAGAAGGGTTTTCGCGAAAGCGAAGAGGCGATCTTCTGCTGCTTTAGCAGGCTTCGCGCCGTGCCCTTCAAAGTCGCAGACTGCACCGACTTTAGCAACAAGACTGTGCCCACGCGCGAGCAAATGGAGAACATTGCCCTGATCATCCCGACCAGGCCTGCCCGCAAGCACGCAGGCTTCAAGGGAATTGGCTTTTCGGACGAACAGGAGAAAACCGACGATGAAGAACTCTGCTCTGTCGAGGACTAGTCTCGTTGCTCATTGTCTCGCCGATGTTTAGATGAAGGAGGAATGGACCATGTTGGACACGACTCACAACTTCAATAAGACCAACACTGGCGTTCCCATCAAGGCATGGACAAAAGGTGTCCAGCTGGAGGACGCGGCCCGTGGTCAGTTGACGAATGTCGCGCAGTTGCCGCTCATCTGTAAGTGGGTTGCGGCCATGCCGGACGTGGACGGGGTTTCGGCGCCACCGTCGCCAGACGCATGAGCACTGACTAGGGCGGATTATATCGTGCTGCCGTGGTGTTTCTGTTAATTGTCGTAAACAGGCCGTGGCTGTTGAAAAAGGAACCAAAGCAGTAATTTGTGTGAATTTCAGCGCCTGCGGCAAACGAAGATTCAATAACTTGCGAGCGAATTTCGTTCGTGAAATCCCGCGAAAAGAGTTTTTCAACACCCACAGGCCGTTTACACCAACTGAGGATTGTTAGATCGCGGTAGGAACGATCATCGCTGACCGCCCGCCGCAAAGCCGGGGACACGATGGTGCGCAAGCTGCTGGTGGGGAGCGCGCAGTATATCTTGGGGCCGTTCGGACCGGACACGGACTTACGACGGTATGGATTGCGGCTATGCGAGCGCGGAGGGAAGAATGCGAAGAAGCGAGCGGCGGTAGCGGTGACACGTAAGCTGGCAGTCTTGCTGCACAGCATGTGGGTGAGTGGAGAAGTATACGAGCCGCTGCGCAATGCCATGGCTGTGGCGATAGCGCCGGCGGCGGCTGTGTAGCTGGCCCAGGAGAAAGGGGAAGAGGACGAAAGGGAGAGGACGATTCCAAGCGATTTGTTTCGGAAGACAGGATCAGAGAGCAGACAGGAGTTGATGGCGCGGGAACCAAAGGCTTTCCAGAAGGTTTGGCCGACAACGACATCCACCGCCTTGTTCGGGTGACTGCGTAATGAGTGCTGGTCTACTAAGATCGCGCGATAGATGGCAGCCCCAACAATCCCAGGTCTGTCACGGTAGTGATGGACCTGGGCTTACGATCGAACCCCAAATTGCACCGGGCCCACAAGCGGCCCTTTCAGAGGACGGATAGAAGCACGGCAACGGTGGGTGGCGTCGGCCAGAGTTTCTCGTAGGACTTGGTGGGAAGCGAATCAATGAAGTTCTGACCGAAACGAAAAAGATGGTTGAGAATGCAGAGATGGTGAGGCGGAGTTGCGCTGCCGACCAGGGGCTCGAGAAAAAGCGGAACCCCGCAACTAAGGAACGAAGCTCAACTGAACTGCGTTTCGCTTCGTTCCCAGCTCGATTGTAAGTGACTTGGGGAGCTGTCCAGGGTCAAGATGAACGCCCCCTTGGTTACGTCAACTATCGGTAAACAGTAAGGGACGAGGAAGAGCTTTTCCAATTTATTGCAGCTCTGCGTACTCTGCTTTGGCTTCTTTCAGGATCGGAATGTCGGCGTCAGCGCTCTTCCATAGTGCAAAGAAACCTTGGTAAGCCGTCCGTGCCTTCCCTATGTCGCCACTCATCACTTCGGCTCGCCCGAGTTGCACCAAGGCCAGTGCACCGGTAGGATAGTTCAGCACGATGCCGGAATGATCGATAATCTTCTGGAACTCGGCGGCAGCGGCGCGTCCGTTATGCGCCAGTAGAGAAGCTTGCCCACGCAAATAGATAGGGTAAAGATTCCCGAAAGGACTCGGATTGCCCAGTTCGTATGGAGCAGCGACTTCCAGAACACTCACGGCCCGGGCTGGATGTCCTTGTCTCAGTTGGATGGCGGATCGTATAACGGGCAGCCAGTAGTTCATCAGAACCGTACTTGACGGGTCGCTCTTCTCCAACTCCGCTGCCAGTTTCTCTGCACCGCTTTCGTCGCCGACCCGAGCCAGCACAAGGCCCGCCAGAATCTTGATATCATGGCCCGGCGCTAATGACAGAGCTTCTCTGACGCTCTGTTTGGCTGCTGCAAGATTGCCGAATTCCGCTTCGCGCAGTGCCCCATTGACCTGCCAGAGCGCTGCTGTTTCTTTAGAACCTGCATGCTTCGCCAATTCCACTGCGCGTCGGGAAAGTTCGAGAGCTTTTCCCAGGCGCCCGAACGACGCCTCCGTATCCGATTGCATCGACAAAAATGTATCCTCGACCCCATCTTTCCCCTGGCCCCACGCCGCCTGCTTCTCCATCTCTGGCGTGTCGCCCTGCCGAAAAGCAAGTAAGTAGCGCGCTTGATGCAGATAGACCTCATCGAGTTTCTGCGACACCGCCTGTTCGTAGGTCGTCTTCGCGTCGTCCAGACGATTCAGACCCATATCGGCCACCATGAGGTTCGCGTAAGCAACGCCATCGTCGGGGCGCAGTCGTATCGTTTCCAGGATGGGCGCTATTGCATTTTCATACTGCCCCAGCATGACGTAATTCGCTCCCAGATTGCTCCGAGAAAACGAGTCGCGAGGATAGGCCTGCGCAAACTCTATGTATGTTCGATTTGCTTTTTCTACTTCACCAGTGACGTACGTGTAGTAAGCGCCAGAAATCCGATATTTTTCTCGCTCGCTCACTTTGTCCCGCAGCGCGTACGCTTTGCCGATGGCCTCTCTTGCCAAACCGTTCTCGCCGCGGTTGGAATACCAGATTCCCAACGCTGCATACGCCGAGGCGAAGTTAGAATCCAGCCTTACCGCACGCTCAAGTGCCGGGACGGCTTCTGCTTCTTCACTCTTGCTCGCTACGCTAAAAGCCTTGAGCGCCTCAAGCGACGACGTAGTTGCCTCGATGGGCGTGTCAAACTTCAGCACCGTATTGAGCGATTCGCCCAGTTTCTTTCGCAAATCTGTCGCCGCCCGGCTCATCGCGCCGAGCACTTTTTCCTTCCCCGCCGCCTGCTCCTGCTCTTGTGCCAGCGAATCTCCGGTCGCGCAGTTCACCGCCTGCAAAGCAACCACGTAATCACGTCCCAGACTCGCAATCGAGCCCGCGATATAGGCTTTGCTTCCGAGTCGCTGGCAAAGGTCGCGCGCTATAGCGGGCGTAAGCCGCGCATCAGACGCCTGATTCATCAGGCGAAGCGTCTGCCGCATGCGCTCCTTGGAGATGATGCTGAGGAAAGGCGACTGTTCAAGCTGCACGTCCAGACCTTGCCGGAGCGTGTCGTCAAAAACCGCATCGCCAGTCGTGTTGCTGAAATCGCCAAGAACGACCGTGTCGGTTGCACTCAGCGCTTGCACCTTTTGAGCGCGGGTCAGCCACATGGCAATGGCCAAGCCGAGGATGAGTATTGCAACTCCCGGCGCGATTGTCCTCCACCCTGTCCTTGATTTCGGTGTCGCCGCCGCGCTGCCCGCGCCCGTGACCGGTAGATGCCCTGATTCACTGTCCCGCTTCAGCCGTTGCAGGTCACTTCGTATCTCCGAAGCGTGCTGGTATCGCAGGTTCCGATCCTTCTCCAAACACTTGTTGATGATCTCTTGCAGTCGAGGGAATACCTTAGGGTTCAGCTCCGCAGCTGGAATTGGCGCTTCATGCAAGATCGCCCCAAACGTGGCTCCTGTGGTTTCTCGCTCAAAAGGCGTCCGGCCGGTTGCCATCTCGTAGAGTGTTGCTCCCAAAGAAAAGAGGTCGGTGCGCCCATCCAGCGGCTTGCCTGCGACTTGTTCCGGCGACATGTACGTCACCGTACCCATGGTGCTGCCGCTGGTGGTCAAGCCCTTCGCGTCGAGCGTAGAGTCGTCCGAACCAGACCCCGTTGGTGTCTGCCGCGGATCGATTTTTGCCAGACCGAAATCGAGCACCTTGGCGTGGCCGCGTTTCGTCACCAGGATGTTCCCCGGCTTGATATCCCGATGAACAATACCGGCCGTGTGAGCCGCATCCAGCGCGTCCGCAATCTCCATCGCCAGTGAAAGAATCGTTTCGTTTTCCAGCGCACGGCCTGCGATCATGTGCTTCAGCGTTAGCCCATCCAGATACTCCATCGCAATGAACGCACGGCCATCTTGCTCGCCGATGTCGTAGATTGTGCAAATGTTGGGGTGATTCAATGCGGAAGCGGCTTGGGCTTCGCGTTGAAATCGGGCGAGTGCTTGCACGTCACCGCCAACTTCATCCGGCAGAAACTTAAGCGCGACAAAGCGATGGAGCCGTGCGTCCTCGGCCTTGTAGACTACGCCCATTCCGCCAGCACCAAGCTTCTCGACAATGCGGTAGTGCGAGATGGGTTGGCCGATCATTGGATCAGAATCCTAGGTCTGTGGAAGGGCCGCCGCATTGGCAGCCTCGACTAAGGCCGTCTTCAAGTACACACCTTTGGGGACGCGGCTGCTCTTGCGTTTACCAGCCGATTCGTTGTTGCCTGGGCAATCCCCCGCCCAAGAAGTCAGCTGCGAAACACCGGGAAACACACTCGTGTCAACGCATAGTTCGGCAATGATGACTGCAGCCAAAGTCCAATCCACGCCAGGGATCTCGTCCAATCGTGCCAGTTGGTCTGCATAAGGCTTGAGCTTCTCTTGGAGTCGTTGCTCGAGAAACGCTATATCGCTTTCTACTCTCTCGAGTCGATCCAGTTGTAATTTCAAAAGAAAACGGTGGCGTTCTTCGACCCTCCCTTCCAAGGCCAGCTCCAGCTGGGGAATCTTGCTGCGCAGTTTCTTCTTGGCCACCTCGGCCATTTCCTGTGGGGTGGTCTCGGCTTCGATCAGAGCTCGCAACATCAGCCGGCCAGAAAGTCCGAAGACATCCGTCGCCACACTGGCCAACTTGATATTGGCACTCTCCAAGAGCTTCAACAGCCGGTTGCGCTCGCCTGCCTGAGCTTCTACAAGCTTGCGACGATAGCGGGTTAGATCGCGCAGTTCGCGGATCGGCTTGGGTGGAACGAAGCTGGAGCGGAGCAGTCCGTGACAGAGCAAGTCCGCAATCCATTCCGCGTCTTTTACATCGGTCTTGCGTCCAGGAACCTTCTTAACGTGTTGCGCGTTGGCCACCACGATCTGAAACGGCCCTTCCAGAATGGCATAAACAGGTTTCCAATAAACGCCCGTGCTTTCCATCGCCACATGGCTACAGCCTTCGGTGAGCAACCAGATGCGCAGGCTGAGCAACTCTCGGGTAGTGGTGCCGAAGGTCCGTATCTGCTTCTGCACTTTCCCGCCTTTCCCAACCGTCAACAAGCAGGCCACCACCGTGGCCTGATGCACATCCAATCCACAACCGCGTTCCACCAGAGTTTTAATAACGCCTCCATTGGGAGGCGATTGCTGCGCCGCAGGTCAGTTACAGACACTGTCATGCGTCCTTCCCGTTTCCGGGTGCGACAAAAAGTGGTACCTTTGCCGACGCGAGGTCAGTCTCGCAAGCGCGATCTGGGTCGTCACAGAGTAAGAAACGACCTTCAAGCAATCGCCAAACCACGAATGCTTGTATCACAGAGACTGACCCGCCTTTGCTAATCCCTCCTTAGAGACCCTATTTTCATGCTCTGTGGTGCGCCACCGGCGGATGAAGTCTCGTAAGAATTTTGCATTCTCTGCTTCATGCCGGTTTACCCCGGCGCACAAATATCGCGTCACCAACAACCCGGTTCTTGGTGCAAACGCTGTTTACAACAACGATCGGCTAGAACCGCCTACTGAAGTTCAGCCTTTGCGCCTGGTAACCGCGAACGCATCACGACTGTTGTCCCGTCCAGTGAAAGCCCCGCAGCTGGCCGGCGCAACATTCCTATCATTACCTGCGTTTTGAGGTATTCCTCCATGATGTCCTGCTGGCCCTGCTGCGTATTAACCTGCGCGCGCTTCAGATACTCTGCCTTGCCGGCGCGCATGAGGCGGGCAAGGTCCTCCCATTGCGCGGCTTTCACCAGGTTCTGAGGGCCACCGTCCCGCCGGTACTGCAAAGCTATGAGGTCCACATCTTTGGCGGCCTGGAGCAGCTCCTGGTCCGACACAGTAGCGGCATCTCTCTTGGTGAAGGCATAGGCCCGTGCCATGGCGTCTATGGCTGCAAGCTGTTGCGGACTGCGCTGCGGGCTGGGGTTCACGACCGGCTGCCATGCTGCCACGATCCTCTGACGTTCATCGGCCTTGTTTCTCACCCACGCAAAATGCACCAGGGCCCACTTCTGCGACATCTCGGAGAGGGCCTTCTGCTGTTCAGGCGGGTACTTGGCCCAGCTTTCCGTGAGCGTATGAGCGAAGTCATCCTTGACCGCTGGCGTGGCGTCCATGTGCGGAGCGCCGCTTTGGTTACGGATAAAGCAGAAGAGTTCGGTCCAGGCATCCGCGGCCTGCCGGGTCAGCGGAGGATTGCCGGCGGCAATCGGCGGGTGCGCCTTGTCGTACGCTGCGACGAGCCATTGCGCGTCAGGATTGCGCTTGTCCGCTCGCATTTGCTTGACCATGTCCGGCTGGACTACGCTGCGTTCAAAGACGCGCTCTACGTCTCCGTTCTCATAACGGGCCATGTCCAGCTGCCAGTCCAGCTCTTTCATGTCGGATTCGATTTCCTTCGGCTTCTTCCAGTCCTCCAGCAGCATGGTACGCAGCCTGTCCTTCAGGGGCTGAGTGAGCGGGATCTCAAGTAGCCAGGCAATAAAGAAACTATAGTGAGACACCATGCTCTCGGTGAGCGGAGGATTGCCGGCGGCAATTGGCCGATGCGCGTCGTCATAAGCCGCTACCAGCCACTGGGAATCCGGATTGTTTTTGTCCGCTCGCAAATCCTTGAGAACTTTCGCCTCGAGGTCCAAGCGGATAAACTCGCGCAGCTCCCTTCGCAAAATTTGCCTCCATGGTCAGCCAGCTCATATCGCCCTTGATCTCTTCCGGTTTCTTCCAGTCTTGCAGCAACATGGCGCGTATTCTCTCTCGCTGCTGTTGCGTGAAAGGGATCTCGAACAACCAAGCCTGAAAGTTAGCAAAGTCAGTGACCATGCTTTCAGTCAGAGGCGGGTTTCCCTGGGCGAGGACCGCATCGGACGCGAAGGGACCGTTCTGGGCTCTGGCCGCCGGCGGGAAAAGAACAAACAAACTTGCTGCGAGTGTGAGCGCCATGGCTAGATCAAAGAAACGAAAACGATCGGAGCGTGGCATTGATGGTTCTCCTTTTATAGGCGGGCGCGCCCCATGCGCTGGGCCAATGATACCCCTATGTTTCCTGAACGTGAATCCAAAAGAATGTGGGCGCTGCGGGAAGCTTACTTTCGGCCTTTTTGCTCGAATCCTGGAAACCCGTGCAACTCCTTAGGTTTGTCCGATCATTCGTGGCGAACCTTACGTGGGTGAAATCAGCAAGTCAATGAAAGCCGTAGAGTTGGCGGAATCTCAGAAGGGTTGTTGGTGAAACATCGCATTTCACTAACGACTGGGTGGGTGGTTCTCGAGTACCTAGAGCACTCAGTCAAAAGCGCGGGTCCTTCCGCGCGGAACTGCGCGATGCGGGCGACGGAATTCACCATTTCGCGAGCGATACGATTCGGGAACATGTCCCTACACCACTTTGTTGTCCCACATTCGAAAACCGCGAAAGCTGATTCCGCATCGAAGTTAGGAGACTAAAACTCTGGGAGTGCATCCATGCTCAACACAAGCAAGGCATTCAGCAGTTTTTCGGTGAACGATATTCAAAGGGCCAGGGAGTTCTATGGCAAGACGCTCGGGCTCGAACTTTCCAGCGGTCCGGAAGGCACCCTAGTTGTACCACTTTCCGGCGGCACCAAAGCTCTGATGTACCCTAAACCTAATCACCAGCCGGCCACTTTCACCGTCCTAAATTTTCCCGTAGAAAGTGTAGAAAGAGCTGTGGATGAACTGAGCCAACGCGGCGTGCGATTTGAAGTCTATAACGAACCCAACTTGAAGACGGACGCGCGCGGGATTTCTCGCGGGAATGGGCCAACGATCGCGTGGTTCAAGGATCCGGCGGGGAATATCTTGTCGGTGCTGGAAGCGGCTTAGAGGATCGTTTTGCTTTTAGGATCCCCGATTCGGACTGAGACAGGCCACGCGCGACCCCACGTGACGCTTGCGGTCAGTTTGATGACGCTGACACACGTTGTTTCGATAGTTGGCGTAACATCACCATTAACACCAACAATTCGGTTCTGAATGACGGCAAGGGGTACGGCGCGAGACTAGGCGGACGCGAGAGCGACGCGCCAATGAGACCTTCCCGCGCTCATTACGGCTCCGCAGAAATCATTTTCCGCAGTTCTTGAATAGCAGTCCGAAGAGCGCGCTTTTTGCTCTCGTAATTCTCGTCCCCTTGCGACAAACGGGCCATCTCGCGCTGAAGTCTTTGAAGCCCTGATATGGCTTCGACCACGAAGGCGACGTTTGCGGCTGGAGCTGAGCTGGGCATGAGATGCCTCACCAACATCGAATATGGAATTGTCTTTCGGGTGGAAGTGAGCTTAGCTCGTGCACAAGAGCGAAAGGAATGGCACTCAGGTGGGGGGCGGAACCCAAGGCGCTAGGCTAGTCAAGCAGGAGGTCCACACCATCGGCAGCCTGACGGCCACCGGGGCCGTGATCGCGGATGATTTCAGTCAACCACTCAAACACCGTGGGACCTCGATGCGCTTGCGCCTCTTTCAAATCTAGAGACACGCGGGCACGATTCGTGAGATGACATCGAGCCAAGCGCAGTTCCAACTGGCGAACAGTTTCGGGATAGCCGAGGCGCGGTCTTGACACGGCGTGGTTTTTCCATCGAAGCGTGAAGCCTTCGTCTGGCGTGCCGAATCCTCCGCTCAACACATCGTCAAAGGCGTCGAGATTGTCCGATACCGGATCGGATTGGGGAATCGCCACGTGAGCGAACTCCGCAAAAAACTAATCCAAGGTCGAGACCCCAGCACCGTCGATTTCGTATACCATCATGGCAAAATTGTGCTACTAGCAGCAGGCATTGGTAGTGGTGCAGTTTGAAGGCGCAGGGGTTCAGCGGTATGCGCAAACAGCGGGATAAAATGGCGGAAATGTACGCAAGAGTCCGGTGCAGATGCCTACCGACAAACAGACCGCCTACTTCTCCTCTGTAGCCTGTCTCACGATCCGGGCAGCGGCTTGACTGAAGTCCTCGCGAGGAATATCCAAGCTAATTACCTGTGAGCCGGGATGCTTTCCCTTGCAATGCATCTCGAAATCTTTGTTTATTTTGTCGGCCGATCTCTTGGTGAGAATCTCATCTACACGATCCAACGCGAAAATAGTTTTCACAGACAGGGCACATCCACGAAATTGGCCGTCCGGTTTGGTCGTTGAAAACCGTAGCTCGGAGAAGTGGCTCTTGGGCCGCTCTCGAAGGTCCGCCCGGATTTTGCTCATCAGCTCCTTCCTGTCCATGGGAAGACACTCCTTCCGAGGACATGATAAGTCGCGACCAGAAGCACATTTGTGACTCACAAAGCTCTCCGCCCTCATCTCCCTTTCGAGCAGTTACATCACCACACTGAAAAGCGGACCTTTGTCTGTGTGTTTTCTTAAAGATCCAACGATCCCGTGAGGCGGGGTAGTGGCTCAGCTTGAATCCACAGGCCAAAGACTGCCGATATGCTGGCAAAGTGACGATAGTCCGGCAGCGGGATCTGCATATATCGAAGAGGTAGGGATAATCCGAGATGAACTGCGAGGACTTACCGCCGACGTTCGGATTTTTCAAAGGCATAATTCCGGGACAATCTGTGTGTACAAAACGTGTACGGTGGGGAAGGTGGCTCAGAAAAGCAGTGGAAATAGGTTGACTTTCGACACCAAGGGGTGGAATCATTATTTTCGTCGGGCGGATCGCAGTGTATCCGCCGACGTAACATTTTTCTTCATGGGAAGTTCCCTTCTGCGCATTTGGAATTCTTGAAAGGGGGCCAATCATGGCACCCGCAGCGGCTGCCAAGAAACGCCGCAAATTCGATCCCCAAACATTTCTTTCGACCATCGACGGCGGCAGAACCATCTCATCGTTTTCCAAAAAGCAGACGATTTTTGCTCAAGGCGACTCGTCCGATGCTGTTTTTTACATTCAAGAAGGGCGGGTACAACTCACTGTTGTAGCCACGGGCGGGAAAGAAGCCACAATAGGGATTCTGAACGAGGGCGATTTCTTTGGGGAAGGTTGCCTTGCGGGGCAGCCCCTCCGCATGTGCTCGGCAACAGCAATGGCCGATTGCTCGGTGATGCACATCGATAAAAAATCCATGATAGAAGTGCTTCACCGGGAACGTGCGTTTTCCGATATGTTCGTGGCATATTTGTTGACACGGAACATCCGATACGAGGAGGATTTGGTTGACCAGCTTTTCAATTCCAGCGAAAAAAGACTGGCCCGGATATTGCTATTGCTTGCTCATTTCGGCAAGGGCGGAAAACCCGAGACTGTAATTCCCAAGATCAGTCAGGAAACTCTAGCGGAGATGGTGGGCACAACTCGGTCGCGAGTCAACTTCTTCATGAACAGGTTCAGGAAGTTGGGTTTCGTTCGCTACAACGGTGAGCTTGAAGTCCACAGCTCACTCCTCAGCGTCGTGCTCCACGACTAGCTTCTGCCGGAGAAGCCAAGGTCCGACTTACTGCCCCGCTTTCGTTGCAATCTGGTCTATGTTGTTCAGTGGCACGGAAAAACCGCAATCCCAATTGGAGATTTTCACAATGATTTGCACTGTTCGGTGGAAAAGTCTGTTGCCCTTAACAAAGCCACTCCATATCCTCTAGTGTCCTTCTCGGGAGTCTTAGTTTATTTCATCACCTGTTCAAAAGTGAACAGACGCCACACCTAACTCCATCGTAGGTTGTTTTTCATCTTAGTAGATCCGCACAGAGCTGTGGCGCACTGTCTGTGTTGGCACCTGAGATGAAAGGAGCGTGCGGCACACTGTCAATTCATTTACTCCTGAACATTCGTATTCGAGAGGTCGGCGCTGAACAACTCCAGCAACAGGAGAAGCCGTCGATGGGTATGTTTGCTTCGAGAAAGAAGCGGTGCGACTCAACGCCTCGGAGAGAGGACCACGCCGCACCGCCATAGCGAACCCTGCCGTCACCCACTTCTGGGCAGAGACTTACCCAGCAGGACCGTTGCGACCTTAAGAAGGATGCAGTTTAGCGCAGGGCGCACGCCGCAGTCTGTTCAATATTGCACACTTTGAGGCAGATCAGCAGCGTCCCTAGCGATTCGAACTTAGTGCCTCTTTGCGAACCTTCTTTCGGGCACGCTGTTGCGCCAGAGCTTGTTTCACCCGGCGCTTCGCGCCCGGCTTCAGGTAATAGGAGTGACGCTTAATTTCCTTGATGATGTCTTCCGTCTGAACCTTCCGCTTGAAGCGACGAAGGGCGTTTTCTATTGACTCGCCTTCTTGCAGCCGAACTTCTGCCAAAGTCATCACCCCCAAGCACTATCTCGGACGTACTCTAAGCGGCCGGTGCCTTCGCCGAGATCGCCAACTTCGGTGCCTTTGGCGAATTCGCAAGTTTCATGTAGCTGCCCATGGTCTGAGTCAATTGTGCGTCCACCTCGTCCGCAATCGTCATGACATCC
>Ga0185299_10002560_pt1 | contig 27504 bp, 28 predicted proteins | sample PaiPotPPA55metaG_FD_128002 | JGI IMG/M metagenome (GOLD analysis project Ga0185299, IMG submission 128002) | Iron sulfur acid spring bacterial and archeal communities from Banff, Canada, to study Microbial Dark Matter (Phase II) - Paint Pots PPA... ...
GGCAGGACGACGTGATGACCGACCTTAGCACGCTGTTTCCTGCAGAATCCAACCTCTTCCCCACCATGGCTAACCAGATCAACGAGCGCGGACAAATCGTGGGAATGGCGACGGTTCTCAGCGGGCCCCATGAGGGTGAGACGCACGCATTTCTGGCAACCCCAGTAGAGGAAAGAATAGACAAGTCGATTGCAGACGTCGCACCTACACACCCGAAATCCAATTTGCCCGCAAATGCTGGCAAACAGCTTTTGCAGAAACTCGGGCGCGGCCGATTCGACCAATAAAGGCACTCGTTCCTCGGGGTGTGTGCCTGATCTCTGCTCCGTTTGAGATCTCCCGGACCCGACGGCATGCACGATCAGGAGCACGAACCCGTGGGGCGTGTTAAACGGCACGCCCCACGGGTTCTTTTTCGACACGAAAAAGTAAATGGATACCAAGTTCGACGCGACGGATAACCCAAATATTGAGCTGCAAAGTTCTCAATCCTTCGCGGGATCGTTGCCCTGCAAGTGAAGCGTTCCGCGCCGCAGAGCGCGTTCTTTCATCAGCGCGAAAAACACCGGCACGAGAATGAGCACATGAATCGTGGAGGTGATCATGCCGCCGACGATAGGCGCCGCGATGGGTTTCATTACGTCGGAGCCGACGCCGGTCTCCCATAGGATGGGGATGAGGCTCGCGAGAACGACACACACAGTCATGAGCTTCGGACGCAAGCGATGGACTGCACCTTCAATGGCTGCTTCTTCGATGTCCTCGTGCTTCAGCGGTTTCCCTAATGCGAGTCGCCGGTTCAATGCCTCGTGCAGATAGACGACCATCACCACACCCGTCTCGACGGCGATGCCGAACAGCGCGATGTAACCGACCCAGACCGCGATGCTGAAGTTGTAGCCGAGCAGCTTCTGCAGGATGAGTCCACCAGTGAGCGCGTAAATCGTCGGAAAGATGAGCACTGCGGATTCGGCGACGGAGTGGAATACCATATAGAGGAGCACGAAGATGACGAAGAACACGACGGGTAGAATTATTTTGAGACGCTCTTTGGCCCGTTGCTCGAATTCGTATTCTCCGGCCCACTTGTAAGTGTGACCTGGCTGCAATTGGAGCTTCTGGCGGAAGAGGTTGTTCGCCGCGTTCACGAATCCGCCATAGTCTTTCGAATTGAGGTCGATGTAGACGTAACCGGTCAAGGCTCCGTCCTCGTCCCGGATCATGGCCGGGCCGCGGGAAAACGAAATGCGCGCGATTTGCTCGAGAGGGATTTGTGCACCGGACGGTGTCGCAATCAGGACGCGGCGCAGCTCCTCCACGTTGTCACGGAAGTCGCGGTTGTAGCGGACGTTTACTGGGTATCGTTCGCGGCCTTCGATATTCTCCGTGACCATTTCCCCGCCGATTCCAGAACTGACGGCTTGCTGGACATCAGCGATGGTTAGCCCGTAACGAGCTGCTTCGAGGCGATTGACGTCAACATTAATATAGAAACCTTGCGATACGCGTTCCGAGAAAATGGAACGGACCTCGGGAAGCGAGGAAAGCAGCTGTTGGATTTGCGCGCCGGTCTGTTGAATGCCTTCCAGCGTCGGTCCCTGAATCTTTAATCCAAGCGGCGTCTTGATTCCGGTCAGCTCCATGTCCAGCCGATTTTCCACGGGCATGGTCCAAGTATTCGAGAGTCCCGGAAACTGGAGCTTGGAGTCCATTTCCTGGATGAGTTTTTCGTAGGTCATCGCCGGACGCCATTCTTCGCGCGGCTTGAGCATGACGGTCGTGTCGTACATGTCTAGAGGCGCGTTGTCCGTGGCGCTGTCCGAGCGCCCGATGGTGCCGAAGACCGTCTCGACTTCCGGGAAAGTTCGAATGATGCGGTCCTGCTCCCGGAGCAACTGCGAAGCTTGTGTGATGGAAATTCCAGGCAGTGCAGTCGGCATATAGAGTGCCGAGCCTTCAAACAATGGCGGCATGAACTGGCTGCCGATCTTGAGAGCCAGGGGCAACGTCAGAATCAAAAACAACAAGTTGAGCAGCAGAGTGGTTTTGCGATATCGGAGGCAGAGCCGCAACACGGGTAGGTAAATAGCCTGCGTGATTCGGGAGATGGGGTTCTTCGATTCCGGTCGCAACTTTCCGCGAATGAAGAGAATCATCAGCACCGGAACGAGGCTGATGGCCAGCACCGAAGAAAAGCCCACGGCCAGCGTTTTCGTCCATGCGAGTGGACGGAACATTCTTCCTTCCTGCGCTTCGAGCAAGAACACCGGCAGGAAAGAAACCACAATGATGACCAGTGAAAAGAAAATGGCGGGACCTACTTGTTTGGCAGAATTGAGAAGGATGCGCCTCCGTTCCGGAGCGGACACACCTTCGGTTTCAGCGGATGGATATTCGGAGAGGTGCCGATAGCCGTTCTCCACCATGACGATTGCCGCGTCTACGAGGACTCCGATAGCCAGTGCCAGCCCGCCGAGCGACATGATGTTCGAGCTGACGTGGAGGTAGTACATCGGAATGAACGACGCAACGACCGCGATTGGCAATGTAAGGATCGGGATCAACGCCGAGCGAAAATGAAACAGGAAAAGGATGATGACGACGCTGACGATGATCGCTTCTTCGAGTAAGTCACGCTGCAAGGTTTCGATTGAGGCGTGAATCAAACCGGAGCGGTCGTAACCGGAGACAACTTCGACTCCTGGAGGCAACGAGGATTTAGTCTCCGCGAGTTTTTTCTTTACGCCATCGATGACGGTGAGAGCATTCATGCCGTCGCGCATGACGACGATGCCTGCAACGGTTTCCCCTTCGCCTTGCCATTCCGCGACTCCTTCGCGGATGTCCGGCCCGAAGCTCACGGTGCCGAGGTCACGGATGAGGACGGGGGTTCCGTTTTTCGTGGTTACCGGAACGGCCTCTAAATCGTTTAGCGAACGCAGGTACCCGAGGCCGCGGATCATATACTGCGCTCCGCCCATTTCGAGCAGGCGACCGCCGACTTCATTTGTGCTGGCTCGCACCTTTTCGATCACGAGTGAAAGTGGAATGTTGTAGGCGCGAAGCTTGTTGGGATCAAGATTGACCTGATACTGCTTGACGAATCCGCCGATGGTCGCGACTTCCGCGACACCCGGAACGGTTTCCAGCTGATACCGCAAGTACCAGTCTTGAATGCTGCGCAGTTCGGCTAGACTGCGCTGGTGGCTGCGATCCACAACGACGTATTCGTACACCCATCCTGCGCCCGTTGCGTCAGGCCCAATGACGGGGTGAACTCCGGTAGGAAGACGGCCGGTGATTTGCTGCATGTATTCGAGGACGCGCGAGCGCGCCCAATACAGATCGGTTCCATCTTCGAAGACGACGAAGACGTAGGAGTCGCCGAACATTGTCTGTGCTCGAACGGCTTTGACATGAGGTGCGGCGAGAAGCTTGGTGACAATCGGATAGGTAACTTGGTCTTCGATGAGGCTGGGCGGCTGTCCGGCCCACGGTGTATGCACGATAACTTGAACGTCCGAAATGTCCGGTAGTGCATCCAAGGGAATCCTGCGAAGAGACCAAATTCCTGCGAGCACCAGCAGCAGGGTTCCCGTGAACACCAGAAAACGGTTTTGCGCGCACCAATCAATCCAACGAGAGATCACGTTACATTCCTCCCGTGGCGTTCACGCTGAGTTGTTTGCTGGCGACAACTTGGCCGTTCTTCTTCGCAAGAATCGTGACTTGCCACGTTCCGCCGCTGTCGAGCTTCCCCGGGCCCTCATAGAGTCCGTTGCCTTTTTCTGTGAGAAGAGCCTGCATGCGCATTGCGGCCATTCCCATCGCCGGCATGGCCGGCATAGAAAAGGTCATGGAAACTTCCGCACCAGAGATCGGTGCACCGGTTGCATCGGTGAGCTTTACACGGAAGATATTGCTGCCTTTTCGGGGAGGATCGGGTTCGGTTGTGAGTTCCGCTTTTGCCTGTGGAGCGTTCATCGCTCCTGCCGCCCCTGCACCGGGCGGTGGAGGAACGAAGGTACCGAGTGCCGCCTGGAGCTGGCTTTCCGAGTCGATCAAGAAGTTGGCGGACGTTACGATTTCCTCGCCCGCCTTCACTCCTTTCAAAACAACGAAGTCATCTCCTGCTCGCGAGCCGAGTTGCACTTCGCGTGGTTCGATGTAGCCGTCGCCGCGGCTGACGAAAACAATCTGCCGCGTTCCCGATTGCAAAACACCGGTGGCTGGAATGACCAACTGCTTTCCCATAGCGACTCTCAACGTAACGTTGACGAACATTCCTGGAGTCAATTTCAAACCCGGATTGGAAAATACAAGCCTCGCCCGCGCCGTGCGCGTGGTCATGTCCACTTGGGGATAAATGAAATTGACGCGGCCTTCGAATGTGCGTCCCGGATAGGAATCGACCGTGAGCGAAGCACGGTCGCCGACTTTGATCCTTCCCAAATCGTTTTGAAACACTTCAGCCAAAACCCAAACTGTGGAAAGGTCGGCGACAGAATAAAGCCGCGTCTCCGGCTGAACGGTGAGATTCGGAAGGGCGTTGCGCTCAGTGATGTAGCCAGAAACCGGAGAATCGACCTGGAGTTCCTGCTGGATTTCGCCCGTGGATTCAAGGCGCGCGATTTCGCGTTGTGGAACGCCCCATTGTTTCAGCCGTTCACTTGCGGCGGTCAGGAGCGAAGCAGCTCCCTCGGTCACACCGGGGATTGTGCTTTGCGCTACGCGCTCCTGGTTTTGCTTCGCCACCAGATATTCACGTTCGGTAGCGACGAGGTCCGGGCTGTAGATAGTGAAGAGCGGCTGGCCCTTGCGAAGGTATTGATAGGTGGCGTCCGCAAAGACTTTCTGGATGTAGCCGGAGTACCGCACCTGCACGGTAGAGAGGCGTGTTTCATCAATCGCGACATTGCCGGTGACGTGGATTTCGTCTTCGACGATTCTGCTTTCCACACGCCCGGTCCTGACGCCGATGCTCTGCAGACGTTCGGATGAAAGCTGAATGGGGACGAGAGCTGCCTCGGGCGGCGTCATCGCTGCACTCTCCGATGCGTTCGGAGGACTCTGGGCCGATTCGGTTGAAGGCGATTGCATCGCAGCCTCCGTCTGATGATGCTGCTTTCCGCGCCACCACAGTCCGCCGAGAACAGCGAGGAGAGCGAGATTGCCGACCAGGGCCGATAGAAACGCGTTTCGATAATTTCGCATGTTCATTTTCCTTTTCTTAGCGAAGCGACAATCCCGTGATCTGTTCGAGCCGTGCAATTGCGATCTCGTATTCGCTGACGTTCTGCCAATACTCTTCGTCGAGGTGAAGCACGTCGAGAAACGCAGTCAGCAGGGCTTGGAAATCCTGTTTGTTCGATTGGTATGTAGCCAAGGCAGCTTCGAATTCCGACTGCGACTGAGGCGAGAGTCCCTCGCGGTGAATCTTGAGAAGCTCAGAGGTCTGTTGCACTAGCACGTACTGCGCGCGCAATTCCGCTGCGACCTGTTGCGACTGCGCCTGGAGTTCGCTTCCCGCGCGGAGCTTCTCCGCTTCCGCTTGCGCCAGTTCGGGACGTTGTTTTCGGCTGCGGTAGATCGGCACGCGCACCCCGACGCTCAGCATGTAGTAGGCGCGAAACTGCGTGGGGTCGGTGCGTTGCCACATATATTGCACGTTGAAGTCGGGATAGAAATCCTTACGCGCGAGGTCCACTTGCAGCGATTGCTTTTCGATCATTTTCTTTGCGGTCGCGATTTCGGGATTCTGGACTTCGGCCGCAGCCAGAAGTTCGGCGTAGGTCTGCACGAGAGGCGTTTCGACGAGATCGGCGGGTTCGATGTCCGGGGAATCCTGCGGGCGGTTGAGTAGTTGTTTGATTTGGGCTTCGAGCTTGCCCACTTCCAGGTGGTGCATCGCGATTTCACGAAGCAGTTTCGTCTGTTGCAGTTGGGCTTGCAGCAGGTCTTGCTGCGTGCCCATGCCCGAGCGGTAGCGGGCGTCTGCGGCTTGTTGCACCTGCTTGAGCAGTTCACCGTCCTGTTCGAGGATCGCGAGCGTCTTGGACAGGTAGGCCAGTTGGAAATACGCAGCTTTGAGTTCCGCAAGCACGCTGCGGCGCACAGATTCGATCTGGTGTTGCGAAACGTCTGCTTCGCGCTTCGCAATCTCACCTTTCAAGCGCAACTTGCCGGGATACGGAATGTCTTGTGAGACTCCCAAGCCGATGTACGCAAATTCGCTGTTGGTGTATCCGGCGAAGGGACGCGGGCTGCCGACGCTGAAGTCCTGCAAAGTGAATTGCGGGTCGGGAAGCGTCGAGACCTGTGTCGGCACTTGCTTTGCTGCTTCCCAGCCATGCCGCGCGGTTTCGATTTGCGGATTGTTCTTCTCCGCCTCCGCGAGCAACTCCGAAAGAGGAGTGACCGCCCCCGCGTGCGAGGATGTCGGCTCCTGTGCAAAAGCACTTCCACCCAACGCAGCAAAAAACAAAAGTACAGAAATACTTCGACTCAGAGCTGCGCGCGACAACCGCGCAGCGAAATTCCTTCTCGCTATCAAAAACATCTTTTTCTCCTCAACGTGGACAACGAAACCGTGGATTGCCGGCGAGTCACCCGTGAGGGGTTCGGCCGAAACAAAGCGACGGGTTAAAGGAACAGCAGAGACACAACAAGAGACAGGACGGTGCGAGGCCGCACCGCTGAGTAGCGGATCAGATCAGGAGGGAAGAATGAAGAGTGTACAGCTCCGGAGGTGAATGCTGAGGAGCCTCGAAATCCAGGCGAGAGACTTCGGTGTATCGCGTTGTCTGGGGCGAAGCAAGCGTATCGGTCACAGCCATTACCGGAGCATGAAGCGTCACGTGAGCGACCGGCAACACGCTTGGAGATTGAGACGAAACCATGCCCTTGCAGCAATCGTGAGTTTGATTCGAGGGATCGCAGGGCATAGAACCGCAGCACTTCATACTCTGCGGGTCTTGTGTCATCGCAGACATACAATCCGCGAATTGCAAGCCCAACAAGGCGACCAACGCCACAACGATGAATAGTCTATTGCGCATTGCCTTATTTCAACTCTAAGCAGATTAGACGCGCGAGTCAACGCAAGGATACAGCCTCGGAATTTGGATAACTAACCATGCCTCGATTTGCGTGCGGCAGCCACCGGACTCGAACCCCGCGACCTCCTGCGTGGCAGGCAGGCTTTCTAACCAACTGAACTACGCCCCCCGAAAACCTGACTAAAAATGACTTCTCGCCCCGTCCACCGCCTTGCAGTTTCTTGCACTGCCTTGCACGTCCTGCGACATGACAAGCCAGCAATCTCGACAATGCCTAGCCGACTTTGGATGTTTCATGCGGGTCGCGCATCGGAACGCCCCGGATTACGGGATCTATGGCCTACTGGACTTTTGGCAAATTTTTGGCAAAACGGTTTTTTGATGACGAGTCCCCAGGAAGAGGAAAGTGAGAATCGCCGCGTATATATTGGTGTGTGATTTGAATGGTGGGCCTGGGTGGACTTGAACCACCGACCTCGCCCTTATCAGTATTGCGGTCGTCTGTCTCCTATCACGCGCCTTTCAAACGGTAGCGGCCGCGCGAAACTGTCTAAGTCCGCGAGAAGACCCGTTACTTCATCTTTGGGTAGGAATTAAGAATGCCCCGGGTATTCTTTCATCCAACGTCGCAAGAATTGCGCTCTTCGCCTTGGCGAGTTGCGCGAGATGACCATCGGTAGTTTGCTTTGCAGTTTTGACCCAGGCTGGAATGTGCGAGACATCATGGTCGTCGGAGATAAAAGTGAACTTCAGGGCATTTCCTGTTTTAAGGCGGAGTAGTAAGGTGCGTGCGTGGGCGATGGTGAATCCATACTGCGGTGCTTGTGCGAGGACCCGGACGAAGCCAAGTTCCGTAATCGAACAAGTTGCCAGTTCCGGAACTCCCCTTGAAACCAGCGTATGCACCCAGCTAGCAACGCGCTCGTGGAATTCGTGCTGGAGGAAACCGAACGCAACTAGAGCATTCACGTCGAGGAGATACTTCATGGGAAGTCGGATAAGATCTCGTAGACCTGTTTGCTGCTCAGGAGTTGAGCGTCCGGACCCGCACTCAGAACCGGAAGGCCGGTAATGGGGTCAACGACAATACTCACTTTCCGCGCGCGCGTGCTTCGTGGCGTCAACACAATGCGCCCACCCTCCACCTTTGCGTCGAGTGGGTCTCCCGTCCGGAGGCCAAGTTTGCGGCGAATCGGACCGGGAAGAACGACCTGACCTTTCGTTGATACCTTAGTTTCCATGGTAAGACAATCTTACCTTAATCTGTCTCCGGTAGCAACTTCGGCGCTTTCTGGTAGTCGGCGATCGCATTCTCCCGGTCGCCAGCAAGTTCACGGGGCTTTTATGGTGCTATATGCATAGCAACTAAAGAGTCTGGGTTAGAGCATTCGGCTCTGGCCGAATGTTTTGAGCATCTATTAAAGTTCACTGAAAGTTGTTGAACGGAAGATTCTTCTGTGGAGCGTGCTCTTAAGAGCACATTATTCGGGTTAACCTGCCCTCAAGGGTATTTTCCTAACGAAAAGTTGGCAAATTGGTTTTCAGAGGAAGGAGGCCCAGAAAGGGGAAATCCGAGAATAGCCGCGTATTTATTGGCGATTTGAATGGTGGGCCTGGGTGGACTTGAACCACCGACCTCGCCCTTATCAGGGGCTTTTATGGTGCTATATGCATAGTAGCGTGGCGATGATTACGCTGTTGACGACCTCAATCATGGTCACGTCATGGCATGATTATTGGTTCCAGGTTGCCCGTTCCGTCCAGAGTGGAGATCACTTCCTACAAGTCGACTAATCCGGCTGGGGGAGGCCGAACGACGACATAGCTGCGTTTATCCGCGCTTGGTTTGCGGCGCGATCCGCACGGATCTGTGAAGCAGATACACCACGAAAAATTGGAGGACAGCTATAAATAGCGGCCCACCGCATTTCCCAAGATCATGCTCAAACAGACCGATTCCGGCATCCAGCAATTGCATGGCGCCGGCGAGCGCACCCAGAAGCAGCAACGCAGGCGTCGCCTGCTTGTAGATCGCCCCCAGTGCGAACAAAGCCAGAGGAATTGTGCGCGCCGCCGCGTACATCGCCAATATTAAGGACGCCTGCGTTGGAACGGATTCGACAGGGACCAGGTATTGCGGACGGATGATTCCCACGATGGAAAAGCCGCTCGCGACCAGGACATTGATTGCCGTGACCACCGAAGCCAGCCGAAACGCCGTTATTGTTGTCATCGATTCCTCTCTCTGGGGGTTTGCCTAAGCGCTGTGAGCCTTCGTGTGATACGCGGGCACAAAAACATCCTGCACAAATCTTTCAAACGTAGTCGGCGTGCTGTTCTGCCTGGAACGTCGTTCCTGTGCAACGAGGAGCCCCCCATTGATGGCCTCGAACATCTCGATGTACACGGCGGATTTCTTCGGCGAAAAGCCCATTTGCACTAACACCTGTCCAACCTGGTCATACGAAAATTGCTCATAACGCAGCTCCGGTTTTCCAATACCGTGAGCAATCGCAGCCGTAGCTTCCGCCATCGACAGATCGCGCTCGCCAAGCACTTCGCGCGTTTCCTTGCCGGAAAAATTCACGTCCAGGAGACGCTGTGCGGCGTAGTTGCCAACATCTCGTGTCGCGATCATGGGCAGCTTGAGGTCCGGCAGCAGCGCATGCCCGAACAGGCCCATCCCGCGAATCATGTCGATCGCCGCCAGATTGTTCTCCATGAAATACGCAGCTCGCAGGTGCAGAACGTTCAAACTGTTGATCGCGTTCAGTTTCTCCTCGGAAGAATGCAGTCCGGTAACTGGCCCCGTACCCTGCGGGACCTGCGCGCCGTAGCTGCTCAAGTGCACAGCGTGGCGCAGGCCAGAATCCTTTATGCCTTTCGCGATCGCATCGCTCTGTTGCTCTTGCTCTTCGCGGGAGTGCAGCGGCGGCAGTATCGCGTATGCCGCCCGCGCGCCGGTAAAGGCTTTGGTGAGAGCAGCCGCATCGGTCATGTCCGCTGGGAAAGCCTCCGCGCCTTTGCGCACAAAGCGCTGTAGCCGCCCCACGTCGCGCCCCACGACCCGCACCTTTTGGCCCTTCGACAGCAGGAAATCGGCGATGATCGAGCCGGTGTTCCCGCTCGCGCCTAAGATCACATACATTGCATTCGAAACAACGGGTGAAGTCATGGCTACTGCCTCCTTGGTTTGATAAAAATGGGGTCGAACGCCTTCAGGACGGTCGCGTGTTTTTGGTTGTCACTTGGGGAATGTGTCGCCGAACATGGGAAGGCCGCTGACGGATTCGGCCTTGGTCGCCTCGTCCTGCAAAACGTCCCAATGCTCTTTAAGAAGACCGTCCTCGAACCGGATAACGTCGGCGGCGATCCAGGCGGCGGGCCTTCCCATCCCCGTGAAGCGGCCATGCGCTATGACGTAGTCGCCTTCGGCGATGATGAGCTGGTTCTCATAGTGCAACGTCGCCGGCACTGAGCGGACGAGATTGAATAGACCTTCGCGACCTGGTGCTATGTGTGCGCTGTGCTGGATGTAGTTCGGTGACCAGAAGCGTTCCGCTGCCGTGTAGTCACGCTTGTTGAACAGTGTCTCGAATGCTTCGAGCACGATTGCCTTATTTCGTTCTGGGGACGAGTTGCTCATTGCTTCTCCTGTACTTGGAACGGGTTGCTCTGCGCCTTCACTAATGTAGAGTATGCTCGTAATCCAGAAGTTGCAAGGTATTTCAGAAAAACCCTTGTAGAACATTCCGGCGGGCTTCCCTTTTAAGGGCAGGATTGACAGTTATCGTTGACGGAATGAGTTTCTTGCACCAAGGTTAGACGGTTTACATCCAATCAAGGAAGAGTACGATGATACTCTAGGAGACCTTTCTGCCTGGAGCGATCCATGCGGAGTCCGGAAGAGGGGTGATGGCAGATGGGTTATTCGAAGAGTGACAAGGCGGGGACGCACGCTCGGATCGTGAACGTTGCTGCCAAGAGGTTTCGCGAGCTGGGTCTCGAAGGCATCGGCGTTGCCGATGTGATGAAGGAAGCGGGTGTTACTGCTGGCGGGTTTTACAAACATTTCGATTCACGCGACGAACTGGTGGTAGAAGCGCTGGCCACCGCATTCCAGGACCTCGACCGTTGGGAGGAAAATACTGACACGCTAACGAAAGTTTTGAAGGCCTATTTGACCGAAGAGCACCGGGACACTCCGGGAACAGGCTGCGCTCTGGGCGCGTTGCTGGGTGACATGTCTCGGGCGAGTCGATCGGCGAAGGCCGTATATACCGCACGACTCAAGCGCACCCTCGCATACTCGACGGACCTTGTTCCTCCAAATGGCGACTCTGATCGGCGCGCCCGTGCGATTCTCACGATTAGTGCAATGCTCGGGGCGATCAACCTCTCTCGTGCCGTGTCAGACCCGAACCTTTCACGAGAGATTCTCAAACGGACTCGCGATGAGCTGATCAGTTTGAACAAAGAGGACGGCACGGAGAAAAGACCGGAAACCCTTTGAGGACTTGCCTGTCCGCCTGCGCGGATTAAGGACCGTCTGGCGACGGCGACTCCGCAAAACCCTTCGGCGCTTTCTTGGGGAGCGCGGGTTTGCTCGTAGATGTGAATATGCGGTCGTGGCCATCGAGGACTGACCGTCAAGTATGCTCACGCTGCAGCTTCTCGTAATAGATCTTCGATTTTCCTATCCAAATCCCTCGCGACCTCTAGCGCGTCGCGATTCTCATAAGGGGCTAAGAAGCTCGCCATCCTGTCGTAGGACAAATGCACGCCGTCCGCGCGCGCATCTACAAGAACCGTAACCGGCGCGTAAGAACCGGTATCCGGAACGTGCTTGGCCATTTCCTTCATGATCAAGGGATTGCCAATGACGAAGCGAATTATCTTCGGAGTTTCACTACCCGTTTCTTTCCGCACGATCGCGCCATGATCCAACTGCATAAACAGCATCAGTCCTGCTTTGCCCAAGCTCCTCTCGACTACACTCTTCAGTTCGGCAAAAGAACGTGCCTCGTGTGTCAATCTCCCAAATTCAGCCATATCAGGATGACCGATGGCGGCGTTCACACCTGCTATTACTTCGTCGAAAGGCTTGGAAGTCGTCAGACTAAACCGCTCTATCTCGATTTTTTTAATCATCTCGAATCTCTTTACACGCAGTCGGCCTGATCAAGCCACATGAAAGTCACCGCAGTTGTTGGTGTAGAAATTCGCTCGTCCGCCCGTTGGCGAGCGCTGCCGCGTTGGCATTGTAGTGTGTTCCACTATGTCGAGAGAAGGCATGACTCTGACCTGGATAGCTGTAGACCGTCGCGTTTGGTTTCTTACTCAGTGCAGCTTTAATTTCAGCTTGCGCTGCCTTGGAAATGAATTCGTCCTCTTCGGCCAGATGCATTAGAAGTGGCGCATTAAGCCCTCCAACCTCTCCCAGATATTTGTCAGTATCTCCGCCGTGATACGCGACAGCGCCATCGACACCCTGGTAGCGCACCGCCGTCAGGAAGACCATCAGTGCGCCGAGACAATAACCTAGAAGGGCACCTTTGCCATTGCACTCCTGGAGGTTGCGAACTGCGTTGACGGTGTCCTTTACGTCCTTTGCGCCCGAATCTCTATCATAAGCTCCGTATAGACGAAGGCCGTGATCCCAGTCGGCCTTGGAGGTGACATTAAGATCGACGCCCGGCTCCTGCCGCCAAAACAGGTCTGGCGCGACCGCAAGGAAGCCTTGTTCGGCAAGTTCGTCGCAGTGCTTGCGGATGTCGGCGTTCACCCCAAACAGTTCCTGCAGAACGACTACGGCAGGAGCGGGTGAGTCCTTCGGCCTTGCGATGTAGGCGGCGAACGCGCCGTCATGTCCTTCTATGGTGATGCGGTCGTTCATTGTGTTCTCCTTGGATGATGAAATTCATCCGGACCTCCGCCGATTTGGCCGATTGAGTCGGCGGAGGTCCACTATCAAACGAGACGGCTTAGCCGGCGGCTCGCGCGAGGGCTACAGTGGTGGCAGCCTCTTCAATGAGCTTGGCCGTTTCCTTCGGGTGAGACATGTAGGCCACATGGCTCGCCCTCACTTCGACGGTCTTGGCATTGGCGCGCTTCGCCATCATCCGCTCCTGGTCCGGATTGATCGACCGGTCTTCGGTGGCCACCATGTACCAGGTGGGCTTGTTCTTCCAGGCGGGATTCGTAACCTTGTGGGTGAACGAGTCGGTGGAGATCGGCACCTGCGATATGGCCATAAATTCTGCTTTATCCTTCGGAATGTCCGCTGCGAAGTCGGCTGCGAAATGCTTCTGATCTATCCACCAGTTGCCGTCGTTGTCCGGCGTGAACGCCTTGGAGGCCTGCGGTAAGGCTTGCTCAATCGTGGCGCAGCTTTCCCCAGTGTCCAGCGCGAATGCGGCGATATAGACAAGCGCCGCAACCTTTGGATGATTGCCGGCCTCGGTGATGATGGACCCTCCGTAACTGTGTCCTACCAGAACCACTGGCCCGTCCATGGCGTCAATGGCTGCCTTTGTGTACTTTTGGTCGTCGGCGTAAGAGGTCTCCGGGGGCTGCGCCACGGACACCGTGTACCCGTCACTCTTCAGGATGCTATAGACGGGTTCCCATCCGGAGCCATCCGCGAAAGCTCCATGCACCAAAACCACGTTCTTAATAGACTGTTTCATAATCATTCTCCTTTTTAGTTTGAGCTTCATTAATCCGCTTATTAAGTCTTTAGCTTGCGAGCGACCATAATCAGGAACGAGCACGAGAATATTGAAAACACAGACCACTTTTGTAATTCCTGCCTCAAATGTGGAGCGAAAGCGGGCGAAAAAACCACTTCCGGTCTTGAGTTCAATGCGAAGGCAAAGCGGGTTTCAGGATGGGATTTATTCGTGTGGTTGAAAGGGGCGGCGTTTGGATGTTTCGTAAAAAATGCTGCGGTTTGAGTGTTCGCGCCTCCATTTTGCCGGAGTCGCTCCAACTACGTTTGCAAACGTCCGGGTGAAGGCGGCTTGATCAGAAAAACCAGTCTGCGCAGCAACTTCCACCAACGAGTTATTCGTTTCCGACAAAAGGACCTTCGCGATCTCGACGCGGTGCAGAATCAGGTAACGATGTGCGGAGGTTCCAAACGTTGTCCTGAACGATCGCGTGAAATGGCTGACTGAAAGCCTGCATTCCTCGGCAAGTGTGGCCAGTTTTATCTCGCCGTCCAAGTGCTCCTGGAGCAATTCCACGACGCGGCGCCTCTGCCACGGCGCCAGCCCCCCTTTGAGTTGCTGGATAGGTTCACGAATCTGACCATACCGCCCGACAAGGTGCGAACAAATCATCATGGTGAAAGAATCCATAAACAACTGAGAGAAGATCCCCGGCCTATTTAGCGACGGCAGGATCAGTTGCGTTAGGTGCTGGATCGTCGGGTCGGAGGTTCCATAAACGCAGTGGAGACGCTTAACTCTGGCCGTTTCGGCATCGTCTGTAAGGGAGTCCAGGGTGGCACGCGGAACGTGGTAGTGGACCCAGTCGATCGGCCCCGGGTTTCGAATGCTCGAATTTGACTCCAGGTCGCACATCGCCACTCCGCCCACTGGCCATGCCCCCGTCAGTGTGTACTTCTCATCGGTCCAAAGTTCCCATTCCCCGGAATTCGCATGATTAAGGTGAACGGAAACAACGTAGGCCTTTTCAGATGGGATGGACGCAGTTCGTTCCGGAATGCCGCTCCGTGCGATCAGCCGGGTAATCGCCAGCTGCGGCCGGACGATGGAAACCACGGAATCGATGGCAACGTGGGGCGGCTGATTCATGGTGAAATACTTCGCCATCTGCGCACCGTAGGCACTTGCCACGTTCGGAGAAGTCGTCATGGATAGCTCTGTTCCGGAGAATGATTGTGGCGGAGAGTCTCGGACCAAGCTTCAGGCATTTGTCCGGAATTCCGATTCTGTTCGACCTGAGTTTTATTCACGGCAACCTCCAACAGGAGACGACCGGTCACCTTACTGAAGAATCGAAGAATACTACCTTTTCTGGCACATTTTTCAAGAGGACTAAGAAAAATCCAGACTTTTGGGTTGGATTTTACAAATTCAGTTCTTTTCGACAAGCCGCGTATGGGCAATTGCGTGCCAGATTCGACCAATGTCTCCGATTCAGGGCGAGATCTCACATCGAGAGCGCGATCCTCGCGAAATGCTCCTGCTCTCTGGTGGCAGGTTATTTCAGGATGTCGGCTATGTCCAAGCGAGCATTTACAGGATCGCGTCTGCCGTAAACGCGCCTAAAGGCACTTTCTATAATTACTTCAAGAGCAAAGAAGACCTCGCATCGAGACTTGTAGACCGCCAATTCGAGGCTCTTCAGGAATCGCTTTCTCGGCCAACACGTCATAGCGCAAGCGACCAACTGAAAGAGCACTGTCACTTCCTAGCTATAGAACCGCCGATGGTTGAGGTAGCGCCGCTTCAACTCCTGGCGACCCTTGCTGCCGAGGCGCCAGCAATCCCCGCAGCCCTCACGCAACGTATCGCTCGTGGCACAGACATCTGGATCACTCATGTAAGCGACTTGATCTCACTCGCTCAGATAGAAAGCGGAACACCAACTGCGCAAGACCCCAAAAAGTTGGCGTCACTGCTGGTCACTTGCTGGTACGGAGCAATCGTTCGTAGGAAATCGGACCCATCTTTGAAACTTCTTGGTGACTTTCTTCCGTTCTTCATCCGCAGCGGTGTCCTCTGAAAAGAACCTCGAACAAGATACTCTCCTTTTGAAAGACATCGCCGCCGTTCGAAGCGATTCGCCGTTCGCGTGCCTCCGGGTTGGTACATTGCTCCCGATAAACGCGCTTGTATTGACTGGTCTGGCCACCTGGCCGCGCGTGCCGTCTGAGCGGCCTGATTTGAATGGTGGGCCTGGGTGGACTTGAACCACCGACCTCGCCCTTATCAGTATTGAGGTCGTTGGTCCCGCAACTAGCAGTCATCCTGGCAATTTGATCCTATCGATCTGGGATTTCCACCTCCGTGTAAGAACCCGCCTTTGCGGCAGTGATCGCCGCCGCGATCCGATCGACGTACAGCCGCACGACCGGCCACCGTGAATTGCCGAGGACTACGATCGCGATGACCCGGTCGGCGAGATTTTGTTGGTAGCGGATGTTCTTGTCGGTTGTCAGGAAGACTTCAAAGGCTGCTTCCTCCGCGGCCCTCAGGAGTTCACCGTTGCTCAGTGTATCCCAACCAAGGTCTTTCGTCTTTTTGACCATGTGGTCCTTGAGGAATGAGCGGAGAGGAGCAGGAGTGCCGTGGTCAAAGAGAACAAGCATTTAGCGGTGCGCTGGAGTTTCCAGACTGCGCGCGGCAAAGTCCAGCACCGCCGTGATTTGTTCGCGGGTCAGGTCGAACCATTCGATGATCTCTTCTATGCTGGCCCCCGCTTCGAGATTCTCGAAAACCGTAGCGACCGGCATCCGTGTATCACGGAAGACCCACGCGCCGCTTACCTTTCCGGGTGTGCTCTCGACAGCCGGGCATTGTGACCAATCCAGCGCAGCCATATCAAGCTCCTTCGGGTTATCGTACACCATACAAGGTAACGGGTGATAGGGTGAGAGTACGTCAGAGGCTCGCTCCCTTTTTCCATCTTTCCATTGTGGCGTCCCGTGGGGATTCCGGACGGTGCCGATAACGATTCCGTTTTGATCCCGATCAGGATTCCGTTGTGATGGCGATCAGTGGTCCGTTCTGATGCGGCAATGAACTGTGAAATGCTCAAAGTCTCTCCGCGAACATGGTTCGGTAGTGTCTGTACCAATCGCTTTGAAAGCGCTCTTCAGGGTCATACTTCTTCTTTAGCCGAAAGAATTCTGCGAACTTCGGGTAACAACTTTCCACTTGGTCTCGAGTAGCGCAACGATGGTATGTGAGATAGTTTCGCTAGCAAGATTTTGTCGTATTCATGCTGGGCATGATTTGGCTTCACACTGCGGCGATGTTACCGCAGCGCTGTCGACCAGACCGACACCCATAGAAGTCCCCTCGACCCGCCTTGTTCGAGGAAGTTGGCCCCATTCCGGTTTGGGAGAAACGCACCCAGACCTAGTAGTGGTCATGGGTAGACCAGTGGTTCGGGTAATTGGCTGTTCTAAAGTTGGCAAATAGTTGGCAACTTGGCTTTCTGAAGGGAGATCCCCGAAAGGGGAAAAGTGAGAATCGCCGCGTATTTATTGGTGATTTGAATGGTGGGCCTGGGTGGACTTGAACCACCGACCTCGCCCTTATCAGGGGCTTTTATGGTGCTATATGCATAGTGGTGTAGCTTATCGCTTGCGCTTTTGACTCCATCTCCCGTTATCGCGAATGCGGACTTGACAGCATGTCGCTAACTATATAGCTTAGTGCCTAAGCGAATGTCTCACGCGTATAGGAGTGGGCGCGATGGGAGTTGCACGGAAGAACCAGCACAAGCTGGTCGACGAAATCGTCGGGCGGCTGGCACGCAGACATAGCACTGCGGTGGTGCTATTTCACCACGCGGTCGCGGAGCGCCTCGGGCTGGGCCCAACCGATCACAAATGCCTCGACTTGCTGCGCGAGCGTGGGCCAATGGCTGGCAGCGATCTGGGCGCGATCACTGGCCTGACCAGTGGCGCGATTACTGGTGTGGTTGCGAGGCTGGAGCGAGCTGGATACCTGCGTCGTGAACCAGACCGGCACGATGGGCGCAAACAGATCCTCCACCTGGCATTGGAGCTGGCGCACATCCAGGATGTGATCGCCCCATTACGAAAAGACGTAGCCGGTCTGTTGGAGAATTTCGATACCCACCAACTCACCGCTATCGCCGAGTTCCTGACTCGCACTACGGACATTATCTACCGTCATGCGGCTCTGCTGCGCGCTGAAACAAATTCTGATGTGGGCCGGACTCGCGCGACCAAACGAACGCCCTCCTCACGACCGCCAAGTGACGGGTCCAAAATGAGAGTAAATCGATGACACCCGCCCTCCGCAAGTTGACCATCACCGCTCATGTCACCTTCTCGGTCGGCTGGCTCGGCGCGGTCGTCGCCTTTCTGGTTCTCAGCATCGCCGGCCTGACCAGCCAGGATGCAGAAGTGGTGCGCGGTGCCTATCTCTCGATGAACCTGATCAGCAGGTTTGTCATCATCCCGATGTGTTTTGCTGCGCTGGCCACGGGACTTCTCCAGGCACTAGGCACACCATGGGGCTTGTTTCGGTACTACTGGATTCTGCTGAAATTCGGGCTGGCCATTTTTGCCACCTTCGCCTTGCTCGTGCACCAATTCGGGGTAATGGCGGAGGCGGCGAAGCGCGTATCAGGGGTTGCGGCAGAAAAATTGTTCAGCGCCGACCTCGGTCCTCTGAAGACCGAACTCGTGCGCGCTCCTAGCCTCGCCACACTGTTGCTGCTCGTGGCCGCGTCGCTGGGCGTGTACAAACCATGGGGCCTGACCCGCTACGGGCGACGCAAGCAATACGAGCGGCGCAAAGTAGAGCAGCAACCTAACAACGAGACTCCGTTGGGAGTCAAAATCTTCTACGCCGTGATTGGTGTGCTTGTGTTGGTCGTCGTCATGCTGCACCTCACCGGCCATGGTTTTGGTAGCCACGGTCACTGACGAGGGCCCCTGACCGAGGCAGGGGATGACTACGCGAGGGCAGAACGCAGGACATTCTCGTCCGGGCCACGGCCCGCGCAGCACCCCGCCAATTTGCCATCAATCACGACGGCGGGAACGCTACGAACGCCGTATTGCTTCGCTTTGGAAGCCACTTCAGACTTCTTCATATCGTGGATCACTACCTCATGCGAAGACCCAGCAAGGCGCTGAATTACCTCGATTGTTTCCTTGCATGTTGAGCAACCCGCACTGAAAACTTCGATTTTCTTCTTCGCGGTCATGGTGTTCTCCTAAGGGATTTATTGGATTTCCTGCTTACTACAGTTGGAGCAGACTGCGGCATCGTTCAAGGTGTCCCGACGAGGCCATGTATTCCAGAGCGAAGCGACTACCAGTACTCCGATCGCGTCGTATACGGTGGGTCGGGAATCCCATGCGAACTTGCCCAGCAGAACGCCGCTAGCCGCGAGAACTGCCAGCAGGAAAGGGCCGTACCCGCGGCGATCTCTCGCTCTGAAAACCATCGTCCCCAAAGCAAGGACGAGAAACGCAATAGTCAGGGGCAGTAGGTACCTGACGGAAATCAGAAAGCCCAGTCCAATCGAGGTCAGCAACCCAGCATAGGCTGGCCAGCACGCCGGACAAGCCAATTTGGGAAGGACCGAGACGGCGATGCTCGGGACTGCCAAGATGCTTTGCTTCCATCTGTTGCTCATGTGTCCTCCCTATCGAGGCTTTCCAGAATGGGGCATTCGGCGACGGGTGCGCATCCGTCGCAAACTCTTGTGAGTTTTCGGAGGGTCTTTTTCATGGCCTCAAGGCTTCTGATCTTTGCTGCGATATCGACAATCTTGGCTTCCGCCCGCGTCCGAATATCCGCGCTGGTTGTACGTCGTGACACGCGAAGCGACAACAGCTCTCCGATCTCTGTGAGCGAGAACCCAAGCTCCTGAGCGCGCCGGATGAATCGGAGACGGCGAGCAGCGTCCGCTGGAAACAGACGGTAACCGGATGCCGTGCGTGGGGGTTTCGGCAACAAGCCTCGTCGCTCATAGAAACGAACGGTTTCCAGATTAACCCCGGCTTGCTTGGCGAGACGCCCGACTGTCAGCGACTTCATTTCCTTACCCACTCTCTGAGTCTAAACCCCGGACTATGGTACGGGGTCAAGCGGTATTTTCCAGGAGGGCTGAGGCGAGCTCTCGGTCAAAAACAACTTTGCGCACGACTTATCAAATCGAAGGGCACTGGCATCCAAGCCGCGAAGAGCGCACAGCCTCCCATCCCTCCCTGACTATTAGGGGCACAAGAGCGAGGGCGGCTACCGGATCGGCCCACGATTTAGCCCAAATCACGTTTATCAGCAGACCAGCTAGAGCGATCCAAGCCATATAACCGCAGAGGGCAGATTCCGCAGCATCAGCCTTCAGCGCGGCGCTCGAAGTAACGACTGCCAACTGCCGTTTCCGGCTGGCGAGCCAGGGCATCACAAATGCCGCGGCCAACAAGATTCCGATTCCCACTAGGCTCCGCTGCGCTTCACGATATCCAAGAAAATTCAGAACGGAAGTCAGCATCACGAGTCCCGCCAGCGCGAAGAGCAAAACTCCGGCAATCCGAGCTGCCCGTGCCTCATTGAGTTCGAACCGAAAACGCCAGAACACGACGGCTGCCGAAAGCAGTTCGATCAAACTGTCTCCTCCGAAAGCCAAGAGAGCGGGACTGTGCGAACTCCAAGCCGACCCGAGCGAAACGACAGCCTCTACGGTCATCCAGACGATGGTGAGAACTTGAATTTGAAGAACGCGCCGAGAGACATCCGGCAGCTCAGATGATGTGGCCGCGCTCATGCGGTGTTCCTGTGATTCTGCTCATTCGACCTTGCAGTAGCAAAACAGAAACTGCTGGGTAGCGCCAAAAGGTGTGCGATGCAGTTCTTTGGAGCTCTCCACCATACGGAAGCGGACGCCAAACTGGTCGTGCAACGATTCGGCGTCATACCGAATAACGTCGAGCCCACTGCATTTTGTGGGACCCTCTGGGCCGAATGTGCTGACGATTACATGACCGCCAGGCTTGACGGCGTGGCCGATCTGTCGGACATACGCAGCACGGTGCTCGGTTGCAGTAAGAAAATGAAACACAGCGCGGTCGTGCCACACGTCGTAGGCTCCGGGCTCAAGATGTGCTTCCGTGATATCAGCGACGAGCCAATGGATCTGTTCTGCGGCCAAACCCAACCGCTTCTTGGTCACGTCGACAGCGGTTTGAGAAACATCGAGGACGGTGATCTCCTCATAGCCGCGGCCAAGGAGGTCATCAGCGAGGGTAGATTCGCCTCCGCCAACGTCAATGATGGATGCCGAATATCCGTTAGCTGCGCGCTCTATCAAAGCAAGCGAGGTTTCAAGGTGCGGACAGTACCAGCTGACCGCTTCTGGCGCCTTGGTCGCGTAGACCTTTTCCCAATGCGTTTTTGCATCCATGCTTGCCTACCTCTTACGGGTTAGGAGAATAAGCAAAAACGGGGCCCTTCAATGTCCCAACATAGAGAATGTCCGGTGATGTCCCGATCCCACGAACAGTTTCCGGGAATTGGTGCGACCATTGACGAGTGCCGTCCGAGGGGCGAATTGCCACCAATTCGCGACGATTACCGGCCAGCACGGCCCCGCGCCACAGATATGGTCTGGCCGAAGTCCACTCTTTGGAAGCTTCAGCGGACCAGCGCACCGTTTTGAGTGAGAGATCGATGCTCGCCAGAACTTCGTCGCCGAGGAAAACAACAAGCGAGTCGTCCAGTAGAATGAGGCTCCATCTTGGTTCGGAATCCGTCACAAAATCGCTTGACACATCACCTGAGTCCGAGTTTAGGCGATAAATATGGCGCTTGGATGTTCCGACGTAGAGATCGTGTTCATGGGCGGCTACGGATGTCGTAACCCGTGCGCCCAAGTCACGTTTCCAAATCTGCTTGCCGGAATTCGCATCAAGGGCATAAACGATTCCATCGAGTCCACCAAAATATATGCGACCGTCGGAAATCGCTGGTGTCGAAGTCCAATGGAAATTCGTAGCCTGATCGGAATACCCGCTGCGAAAGGTCCAATTCATCTTTCCGTCGTCTAGGTTGAGACAAACGACCTCATCACGTAGGGTGACGGCATAAACTTTGTTCTGGAAACGGAGAACGTCTGATACGACGCCCCAGTTTTCCACTCGATATTTCCACCGTACGGCTCCGGTTGATCGCTCGAAAGCATACACGTGGCCGATTTTGCCATCGGTACCGATAATCACAAGCTCATCGGTGGCGAGTGGGTCTCCATGGAATTGGCTCTGTTCTCCATCTTTGCGAATGTCATAGCTCCACTTCACCTCCCCGGTTTTGTTGTCCAGGGCGCGTATCATTCCATTGCAGGAACTGACGACGAGTAGATCACCCACGACCGTAGGTGTAGAGAAAACTCAGCCGCCAGTGTCAAACTCCCAAAGAATTTGAGCATCGTGGGCGGCAGGTGGTTCACCCGGTTTTTGGGCTACCGCTAGAGTGGGCGGAAGGAGAAGCAGGAACAGGCTGCTTAAAATCCGTTGTTTCATATAATGAGGACGATCCTGTCCGAGCGACAGTCTTCTCAGACTGTAGGAGGATTAAAGACACCAGTCAAGAAGTCGTGCTAGCGTCACGGCGTAGTATGTTTGTCGAGTTCGACGATGCAATGAAATAGTTTGTCTTGGTCTGGTTGAGGAAAACAACATTGAAAAGGACCATATTGTTGATCGCCGTCTTTGTCTTAGCGCCTCAAGTGCCAGAGCATCCAGCAATTCAAATTGGTGAAGATCGATTGCTTAGTCCCGACGGCCCTGCGCTTCCGCTCGCAGAGTCGCAAATCAGTACGAATCCCGACAACACAAATCAATTGCTTGCCGTCGTGATTCAATTTGATTCTCCTGACGGAAACAATCGAACGTGCGTTTCTTGGGCCTCATTTGACGGGGGCCAGAATTGGATTCGTCGCGCACTTCCAGTGCGAGGCTGCTTCGATCCCTGGGGCGTCATTCTCCAAGACGGCTCTGCAATAATGGTCATGGGAGGCTACCTACCTGGCCGGGACGATAATCTCTTCCTATTTCGCTCACCTGACGGCGGCCGAACTTGGCCCGATTCACCCCTAGGACTTGGGGCCCACCACGATCATCCGATGGTCATCGCGCAACGGAATCAGGTCTACGTAGTGTCAGGAGGAGGCGTGCACAACAGTTTCAACCAACACCGAAGCTCAGTCTCCGTTGCCCACTCGCGGGATGGCGGAAGGGCCTTTGGCCCGCCGACTGACGTCATCGCGAGCAACCTGGCCTATCAAGCAGAAGGGCCGATGCTTCTCAGTGACGGCACGCTTGTGGTTGGGTTTCACGATTACCACTGGCAACATGGCGACAAATGGCTTGTCAGACCTCGATCATGGCTGGTTCGGTCTACTGATCAAGCCCGGACATTCTCCGAGCCACTCCTCATTTCCGAATCGTGCGAGTCACGTGGGGGATGGCCCTCGATGGCAGTGGATGGCAAGGATCGCCTCTTCTGGTTGTGTATTGCGGACAAGTTCAATGGGGTACTCGTTCAGCGCTCGGAAGATCGAGGCGAGTCGTGGTCGGAACCCGTGCGCCTGAACCATAGCGAAAAAGCGGATTCGTTCACGCCGAGCCTTGCAGTGAATAGGGAGGGTGTCATCGGTGTGAGCTGGTACGAGATCCACGACAAGACTTGCTTCGACCTATATTTCACGGCTTCACTCGACAGCGGGAAAACGTTCCTGCCAGAGGTTAGAGTTTCGAGTGCCACTTCATGTCCTGACACGCCCCAGGATAAGGGTGTCTTCGATGCTGGAACGACCTTCGGGGCTGGCGGTGACTACAGCGGCTTGACGGCTACCTCGGACGGGCTCTTTCATGTCGTCTGGTCCGATGCCCGCACAGGAATCTACCAACTCCGAACCGCAACCGTCGGTGTGATCGTGAAACGAAGTCTATGATAGATGCCTGCAGATCCGGGAGCGCGGCGATTCTAGAATTTCAATGGATTGAAATTCGTTGTACGGTCAAAGTAATCAACGTTTTCGATTCTTTTGAGCCACGACGATATTTTAAGTGTTACTGGCAATAAAATAAGTTCTACACTGACCTTTGTAAGGCTTGCGGCTAGAATGCTCTTTGTTAGTACGCGAGTTGGGATAATCCCCCAAAGACCGAATATGTAGAACACGGTAGTATTCACCGTTTGCCCGCATAGTGTCGACACCACAAAACGCCCCGATATATACCGTCCATTGGTCCACACTTTCATTTTCGCCAGAACATAGTTGTTGGCAATGTCGCCCGTGAACATCGCAAGAGTGCCAAATAAAACCAGACGAGGGGCCGCCGATAGCACATCAACGTACGATTGATTGTTTGTCATGACCGCGGAGGGTGGGTAGAAAATCACAAATTCAAAAATGGCGATCACCAACACCTGCGCGAAGATGCAGTACCACAACACACGCCGCGCGACCGCATAACCATAAACTTCGGTCATGATATCGGCAAAAATATAGACAAAAGGAAAGTAGTAAATGGAAATGGACAAGGGAATCCCCATAACGTCAATCAGCTTGCCGGCGGTGGGAATGCAAATGATGGCGAAGAAGACGTTGCAAAGAACAATGTGGTTCAGGAATTTATAGTTCTGCATTTACTGGCTCGATAAACTAGCTTTTATGTTTATCTCTCGCAGAAGAGCCGGACCAAAAGCTTATCAAACAAGTGTTAGACATGCGTCGGGAGTAGAGTCAATTCGTTCGCAACGTTCAGCAATCATTAGCCGAGTCGTCCGCCGAAGCAATTGGAAACGTTAAGTTCTTGGGCTTGCGCTAAAAAACGGCTTTTTGGAAGCGGACCATATTCCTTTTCTGCGCCGAATGGCATCTACAGCCTTCAGCTCGCATCGCATCTGTAATTGAAATTGTCCCAATTATGGAAATCTAATTCCCGGCTTTGCCGTCTTGTGCGAACTGGGATGTTCCCCTACTCTTCGTTCATCGCTCGGGAATGATCTTTCAAAAAAGCGCGGCTTCATACAGCGCAGAAAGTCGGCAAATGATGAAAGCAGTCGTCGTCCACAAATATGGAGGACCGGAAGAGTTGAAGTTCGAAGAGTTTCCCGATCCAGTTCCGGGCGCAGGTGAAGTACTGGTGAGGATCGCCGCCACCAGCATCAACCCGTTCGACATCATGCGGCGGTCTGGAGCCGCAAAAGATGCCGCTCCGATCAAGTTCCCCGGTGTCGTTGGAGTAGACCTCTCTGGAACGATTCTCAAAGTGGGGCCGGGAGTGTCAGGATTTGCTGTCGGCGACCAAGTGTTCGCGATGGCCGACGAGACTTATGCTGAACTTTGCGTCGTCAAGGGGTCCAGCCTTGCAAAGATTCCCGTGGGGCTTGATCTCATCGAGGCGGCTGCACTGCCGCTCGTTACGACAACTGGTAACCAATTGATCTCCGCGGGCACGGGAATTCAGTCCGGTCAAAAGGTGCTCGTCACCGGAGCCGTTGGTAACGTGGGGCGCTCGGCAGTATTCACCGCAAAGGACCGCGGTGCGGTGGTGATCGCAGGGGTTCTCAAACGCCAAGTTCAGGAAGCGGCGAGCCTGGGTGCGGATCAGATTGTCGCAACCGACGATGAAAAATCGATGGCGAATCTGCCAGAGCTGGATGCGGTCGCCGACGCGGTAAACGGCAAGACCGCCGAAAAACTGATTGCCAAAGTGAAACGAGGTGGCGTATTCGCCTCGGTCCTGGGAGTTCCCCAGAATGCCAAGGATTACCCGGGCGTTAAGGTGGTGCCGGTGTACGCGAGCCCCGACGCAAAGATCCTTCTCTACATGGCGCAGGCAGTGAAGGCTGGAAAGTTGAAGATTCCCATCGGCCTGAAGCTGCCGCTCAAGGATGCTGAACAGGGACACGCAGCGGTAGCGAAGGGCGGCGCGGGCAAGCTCTTGCTGGTCGTAGATAAAGAGTGAGCACTTAGCGGCAAACCGAGATTCCCGTCCATCTTTTGACGACGAATTGTGGTCACGGTCTTCGTGTGCCCAAACCAGTAAATCCATTGGTGTATTTAAACGACATACAGTCACAAGGAGAATTAGATGAGAAAACTTGTATATGTGTTGTTGTTCGTTGCTGTGTGGGGCGGGCAAGTCTCGGCGCAGTCTTCCCAAGAGTCCTTGAAAGAATATGTTCCGGTTCTACCCGCAGTGAAGGCGAAGTTTTGGAAGATTGATCCGAAGGTTGGCTACGCGGTCAAAAACATTGGTGGCGGTGTTTACGTCATGTCGGACAACGGGTGGCAATCCGCATTCCTGGTAACCGATGAAGGCGTCATCGTGTTTGATGCGCCGGCAAGCTTCGGAAAGAGCATTCCGCTGGAAGTGTCGAAGGTAACCGACAAGCCGATCAAGATGCTGGTCTACTCACACTCGCACAAAGATCATATCGGCGGCTCCGCCGCATTCAAGAACATCAAAGATCTCAAGATCGTCGCGCTCGAAGGCGTCAGCGACTTCTTGAAGGAAATGAACGACCCGAATCGGCTGCTGCCAAACGTAACATTCAAGTCCGAGAAGACGATCAAACTTGGTGGCAAAACAGTGGAGCTCACGGGCCATCAGTATCATTCGCCAGAAGGCGACCTTTTCATCTACGTTCCCGAAGCCAAATTTCTGATGGTGATTGATTCGGTTACGTCCGGATATGCACCGTTCCAGGGATTTGATCTCTCGACAAATTTCCATGAGTACCTGAAAGTGTTCGATGAGATCCTCGCGTACAAGTTCGACACATTCGTAGGCGGCCACCTCACGGATATAGGCACGAGGCAAGACGTGGAGATCACCAAGGAATTTACCTTGGACGTCTACAACACGGTCAGACGTATCCATAACAACATGGACGCCACTGCTGCCATTGCCGAAGCGGTCAAGACCGTTGGACCGGATAACGAGTTTTTACTGTTCAAAGTGTTTTTGGACAAGGTCGCAGACGAGTCTGTGAAGGAGCTCAAACCCCGCTGGATCAATCGCCTCGCCGGTGTGGACGTTTGGCTCGAAAGCCATGTGCGCACCGCCATAATTTATGTCCGGTGGGACGATAAGGAATGAGCGGTGGGGAGTTAGGCATGACGCGGCATGCTAGCTTTTTTTCAGCGCCGTCGCAGGGCGGCGGATAAACTCCGCCGGCTTGTCGCGGTTCCAGGAAGTATAAACACTGTCCGGCAATTGATTGGAGAATGCGATGAAGAAAGATCATCCAGGAATTAACACTGCTTCAAAGCCAAGTGGGGATGGCTGTGTAGAATGTCTGGCAGCGGGGGGCTGGTGGCTTCACCTCCGTCGATGCGCACAGTGTGGGCACATCGGGTGCTGCGACAGTTCTCCAAGTCAACATGCCTCAAAGCATTTCGCATCAACGGGGCATCCCGTAGTTGCCAGCTTCGAACCGGGTGAGGATTGGTTCTTCGACTACGAAAAACAGCGGATGGTCAAGGGCGTGGAGTTGCTGCCGCCTCATTCGCACCCAGCGACTCAGCCGGCACCAGGCCCAGCGGGAAGAGTCCCAGCGGATTGGGAAGCTCTCCTGCACTGATCATGTCTGAAAAACTCGGCAACTTGTTCTGGAACCTTGACCGGTAGTGGAACCAGCATTCAGGGATTTCGTACATAAAGCCGAAGAATCGACGTGTGAAATACACCCGC
>Ga0185299_10002562_pt1 | contig 27469 bp, 20 predicted proteins | sample PaiPotPPA55metaG_FD_128002 | JGI IMG/M metagenome (GOLD analysis project Ga0185299, IMG submission 128002) | Iron sulfur acid spring bacterial and archeal communities from Banff, Canada, to study Microbial Dark Matter (Phase II) - Paint Pots PPA... ...
TGCCGGGGACTGGAAGTGATTGCGTCTAAAACGATTGCACCACCAGGCTTCATCATCATGCGGCGCCGACTCAAGTCTGTTTGAAAAAAATCAGAGTAAGCCATATAAGAGGGTATGAATTCCGAGAGCCTCCCCCTCAAATCGAGCAGCGGGGGCGGACAATCCGCCTTTGCCGTTGCTGACGAAATCCCGTTGACTGTTCGGCAAGCGGCGGTGTTCCTTGGCGTCAGCCCGCAAACGGTGTATCTTTGGGTTGAGCGAAAGCAGATTCCCCATCTCCGCGTGATGGGCCGAAACGTCCGGTTCCTCAAATCGGATCTCGAGCCCTTCCGCGCCGCATTCAAGCAGGAGGTGGGAAATGGCAAGACCTAGGAAACACGATGGACGTCTTTTTCGAAAGGAGGAATCGAAGTTCTGGTGGATGGACTATCGCGACCGCGATGGTAACCGCCAGAGAGAATCAACGAACACTGATGACTGGGAAGAGGCTCAGAAGGGGTTGCGCGAGAGGTTGCAGGCCCGCGACAGCAACATTTTGCCGTTGCTTCGCAAAGGCGAACAGTTCACATTCGCGCAATGGTCGGAACATTTTCTGGAAGCGTTTTCCAAACCGCCGTTTCGGGCACCGAAGACGCATCTGTCCTATACGCGGGTGGCAAAGCATCTTAATGCTGGGTTTGGGGAGGTCCTGTTGGTCGATCTGACCGCGGATGTGATCGAGACGTGTTTGCGCCGGCGTTTGGAGCAGCGCGTCCAAATCACGAGGTCCGAGGGCAAGGTCGCCAAGGGGCTCGTCAAACCGAGCACAGTCCACCAGGAGTTTCGAGTCTTGCGGCGGATGTTGAATGTCGCCGTGCGCAAGAAGCTATTGGTGGCGAACCCGTGCTCTGGGGTGGAGTTCCCGGTCCGGGTGAAAGGGCTTTTCCGCCCGCACTACATGACGTGGTCGGAGCAGGAAAAGATCGAGGCGTCCGCGCCGAATTACCTGAGCAACGTGATCCGAATCATCACGGAAACGGGCCTGCGGATATATAAGGAGCTCGCCCCGATGAAGAAGGAGGACGTGGACCTGGCAAATGCATTCGTCTGGATTCCGGATTCGAAGACTGCGAGTGGAGTTGCCGAGGTACCGTTGACAGAGTTCGCAGTTGAAGCGTTCAGAAAACAGATCGCGATCTCGGGGCCGGGGCCTTACCTGTTTCCCAACCCAGACAACCCGTCCGGCTATCAGGCCAGCTTCAAGAAGGTCTGGGCGACGACGCTTCGGAAGGCGGGAATTCCTTACTTCCGGATTTACGATCTCCGATCGACGTATGCGACTCGCTTGAGCGCCGGGGGCGTGGCCGATGAATGGGTCACCCAGCTCCTGCGCCAGGGCGATGCGAAGGTGTTCAAGAAGTATTCACAGATGAAGCTGCAGATGAAACGCGAAGCTCTCGCTAAGCTGAATCGCAAAGCAAACGACAAGGGGAGTTCTGGCACAGGAGAGGCCGCGTGAAGGGGTTTTGGCACAGTTTTGGCACAGTTGGAGCTCAAATGGAGAGTTCTGAGGTTGGAACTTTCGGGGAAGTCTTTTGTTTTCAGAGAAGTTCTGGAGCCACCCGCCGGGATCGAACCGGCGACCTGCTGATTACGAATCAGCCGCTCTACCAACTGAGCTAGGGTGGCTTTCTCTTGTAATCATAACCAGTTACAGCGAATCTAGCAAGCTCAAGTTAATCAGCCGCTCATCGCCCCTCGAAAGCAGCCAAGTAATTGTAGACACGAATACTTATATGATTTCAATATTTAAGAGTTTTGAATCCACGCCGAAGCACCATGGAAGCAATTACTTCCAGAGATTGCTCCCTCGCGAGTGCGGAACCCAAGGGCGCGTCTCGATCTTTATGGGCGATGATCGACCGACAAACTTGAGTAATTTGGGAAACGATGCTACCGTCCGGGAAATCTTGGTCAACCTTACCGTCCCGAGCAGATCCGAAAGCGCGCGATCGTGCGCGCAGCCAGCAGATTGTGAAATGGCGCCCGGGCCGGTATTGGAGACGCTGCACGGGAGCGACTGGCTTGGCGGGGATGCTGCCAACGTCCAACCAGCGAAGGACAAGCGCAGCAAGGCATCGACCCCTGTCCGTTAGCTCAAGCTCAGGTTGATTCCGGGACAAGTCTTTGCGGGCGGAGCAGAGGGCCCTGTACCGCTCTGGGTGGTGATTCGCTCCTGGTACTCCAGATGCCGGCGCGCGTGGAAAACTGTTCGAAAGAAGATTAGCATTAGGCATGCTGCATGCGCCCACGAGGCGGGGAAACGGTGGGAGGAGTTCAAAAGTCGGAGTGTGTCGGAGAAGCGGGCTGAGGTCCAGTAGGTTCCAACGGTTCCCCATGCTAGGAAACCCGCCCAACTGTGAGGTGCGGATCAGTCATTTCCAGAAACCCATGCGGACATTGATCACGTCCGAATCGGGCTGTTCGACCGGTTGCAAATAATAGATCCGTGAGCCGTAGCGTGAAACATCCAGCACTGTAGCAGCAGGAATCGAACCGACGGGCGCCCGCACGGCGAACGGCGCCTCAGGGGCACTAGCTCGAATCTCACGAGCGTTGCTATCAACAGGGACGGATCAAATCCAGTTCTGATCTTAATAAAGGATCTCTTTCCCGTCGTTCCTCCAGATCGCAGAGCTGTGGTTCGCCAATAATCCATCTGAGTCCAACATCCGAGTGCTCACCGAGATAGCCGTTAGAAATCCGACCGCGTTACGAGCAAGAAAAAATGTTACGTACCAGCAGCGTTTCAGCGAATGCACGAGTCTGATTACTGCGACGGTGAGAGATACTCGCCGGTCAGAGCAATGAGGGATCGAATCACGGCATGGTTGTAAGGTCGTGCTGCTCGACACGCGCGAATTTCGTACGAAGTGTGTCGGACAACGCAGGCTTGTGACTGACGCCGCAAATAACCACGGCGGCTTGTGCGCCCGCGATGGCTTCCGGGAGTTCATCGACCATATAGGATTCGAGAAACGCGGTCCCTTTGGCCTTTTGTTCCTCCGCAATCTCTGGCCCCGGCACGTAGCGGTGTCCCCTGTTCTGCTCGGCGCTGCATCGGCATCTCGATGTTGCGGAAGCGTAACACTTCTCGATCCGCCACCGTCTCGGCGATGCTTTCCGCGCCGTGTTTGGTTTCCTCGCAGATTACATCGACCGGATAACGTCGGGTGAAGTCTCGCACGAAATCAAGGTACCGGAGCCTGAGCTTCCCAGAAGTCTTACTTCGAAATGTCTCTCCCCCGTTGTTCAACGCCAAAATTGCATCATAGCCGCACTATGGCGCGCTATACTGGCGAATTTACGGCCAAATGGAATCAACTATGCTCTTGCCGATTAATGATTCGGCTGAATCGCGGCTCCGGGATTCACGGCACCGCAGACCTCATCGCAGCGCGAATGCCGGCCCCTGCTCGCGAGTGAAGTTCAGCTCGCCGATGCTTGCAAGCTCGAACTGCCGATGAGACCAGACTCCGCAAATAACTCCAGTCGGCGAGTGTGCTTGTCCGTTGGTTCCCAAATAAAGATGGCCGATCTCGTGAACCACCGCCGCGCCAAAGACCACTTCGGTTGCCGCCGGTCGGCGGCTGCTTCACCGGAATTCGGCGGCCTTTGTGTCTCTTCGACATTCCCTGCCGATATGAACTTCGCAGTAGATGCTCGGACAGTGTCTCGGCCTTGCAGTACAAAGGTCGGGATTGCTGATTAGAAATCAAACCGAGCGCCGAGCTGGACTGCTCGCGGCCCACCCGATCCGAAAGTCTGAAACGCTCGCTGAGTGGGTTGGCCGAAGTTGTACGTCTGCTGGCGGCAACTCGTAGAGGTGCCCCCAGGAGTGCTCAACTGGCAGCCCGTGGCCAGATTATCCAGTGTAAAGTTGTATCCACTGAGATTGGAGATGTTGAATGAGTTGAACATTTCGGCAAGAATCGTAAACTTGTACCGCTCTTTCACGGTGAGAACTTTCGTCAGACGGAAGTCTTGTGAGTACGTCGGATCGCCGAATTGATAGTCTGGCGGCAGCACCAGAGTGGGAATCTTGGCCCCCTTGGAGTCCAGGGTTCCGGCGAGATTCGTGTTCCAATTCTGCACCGCTTGAACTAAGGCGCCTTTGCCGCAGGAAACGCCTGTGCACATGAACGGGAGCGTTGGTAAGGCTTGCGCGCCATTGATATCCGTTCCAGCCAAGGCCGTCGAAGCGACTGTAGGATTCACTGGTGTGCGGCTCACAATTGAAGAATTCACGCTCAGCGAAAACCCCCAGGGAAGCGTAACAACGGCCTGTACGCCGAGATTCTGGCGTGGAATAGTAGGGCCGTAACCCTGGCTCCAGTTCAGCAGATTCCAAGCATTCAAATTGTTTAGATTTTGTAAAGCGTAGTTCACGCTGAACTGATAATGGTGCGTCAGGCGCTTTTGTACTGCCACCAGGAGCCCTTCATATACCGAGCGGCCCTGGTCAGTCCATTGAGTGATCGGCCCGTTCGAGCACTCTACTCCCGGTGTAAAGTTCGGAGTGGCGCACTTAGGAATCACGGGGAGTTGCGAGCTGTTGACGTACCTGTTGTAGAGGTTGACGTCCAGCTCACCCAGGCTGATATTTTCTCCCTGGCGGCGCGCCCAGTCCGCGCTCAGAATTATGTCGTGTCCCAAGTCGCGCTGGATGCCAAGCGAGGTCTGGTAGCTTCGAGCGAGCGGATTTCTACCCGGCGGGTAAATTTCGACGCCGGTTTTGGCAACATCGATGTTGGTCGTCGTATAGGGTCCACTTCTCGGTACGTTCGCCTCGAACAACTGCTGGATGGCTGGCAACTGCTGTTGCAGAATCTGCATGAAGTTGCCCACTGTGAGAGTTGTCAGATCATTGATCGGAATTGGTGCGCCAACCGGGATGGGCTTTTGCGTAAAGAAGTCAAAGGCGCCGGCGAAAGTGTTTTTGAAATCACTCGGGCTCAAGGTTAATCGTCCGTCGCCGAGCGGTCCGATCACGGCGGGCTCACGGAGTTTGTAATAACCGGGCGTACTATCCCAATAGATACCTCCGCCACCGCGAATGACGGTCTTATTGTTCTTGAACGGGCTCCAGGCAAAGCCGACAACCGGTTCCATCTCGTGCAGGTTGTTGGCAGTGGGCGCGAGGTTATTTGCGCCGTAAATCGGAGTCAAGTACTGCGGCTTTGCCAGATCGGAGTTGTAGAAGCCGGTTTGCGCATTCCAGCCGAGGCCGTAGTTCAAGGTGAAGTTCTTTCTGATCTTCCACGTATCCTGAATGTATGCTCGATACTGGTTGTAATTTCTGTTCTCGTTGTAGTCGTAGGGCGCCGGCGTGGATTGGCTGCCAACACCGATACCAGTGAAGATACCGGACTGGAGGGGGAGCAGCGGCAGGTTCAACAGGTCCGCATTGGACGTAATCTTAGTGGGAAGGTTAGGGAAGAAGCTATTAAATCCGGGGACACTACCTAGCAAGCTCCTGACGAATTCCGGGCCCCAGGCGCCGACGCACGCTGGAGTGCAAAATCCCCAATAGCCGTTCGACCGAGTGGGATTCAAATCCCCACCGAACTTGATGCGGTGCGAACCTTTCTGCCAGCTCAAGCCTTCCACCAGCTCGAAGCGGCGCGTGTTCCTGCCTTGGGGAGCATTAACGTTGGGACCTATGGCCGCATTGCCAAAGGCGAAATTGGTGCCAACGATGCTCAACAGCTCCGGGACCTGCTGGCTGAGCGGAGTTCCGGCCGGGGAGACTCCGATGCAGGGGAACTGACAAGCCGACGGTGGGGCATTCAGGTTCGCATTGTTCCAGTAGTTGTATTGAAAACGAATGTCATTGACGATGTTGGGCGTCAATGTTGACGTCAGGCCCATGATACTTTGGTCGGCCCAGTTAGTATTGGTCACCCAGTTGGAAGGATTGCCGTTGGAGAACACATCGCCGAACCCGGAATTCCCGTCGTGCGAGTAGCGTACGAACAACGTGTTCTTGTCGTTGATCCTATAGTCAAAGCGAGCGGTGATCTGCTTTGCGATGTAGGGGCTATTGAAGATTCCATTCAGAGTCTGGACCGACGGAACGCTTCCCTGGACGGTTAGCGCCTGAACTTGGTTGTAGTATTCGTAGTTAAAGAAGAAGAACAACTTGTCTTTCTTCAACGGACCGCTGAACGTACCGCCCGGGTTGCGGCGGGCAAAGAATGGGTTCGGGTCCAAGGGATTACGCTGTAAGGCCGGATAGGCGGCCATGTTGTGATCGCGAAAATAGAAGTATCCGGCGCCATGCCAGTTGTTGCTGCCCGAGCGCGTGACGACATTGATGGCGCCGCCGGATGAGATGGGCGTTGCGAGATCGAAGTTGACTGATGAAAGCTGGAATTCTTGCACGGTGTCCTGGGAAAAATTCATCGACGAGTTTCCACCACCTGTATCAATGTTGTCGGAGACGTTGCCGCCGTCGATGGTGAAGACGGTCCGATTTCCAGCCCCCAGAACGCTCACATTGAAGAGGGTGTTGAATTGAGCGGTTGAGCCGGGTGTTACGGTGACGCCTGGCGACAACGCTGCCAGTTGCGCGTATTGACGCCCGTTGGACGGCAGATCTTCAATTGAGGATCGCTGGATCACACTAGAGATCTCGTGGTTCTCGTAGTTGATCTGAGCGGTTGCTCCTTCGACCGTTACAATTTCCTGAGTCTGTCCAAGCGTCAGGGATATGTTCACCTGAGTGCTCTCACCGGCCTGGACCGTAGCAGGGCGGACAACCGTCCGGAACCCGGAGACCTCGGCTTTCACCTCATATTCACCGCTAGAAAGCGCCGGGGCGCTGAAGTAGCCTTCGGCACTAGTCGCCGTTGCGCGGGAAAACCCAGTGGCTTTGTTTGTGATCGTGATGTTAGCGTTCGGAACCACTGCACTGGAATCATCGGTGACTGTACCAGTAATCGTTCCAGTCGGCTGGGCGCCTGTATTGAGACAGAAAAGAAAAGACAGAGAAATAGATAGACCTAGAGCTCGAAACATGAAGCACTCCGTCGGACGACTTTAGACTTCGTGACCTGAAGCGAAACGCCTAATTTAACCTTCGCTTCTCTTGTACCGCAGCTTACCTAACCTCATCGAAGACTACTTACTAATTCTCATTACGACTAAACATCTGTTAGCCCTTCTGAAAGGTATAGACGATTGGATCGGGCTGATTTATTCCCTACCGAACAAGCTTTTTTTGTCTGGGCACCCAACGAGACCGAAACTCATTGCGAAATAAGAAACAACGACACTTCGGTGGTTAAAACCGTAGTTCCCAGTCTTGCCGGAACAATGTCAGGGGCCCGAAAGCGATGAAAGGTGGTTGGGGTCAGCGGGCAGGTTTGAAAACGTTCTTTGGCTGGAGCTTGATCTCGGGAGCCGCTCTGATTACTATTTGTTCCATCCTCGTCCATCCGTTTGGCAGCGTCAATGCGCAAAGATCGAACGCGCCCCTTCTACTCGACTCGAACTTCGATCCCACAATCGTCAAGATCGTTCAGAGGCGTGTGAAGATTGTCATCATGAAAGAACAGATTGGCCTGTTCGTAGCCAAAAACTGGAATCGCAACTCGATGGACTCTGGGCAACGGTAACTCGCCGCCATGTATCGCGTGACAGCCGACCCGCAGTACGGATTTCGCAGTGTTCTCGGGGGCTGGCATGGAGGTTGTGGAAGAGTTTCAGGGATAGGTGTTCGAGATATCTTCTTGGTCCTGGAGTCTCAGTCGCGGCTTCCGTCGTGAAGTGGATTCGATTTGGGCAACCGACTCCGCGAACAACCCGCGCAGGACGCTGATCCAGTAGTCGCGCTTCTCGATGGAGTTCCGGTCGAAAACCATGCGATTCTGGCTGGCCGACTCGTTGGCGACGATCCCGACAACCAGGCGAACCAGTATCAACCCACGGAGGCCAGGAGCGCATCGAAAGTCGAGTTCCGTTGGCTGTTCAACGCCAGCGGGTTTTATCTCACTGGAATAGTCCCTACCTTGCCCCTGTGAGTGTTATCTCAGTGACATAGAAATCGGACAGGCGAAGCTACGATTGGCGGGAAAATTTTCGATTGGCGGGAATATTTTGATGGTCGCGTCAGTATATGTCTGCAATTGCGACTCATCCACTCAAGCGACGCGGATTCAACGAGCAAAAACACGAGCCTGCTAACAACAACCGCAAACTCAGATATCGGATTCGACTCTGAAGAGTGTTGGGGTCTTTGGCCTGCGCATCCACCGGCGGTTCGGATTTCGAAACAATCATGGCCCAGGAATGCGGGGAAAACGTACAGAGCAAGAAACGCTGGCGAAGGAATGTGGTGTTTTCGCGCCGGACACTACATGCGACTTGAGTTTGTGGTGTCATCGGCAATCTAAGGGGAAAGGGAAAGGGACGAAGATGTTGTCAATTTCTAAGAGACTTATCTGGACAGCGGGGGTAGCTCTGCTCTGGACGTGTTTGGCTGGCCTGCCGCTGCTCGCCCAGTCCTACTATGGAGTGATACGAGGGTTAGTGACCGATCCAAATGAAGGCTCGGTTGCAACCGCCAAGGTCACGATCATTAATGAAGCGACTTCCGAACAACGGGTAACCAATACGAGCAGCGTCGGCGAGTACGTTTTCAATGAGGTTGTTCCCGCCACTTATACCGTGGTCTGCGAGTCTCCGGGATTTAAGAAATATGAGCGCAAGGGTATTGTCGTCGCCACCCAGGCACAAGTGACCGCCGACGCGAGATTGGAGGTCGGCCAGGTAACCGACAGTGTCCAAGTCACGGAAGTCACTCCGCTGGTGGAATCGGCCAACGCCTCTCAGGGTCAAATACTTGACAACCAAAAACTGAGTGACCTCCCGAACCTCGGACGCAATCCGTTCATGATGTCCAAGCTCACGCAAAACATCGTGCAGGTCGGGAATCCCGCATACAATCGCATGGAGGACCAAAGCGGTTCTTCGCAGATCTCGATCGCGGGCGGCCCCGTGCGAGGCAACAATTACCTGATTGATGGCGTGCCGATCACGGACACAAATAACCGCGCCATTATCATTCCAACCATCGAGGCCGTCCAGGAGGTGAAGATCCAGTCCAACACCTACGACGCGGAAATGGCCCGTACCGGGGGCGGAATGTTCAACACGCTGATGAAGTCGGGCGCCAACGAATTCCACGGCTCGCTGTACGGCCACCACCGGCAGACATCGACGGACGCCAACAGCTTTTTCAATAATGCGGCGGGTATACCGATCATCGATCAGCCAAACGACACCTGGGGAGCCAGCTTCGGTGGTCCGGTGTGGCTGCCGAAAATCTACAATGGCAAGAACAAGACCTTCTTCTACTTGGGCTACGAACATTATGACGACATTCAATCTTCGTCATCGGTGTTCGCGGTTCCCACGCCTGCGGAAGTCCAGGGAAATTTTTCTCAGGCGCTTACCGCCTCGGGAGCCCCGCTTACTATTTACGATCCTCTGAACGTTGTCAACGGAGTGCGCCAGCCCTTTCCGGGCAATATTATCCCGACTAGCCGGCTGAATCCGGTGGGACTCGCCATAGCGGGCAATTTCCAAACGTCTTCCACGCAGCCGTACTTCGGTGACCCGACTCTGAATGCTCCGGGAAGGCTGCCGGCTCGCGCGGCGCAGTACACGGGCAAGCTCGATGAAGATTTCACGAGCTGGTGGCGAATGAGCTTAAGCTACCAGCGGTATTACTCGCTTGAACCGGGCAACACCGAGTTTCCCACGCCCTCCAGTCCTAACAACTGGCGGCTGCAACGGCGCGTAGACGCCACCGAGGTCAATAGTCTGTTTACGCTAAATCCGACAACGGTTCTGTCCCTCCGCTACGGGTTTAACCGGTTTCCCAACTTCGACTATAATGCCAGCCAAGGCTATAACCTCGCCAGTCTCGGGTTTCCCTCAAGCCTCGTTAATGCCATTCCGTCAGCAATATCGCAGTTCCCTCCCATCACTATGACTGACCTGTACTCGCTCGTTCAGGGCGCCGGCGACAACAACTCGTTCGTCGATCTCGACTCGAAAAACTTTTCAACGACCATCTCGAAGTACATGGGCCGGCACAGTTTGAAGGCGGGCTTCGATTATCGCCGGCTCGAGGTGGAGGGCGCTGACTACAACAATGCCGGGGGGCAGTACACGTTCAATGGTATTTTCACCCAGTCGAATCCAACCAGCACAGGTGTCGGCGGTGCGGACCTGGCGGATCTGTTGCTTGGTTATCCGCATGACGGCGCGATTTTCACAGCCACGAACCTTTACGAATTTTCAAATTACTTCGCGTGGTTCATCCAGGACGATTTTCGTGTTACTTCCCGCTTGACGGTGAATGCCGGTCTGCGTTGGGAGCACGAGAGCGGCCTGGCCGAAAGGAACAACGGCATGTTGGTGAACTTTAATGGTGCTGTGGCGAACCCGCTGGCGGCAAACGTGAGTGGAATTTCGCCCATGGGCGAGGTGGTGTATGCCGGGAATGGAAGGACTACAGCAGGAAATCCGTACTCGAGCAAATGGGGTCCTCGCGTCGGCTTGGCCTATCAGTTGAATTCGAAGACGGTCGTGCGAGCCGGATATGGCATCTTCTTTGCGCCACAGTACGCTCTGGGATCACCCCTCGCCACGGTGGGTTACAACCAAACAACACCATACATCGCGACGACGAACAACTTCCAAACATCGGCGGGGTCGCTGTCAAACCCGTTCCCGAACGGCATTTTGCCGCCCGTCGGCAAAAGTCTCGGCGCTTTGACCGCCATTGGCCAGAGTTTTTCGTTAATCGATCCGAATGCCAGATCGCCTTACGTTCAGCAATATTCACTCGACATCCAGCGGGAGCTTCCGTTTGGCATCGCGACTGAGGTTGGTTTCGTCGGGTCGAAGTCGAGTCACCTTGTTTTGGGCGAAGGTAATATCAACGAAAATGCCTTGAACCCCGCTCTTTTGTCGTTGGGGCCGGCGCTCACGCAAAACGTGCCGAATCCCTTCTACGGACATGGCGGGACCGGCGTGATTGGCACTCCGACGGTCCAGCAGTCGCAGTTGCTTTTGCCCTACCCGACCTATGGCGAGATTGAGAAGACAGCCAGCGACAACAACAAGGCCAAGTATTATTCGCTCGTCATGAAGGCCCAGAAGAGATTCAGCCATGGTTTGAGTTTCCTTTCCACATTCACCTGGTCGCGGAATTGGGATGAGAGTACCGGCGGCGCCGGCAACACCCTGAACGGCGGTAACCTGCCAGCGCAGAACCCCTACAATCTCGCGGGTGAATACTCTTTTGCTAATATCGATAGCCCCTTTCGCTGGAGCACGTCGGTTTCCTACGAGTTGCCTTTCGGCAAGGGCAAGGAGTTCGCGAACAACGTCAACACCGCTCTGGACTATGTCGTCGGGGGCTGGGTACTGAACACGGTTTCTGTCTTCCAGACCGGATTCCCGCTCGAGATCACCCAGGCCACGAATTTCAACTCGGCCTTCGGCTACGACAGCCAGCGGCCCAACGCCACCGGAGTTTCGCCGGTCACCAGCGGAAGTCTGGAGGCTCGGTTGAACAACTATATCAACCCGGCCGCGTTCTCCACGGCGCCCGAGTTCACGTTCGGCAACATCAGCCGAACCATCGATATGCGTGGTCCTGGCCAGGTGAACTGGGACATGTCGCTTTTCAAAAACTTCGTGATCAAGGAGCGATTTAAGGCTCAATTCCGCTTCGAAGCTCTAAACGCCATGAACACGCCGCTGTTCTACGGCCCCAACGTGTCGTTCGGCAGCAGCCAATTTGGCAAAATCACGAGCCAGGCGAATTTCGCGAGGCAGTTGGAGTTTGCGTTGCGGTTCTCGTTCTAACATCATCGCGCGACTCTTCGCGCGCGAAAACGCTCCGGGTGCAGAATGCCGCGCGTTTTGGCTAAGGCTTCTTCTGAGCGACTACGGCGACGAAGTCTCAAGTCTGCATGGCTAAAGCTTGTTAAGGATCGGGATGCAGTTCGCGCTTAACCGCGTTTTGGGCCCGTTGGAGCGGGACGCCTAAAAAAAGAGTAAGATTTCTTACGGGAAAAGGCTCCCCGCTCACCCTTAGGACATATCAGGCGGGGCGGCAGAGCTTTCTTATGCCGTGATAGAATCGCCGTGAGGGATAGCTTCGCTTCACAACGTAAGTGCGGCTGGCGGGGGAAGGGTGAACAACTGGTCAGTCTCAGAAAAACATCTGTTTCAAGCCCAACTGGCAAAGGTCCTGGACAGTTCCCAGTTCCGATCCAGTAAACGTTGTTGCCGGTTTCTGCGCTGCGTGGGGGAACACGTAATCGAGAACCGGCTGGATTCGCTCAAAGAACGGACTCTGGGCATCGAGGCCTTCGATCGCGATCCGGCCTACGACACGAACCAGGATCCGATTGTCCGCTCAACGGCCGTCGAGGTCCGAAAGCGCCTCGCGCAATACTATCTTGATCCCGGACACGAAGCGGAGCCTCGCATCTCGCTCCCACCGGGGTCCTACGTCGCCGAAATCCATTCCCCGCCTGAGAAGGCTCGGTTATTGCCCCCGTGGCAGCTATTTTCCAAGAAGATCTGGCTTGCATCGACCGGCGCGGTCATTCTGTCAGCCGCAGCGGCTTTCTTCGCCTTAAGCGCCCGGGAAACCAACCTCGACCGGTTCTGGCAGCCCTTCACCTCATCAGCGGATCCCGTCATGATCTGCCTCGGCCAGCCGCACACATATGTCTTCGCCGCTCCGCAGCAGGGTCGTATCCGCGCCTGGTTCGAAAACCCCACCACCGACCGCACTCCGCCCGCGGAACTGGCTTCCATCCCCCTCCAGGAAATCGTACCCACCTGGGGGCGCTACATCGACATTTCCGATGCCCAAGCCTACGAGCGCCTGGCGACTCTCTTTTCCAAAAAGGGCCGGACCGTTCAATTGCGGGGGGATGTTTCGGTCGCTCTTTCCGAATTGCGACGGCACCCTGCAATCCTGATCGGCGCATTTAATAATGATTGGACCCTGGGCTTCGCGGGCGAACTGCGCTTCTACTTTCAAGCCGGTTCTGAAAATCAGGCCGAGATGATTCGTGATCGCCAGAATCCAAAGAGAAACGAGTGGAGCGTCGTTAACGCCTGGCCGTACCGCAACATTGCCCAGGATTATGCGATCATAACCCGCGTGACCAACCCGACCGTCGAACAAACCGTTGTCATTGTCGCCGGAATTAACCGCTTTGGCACGCGCGCCGCGGTGGAGATGGTAACCGACGAGGCGTACTTCGCGGAAGCTCTTCGCGGCGCGCCGCCGGATTGGCGGCGAAAGAATATGCAAATCGTTCTCTCCACCAAGGTGATGTCCGGCGAGAGCGGACCTCCCCAGGTTCTTGCCCGATACTTTTGGTAGTCGGGTTGGGCGAGCGACGGCCACCCGCCCCGGCCTAGCTGCAGATTCGGGCGATATCGTCCGGTCCATACCCGGGCGTATTCAGCCCTCTCTAGTAGGTCGGTGCCATGGGGTGCAGCCTATTCAAATCTGCTTAAAGGTGACCTTCCCGAGGACAAAATCACGGCAAACTGGGAGTGCAGCCGTGATCGGGCAACCCCTTAGGGACCGTACAGCATGTTAAAACTAACATTTAGAAGCAGTTGATAATAAATATCTTGTGCGCCTGCACTCGTAGAGCACCGTACAATACCCCTGGACGCGAGCCGTCGTGTATTAATCTAGTGGGCAAACCGTTCCGGTAGCCTGCCGGGACGCACATGGCTTGAATCCAGTTTCAAGGGGGAGTACCTAATCAATGAGACGCACGCGAACATGCAATTGTTCCCCGGCGCTTCGGATGAAGTGGGCTGGTGTGGCGGTTTGTCTCCTAATGACGACCGCGGCTGGTTTTGGGCAGAGCACCAATTCGGCCGATCTGCGAGGAACTGTCACCGATGCCAGCGGCGCCGTGATCCCGGGGGTGAAGGTTACTATTGTCAACATTGACACGGGGATCACTACGGAGCTGACCACGAACGCCGCTGGTATCTACGACGCGGTTTCGATTCGCACCGGCCAGTACCGGTTGACTTTCAGCAAAGAGGGATTCAGCAAATTGGTCCGTGAGAGCATAACGCTCGACGTCGGCGTCCTCAGCGTGGACGCTCAGCTCACAGTTGGTACCGCTCAACAACAAATTGAGGTTAGCGCCGAGGCCCCCATGCTGAAAACCGACACCGGCGAGCAATCGACCACCCTATCTACCGAGGTCATGGCGCAACTCCCCAACGTGGGCCAGGACTGGCAAAACTTCGAGAAGGTCCTCCCCGGCTTCCAAAACGCCAACAACGCCAATAACGCCTTATCGATCAACGGCACCATGCCGAGCTATTTCAACATTATGGCGGACGGCGGTTCAGTTTTGCTGCCGCACAGTGACAACTTCGATGTAGCAATCTTTGAAACGGTTCAGGAAGTGCAGATCCAAACCTCGACGTTCTCCGCGCAGTACGGCATTGGGGGCGCCGTGTTCAACCAGATCAGCAAGGGTGGTACAAACGCATTCCACGGGGCGGGTTACGAATATCTCCAAAACAATTTCTTTAACTCCCGAAACACATTTAGCCCTGCGGTGAATCTGAGCCGGTATGATGACTTCGGTGGGTCAATCGGGGGACCGATCAGGCGAAATAAGATGTTCTTCTACTTCAATGTGGATAAAACCATCAACAACGGCGGCTCTTACCCGATTTCCACATTTCCGACGGCACTTGCCCGCGCCGGCAACTTCTCCGATGTGGGAAGCAACAAGGTGACGTCTTTTCAGAACCTGATTTACGATCCGCTCACCACGGTCGTTACCGGCCCCAATCAGTTCACCCGCACGCCCTTCCCCAATAACACTATTCCGGTAACCCGTTTCTCTCCGATGGCAGTGGCCGCACAGGCGTTATTTCCGATGGCTAATCTTGGCGCGCCAAATCAGGTGGCCAACAACTTCCAAACATTCGTTCCCAGCGTGAATCCGTCCCTGAAGTATTTCGGGCGCCTGGACTATAACGTGTCGGAAGCGAACCGCATCACGTTCTCTCTCACCGAACGCGACAACCCCGGTGTCAACTACTCGTCGAACTGCCCGTCGAATTGCCAGGCGTTTGACATCGATAGCTGGAACATTCAGCTTTCCGATGTGTGGACGATCAAGCCGACGTTGGTAAACGAGTTCCGCATGGCATACACACGGCAGGGGAACTATTTCACGCCGCTGTCGCTCGGTCAAGGTTACCCTTCGAAGCTGGGCATCAATTATGCGGTCGCAGATGTGCTTCCAACCCTGACTATAAACGGCCCGGTCGGCGGCACGAGCGGCAGCACGAACATCCAACCGGGGGTCAACGCGATCTATGCCGAAGATTCACTTCAGCCGTCCGATGTGGTCACACTCATCAAGGGCAGACACATCCTTCATTTTGGCGGCGAATTGTTGAACTTCCGCGATAACTCGACTCCTTGGGGCAACATCAACGGCGCATCCATGACGTTTTCCGGCGCCTTCACGCGCTCGGGCTACAACGTCACGAGCACCGGTCTGGGGTACGCCGACTTCCTGCTGGGCCCGGTGGCAATCTGGAGCGCTGGAATCACGCCGCTCACCGGCGGCCGGCAGAAGGACCCGCAGGTGTTTGTTCAAGACGACTTCAAAGTTTTTCCCAACCTGACGCTCAACTTCGGGCTGCGATATGAGTACCAAGCCGGTTGGCACGAAGTCGCGAATCGTTTTGGCGGTTTCGATCCAACCATTCAGAATCCGGCCTCCGGAAACCTGGGGGCTGTGTTCTTCGGCCAGACGGGGAATCGTAAGAACCTCATGGATGGCGTTAACGTCTGGCTGCCGCGCGTGGGCTTTGCCTGGGCGCCGTTCACCAAGTGGTCGATCCGGGGCGGCTTTGGTATTTACAGTCTGCCCTGGAGTATTGACACGTACTCGGGCGGCGAAATGGGCTTCGGCACAAAGAGTTCCGGGTCCATTACCAATACCGACCAGACCACTCCCCTGTTTTATGCGCAGAATTCCAGCCCGCCCATTTTCATTCAGAACGGGTGCGTACCCGGGACGGGCTGCTATGTGCTGGCTTCGCACGACCCGGGAGGATACAACGGGCAAACCGTGAACTTCATCCCGCGCCACATTCCCGTGGGTAAGAATTACGAGTGGAACTTCAGTATCCAACGGGAACTGCGCAGCAGCATGGTGGTGGAAGCCGCATATGTGGGCAATCATGGTTCCGGGCTGCCGTACCCGGTGAACATCAATCAGGTTCCCCAAGCCAGTCTTGGGTTACTGCCGGTGCAAAATTACCGGCCGTTCCCGCAGTATGGCACCATCAATGGCAACTACTTCGACGCTTATTCGAACTACGACGCGCTCCAACTCCAATTCCAAAAGCGTTTCGCCCGCGGCTTTAGTTTTAGCACAAACTATACCTGGTCGAAGTTCCTGTCCAACTACGACTCCTCCGGCTGGGGCAGCCGCAACGGAACGAACACGATTCAAAACTCGTTCGCGCGAAACACGACGTACTCGCTATCAAACTTCGACGTGCCGCAGAACTGGAAGGGCGCCGTCGTTTACACGCTGCCCTTCGGCAAGGGACAAGCGCTGCTGAATCGTGGTGGGGTCGCAAATCTCTTCCTGGGTGGTTGGCAACTCTCCTCGCTATTCCTCTACCAGTCTGGAAACGTTTTCAGTGTCCAGATGAACAACAACAACTCCAATTCGCAAGCGAACTCGCAATACCCCAACGTGGTGCCCGGCGTCCCGCTGTATCCCTCAAACAAGACAGCGGCGGAGTGGTTCAACCCGGCCGCGTTCTCGGCGCCGGCCCAATACACGTATGGCAATGCCGGGAGAAACATCCTGCGCGGCCCCAGGTATTCGGACGTCGATTTTTCGGCCGCCAAGGTCGTGCCGCTTCCCAAGCTGGAGCACGGACAGATCCAGTTCCGCTTCGACGCGCTGAACGCTCTCAACCACACCAGCCTCGGCATTCCGAACATCAACATCGGAAACCCGGCGGTTGCGCAGATCACGGCCGCGCAGCTTTCCGGCCGAACATTGCAGCTCGGGGCCCGTCTTTCGTTCTAGACGCGTAACCTGGAGACATGCGTTTTAAGGCAGTTCTCTGCGCCGGGATCTTCGTTTCAACCGCGGTGATCCCGGCGGCGTTCGCTCAAACCGCGGCCAATACCCCCCAGATCGCGTCGCATCCTCGACAGGCTCAGGACTTTCTGCGCAAAGGCCAAACGGACCTTGCCATCCGCGAGTACGAGGCCATACTAAAGCTCGATCCCAACAATGTGGATGCGCGCGGGAATCTTGGCGTAGCCCTGTTTTTCAAGGCCGAATACGCGAATGCAGCAACCAATCTGCGAGCCGCCCTGAAGCAACGGCCTAACCTGTGGAAGATTGAAGCGCTGCTCGGCATGTCCGAAAAGCGGATCGGCCAGACCGCCGCCGCCGAAGCCGACCTTGAGAAATCATTCCCACAATTGCAGGAAGGCAAGCTGCGTGTTCAAGCCGGAACGGAACTAATCGAACTCGATTACGGAGCTGGCAAGCTCGACAAAGCCGCAGTTCTGGTCGCGACCTTACGCCAGCTCGCGCCGGAAAACACCGAGATTATCTACATCGCGTATCGCATCTATTCGGACCTGGCGGGAGAAAGCATGCTGGCGATGGCGATGCTCGCTCCCAAATCCGCAAGGATGCACCAGATCATGGGACAGGAGACGTCGCGTCACGAGGACATTAAGGCCGCGGTTGCGCACTACCGGGAAGCAGTCCAGTTGGACCCGCAGCTACCCGGTCTCCGCTTCGAACTGGCCGAAGCGCTTAACCTTTCAGGCTCGGCGGGCGACCAGGAGCAGGTGGAGAAGGAGTATCGCGCCGCTCTCGCCGACAATCCCTTCGACGAGAAGTCAGAGTGCCGGCTAGGCGATATCGCCCTCCGGTCGTCGGACGTACCGCAAGCCTTGTCGCACTATCAGCGCGCCATCGAACTCCAGCCCAGTGACGCCGAAGCGAACCTAGGCCTTGGAAGAGTGCTGACACAGATGCACCGCCTGCCGGAAGCCGAGAAATATCTGAAGCGCGCGGCTCAACTGGAGCCCTTCACGTCGGTCACGCACTATCGCCTCTCGCTGATCTACCACGCCACGGGCCGCACAGAAGAGGCGGAAAAAGAACTTGCTGAATTCCAACACCTGAAAGAAATGAAAGAGCGACTCAAACAGGTGTATCAGGAAATGCGCTTGCGTCCGCTAAAGGAAGAGGATGCTGACGCGGAGAAATAGAAGAGCGAGGAGCTGTTCTCCGCATTGGCATGTGCGAAAGGAGTTCTAATTGCGAATTACCCGGCGCAGTTTGCTGAGCCTGATCGGCGCTTGGCCGTCATTCCTTCGCTCCCAGGGCGTGGCGACTCGCACCGTCAAAGCGATGCCGCGCGGCAAGCCCTGGGGCCTACCGTTCAATGCGCGATTCACGGATGTGGCCACAGCCGCCGGGTCTCGGCGCCCCCACCATCGACGGAGGCATCGATCGCAACGGCTACATCCTCGAAACATCCGGGCTTGCTCCCTCGGATGTCAAGCCGAAACAGTTAGCGGCCTGACAATGCGACGAGTTATTGAAAATGCGCCAAATTCGAATGGCCGTGAACTGCATTCTGGTCGGCGGCCAGCCTTCGTTGATTGGTGGCGACAGAGAGTCGATATCCGATGGCAGATGTCAGACATGGATTTGGCCTTTCTTTATTTCATTTGTTAAGTTTGCGGGCTGTCTTGAGTGCCGTTGTCCACCACAGCAAGTCATCGATCATCATCTGGGCTTGCGTCCCAAGCTCGGCGAGTCCTTTTTCCACGTCGCCGGCCTGGAAATGCGCCCAAAGAGTCGCGACGGGAACATGGACGGACGAGCGCACCGGGGCGATCTGAACCTCTATCATGGTTTCCCTGAGCTGCTGGACGGCGCGAGCGCCCATGGCGCTGCCAAAGCTTACGAAAGCAGCCGCCTTGCGATTCCACTCCGGGTAAACCCAGTCGATCGCATTTTGAGCACTGCGGATGTGCCGTAGTTGTATTCCGGCGTGACGAAAACAAACCCGTCGGAGGCGGCTATTGCGGCGGTCCAGCGTTTGATAACTTCAATTCTCGTACGGTGGGCGGCCGGGCATGGCAGGCGGCATGGGCTGGTCAAAGAAGGGCATCGGAAAATCGCGAAGGTCAAGCAATTTCGCGTCGATACCGTCGCGCTTCTGGAGGTCCTGAAGAATCCACTGCCCCGGCTTCTCAGAAAACCGGCCCTGACGCGTGCTGCCGACGATTACAGAAATCGTGGTCATGGCTTTTTATCCTTGGCGAGGTCTTTGCTGCTGATGTTTTAGGGTTTTCGTAAATAGGCGATAATCCCGCTAAGAACGAGCAGCACAGCCGCGGGGGCTGGCGAGCCGGCGAGCACGGCCACATGCGCGATGATTGCGCCAACCATGACGATGCCAAGCAGGACAGCCGCGTAGAATGCGTAACGGGGTATCAGCAAGCCGATTGCGCCCGCTACTTCCAGAAGACCGGTGAAGTACCGAAACCACTGGCCAAGGCCGACCTTGTCGAACATTTCGACCATTACAGAGACACCAGCCAACTTGGCGCCGCCGGCGCCTATGAAGGCCAGGGCGACAAGGCCGGAAAGCGTCCAGATTGTGATGAGGCGGCCCTTGCGGGCGGTGGCTGGCAGCGCGTTGGTCGTTATCATGAGGGTCCTTTTCAAGGTCGTCATAGATTATATTTCTATCAATATACTTGACGTAAATTGTATGATGCGGGACATGCGGAATGGACGCAGAGAAAATGCAAGACACGCCTGGGGCAGTCGCCGAAGCTCCAACGGGAGGTGTGCAGGTGGATGGTGCGATTGATGGAGAGAATCGGGACGCCGTTGGATTGCAACCTTAGCAGTTGCAAAAAGGAAAGTATCATCTCCAGCGCTGTAGCCATCTGTTGCGGCAATTCCATTCAATCCCGCGCGCTCTGCGGCTTGCATGCTTCCAGTGAGCCTGAAAGCTGCGCGAGAAGCTCCGTCGACCGCTTTAGATACTTCGTTTTGCCTATCATTGTTTAGCCGTGCGCCCCAGCCGCTCAGTTAGAAATGCTCCGCTTGCCTTGAGCGCCTGCGCAGCGGCTTTGAATCCGCCGACATTGGTGACAAACCCATGCGGCATTCCCATCCAAATGTCCAGCTCGGCGTCGACGCCCGCCGCGATGGCGCGCTCTACATAGCGGCGCGAGTCATCGAGCAGCACTTCGTCGTCTCCAACCTGAACCCGGACGGGCGGCAGTCCGGTCAGATCCGCGTAGAGAGGCGAGGCCAGGGGATTCTTCGGATCGGTTGCGCCCAAATAGGACCGGACGAGCCCGGCCGCCTGGAATTTGGTGAAGTACAGATCTGCCTCCGCTCGCGTGTCGAAGCTCTCGCCTGTAAGCGCGAGGTCAGTTATCGGAGAGAATACAACCGCGCCCACCGGTGCGACGGCATCTTTGGAGGCTTGTGCGGATGCGATTGACAGAAGCACCAGGGCCAGATTCCCTCCAGCCGAGTCGCCTGTAAGGGCGACCCTGGTGATTCCCTGGTCAACCAGTCCGCGATAGCATGCTCCGAGGTCCCGAACAGCAGCAGGAAACGGATGCTCGGGAGCGAGCCGATAATCCGGTATGAAAGCATCGGCGCCGGCGCTCAAAGCGATATGTCCGACGAAGTTCCGGAACGCCTGGGCCGTTCCCCAAGTGAACCAGCCGCCATGGACGTGAATGATCGCGCCTCCCTTATGAGCGTGCGCCGGCTTAGCCCACCAGCCGGATATCCCTCCGACAGTCGCGGCTTCAAAAGTCACGCCCTCTGGGACTGCGACCCGTTCCATGAGGTCGTCGAACAGACCGAGGCCAGCGGTTCCTTCGACCTTGCCTTTCATAGGCGCGACAACCGATCTCAAAGCGGCAACCGCTACCGAGTCTTGCTCGCTAAGCGGATGGATGGTAGGTGGCATTTACTTTCCTTTCGGAATCGCCGGGAAAAGGCGTGAGGCATTGCCCCCGAGGATGCCCTGCTTTTCTGAATCGATCAACTCGGAGCTCTGCAAAATGCGTTGCTTAGAGCTAACCGCCAAGTCCCGGCGCAGATACGGAAAATCGGTTCCGTACAGGACTTGGTTGATTCCCGCGACGTCACGCAGCATGCGGAGCACAGGATCGCTGGCCGCAAGCGCTGTATCCCAATAAATCCGCCGAAACATATCCGCAGCCGCGCCCCGTTGTTCACCGCCCGCGATGAACCCCATCTCGTCGATGATCGCGAAGCGTGCGGCAAGATAGGGAATCGAGCCTCCGGCATGAGAGAAGATGTACTTCACGTTTGGCGTGCGTGCGAATCTGTTCGTGTAGTGCATCTGAGCGACAGCGCGATTGGTATCGGTCGGGAAGTCAAGCAGATTGTCGGGGAGTCCCAACGAATGGGCAACCGCATCCGGTGAAGGGTTGGGATGCACATAGACGACGGTTTTGCGACGCTCAAGTTCTTCGAAAACCGGCTCCAGGGCCGCGTCTCCGAGGTACACGCCGTTGGAATTCGTAAAGAGAACAAAGCCATCGAGCCCGAGGACGTCGAGCGCGTAGGAGAGTTCTTCCAGAGAGGCATCGACATCCGGCAAGGGGAGGCAAGCGAAGCCTCCACACCGATCCGGTCGAGAACGAACCAATTCGGCCGAGAATTCGTTGCAGCGGCGCGCCAAAGCCCGAGCCTTGGCGTCGTCCCCGGTATGCACGCCGGGCGTGCTCAACGACACGATGGCGACGTCGATACCGGCGTCATCCATGAACGAGATGGCAGTTTCCTTGGACCACCGAAGCGGTGCAAGTCCTCCGATGGGAGCATCATCGTTCTCGGTCGCTTGCCAGAAGAAGTCCGGCAATATGTGGTGATGGGTGTCGATCGTCAACGGCCTGTCTCGATTGCCGGTCATGCGATCCTCCATTTTCAACCGAGAATCAGTTTGGCGGCGCGTCCCGCAATCATGTGAGTCGGCGCATTCGTTGGCCCTGTAATGATCCGCGGCATGACGGACGCGTCGGCCACGCGCAAGCCGGTAAGGCCGCGTACGCGGACCTGTGGGTCGACGACCGCGAGAGTATCCGCGCCCATTTTGCATGTGCCGACGGCATGTCCGAAGCTCGCCGAGCCAAGCCGGGCAAGTTCCCGGATCTCCTCGGCGGTCGCCTTGGGTCCGGGCATGACTTCGATCTCGCGCACACTGTCAAAGGCGTGCTGATTTCCAAGCTCGCGCGCGGCTTCAATCGCGCGCACGATGGCCGCAAGATCGTGATCCGTGCCCAGATAGTTGCCATCGATCACGGCGGCATCCTGAAAGTTGTTGCTCGCCAGACGGACGGCGCCTCGGCTCGTTGGCTGCACAAGAGCCGGCGCGATCGTGAACGCGTCCTCTGGAGGAGCACCAAAGCGCGCGGCCGCTTCGGGTGTAACGGCCGGCAGTTGTTCGAGGACCAGATTAATGTCGGTGTCACTCGAAGGACCACTCGACAGGTAAGCCTCTGCCTCGACGGCATTGCTGTCGGCCGGCCGATCCGGCATCTTGCCTTTGTACTTGAACACGACGCCTGACACGAGTACATGGTCCTGCAGATTCTCGCCAACGCCGGGCAGGTTCTCGACGACATCGATTCCAAGGCTGCGAAGCGCCTTCGCGTCCCCGATGCCTGAAAGCATAAGAAGCTTTGGGCTATTGATGGACCCGGCAGCAAGGATCACTTCTTTGCCGGCCGCGATATCTGTTACGGCGCCGCCTGTCATTACCTTGACGCCTACGCAGCGAGTACCTTTGAAGTTCAGCTTCACCACGGTGGTGTTGAGCAGCAGAGTGAGGTTCGGCCTCGACAGCGCCGGGCGCAGAAAGGCGCCGACGGCGCTCACGCGAGTCCCATCCGCAGCGATGTTCATGTTTATATAGCCGGCGCCGGGGACCATCGGTCCGTTCACGTCATCCAGAATGGTCATGCCCATCTCGCGGGCTGCGTCGATGAAGGCTGGTGCTGTGGGGTGAGGATCTTTTGGGCGACGGATGTGGATGGGGCCGCCGGCTCCGCGCCAGGCATTGGCACCGCCTTCCCAGTCCTCCTGACTCTTGAAGACCGGAAGCACGTCGGCGAAGGCCCAACCCTTGGCTCCGTTCGCCGCCCATCCGTCATAGTCTCGCTGCATGCCGCGTGTCCAAACCATGGCATTGATGCTGCTGCCGCCACCAAGTACATGACCAAGAGCCATGTTGAAGCTGCGATTGTTTAATCGCGGCGACGGGCTAACGGGCAGGTGGTAATCGAGCGGCCCGCCGACGTTGTAAAACCAGATGCTCGGGTTCGCGATGGTCGGAGCGTCGTCGGGTCCTCCCGACTCGATGACAAGGACGTGCGCGCCCGATGCGGACAGTTCCGCGGCAAGAACCGAACCGGCCGCGCCTGCTCCCACAACGATGAAGTCGTAGTGACTGTGGATTTCTTTATTCGATGTGTCGAGCATTGTTGGATCTCCCGAGGCCTCATTCAGGACTGAAATAGCTTCTGATCAATGAACGTGTACAGCCTTGACACGCGACCATCACGCTCTTCGAGGAAGTCTGTTCCCGTGTAGTGGAACGGTTGACCTGGCATCCCGCTTCCCCACCGGCAAGTCGCTACATTGTGCATCGTCTGGATCTCACCCGTGACCGTGTAGCGGTATTCCGGGAAGTGTTTGCGAATCTCTGTAGCCGCTTCATTGATACCCTCGCGGCCCACAATGCGACCGCCGGGATGAATCCAAAGGCAATCGTCGGTGTAAGACTCCGCGAGCAATGCCGCACGCTGGAGGGCATCGAGCTCTATAAAAATCTGATTGAAGTTGCGCATAAGCAGTTCAGAGGAAGTTGCCTTCATAAATGGGACACTCCTTAAGAGATCTGGTTCGCGTTGCTGTCAGAAGGGATACTGGCGCTGACCGCTGTGCGAGTTGATCCAAATTACGTCGCTGAAATCATCCAGGCTGCGGGGTCCGGTGCGGCCCCAGCCGCTGTCGCGGACGCCGCCCATTGGCGCGTGAATCTCGTCGTTGACGGTTGGTGAATTCACATTCACGATGCCGGCGAGAACCTTCGGCGCCATCTCGAATGCCTTGTAGGTATTCCCGGCGAGAATCGAAGACGTGAGACCGTACATCGTGCGATTTGCGGCGGCAATGGCTTCGTCGGGTGTGTTCACCGCTTCGACCACGACCACCGGCCCGAAGGTCTCCTCGTTGGCGATGGCAGCATCCATAGGAACGTCTGTGAGGATTGTCGGGTAGTAAATTTGTCCCTCATGCTTCGCGCCCGTGTGTGCCTTGGCACCCCTTGCGAGCGCGTCCTTCACGCGGTCATCAATCATTTTTAGGGCGTCCCGCGTAATGATGGGGCCAATTATGGTTTTCGGGTTCAATGGATCGCCTGCGGGGAGGGTATTGGTCCGAGCTGCAAACTTGCCTAAGAACTCTTCGTAGATCTTGCGCTGAATGATGATTCGACGCGTATTGAGACAGATCTGGCCTTGGTGGAAGAAAGACCCGAACGTCGCCGAACGTACCGCGTAGTCCATATCGACGTCGTCGAGAATTATCATCGGGTTGAAACCGCCCAGCTCCATTACGGTCCGCTTCAAAAGCCGGCCGGCTCGCTCCGCCAGCATGCGCGCCGTCTTGACTCCGCCGATCAGATTGATGACCCGAACTTCGGGACGATCGAAGAACTCGTCCGCAATGGCGCCCGCGGCTCCTGGCGCATGAGTAACAACATTAATTACCCCGGCAGGGAACCCGGCTTCCTCCGCGACCTCTGCGAGCATAATTCCTGCCGAGACCGGAGCGAACTCAGATGGCTTGACCACGACCGTGTTTCCGGCGGCTACCGGCGATATGACGGCTCGCCAGGACAGAACGTTGGCGCCGTTCCATGGCGTGAAACTGGCGACAACACCCAATGGACGCCGCACGCCGATCGAATGGGATCCGGGCGCATTTGTTTCCAGAACCTCGCCTTTGGGCAGATACACCCAGCCTGCGACCTGCTGCAGGGTCGCTGCAACCAGGTCCTGCTGGAACGTAGCGAATGAGATGGTCGATCCGGTTTCACGCGCGAGCACTTCAGCGATCTCGCTTCGGCGGCGCTTGACGATCTCGGAAGCCTTCAGGAACAGGCGGGCTCTTTCCGCCGGCGTAGTTTCCGCCCAACCTGCAAATGCCTTCGCGGCCGCGTCCACTGCAGCGCGCCCATCAGCGCGAGTTCCTGCTGCGACCCGGGCAAACAACTTCCCGCTATAGGGCTCGCAGACCTCGAAGACCTGATTATCCGCAGCTTTTCGCCACTGGTTGCCAGCGAAATAGCTGTATTCCTTCACGTCCATTTGTGCGGATTGCATTGTTCCTAACCTCATTTTTTCGTCGTCACTCGTTGGAGATGCCTAGGCCACACGAAGCACGATTTTGCCGTGTGACCTGCGTCTCGCCGTTCCCGGCCCACTGGGCGACATCCCATGAACCCCTGGCAGGTTCCCGGCGATGTCCTTCCAGGCCTGAGCCGCATCCTGGAGCGCGTACACGGTCGCGACGTCCGGCCGTATCGTCCCCTCTTCCAGCAGTCGCCCGATTTTGCCGAGCCCGTCCCCTGACGGCGCGAGCCTTATCATCGCGCCCGACACACGGTGCCTCGCGGACTCTTCCTGCGATACGGGCTGGGTGGCAGAGACAAGATGGCCGCCTTCCTTCAAGACCAGGAACGAACGCTTCTGTGTATCGCCACCGGTCAAGTCGAAGACCACATCGACCTTCTCTCGCAGAACCTTCTCGAACTGCTCCTCTCGATAGTTGATAACCCGGCTGGCTCCGATGGACTTGACGTACGCCTCATCGTCGCCGCTTGCCGTGGCAATGACAGTGGCGCCGGCATGCGATGCCAATTGCACGGCATAGGCCCCCACTGCGCCGGCGCCACCATGGATCAGGATCGTTTGTCCTTTTTCCAGATGACCGTGGGTGAAGATTCCCTGCCATGCCGTTTGGGAGGCCACCGGTACTGATGCCGCCTCCTCAAAGGAGAGGTTGGACGGTTTCCTAGCGATGGCTGCCGCCTTGACAGCCAGATACTCAGCGTACGCGCCCATTCCCGTGGTGGTACCGAACACGGCATCACCTGCCACCCATGCCGCAACGTCACTGCCAATCTGTTCGACGACCCCTGAAAACTCATGACCAGGTATCCACGGCAGGTCGATCGGGAGTATCTGTCTTGCCGTTCCGGAGGCCTCAACAAGATCCAGATGATTGACGGCGGTACTCTTGATCTTCAATAGGATCTCGTCGCGTGCGATCGTCGGCGTCGGTACATCGTTAAACACCAACTGCCCACCGTATTCCAGCAATCTGACAGCTTTCATGCGATCTCTCCTTGAGTCGTTTCAGCGCTCATTTGGTCGCGCGTGGCTGCGTGCCCAGTCGGGGAGCTTCGTGAGCGAGCGGCCGAACTCGCGTTCCAGGCCGGCGATGTCGGCGCTGTAGCCGACCCGTTCGAACCATTCGAGCATCACCGCCATATCCTTGCTGTACTGCCGGACCTGTTCGATTGGCGTCTGCGCGAACGCAATCGGCCGGCCCAGTGCCTCCGTCAGGATCTCCGCCGCCTCCGGCATCGTTCTTACGTCACCGGCGAGATCGATCTCGCGGCGGTTCAAGGCAGCGGCATCGGTGAACGCGCGCGCGCCGAACCAGCCGATGTCGTCCACCGCAATCATCTGTAACTTCGTGCCTGGCCCGAGCGCCCAGGCCAGCGTGGAGCCCTGTAGACTGAAAGGCGCCAGCAGGTTCTCCATGAAGAAGACCGGCCGTAGGATCACATGCGAGGGGAAGCGGAGGCCGCGCACGGTTTCCTCGATGCGCCATTTGTTGTCGAAGTGCGGGACGCCCGTCCGCTTGTGCGCCGATCCCACGGATGTGTAGACGTAGTGTTCGACGCCGGCCTCGCGCGCCAGCGTCGCAAGACGCTTGCCCTGCGCCTCTTCCCGCTCGACGCCCGCCTCCCCCGCGTTCTGCACGCCGAAGACGCCCCACGCGCCGGCCAACGCACGGCGCAGCGTCGCCTCGTCATCCAGATCGCCCTTGACGATGTCGACGCCGTGGCGCGCCAGCGCCGCCGCCCGCTCGCTGTCCGGCTTGCGCGTCAGGCCGCGCAGATGGAACCCGGTGCCCTGCAGCGCCTGCGCGACCGCGCCGCCCTGATTGCCTGTCACTCCGGTGATGAGAAT
>Ga0185299_10002566_pt1 | contig 27416 bp, 21 predicted proteins | sample PaiPotPPA55metaG_FD_128002 | JGI IMG/M metagenome (GOLD analysis project Ga0185299, IMG submission 128002) | Iron sulfur acid spring bacterial and archeal communities from Banff, Canada, to study Microbial Dark Matter (Phase II) - Paint Pots PPA... ...
GCGAATAAGCCTTCACCAGGAGGTTTCGGGTATAGCGGTAAGTGCGTGGGAACACGATCAGCGCAATCGCCAACGACCCGGGAACGTTCCACAGAACCGAAAGCAATGCCAACACGGCGGCGGGAATGCAAAGAAGCGTTCCGCTGACCGCCGTGGTCCATGCGTCGTAAATAGAAAGCCGCAACCGCGCCGCGCTTAGCGCCAGCGTCAAGGTCAGCAGCCAGGCGAGTGCAAGGCCCACGGTGAGCAGTCGCAACGTCAGGGGTGCCCGATCTCGCAGCAAAGTGCGTACGGGCTTGCCCAGTGCGAGCGAAGTTCCCAGGTCGCCAGTCGCGGCGCGCTTCATGTAAGAGAAATAAAACTGGAAGACGTTGTGGTCCTGATGCCGGGAGTCGCGCAGCGCCTGCACGCTCTGCGCGCTCAAGTGCGGATCCAGTTCTTGCTCGTCAGTGTCGAAGCCCGGCGCAAGCCGCATCAACGTGGCGGAAAGCAATCCTCCAAGAAGAACCGTCGCCAGCAGAGCCAGTGCGTGCCCGGCAATTTTCCATTGGAGGCCGCGCATCTATTCTCCCGAAGCGCCCTGCGCCAGAGAGTTCCCCCTGGTTGCAGCTTGCGCATGGTGAATCTGTTTTACGGAGTACATGCGGCGGTCCGCTTCGGCAAGCAATGCCTCCACGTCATATCCGTCTTCCGGACAGAAGGCCGTTCCTACGCTCAAGGTAATGAGATCTTGTCCGCAGGCGTGGCGTCCCGCTTCGACGGCCGCCTGGTTCAATCGAAGTGTCTTTTCCTCGGCGGTCTCGACCGTGAGACCGGGCGCCATGACCACAAATTCGTCTCCACCCATGCGGGCCACGTAGTCGTAACCGCGGCATGCATCTCTCAACCGCGTGCCGAACTCGCGCAACAGTTTGTCTCCCTCCAAATGTCCGAATGAATCGTTAATCTTTTTGAGCCCGTCGATATCGCAGACCATCACCGCCAGCGAAGTCTTCATGCGCCGGCACCGCGCCACTTCCTGCGCCAGGTGCACGAACAACGAACGCGCATTGGGCAGGCCCGTGAGGAAATCTGTGGTCGCCGAACTTTCCGCCTGCTGATACTTCAGAGCGTTCTCGACGGAGAGCGCCACCTTCGAAGCCACGGCCAGCAGAATGCGCAGGTGATCCGGAGTGAACGCGTCCACGGTCGAGTGATACATGGCCAGCACACCTACCACGCCATTCAATCCTTGCAGAGGAACAGCCAGTGCTGAAGAAAGAACCGCGTGTTTCTCCGGGTCAGAGAGATAGCCTGCTTCTACCTGTGGATTGCCATTGATGATGGGCTTGCAGTTCTCCGCCACCCAGCCGCATAAGCCTTCGCCCATGCGGATTTTCAACGATGACAGCGCGCGAAAGTTTTCGCCGCTCACCAATTCCGGCAGTAGCCAGCCATTCCGGTTCACATATACAGCGATGGAGTCGTAAGGAATCAACTTGCGCAGCCGCATCGACAGTACCGAAAGCGTCTCGCTCAAGCTCAACGAGTTGCCGAGATCCTGGCTCAACTCAAACATGGCCTGCGCCTCTTGCCGGGCCGATGCGATCGACGTCAGGAAGTCGGACTCGTTCGGCGGGTTGTCGATTGATTTCTCAAATCCGGTGGCCGGAGCCAGCCCGCGTTCCACGCGCAAACCCTTCGCGAAGCCAGAGGGAACGAAGCCATCTTCGTTGTTGTTGTTGTTTTGCGCGATGCCTTCCAGGTCCACAAAGCGCCGCTCCAGAACCGCAACGATTTTCGGGTCGAACCATGTTCCGGCTCTTTCTTTCACTGTACTCAGGGCTCGATCCAGCGGAATGGCCGGCCGATATTGCCGGTCTGAGGCCAGAGCATCCAGGCAATCCACAACCGCCAGAATCCTCGCCCCGACCGGAATCTCTTCGCCCAGCAGGCCCGCGGGATACCCCGACCCATCCCATCTCTCGTGATGCGAGCGCACGATGGGAGCCACAGGATACGGGAAGGCAACGCGATCCAGAATTTCCGCGCCCACGAGCGGATGCACTTTCATCTTCTCGAACTCTTCGGGAGTCAGCCTGCCCGGTTTGTTGATGATGTGCTCGGGCACGGCAAGCTTGCCAATGTCGTGGAGCAGCGCCGCGGCACGCAATGCCTCGATCTCGTCCGATGACAGGCCAATCTCCTTGGCGATCTCTACCGCATACGTGCGAACGCGTTGCAGATGGGTATGCGTAGTATGATCCTTGGCTTCGATGGCCAGAGCCAGAGCCTCGATGGTACGCATGTTGAGCGATGCGATCTGTTCCACGTGGCGTTTCTCTACTTCGACGCGCTCTTTCTCGGCTTCCAGCCGTCCCAGATAGAGGCGATAGGATCGGTACACCCAATAAATCACGGGCAGGACGAGCAGCGAAGTCTGCCAGCCGGCCCGCTGGTTGATGATACCTACCAACCCCACCACGGCCGCTCCCACCAGGTAGTAGGGGAACGACCAGAAGTAGCACTCCGACCACACCCTGCGGCTTGATTTATTTTCCGTGAGGGCAATTACCACGGAAATTGGGAGCGTATTCGCCAGAAAGAAAACCAGCGCCGCCACCATCAGCAGGAGGGGTTTATTGCTGCCCATTCTGCCGTCAAGCCAGTGGTAGCTGAGGTAGCAGAATGCGCTGGCGTTGGCCATCATGCCGAAAACGTTGAACAGGACTTTCACCGGATCCAGCCGGTTCCGCGCATGCCAAACACTTTGCACAAGAGTGGCCGTGCAGCCAATGACGAGCGTCTCCGGCAGGCTCAGTTCCATCACGCCGAGAAGAATAAAAAGGAAATTCACCGACATCGTGCCGTCGATGCCCGGCAGTTGCACCTTCAGACTTGACGCCAGGACCGCCACAGCCAGATAACAAAGAAATCGCGCCAGGTCTGCCGATTGCCAGTGCGAGAGGGCGGAGCACAGCACAACCATCCCCAACGAGGCGGTGATCCCGACAAATAGCTTTGTCCCAGTCGACATTGCGTCGTTACTTCTTTGCTGCAGGGGGGTCGGCAGACCTCGCCCGTGGCGTGGGAGGGCTATTCCCGCGCACACGTCCGGCATGCCTGTTCAGTTGAAATCCTATTGTTGTTACCGGGTTCTAAATAGCTTACTGAGGTAACCCCTCACGGTAATTGCCGCTTCGCCGTTGGCGATTGACTTGAGGGTTTATTTTCCGGTGCTGCTGTTGTTTCACGGCAACCAATTACCTTCGTCACGATGCGAGGGTGCATACTTCCTGCAACACGTCTTTCTCTGTGTCAAGATCAACTCCAAACGTGCGGAATGCCATCGACAAATCTCAATTCGCAGTCTGAAGCGGCGGGCGCGGGGCGTCGCGATTCTGAAACGCCGAGTCCGGCGGATCTCGATGCCAGCCGAACCGGTGAAATCGCGGTACTCTCCGCCGATCTTGAGGGCAACGTCACCGGCTGCAACGAAGCTGCGCTGAAAATCTTCGGCTGCACGTCTGCCGAAGTCGAGGGCCAAGCGCTGGCAGCTTTTCTCGCAGGTGACGACGGCACCGCGCCGCGTCAACTGCAGGAAACCATGCTGGCCGCGGTTTTGCGGGACGGTCAATATAAATCTCCGCTTCGGTGCCAGACCAAAGCTCGAAAAGACTTCATGGCAGAGTTATCGGTCACGCTGCTTCGGGATGGGGATTCCGCCCAAGCCGCGATGGTTGCCATGCTTACTGTGGTAGAAGAAAAACCAAACCGGGGGATTGTCCCTAGCCAGGCGCGAGGCGAGGAGGGCGAAGATGAAACGGCGCACACGGTCTCGCGCCCGCTTGACGGAGTAAACCTTATACTCGCTAGTCCCATCATGCATCGATTCATGCGCATGGTGGATCGCGTAGCCGGTCACACCGAAAGCGTGCTGGTCACGGGTGAAACCGGAACCGGCAAGGAACTCATTGCCCACACCATTCACCAGTCTTCGCATCGCCGTGGCCGGCCCTGGATCGACATTAACTGCGCGGCGCTTCCCGAAAATCTGGTCGAGAGCGAGTTGTTCGGCTACGAGAAGGGCGCGTTTACCGGCGCCGATTCCTCCAAACCAGGTCTCTTCGAACTCGCCGACAAGGGCACGCTCTTCCTCGATGAAATCGGAGAACTGCAGCTCCAGACTCAGGTAAAGCTCTTGCGCGTGCTCGATGGACATCCGTTTTACCGTTTGAGCGGCCACCGGAAAATTAAAGTCGACGTCCGCATCGTCGCCGCCACCAATCAGGATCTGGACGCCGCCGTCGCCGCGGGACGTTTCCGCCAGGATCTCTTCCATCGTCTCGGCCAGTTTCAACTTCGCGTGCCCCCGCTGCGGGAGCGGCCCGAGGATATCATCGCCCTGGCCGAGCACTTCCTTAGCCTGAAAACTCCGGGCACTACGTTCGCGCCCGATGCCGTTTCCGCGTTGCTTTCACACGCCTGGCCCGGCAATGTTCGTGAGTTGCGCAATCTCATCGCCAGAGTTGCCGTAGAGGCAAAGAATCCCGAGATCCAGAAATCGCAGATTGCAGACGCAATGTCCGGCAACCCGGTCGCCCAACGGCATTCTGCCTCCATGCCGGTGGGCAATCTCGACAGCATGGAAGAGCAGATGATCATCCGCGCCCTCGAGCGTAGCGGAGGTCATCGCAGCCAGGCCGCGGAACAGCTAGGAATCTCCCGCCGCACGCTTAGCCGGAAGCTAAAGGAATACAGCATCAGCGTCAATCCAGGCGACGGCGCGAACCCGCTGGGATTCATGAGCATCGAGCAACAGAAGTTTTTCCGCGCCCGCATCCAGTTCGCTGTCACGCTGAAGAACCAGCACGGTGAGGAAGTTTGCGTCCAGGGTGTGAACCTGAGCACCGGCGGGTTGGGAATCGACAGCTTAAAAGAACCGATGAAGTTTACCGGCCTGCTCGACGTAAGTTTCCCGCTCCCCGACAGCGAGACCGTCTTTCGAGCGAAGGCCCGCATCGTTTGGTTCGGCGGCGAGGGCCGCGTCGGCCTGCGCTTCGCCGTCATCGACCCCGCCCTCTTCGAGCAACTGCAACACTGGACCAACAACAAAATGAAGGACGAAGGCTGGGAGTTGCCCACGGGGCCTCAATAGGAACCGCCGAAAAGGGACCACCAACAATCCGACGTGGCTGACTACATCTTTCTTGCCACGTCCGCCGGTCCGAAGCGAGGTAGAATAATCCCGTCTCGGAGGCCCCCATGCTACGCACCTTCGTTCTTCTTATGCTTGCCGGCGCATGTTGCGCCCAACAAACTCCCGCGCCCACCGCGCCTGATCTAGTGAAACAAGGCGAGAAACTGAACAGCGAAGGCAGGCAGGATGATGCCCTCGCTCTCTATCGCCAGGCGCTCGAGATCTCCCCGAATTTATATGAGGCCCATTTCGCGTCCGGTATAGCGCTCGACTTGAAAGGGAACTACGCGGAAGCTCGCCAGCATTTGGCAACGGCGATTGAGGTTGCCCCGGCCGAATCCAAGCAGCAAGCATGGCGCGCCATGGCCATGTCGTATGTCTTTGAAGGAAATGCCAACGAGGCTGCGCGATTCGAACAACAGGTTTTCGACGCCCGGATGTCCGCTCACGATTACATCGGCGCCGCCGAGATCGCTAATGAACTCGCCCGCATCTATCTTGAATCGAGCGACGCGACCAACGCCTACAAGTGGTACCAATCGGGATACGAAACTGCACAGCACAAGCCCGATCTCAGCGATGTCGACAAGAATCTTTGGATGTTCCGCTGGGAGCATGCCCAAGCCCGCATCGCCGCCCGCCGCGGCAAAGCCGGCGAAGCCCAACAACATGTAGCCGCCGCCAAGGCCGCGCTCGACAAAGCCAACAATCCTGACCAGGCCCGGTTCGTTCCTTATTTGACAGGTTACGTCGCCTTCTACACCGGAGACTACAAGACCGCCATCGCCGACCTGCAAAAAGCCGACCAGCGTGATCCTTTGATTCTTGCGTTGATAGGAGAATCCTACGAGAAGTCGGGCGACCGCTCTCAGGCGATGGACTACTACCGCAAAGTCCTCGCCATAAACACCCACAATCCTACCAACGCCTTTGCCCGGCCGCTGGCGAAGAAGAAACTCGCAGGAGCGGGATAATTGGTGGTTAGCGTCCCTCGGCCGCTTGGTTGACGCCTCCTAACTTTGTAGATCTCCGAAGTGCGTCAGCGTTTGCCACGCTCTCACTCAAACCGTATCAAAACGATTACAAAGCTATGGGTTCACGCGCAGAAGCATGAACGTGCCGCTCTCAAGCTTCACGTTGTTTTTTTCTGAACTCACCAGCGAACCCTGATTCGCCGGCACGGCAGGCGTCAGCTTTACATCAGAAATCCCGACCACGCCTTCGGTCTGCGCAGTAATCCGGGGACGCGCGTTCGTTCCCGTCTGCGTATCGCTTGGCGCGTTGCTTCCCACACTCGGAGTCGAAGGCGTGGGTGACTGCGCGGATCCTCCCATCCCGCCGGCTCGCGAGGGATTGGGATTGGCGCCCGTTCCGGCATTTGGAACTCCTGTGGGGCTTCCGTTCCCACTGTTCTGGTCATTCTGCTGACCGATAATCGCCTGGATGGACATCGGCATCTGCATCTCACTGCCGTTCTTCATGACTGCGCGATCAAACGCGATTCCAATTGTGGACTCTTTTTGCTCCTTGCCACGCGGCTTTGCGTCGGTCACGCGCCCCACAACCTTGGTGTCCTTGGGAACCAGCACTTCGCCACTGCTTGTCTTGATGTCTTCAGTGACCTTCGCAATCACCTCGTCGCCGGTCTTCGCTTTTTTCGCGTCGATGGTCTTGGTCAAGGATACCGGGATAACGCTGCCGGCGGCGATTCGCGTTGGCTGCGCCGGAGTGGAGGACTGCGGGGCCGGTGCCTGTGTTGGAGGCTGCGCCGGACTCAACATCTGAGGCTCTGAGGTCGGGGAAGCGGCTGGCCGGGTCGCACTATCCTGCGCGGTCGCGATGCCCACCACTAGGCCACACAAGAAGATACTGATCGAAACTGTTTTCATCTTACGACCTCCTTTACCCTATCAGATTTGCTTCTGATGAAACCGAAGAGGCACACTCGGACCGCCTATTTGATGCACTTTGGATTGACAGGGCAGCCTAGGAATCTTGCCAACCTTAGTACCTCTCTTTGGCATCAGAACTTGATGGCGTTTCACCCTTGCCGCCTGGTATGGATTCTACCCCTGGCTCTGTCGCTGGTGGGCAACATCGCCTGCTCGAACAAAGACAACCCCGATGAAATCCGCAGGCAGGCGGCCAAAGCGACCGAGACCGTGCGGCGCGACAGCAAGGCCGTGGTCGAAGGGGTGAAGGAAGGCATGCGCAGCGATAAGACCCTCGACATCAACACTGCCTCCCGCGAAGACCTGCTCAACCTGCCGGGCATAACTCAGCACGAAGCCGACCGCATCATCGCGGAGCGTCCGTTCAAGGACGCGCACGAACTGGTAGCGCGCCACGTCATCCCCCAATCGGAGTACGACAAAATAACCGACCGGATCATCGCCGGCCACTAAGCCGCCTTTCTGTGGGTAGTCGCTGAATTTGAAAAATCAGGCCGATTCAAATTCAGCTACTACCCTTCCTGTGACTTCCCTGGCGCTCCTGCGATATCATCAAGAGGATGTCTCCCTTGCGCCAGAACCATCCGTTTCAAACCGACGACCCTCGCCTGACGCCAATTCACGCCAAAATCCTGGCGGGCGGGCGGCTTGATGCAGACGACGCGCTTGCTCTCTACCGCACCGGGGATATTCTCGCCGTGGGCTGGATGGCCAACCACGTCCGCGAGCGCATGCACGGCGACAAAACGTATTTCAACGTCAACCGCCACATCAATCCCACCAATGTTTGCGTCGCGGCGTGCCGTCTCTGCGCCTTCGGCCGCAAGAAAGACGCGCCCGGCGCCTACACCATGGCGCTCGAGGAAGCCTTTGAAACCGCGGCTTCCGGATACAGTGAGGCGGTCACCGAATTTCACATCGTCGGCGGATTGCATCCCGACTTGCCGTTTCAGTATTTCCTCGATCTTTGCTCCGGCCTGAAGCAGCGCTTTCCGCAGGTGCATCTGAAGGCCTTCACCATGGTCGAGGTCGCGTATCTTTCGAAGCGCGCCAAGCTTTCGATTCGCGAGACGTTGGAACAACTTAAAGCCTCAGGCGTGGATTCTCTTCCCGGCGGCGGCGCAGAGATTTTTGCCGACCGCGTGCGCCACATCATCTGCGACCACAAGATCGATGGCGATCAATGGCTCGACACCGCCAGACTCGCCCACCAGATCGGACTGAAGTCGAACGCCACCATGCTCTACGGCCACGTCGAAAATGACGAAGACCGCGTCGATCACCTGCTCAAACTGCGCGCGCTGCAAGACGAAACCGGCGGCTTCCAGACCTTCATCCCGCTGGCTTTTCATCCCGACAACACCCCGCTGCAACATCTACCGAAGACCACAGGCATGCTCGACATCAAGCAGATCGCGGTCAGCCGCCTCGTGCTCGACAATTTCCCCCATATCAAGTCCTATTGGCAAATGATGACGGCCAAGATCGCGCAAATCTCCCTGCGCTTCGGTGCCGACGACATGGACGGTACGGTGATCGAAGAAAAGATTTACCACGACGCCGGCGCAACCACGCCGCAAGGCATGCGCCGCGAAGAGTTGGAGCGCCTGATCCGCGCCGCCGGCCGCGACCCGGTCGAGCGGGACACGCTCTACCGGCCTGTGACGCGCACCGAGACTTCGGTGACGGTCGCTGTGTAAAACGCCACTGGGTGTGGCGTTGGTTAGTTTTGTTTGAAGAATTCGCTCATATCCGGCGCGCTGGCTGCACCGCCCGGCAAATCCGACACACCCAAGCCTTCCATTATGAGGCGTAGCGTGCTCTCGTGCTGGTAGAACGTAGTCGACCGGTACCCGGGTTTCGTCAGAGGACTAATAATCACAGTCGCCACTTGTCCTCCGCCATGCGCCGTATCCGTATCATCGCCTTCGTCGAAGGTGATGACCAAGAGCGAATTCTGGAAAGCCGAACTTGCCAGCAGCGGAGCGATATTGACGGACAGCTACTGATCGGCGGCAACGAGCTTCTGCTGGTCGCTGCAAGTAGTCATGCCGGCAGGACAATTGTGCGCGTCGTTGTTTACATTGGGGACGATGAATGCGTAGTCAGGCAGACTGTTATTCGATATATCAGCGCCCAGTTGCGTGAACGCGACGATGTTCGTGGCCTGGCTGGAGCTGTTCTGAACGTCGGATAAATAAGCGAACGGATTATGGTGCTGAAGGTAAGCGCCATCGTCGCTTCCCAGATACCCGACCGATGGCAAAGCCTCGGCATAGCACTTCCATGTTTTGCCCGCCGCCGTGAGTGCGCGCACCACGTTATCCTGCGTGACCACACCGTTGTAAGAATCCCCTTCGCTTCCGGTTATCGAAGTCCCTTTCCCAGTGCTCAGTACGAAATAATTGGGCAGGGAAGAGTGTGCGTCGGCGTAATACTGCGTAGCTAGCCCGTTTGCAGAAGCCAGGCTAATCAGGTAAGGCATGTTGCCGTTCCCGATCACATCATTGAAGCTGTGATTCTCCTCTACTAAGACGAACACGTGCGCGAGGCGCGGCATGGCGTTGGCGCCTACTCCCCCACCGCCGCTGCCATGCTTCCGCTACCTCCGCCGCCCCCGCAGCCGCATTGCATAATCACCGCGAGGATCATGCAAAGAAGAATGGTGTGGCGCTGCTTCATAATTTCCGGGGCTCCCAGAGAGCGGATGCACGTGTCGAAGAACAGCCTTTCAGACGTGTTCGTAATGCGCGAGCGAAGTTTGGATGGCCCGGTTCGGCTCGGAGTTGCCAGGAATGACCGCACTCACAGGAATGAAATGGCCGGAGCAGGGAAGTGATCCCCCTTTTCTCCGACCGTTGGAAACTTGAAACTTGAAGGAATTGCGCTACAGCTTCTCGTAGAACTCGCATGCCGAACAGGAAATATAAATTCCACCCGGCACATTGCGTTCACGGTCTTTCATACGCTTGACGATGCGGGTGGATTTGCCGCACTTGGGACAATCCGTGCTCTTGCTCGTGTCCATCACCTTCTTACGGTCCGCTGTTTTTGCGATTTTCGCGCCTACTGCCATGGTTCGTTTCTCCTGATCTCTTTAATGTGCGCGCAACGCTGCGCTAATTTCGTTTGCGGAGGATTGTGGATGGAATGTTTCAGAAAGCTGTTAAACCGAAACCAACATCCACCTTGGGAAACTGAGGGCCGCATCCTGATTCTGTTTCGTCATCAATTTTACAGTAAGGTCGTGCCAGCTGTCTTGGCAGCGAGCCGCCGAATGGAATGGGGCCGTGATGGAGATAAAGGCACTCCGCTAAGGGAAGCTCCAAGACTGTTCAGCCCGCGACAAAGTTACTTGAAGAAGTCCGAACCCGCCTTGGCGCACTGAGCGTCCTGCGCGCTGGTGGCGCCGGATACTCCGATCCCGCCTACGATCTTGCCATCCGACACGAGAGGGAAGCCGCCTTCAATCGGGGTTGCCCCTTGCAAGCGGAGGAGGCGCCAGCCGTCGCCCCCTGCCGCAAGAGCATCTTGAAACGCCTTGGTGGGCCGCTTGAACAGCGTCGCCGAGCGCGCCTTGTCGACCGAGACGTTGGCGCTGCCCAGTTGCGTGTTGTCCATTTTCTCGTAGTAAACCAGATTGCCGGATGGATCGACAACCGCGACTGCAACTGTCCAGTTATTCTTTTTGGCTTCTGCAAGAGATAAAGCAGCCGCCTTCTTGGCGTCTTCCACGGAGATGCTCACGCCATACGGATTGGGCATTTGTGCGAGCGCGCCGGATGAGAGACAAAGAACAAGCGCGAGTCCGAGAATCACTCTGACGACGACATATCTTGCTGGCATAAATCTTCTCCTTTGGTCTGCGACCGCATCGTATTTCTTTTCCGCAGCGCCTGATTTTACGGTAAGGTTGTGCCGCTTGTCTTGGACGGCTGGATCGCTTGGATAAGATCGCATGCCCAGTGTTATCGGACCGCTGCTCAAAAGGCGACTATTCACGATCCTCGTGCCCGAAACCGTTCTGGTGGGCGTACCCTACTTCTACTCGGTGGATTCCCCACGCCCGAACGCAGCCCTCTGGCCTGGTTCAGCCTGTTAGTTCTCGTCACGGGAGCAGTCATCTATTTCCGCTGCGCATGGGAGTTCGCTGTGCGCGGACTGGGCACGCCCGCGCCCATCGCTCCCACGAAATTCCTCGTCGTCAGCGGACTGCACCGCTACGTGCGCAATCCCATGTACATTGGCGTGTGGCTCGTAATCCTAGGAGAAGCTACCTGTTTCATTCTCTTCTACTGGTGGCGTGGGCGGCCTTTTTTCTGCGTGCCAGTTCACGCCTTCGTGATTTTCTGCGAAGAACCCACGCTTCGCCGCCAATTCGGAGAATCGTATGAGGAATACCGCCACTCTGTACCGCGCTGGATTCCACGCTTCAGGAAGTGAGTTTTACAAACATTTGACGAATACGTGACATCAGCCGAGCGTGCCGAGAGTACATTTGCGAAGCACCCGGCGTTAACACAGGGGGGAACATAGTTCAAAGGAGATCATGAAATGCACAAAGGAATGAAGCACGCGATCATTTTGTTCCTGTTCTTATGTGGTGCGGCATTCGCGCAGTCGAATGAAAATGACCTCCAGCCCAAGCCCGCGACCGGACCAGGCAAGGTTATCGTGCACAGCAAGTTTGGCGGGCAAATATTCGGCTTTGATATCGACCAGAACGGCACCGAGGGCGTGTTGAGCGAGGCCAAGGTCCAGAACAACGGGACCGTGCTGGCGGCGGTCGAAACTTTCAGCCAGAGTTCCGGGAAAATCCTCAAGGTCGTATCCGAAACTCAGACGGAAGATGACTTCATCACGCTAGGCGTCGTTGGCACAAGCGTTGGTCTGGTTGAGCACGAGCACGTCCGGGGAATCAGAGTTGTCAGCCGTACATTCAACACCATGAATCCTCTGAGTTCCAACAAAAATACGGGCGTGTGGACTCCACCCATCGGGACCCAGCATCTCATCATGCCCGCCGGCGTGAGCCGCAGCCAGGGCGTGACGAATGTCGCTGTGTTTGCCTATGACAACAGCGGAAACTTTATTCCGTGGGTGTTCTCTTCGAATGTTGCCGCAAACACTTTTGGGCCGGTCGTCGACATCACCGACTCCAACAACTTTGGCAGCGTGCCCCCGCCGATCGCTTACGACAGCACGACCAACCAGGCGATCCTGGGAGGAGGCCCGGGGTGTTTTGCGTGCCTCCCAGTCGTTGGCCTGGTCGACCTCACAGGGGGCACCTTCAGCGAATTCACGGGAATTGGATTTGGCTTCGTTAACGGTTTAGCCGCCGACTCCGCCGATGGCATTTTTGTCACGACCACAGAGGACGACGCCAATGTGGAGTTCTATAACCTCGCAACCGAGACTGGTTTCACCGTGGTGTTGCCCGGTTCGGGTTCGCAGCAAATCTTCAGCGGCGCGGATGTCGAATTCGATCCCATCAATAAACTGTTTCTGGTCGCCCAGCCGGTGTCGAGTTCGTCTCCCAGCGGAAGCACGATCTACGTTTACAGCACGAGCGGCCAACTTCATGAGACGCTGAACGGATTCAGTTTTTCAAACGCTTCCAACGTGGTTCCAATGCATATCGCGCTGCACCCGAAACTCCGCTCCGGCTACGTGGACGGTCCTGACGCCGGCGTAACCGAGCTTCAGTCTTTCACGTACTGAATTGCGCCGCTCAGGGTTGCGCCGCTGGCAACGGCGGCGCAAGCTGAATCTAGACGCGAGCCCACCATGAAAATTCTTGCACACTGACTTTCGTCTCCTAGCAACTCGATTCGGCTCGTGCTAGCCTCCAAACACAGGCGACAGGCCATCGAGGTCGTGAACACAGGCGGGCTTCTGATCGTCCGTAGTCCAGACCGCTCCATACTTGTGCGGAAATTTAGCCGCCTCCATCTGCGGAAGGAAATCGAGATCCTTGAAAACGAGCGTCGAAGAAGGAACCAGCGATTCGCCTACGTGCGGCCGCCGGAACAATTCGCGCTCGAAGATCACGCACCTGACACCGGCTTTCGCCAGGTAGCAGCCCATGCCCGATCCCGCAGGCCCGCCGCCGATAATTGCTACATCAAAATCTGGTGCTGAATGATTCGTTTTCAATGCTCTCTCCCTATGATTGTTTCTCTACGGGTGCCCCCTCGATAAGAGGGAAGGCGGTGTCAAGAACAAACTTCTCCTATCGGTGTTTTGAGCACCGTTGGTTTTGCCAGAGAGGGTTGAGGACCAAGACTCTGGAAATCTCACGCTGAATCACTTCCCGGTGGCCATCTTCTCCCGAAGATCGTTCCACCCACCATCGATTCGGCCTAAACATCAACCATGATTCTTCTATGCGAACATCCCGCCTCCGTGCGGGATGCGAGAGCGCCCAATCAATCCTGCGGTCTAGCTTGCGCCGACCAGGGGCACCCGCGGGCTGCTCTCGATGCGAACGATCTCTGGATAGGCCAACATTCGTGCGCAGCATCCAGTAGAGTCGTACGGCTAACTTGCGCGCCGTCGCCACCTTGGCCACTCCCTTCGGCTTCTGATGGCAACGATGCCAATACTGTTTCTTCAGGCCTGGGTCGAAGCGCACCGCGATCTGCGCCGCCTCCACCAGCAGCGAGCGCAACATGCGGTTGCCTTGCTTGGTGATGACTCCCAGGTTCTGCTTCCCCCCCAAGAGTGCTCGCGCGGAATCAATCCCAGGTAACTGGCCACCTGCTTGCCTCGGGGAAATCTGCTCACATCAGCGATGGTCAGCACATAGGCCAGCGCCGTGTTCGGACCCACTCCCGGCTGCGTCATCAGCAACCTGGCCTGCGGGTTCTCCTCCGCCGCATGTTGCACGGCGGTATCGAGCTGGCCGACCTGCTGGTTCAACATCGAAAGCAATCCCAAGCCTCGCGCTCTGTGCGAAGTTAGGGGGAAAGTTGACTCCCGTTCCGTTTACGCCGAAGCCTCCACGAACGCATCGGCGGTGAGACTGCCAAGGAAGCCGTGCAGCGCGTGATTCGGGTCCTTTTCCACCTGTTTGACGATGTTGCGAATCCGGGTCAGTACGGGTGGCTCGGCATCATCGGAGACGTCGCCTTGCAGCAACTTGAGCACGTCGAGACGACAACGAGGATCCTGCACCAACGCCGTGAACAGCAACATGTGGGTGTGGCAGATTCCGATCACCCACACCGTCACCAGCATCGGTGTGGTCACGCAGAAAAAGAATTTCGCCAAAAGCAAGGAATCGCTCGAGAAGTTTTTCAGGGAGTGCATCAAGAGCCGTCCGGAACTGTATGAAGGCCTGAAGGCGCAAGGGTCGCAGCAAATCAAGCCTTTCAAAGACGAAGGCGATTACAGCTACGCGATGAAACAACTCGCAGGGGATCGCGTGGTTCTGGTCAGCGATGCGGGATGTTTCGTCGATCCCATCTTTTCCACTGGCGTCAACATCGCTCTGAATTGCTCGCGGTTCGCGCACAAGGACATCCTCGGCGCGCTCGAGACCGGAAACTTCAGCCGCGAAGCGTTCAAGGAATACGAGGCCAAGCTGAGACTGGGTACTCGCAACTGGTACAACTTCATCACCGTGTACTACCGCCTGAATGTGGTGATCCTTAACATCGGCCTGGATATCAAAATTATCTCGCCCTCGCTGTTCTCGATGATGGAGATCATGGCCCTCGTCACCACCTTCATGACCACACCGGTGCTGAACTTGATTTGTCCGAGGGAGCTAATCGAGGGTGCTTCCGACAAAAGAACCGCCGAGAGAGCCTTGGCCTCGCCAGTCGTTGGTGCAGCAAGGCGGAACTTCCATCGCCTAGGGCATTTTGTGGCGCCGCCGTCCCGGCGCCTCCCGGTGCTAACTAAGTGGCCGCCCTCTCCGCTTGGTGTTTCTGCATCCACTTCCATGCGGTCGTCACAATCTCATCTAGCGAGCGCTTTGCTTTCCAGCGCAAGACTTGCTCAGCCAACCTCGGGTCCGCAACCAGTGCGGGTGGATCTCCCGGCCGGCGGGGAGCGATGCGCGCGGAAACTTTACGACGCGTAACCTGCTCGATTTTATTCAACACTTCCTTCACCGAGTAACCCGTGCCGGTGCCGAGGTTCACTGCGATCGAGTCGGCTCCGCCCGCCAAACGCTCGAGGGCTGACACGTGCGCATCCGCGAGGTCGTTCACGTGAATGTAGTCGCGCACGCAGGTGCCGTCTGGAGTCGGGTAATCGGCGCCGAACACGTCCAGTGCCGGACGCACTCCAGTCGCGGCCTGCATAGCTGACGGAATTAAGTGGCTCTCCGGGTCGTGCACTTCGCCGATCTCTCCGCTTTCATCGGCGCCGGCGGCGTTGAAGTAGCGCAGGGCGCTGAAGCGCAGGCCATAGGCCTGGTCATAGGCCATGAGCGCCTGCTCGAAGAAGAGCTTCGAAACGCCGTAAGGATTCACCGGCTGCCGCGGAGTGTCTTCCGCGATGGGTATCTTGGCGGGAACTCCGTACACGGCGCAGGTGGAGGAGAAAATGATCCGGCGCACGCCGCAATCCACGCAGGCGTTGAGCAGGACGAGACCTCCCTCGACGTTGTTGCGAAAATATTTTCGCGGGTTCTCGACCGATTCGCCTACATAAGCATGCGCGGCAAAATGCATGACTGAATTCACGCGGCGCAAAGCGGCTGAAAGCGTGGTCACATCGGCGATGTCGGCGTGCACCAGTTCGAATCCCTCCGCCAGAAATGCGTGGCCAGTCGAGAGATTGTCGTAGATCACAACCTCGTGGCCCCGCCGCCGCAATGTTCGAGCCGCATGGCTTCCGATATAACCCGCGCCTCCAACGACTAGAACGACCAATTTTTCAGCTCCTCTTTTTCCACAGAATTAGCGCCGCAACTCGCGGCGCGACGACACTGAGATGTTACAGTCTACTGGATAGGCCGCGCTTCCAAGTACCTGTGGAAAAAAGGGTTGGCGACGATTCTGGTTACTCAAGACCATAGCTTTTGCTAGCACTCACGTGCCATTTACCTAAGGGGTTCGTTGAGACTAGAGTCTTGCTAACGATGTACTCCGAGCGGGTGGCCCTTTGTGGGTCGCCCCGTCTTGAACTTAAGGAATCCCCCTTGATTCTTTGTGTCGTCGATAGTGGACGGGCTTTTGTCCAAACCATGCTTCGGGAATGCTGTCTCCCGAGTGAGGTCTCAGTCAAACTGCCTTCATAGGAGAAAGAAATAAATGCCTCAACATATGATTCCGGCGCCGGGGAACTCGGAGAAGATCCGGGTGCTCGCCGCTGACAGTACTCGGATGAGCAGCCAATTGCTCGCCGAAGCGCTGGCGCAGGACCGGCAATTCGAAGTCACAGGGATAGAGCCCAAAGGCTCGTCAATCCTGGAGGCGGTCGCGCAGAAGAAGGCCCATGTCTTACTTGTGAGTTCAACATTAGAAGAGTCCTCCACTCTGGGTTTTGATCTGACCCGCCAGGTCTGTTCTGCCTATCCTCAGACCCGGGTCATACTTTTGATGGACACGTCCAGCCGGTCCGCCGTGGTTGAGGCCTTCCGTTGCGGGGCGCAAGGAGTTTTCTCGCGCACTGAATCCTCGAAAACCCTTGCTAAATGCATCAGCAACGTCCATCAGGGCCAGGTGTGGGCAAGCAACGAGGAGCTACGCTACGTGCTCGACGCTTTTCGTGAGTCGGAACCGATGAAACTGGTGGATTCCCGAGGGGAAGCGCTTCTTTCCAAACGCGAGCAGGATGTAGTTCGCTGCGTGGCCGAGGGATTGTCCAACCGCGAGATCGCCAGCCGGTTGAAGTTGACCGAACACACGGTGAAGAATTATTTATTTCGCATCTTCGACAAGCTGGGGGTCTCCAGCCGTGTGGAAGTTGTGCTTTACGTCTTCCGTCTGCGCAAGGACCTGGTCGCCAATCTACCCGAGAACCAATGCGGGGAATGCTTCAAAGTCTACGAGAGCGCGCAGGCCAAGGCGGGAGGCAAAACCCCCATGGCAGTCAGAAGGGTTGTGGAACCGGTGAAAGAGCTGGCGCGCCGGAGTCGCTGATAAACGCGGCAAGACGCGGTACGGCTAACGAGCTAGCTCTCCGACAACGTTGTCATTCGGAAGCGCAGCCGGAGCGACAGCGACGGGGAGTCGAGGAACCTGCTGTCTGACTGCGCCGCCACTGCTTTCGCTCCTACTGCAATCCCCAGCCTTCCTCCGCTGTGCGCACAATGCTGCGTCCGATCACCAGCGAGGCCGTCGCCGCCGGAGAGGGAACGTTGAGAACGTGCAGCATCCTGCCTGCGGGGACAAACAGAAAATCATCCACCAGCGAACCATCGCGCCGGAGGGCCTGGGCGCGCACTCCGGAACCCCCGGGAATTAGATCTTCTGCGCGCAGCTCCGGGAGCAGGCGCTGTAAGGCGCGAACGAACGCGGGCTTGGAAAAAGACCGGTGAAATTCGTCCAGTCCGCTGCGCCAATGTTTTGCAGCCATGCGCCAGAATCCTGGAAACGCCAGCGAGGAAGCCAGGTCGCGCGGGCTGAAGTCCGTCCGGTGATAGCCTTCGCGCCGAAAGGCAAGCACGGCGTTTGGGCCGGCATCGACGGTGCCGCCTACACGCCGCGTGAAATGGACGCCAAGAAACGGAAACTGCGGATCAGGGACGGGATAGATGAGCGCTCGCACCAGCGACGAACGCTCGGGAATGAGATCGTAGTACTCGCCGCGGAAGGGAACAATGATGACGTCCAGTTTTCCACCGGCCATGCCGGCGATGCGGTCGCTGAACAGTCCCGCGCAGTTAATCAAATAAGTTGTGGAGAAAGCCGCACCGCTGGTCTCCACTACCAGTTCATCGGTGAGATTTCGCAGGCCGGTCACCGCGGTGGAAGTCAAAATCGTTCCGCCCTGCACACAAATCAGTTCGGCAGATTTCTCGCAGACCATCGCGTAGTCAGTAATTCCGGTAGACGGGACGATCAGGGCGCGCAGTCCGCTGGCGTGCGGTTCGATCTCGCGTAACTGTTCCGGACCGATCATCTGCAACCCGGTGAGTCCGTTCGCCTCGCCGCGGCGCCGCAACTCTTCCAGGCGGGGAAATTCCTCCTCATACGTGGCCACAATCACTTTGCCGCAGATCTGATGTGGGATGGCGTGCGTGCGGCAGAATTCGATCATGGCGTGCGCGCCCTCGACACATAGCTTGGCCTTTTGCGAGCCGGGTCTGTAATAAACGCCGGAGTGAATCACGCCGCTGTTGTGGCCGCTCTGATGACGGCCCACGCGATCTTCTTTCTCCAGCAAGAGCAAACGAAGACGGGGGAAGCGCTTTGTGATCTCGAGCGCGACCGCGAGGCCGACAATGCCTCCGCCGACGATGATGACGTCGCAGCGCGAATCAGTCATGATCGACGATCATATCGCGAGGCACCGTTCTTAGGCGTGGCTTCGGTGATTCGCGTTGCTAATTCACGATCAGGGTTACGGTGGCAGGCGCTGCATGACTCAGCGTGCCTGAAGTGCCAGTCACGGTGATGGTATAGGTGCCGGGCTTCGTGCCTTGCTGCTGCGTGCCACTACCGCCGCCATTGGTTCCGCCGCCACAGGATGCAAGCAGAAGTGCCAGTAAAAACAGCCCGAGCAGAGAAGCGGACAGAGTGAGCCTGGCGTACTTCTTTCGACGGCTGCTGCCGCTTAACAGCGCAAGCATAGGCAGGGCCAACCATAAGGCGTAAGTGAAGATAGGCCGGCTCGGCACATTCGGCGCCTGGGGAGAAAGGCTGGCCGAACTGGCTGTCGTGGAGATTTTCAGGGCGACTTGGATTCCTGTTACGTTGTTTCCGGGAGTCGCAGGGTTCGGAGTAAATGTGCACAGCGAGATCGTGGGAGCGCCAGAACAGGACAGGCTCACGGCATTGGTGAACGACGAGCCCACGGGCAGCACGTAGAAGTTGTAGCTTATGGACTGTCCTGCAGTGATGGTCTGGGTGGTGGATGGCGTTAGCGCGCCAACGGTGAAATCCTGGAGTACGGTGAGAGCGATCGTCCATACGGCGGTTGGCTCACCCGTCACGTCATTCGAGTTGATGTTGATGTTGTAGGTGCCGGGCGCGGCGTTATTCGGCACATTGATGGTGGCCGTTACAGGAACCGAAGACGAGGCGCTGATCGTGATCGGGTTCGCAGGGCTGAGCGTGCATATCGCACCCGCCAGCGCCGAGGCATCGCAGGTCGCGTTGACCTGGCCCGCGTAGAAGTTGGTGGAACTGAAGGTGAGATTCGCCGTCGCTTGGCCGGCGGGCGCGGATGAAAGCGTCATGGGACCGCTGATCAGGTAGTTGCCAACATTGAACGGCACATTGAGAGAATGCGTGGTCGAGCCGGACGTGCCGGTCACGGCAAGTTGATAACTGCCGGCGCTGGTGAAACTGTTTCCGTTGATGATGAGATTGACGGTGGCGGGAAGTGTGCTCACCGATGCGGGACTGATATTGCAACTGTTGAGTCCAAAGGTCGTTGCGCAACTCAGGCTGACCGTGCCGCTGAAGCCGTCCTGAGAAGCGATCGTGATCGGTCCGCTGGTGCCGGTGCTGCCAAATTTCACGTTGGGGAAGGCGCCGGGCTCGCTGAGGATGAAGTCAGGGTTCAGAACTACTGCCATCGTGAACGACGTGGTGAAGGGCGCGGGCGCTCCGGGGGTTGTTGCCTGCAGTGTGACGCTGTAGTTCCCTGTGGCCGTTCCCACAGGGACGGTCACGGTGGCAGTCATGCTCACCGGCGACGCGGAGGTCGGATTCACGACAGCGCCGGGAGTAAAAGCGCAGCTTGCGCCGGAAATATTCGGGCTGAAGCTACAACTGAGGGTCACGCTTTGATTGAACGAACCTTGAGCCGTGACCTGAAAGCTTACCGGCGGAGAAGTCGCGCCGCGAGGCTCGGTCACCGTGGTTGGTGCCGGTGCCGTCAATCCCAAGTTAACCACGTGCAAAGTGAGTGCGGCCATGTGCGTTGTGTTATTGGGATCCGTGCCGGTGGCTTGCACATTGAAGTTGTAGTCGCCGATGACGCTGCCCGTGGTGAGCGTGAACGCGGTGCCGCTTGAGCTGGGCGTGAAACTGGCGGGGCTCGGAGTGCATGGGTTGGGAGGACTCGTAGAGCCCGCCGAGCAGATCAATGCGACCGAATTGTTGTATCCATCTATAGTCGTTATGGTGCCGTTGAAGACGGGCGTGTTCCCGGCGAAGGCGGTGAGGGTTGCGGCTGGAACCGCGATTTGGAAATCCGGCGTCGCGTTCAGATCGAATTGCCAGATGCCACGGCCATAAGTAGAAGCGCGCAACAACTTCTGACCGGCGGAGTCGAAAAGGGCGAGGGCAGTCACCGCTACGTTGGGCAGGAATCCGGCTTGCTGACTGCTCGACGCTGGCCCGACTTCGGTCCATGCCGGAGCGGATGTGGGGCTTTGAAAGACTCCGACGTCGGTGCCCACATAAACAATGTGCGTGCTCGGGTCAACGACCACGGCGTTCACGGGAGAATCGGGCAGCGGCTCGGCGCCTCCGAAGTTGGTCCAGTCCGTCCATGTGCTTCCCGCATTCGTCGTCTGCCATACGTGTCCCGGCCCGCCGGTGAAACCCATTACGGTGACGTAGGCAGTGTTGCCGGTCGGGTCGGAGGTATCGATGGCAACGCCGGAGATGGGGAATTGACTGGGATTGATGCTGCTGCCACCGGGACCGTTCAGAGTGACGTTCTTGAAAGTGGAACTCACACCGGAAACCGCGGTAGCGTTCGTAGTGACCCAAACATTGCCTCCGGCAGGGAGCGTGGAAAAATAGTTAGGGCCGAGGCCGTCGGTGGCGGCATAAATTACTTGCGATCCGCTCGCGTTCGCAGGACCTCCGGCCGCCAGGGCACGAACCGTATTGACCTCGTTGCCAGCGCAGGTTCCGGTACCGAGCGTATCGAAATTGAGGCTCAACACGCTGAACGCACCACCGGATCGCGGTCCGCGCCAGACGCGGCAGGTTCCCACCAACAACGCGGTCGTCGACTGCGGATCGAGAATGTAGGGAAAGTAAAACGATCCGTCGTCGCCCCCCACGTCGCCGCTGCCTACAACCAGATTGAATAGGCTGTTGTTGCAGTTGATGCCGGATGAACATTCCAGAATGTTAAGGCGGGCGCTCCCGGGTGGACTGTCCGGGTTCGACGTAAACCAGTCGCTGGTGCTCTTGGGATCGATGGCATTGTATCCGCCATCCCCGCCCAGAACATTTTCCCAGCTCGAACTCGTCGTGGCCGTCGCGGTTGCCGGAGAACCGTTATCCTGCGTTCCTCCCAGAAGCGTGTTGGCATCGGTTGGATCCTGTGAGAAGGTGACGAACTGAGTCATGGACCCCAGGTTCTGATTGAGGTCGTCGAAAAGATTCGTGCCCGAGCATGAACCTGTCGTGAGCCCGGCGAAACCATCCAGCGAGCGGTAGATGCCGCCGTCATTGGCGAAATACATCAGGCCGGCGCCCGATGAAAGGATCGTATACGCCAGAGCGTGCTGGTCAGGGTGAACATGTGCGGGCGCTCCATAGATTGGTGCGCACCCATAAACATGCGTGAGATTCATGAAGGGCGCGTTGGAGCACGTGGGGTTGCTGGAGTTGATCGAACACTTATAAAGATTGATCGTCCCGGCGTACAAATCGGTTGCGGTACTTCCGTTGGGAACCCCCAGCAGTTCCAGGTTGTAGGCTCCCTGTTGCACCCCGCAGCCATCGTTCCCTGGGTCGCCGCAGTTTGTGATGCCGGTGTTGCTGATCTGTGTCCACGAAGCGCCGTTCTTGCTCTGCCAAATGCCTTGATCTACGATTTGGCCGGTGGATGTCAGCGAAACGAACCATACGTACATCTCGTTGCGTCCCGGCACAACGGTAATTTCACCACGATAAATCGGACAGCTTGTGCTGTAGTTTTGCGGGCACGCCGCCGTACTCAGCAGTCCTGCGGAGCCCGGCTGATTGACAAGGCGCGTCCAAGTCAGACCGTCCGGGGAAGAGTAGAAGCCGTGATAGCGTTCCGCGGCAAAGAACAATCCCGCTGCGGCGTTGTACACCACCGACGTTGCCGAGGTCGCCTCGCTCGCTCCCGAAAAGAGCGCATTGTAAGTCCACGTCTGCCCAGCGTCGGTGGAAGTGTAGAGGCCGCGGTAAGTATTGCTCGTTAACGCGCCGTCGAATTCGCCTTCCGACGTTGCCGCCATCGCCGCGACTACCGTGCTGGTCTGTGCTGTGCTGAACGCCATGCGGGTGGCGCCCAGTCCGCTGAAAGAATAGGTTCCGTTGTTCGCCGAATTGACTAAGGTCCAGGTGCTGCCGGCGTCGGCGGAACGCAGAATGCCGAGGCCGAAATAGGAGTCGCCGGAATTGTCAGCCTCCCCCGTGCCCACCAGAATCACGCTCCTGGTGGGATCGGAGTTTCCCGGCTGAATCGCAATCGAGCCGATCGAAAGTGTTGCCTGATCGTCGGTAACCGCCGTCCACGTGACGTCGCTGGCTGCGCTCGCGGCCGCGTTGGTGGACTTCCACACTCCGCCCTGCCCTCCACCGATGTAAACCGTGTTGCCGGTGAGATCCGCAGGATCAATCGCAACCGCAGTGGCCCGTCCCGAAACCTGGTGATAGTCCTGCTGAGTACTACCAGAGCCTGAAGCATTCGAGGCCAGTGGCACCGGGCCCAGGGGCGTCCATCCGGCGGATGGAGGCGTGGGTTGCGAGTTCGGTTGAAAGCCCGGTTGAGAACCCGATTGCGCGGCGCGAGCCCGAGCCAGTCGCGTGGCGCGCGCCTGCATCTTGGCTTGATAGGCGCGGCGACGCAGTTCTGCGGAAGACTTCCCGGGAACCACGCGGCCGCGCAGGAACCATTCCGCACGCTCTTGCACATGATCGGCGTCCGCATCGGCGATGGAGGTTTCGGATGTCGTTTTCCTAGCGCCTTGCGCATGCGCGGCCGAGATCAGCAAAAGTGGCAAGAGCGGAAGCGGGAAAACCCGAACTATGCGGAGGAACTTGGGAAGGCTCATAAATACTTGAGTATGTGGCAAGTATGGGAGTGCCGAAGACTGCGGTCAACGAAAAAGGCGCGCAAGTCCGTCTCTGGGACCATTCCGGGAAACAGATGGGGCACGGTGTGCCTGTACAATCTCAGAACGGATTCTGCCGATGCTGATGCGGCGTTCTATAATTCGAGGGCTGATTGCCTTGCTGGTGCTGACGGCGGTGGCGCCAATCCCGCTGGCCGGCACCGCAGATCGGGAGATCAATGTGGCGGCGGCGGCCGACCTGAGCGCTGCATTGCAGGAAGTCGCCGCCATCTACGAAAAGCGAACCGGCGTGGTAGTGAAGCTTTCCTTCGGCGCCTCCGGCGCGTTGACCCAGCAGATTCAGAATGGCGCTCCCTTTGACGTTTTCTTCTCGGCAGACATGGACTATCCCCGGCAGTTGATCGCGGGCGGCCAGGCCGACGGCTCAACATTGTATCGGTATGCCGTAGGACGGTTGGTGCTGTGGGTACCTAAGGATTCGCCGCTCGATGTGGAGCACAAGGGCATGGATGTGTTGCTGGATCCATCGGTAAAGAAGCTTGCCATAGCGAATCCGCAGCATGCCCCTTACGGACGCGCCGCCGCCGCCGCGCTGCAACATTACGGCCTGTATGAAAGAGTCAGCGACCGTCTGGTGCTCGGGGAAAATATTTCTCAGGCGGCGCAGTTTGTGGAGTCCGGCAATGCGCAGGCCGGGTTCGTAGCCCTGGCTCATGCGGTTGCGCCCGCGATGCAGGGCAAGGGAAAATATTGGGTCGTGCCGGTCGAGGCGCATCCGCAACTGGATCAGGGCGTGGTGTTGATTTCACGTTCCGTCCACCAGAAGGATGCGGCGGCGTTCCTGGGATTTGTGAAAACCGAGGAAGTAGCTGCGCTGCTGCTGCGCTATGGATTTACCTCGCCTGACCTTAAATACAAACCGAAGTAAGGATGAACCACAAGACGCTGGCCAGCAAAAATGTTGATCGATTGGCAGGCATTCCGGCTCACCATAGAATTGGCCATGGTTGTGTCGGCGATCCTTTTTGTGATCGGACTGCCGCTTGCCTGGTGGATCGCCTTCTCCGGCTGGCGTTGGAAATTCTTTGTGGAAGCGCTGGTCGCATTGCCGATTGTGTTGCCGCCGACGGTGCTCGGATTCTACGTGCTCGTAGCGCTCGGCTCGCGGAGTCCTTTCGGTCGATGGTGGCAGTCTTTGACAGGACACACCTTGGCGTTCACCTTCGCCGGACTGGTGATCGGCTCCATCCTCTACAGCCTGCCGTTCGCGGTGCAGCCCTTCGCGGCTTCTTTCTCCTCGGTCGATCGTAAGCTGCTGGCGGCTTCCGCCACGCTGGGAGCCTCGCCTCTGCGGACCTTCTTCCGCGTAGTGGTTCCGCTATCGGTGCCGGGACTGGTCACCGGCGTGGTCCTGGCATTTGCGCACACCATGGGCGAGTTTGGAGTAGTGCTGATGATTGGAGGCAACATTCCCGGCGCGACGCGCACGGTCTCAATTGGTATTTACGATCAGGTCCAAGCTTCAAACTACGCCGCAGCCAATGCAATGGCCTTGCTGCTTTTGGTCTTCTGCTTCGCCGTGCTGACGGTGGTCTACGGGCTGAACCGCCGAACGCCGAATCAGAGAACGTGGATGATCGGTCCGGCCGAGTAATCTGAGTCGCCTTTTTTGATCAAGGACTCTCTTAGCGACCTTCGCGGCTTTTCTTAGCGTCCTTTGCGGTTAAAAGCTCTAAGCTCTTAACCGCAAAGCACGCGAAGAAAGGCCGCGAAGACCGCAAAGGGAGTATCCTGAGCATCTGAAAACTAGAACACTCTCGGACTTGATGCCCACGCCTGCAGAAGCAATACCGGCGAACCCAACCCTGAGAGCGCGCATTCGCAAAACTTTTCCTGCCGCGGAGCGCGAGTTCTCACTCGAAGTTGAGTTCGCCGCCGCACCCGGATTCACCATACTGTTTGGCGCGTCGGGATCGGGAAAAACCACTATACTCGATTGCATGGCCGGGCTGGCGACTCCTGACGCGGGAAGAATTGCCGTGGGCGAGCGCGTTTTGTTTGACGCGAGCGCTCGCGTGGAAGTTCCGGTCGCGAAACGGGGCATGGGATATGTCTTGCAGGACCTCGCATTGTTTCCACACCTCACGGTCGAGCAGAACGTGGAATTTGGCCTCGCGCATCTGCCGCGACCAGAGCGGAAGCAGCGAGCAGCAGCGATGCTGCAGGAATTCCGCATTGACCACCTAAGGCGACAGCGCCCTGCGCACATATCTGGTGGAGAGCGTCAGCGCGTGGCGTTGGCGCGAGCCCTCGTGACCGATCCATGTGTCCTCCTGCTCGACGAACCGCTGGCGGCTCTCGACGCCGCGACCAAGGCGAAAATTCTCGATGACCTGCGGCTCTGGAATCAAGCGCACCGCATTCCGATTCTCTATGTAACGCACAGCCGCGAAGAGGTGATGGCGCTCGGCGAAAGCGTGCTGGTGATAGAGCATGGGAACATCATCGCACAAGGCACGCCGCATGAAGTTTTGAGGGCTCCGCTCCAGGAAACCGTGGCGCAATTGGCTGGCTTTGAAAACATTTTCGATGCCACGGTCTGGTTGGTGCATGAAGATCGCGGCACCATCACATGCCGCTTGCCGGCCGACAAACCGGGAACTTATGTCCTGCTGGAGACGCCCTTGATCCGCGCCGAGCTGGGCTCGCGCGTGCGCGTGGGAATTCGTGCAGGCGACATCCTTTTAGCAACGGTCAAGCCCGAGGGATTGAGCGCCCGTAACGTGATTGCCGGCCGGATGGTTTCCGTGGAGAGGCGCGACATGATGATTTCCGCGCGCGTGAATTGCGGCGTGGAAATGGCAGTCTACCTGACGCTCGCGGCGCGCGACGCATTGCAACTCGGAGCGGGCCGCGAAGTGTGGCTGGTGATCAAGACCCATTCGTGTCACCTAATGCAGAAGTAAGGCCTTTCTTTGCGAACTTCGCGGCCTTTCTTTGCGTCCTTCGCGGTTAAAAGCTTTTGACCGCCAAGCGCGCGAAGAAAATCCGCTTCGGCTCTCACTTCTGCATTCTGACTTCTGCATTCTGCATTTCGTTCTTCTCTATCTCTAGGACCGCGATCCATTGTCCTTGCCGTTGTTCTGAGAATACGATGCGGCCGCCGAGAATCTTCGCCGCGACGGCGGGCGGCAGATCGCGGTGAAAACCGAAATACCTTGACTTCAATTCAGTCCAGGTTTTCCAGCGATCCCACGGCGCGGGCCCGGGCTCGTATTTCGTCGAGAAGATCAGAGCGACTTCATAGTTGGTGCGAAAATCGGCGGCGGAGAGCAATTCATCCGCCGTGAAGTTCTCGATGCGCACCACCCGCATGGGCCGCGTAATGTAGCCGAGCCAGGGACGGGTTATCTCGTCCGACGCGGGCCAGGCTGTGAGCACGCGCGCCATCGGGTAGCGAGCTTCCAAGAAACGTTCGCCATCCTGATGCAACACGAGGTAGTCGCGATAGGCCAGATTATCTTCGGGCGAGAAGCCGTAGTGCGGATTCCAGAACCACCCCGCAACGAAGGCCAGCGCAACCAACGCTACGGCCACGCGCCAGTGGATCAGCCTGCGCCACAGCGTCGAGACGGAAAGAATGATAACCAGAGGCACGGCTGGGAGCATGTAGCGAGCCAGCACAGCGCCGCCAATCAACGCCATTGCCACCCCATACGCGAGCACGACCACGTAGAAAACCATTTGCACCGGGAAGCCGATCCGCGGACGCTCGGAATCCGCATCATGCAGTGGGGGCAGTAGAGACATCGCAAGGACCATGGGCAGAGTCAAAACCCACAAGTGGAGATAGCCGGCCACCTGCCACAGCCTCATGGCCAACGCCAGGAAAAACCGGCCGGGATTGAGAGTCGCCGCCACGTTGTAGTGAAAGAACTCCGGGTTGCCGAAGATGTACCCAGTGTGCGCGTAGTGATAGGCGTACCAAAGCGCAAGCGGCAATGCCGGGATCAGCAGCGAGGAGATGCGCCCTGAAGCGTCCCGGAGGGGCAGCGCGATTGCAGCCCAGCGCTTCAGCGCTGGGAAAAGTTGAGGAGATGAGCCAGTCCCGGAGGGACGACTGATCTGCTCCCGCACCCTTTTCAGCCCC
>Ga0185299_10002567_pt1 | contig 27412 bp, 27 predicted proteins | sample PaiPotPPA55metaG_FD_128002 | JGI IMG/M metagenome (GOLD analysis project Ga0185299, IMG submission 128002) | Iron sulfur acid spring bacterial and archeal communities from Banff, Canada, to study Microbial Dark Matter (Phase II) - Paint Pots PPA... ...
CAAGAACCAGATGCCGAGCAGGATCGTCGCGATCAGCCACCCCGTGTATTTCATGAAATGGCCGTGCTTCCAGTTCTCGAGCGCGAAGTGCATCGTCGCACCCGAGCCAAAGAGCACGACGGAGTTCAGCGCCGCAAACGTCACGTCCAGACGCGACATCCCCGGCGGCGGCCAGCCTTGCCCGGAGTTGCGCAGGTACAGATACGCGAAGATGAACGAGCTAAAGAGCACGAGGTCGCTGACCATGAAGAGCAGGAAGCCGTTGAGCCGCAGCTCGCGTGTTTCGGCGTAGAGCTGGTCGACGGGCTCCACGTGCGCGGCAGCAGACATCAGTGCGCGCCCGCCGGAACCGGCGCCGGCACGCTTTGATCGAGTTCGCCTTCTAAACCGCCATACGGCAGCGGCTCCGCAAAGTCGTACGGCGCGCCGAGAACCGCCGGAATCTGCTTGAAGTTGTAGTACGGCGGCGGCGAGGGAATCTGCCATTCCAGCGTGCGCGCGCGCCACGGGTTTGCGCCGCTACGCTTGCCGTTGCGAATGCTCCAGAGCGCATTGATGAAGAAGATCAAGATGCCGGCCGTCATCAGGAACGAAGCGACCGACTCGAAGACGTTCCAGAACTGGAATTGCGGGTCGTACACGGCGACGCGCCGCGGCATGCCGAGCAATCCGAGCCAATGCATCGGCAAAAACGTTCCGTTAAAACCGATAAAGAACAGCCAGAAGTGCACTTTCCCCCAGAACTCGTTCATCAAGCGCCCCGTCATCTTGGGGAACCAGAAGTACGTACCCGCGAAGATCCCCATCAAACTGCCGCCGACGAGGACGTAGTGCAGATGTCCCACGATGAAATACGTGCCGTGCGCGTGCAGATCGAACGGCACCGCTGCCAGGTAAACACCCGTCAGACCGCCGCACGTGAACGTCGCGATGAACCCGATTGCAAACATCATCGGCGTCGTGAACTGAATCTTGCCGCCCCACAGCGTCGCCACCCACGAGAAAATTTTGATGCCGGTCGGGATGGCGATGAACATCGTGAGGATCATGAACGGGAGCTGCAACCAGGGCGCCAAGCCGGAGGTGAACATGTGGTGCGCCCAGACCATGAAGCCGAGCAGGGCGATCGCGACCGAACTGAAGGCGATCATCTTGTATCCGAAGATCGGCTTGCGGGCAAAAGTCGGGAAGATCTCCGAGATCATTCCGAACGCCGGCAAAATCATGATGTACACGGCCGGATGCGAGTAGAACCAGAACATGTGCTGCCAGAGCACCGGGCTTCCGCCCTTGGTCGGATCGTAAAACGGCACGCCGAACTGCCGCTCCATGAAGAGCGCCGCCAGCGCGGCGCCTAGCGCAGTCGTGGCGATCATCAGCAGCGGCGCGGTGGCAAACTGTCCCCAGCAGAACAGCGGCATGCGCGTGTACGTCATGCCGGGCGCGCGCATCTTGAGCAGCGTGACCAGGAAGTTGATGCCGGTCAGCGTCGAGCTCACGCCGATCAGAAAGATCGCAGCGCACCACATCGACGTGCCGGCCGCTCCCTGTAGCGACATCGGCGGGTATTCCGTCCAACCGGCGACGGGGGCGCCCATCAAGAAGGACGCATACAGCATCAGCCCGGCGGGCGGGAACAACCAAAAGCTCAGCATGTTCAGCCACGGGAACGCGACGTCGCGAGCGCCGATCTGAAGCGGGAAGACGAAGTTTCCAAAGCCGCCGGTCAGCATCGGAATGATCACGAGCCACACCATCGTCGAACCGTGCACCGTATAGAGTTCGTTGAAGGTGTCCGGCTTGACGAACGTCCCGGCAGGGTTCATCAGTTGAACGCGGATCAGCTCCGCCAGCAGACCTCCCAGCACCATGAACAGATACGCCGTGATGATGTACTGGATTCCGATGATCTTGTGATCGATCGAGAAGATGTATTTGCGGATGAATCCTTGCGGCTCGGGATGCACGTGCTCCGCGATGCCGCCGGCGTGTACTTGTGCTGTCGCTACTGCCATCGTTTGCTCCGTTATTTCAAGGTTTTGAGATAGGCGACGAGGTTCGCGATATCCTTACTAGTGATCGCATTCTGCGTGGCGCTCGGCATATGGCCCATGTCGCCGTCGAATCCGCTCTGAAGAATCTTCGCGACCGCGCCCGGCGTGGCCGCGTCGCCGTCTACCAATTTTGGATGGGACGGGTCGTTCAACACGCCCCTCAGTCCCGGCCCGACAACGCGCTGCGAGAACGGCCCGATCGCGTGACAAGCCGTGCATTTTTGCGCGAAGAGTTTCTGCCCCACTCCCGCATCCCCGCCGGCCAGGTTTATCGGCGTCGCGGCCGACAGAGCGGGCGGAATTTCATCGCTTGCATGCGCGTTCTTTTTCTGCCAGCCCGCTAGCCAGGTGTTGAACTTGGCTTGCGGCTCGATAACGATCACTTGCTTTTGCATCTCGCCGTGCAGCGTGCCGCAGAACTCCGTGCAGATGATCTTGTAGCGGCCTGCGCGCGTCGGCGTGAAACGCAGCGTGTTGATCAAGCCGGGGACCATGTCGGCCTTCAGGCGCATCGCCGGCATCCAGAACGAGTGGATCACGTCGGTAGAGGTCGTGTGCAAGGTGACGGGCACGCCCATCGGCAGATGCATCTCTTGCGTAATGACTCCGTGAACGCCGGGATACCGAAAATCGTACCACCATTGGTGGCCGATCGCTTCCAGCACCAGACCGTTGTTGGGCTGCACCTGTATGCCATACCAGATCCGCACGCTGAAGATGCCCAAAATGACAATGAAGATCGTCGGGATCGCCGTCCACCAAAACTCGAGCCGGCGGTTGTCGTGGATCTGGATGCCGACGGCATCCGGCGGATCCGTGGCGCGCCGCCGAAACGCGACCGAGAAGTAGAGCAAATAGCCGACTACGACGATAAAGATCGTCGCCGCTGAGGCGGTCAAAAACTTGAAGAGCGCATCGATCTGATCGGCCGGGATCACCGCCTCGGGCAGCTGCGGAATGTCTTGCACCGGCCAGCGAATGACGGCCACGACGGCCACCGCGCTCAAGAGCGCCAGAATGGCCGTCACCACCCAGAAACCCCGATCTAGGTGAACGACGGGATCTTTGTTTTCGGCTGCCAAGCTTTTTCTCCGTACCCCGATCGTCGTCACGGGGTCTCGCGACGTTATTTGACCGCCGAGGCATCCGTCCTGGTACGCTCGCGCACCGCCAGATCAAAGCGCGCGGTCACCCATTCGATGTCGGTGATCGCCGTTCCGACAACAATCGCATCGGCGCCGGCATCGACCGCCATTCGCGCGCTTTGGGGCGTGCGGATTCCGCCTTCGCAGATGACGAACGCGCCGAGTTCGGCGAACGTGCGAACCAAGTCGAGCGCTGGCAAAGATGCTCCGCCGCTTTCCTTAGTATAGCCGCAGAGCGTGGTCGCGACGATCGGGATGCCGAGCGCGCACGCCGCGATCCCGTCGCCGGCCGTCGCGCAATCAGCCATCGGCGTCGCACCCCCACGCCGAATACGGTCGGCGAGCCGTTCCACCGTGGAGCCGTCGGGCCGCTGCCGCGCGGTCGCATCGAAGGCGATGATGTCTGCCCCGGCCTCCAGCAGCTCGTCGATTTCGTCCGTAGTCGGTGTGATGTAAGGCTCGAACCCGCTATACGCTCGCTTGATCAAGCCGATGGCCGGCACCGAGAGCGCTGCCTTGACTGCGCGCAGGTTGGCCGTGCCTTCGATGCGCACCGCGACCGCGCCGCCGGCCTGCGCGCACTGCGCTAGCGCAGCGATCATCTGCGGATGCGCGAGCGCCGAGTCCGCGCGCGCCTGAACGGACACGATAAGCCCGCCTCGCAGCCCCTCGAGCGCGATCATCCGCGGATTTGCTGCACGGCGACGCCCGCCTGGCGGTACGCCAAAAGCAGGGCGCCGGTCGCGCTCTCGTAGCGCGCCTTGACGACGACGCCTTCAGGCAGACGATCGGAGAGTCGCGCGCAAAGCGCATCGTAAAACCAGCTATCGAGTGTCAAGCCGCCGGTCAAAGCGATGTTGATCGGCCCGGGCAGAACGCGCTTGTTGCCGTGCAGGCGGCGGGCCGCCAGCGCGCCGAGCCACGCCAACGCATCCGCCGCTTGGTCGACAATCGCTCGCGCATCAGCTGTGCCGTCGCGCGCCAGGGCGATAGCTCGTGGCGCAAAGGCGGCGACATCCGCCCGGCTGATTTCACCGGCGTAGACTGCTCGCGCGATCTCGCGTTCCGACGTGCGCGCAAAATGCGTCAGCAGAGCCGCGCGCAACGGACTGGGCAGAGCGACGTCGGCGTCGCGCATCGCGCGTTCGAGGGCGCGACGGCCGATCCAAAACGCGCTGCCTGCGTCACCGAACAGATATCCCCAGCCGCCTACGAGGACCGTTTCCCCCTGGTCGCCCAGGCCATACGCAACGGAACCCGTACCGCAGACGATCGTTACGCCCGGCGCGCCGCCGAGCGCCGCCGCGTGCGCCACGGACGCATCGTGAACCAGAGCGAATTTCCCCGCGTTGATCTGGGGTTGCGCGCCGTACACGCGGCCTTGATAACCGCTCACGCCTGCCACGACACTCGTTAAGCGCGCGTTTTCGTCCAGCTTTGCGTTTCGCAATGCGTTGGCGAGCGCATCCCGCAATGCGTCGCGTAGTCGCGTCGAGTGCGGCATCTGACCAATTTCATCGGCAGGCCCGGCCTCGCCGCGACCGATGATGCGGCCGTCTTCGGCTCCGACGACCGCGGCGGTCGCCGTCTGCCCACCGTCGATCCCCGCAAAGAGCTTCATGCGCCCTCGCTCAGCAGCGCGCGCGCAAATTCGTCAGCCGCCCTCTCGCGAGCGCCACGCTCTCCAAGCCGAACGATCTCGCCCCGATGTTCGCAGTGGTGGTACAGTTCATGAGCGATCGCAAACGCTATAAAATCCGAGACCAGCGCCGGCGCAATCTTGCTAATTGATCGCGCGTTGATGCGGACTGCACCCTCGGCCGGATCGTACTCGGAGCGCAATTCGTGTGCGCCGCACTCGCCAAGATCGGCGACCTCGACCGTGATTCCCTGCGCGCGCGTCAAGCGCAGCAACTCAGGTAGCCTCATCGCCGCAGATCAACCCCATCCTCGCTGAGGGTCTGCCGTAAGAGCTGCGGATCCAAGTTGCGAAGAGCCACGCCGCGCTGGTTCGCGAGCGCAGCCGCGGTTCCGGCTGCCTGCCCAAGCGTCATCACCGTCGGCGTCAACCGCGTTGATGCCAGGGCCTCGTGCGTCGTTGAAATGCACCGCCCCGCAACCAGCAAGCAATCGATGTCTTTGGGAACCAGGCAGCGGTACGGGATCTCATAGCTGCGGCCGGGCTCTAGACGCTGGGTTGACGTGCCGCTCCCCGAGGGATTGTGCAGATCGATTGGGTACGCGCTACGCGCCACGCCGTCGTCGAAGCGGCGCGCTTGGAGAACATCGTCTTTGGTCAGCGTGTATTCGCCCACGATCCGGCGCGATTCCCGAATGCCGATCTGCGTGGCTGTGGCTGCAATGCGCGCATTTTGAAAACCGGGGACATGGTTTCGAAAGAATTCCATCAACTGCATCGCTTGAAAACGCGCTTCTACCTCGGCCCGGGTCAGATCGTCGGGATCGAGGGGGTCGATATTCGTCACGCGCGTCATGTTGACCGTGACTTCGTCAGCATAGGGCGTAATGAAAAAAGAAACGAGCTCGCGCGGCACGGTGACCTCACCGGAGGACTGCGCCTTCTGCCAGAGGTCGTATAGCCCCGCGACGGCGGTCAAAGACTCGGGCGTGCGCTCGTGCGCTTTGAGGTTCGTACGCATCTGAGCCGGGTGCGCTCTCAGATAGGCGGCGGTCTGTGCGAGGTCAACGTGGCTTATGCGAAAGATCAGCGTAGCCGGCTGCACGCGGCCGCGTTCATCACCTTGCTGCGTGCGCACACCGGCGGACGCCGCCACATAGGCGTCGGCCGTTGCATCGATCGTGATTCGCGCGGCGTATTCTCGTTCGCCGGCAACCGTGGCAAACCGCGCGCCTGTGACGGCGCCGGCCTCAACGCGCGCGCTCAGAAAGTATGCGTGCAGCAAGAGCTCCACGCCGGCCTCGCGCATCATCTCGAAGAGCAGCGCCTTGTGGACCTCGGGGTCGAACGGCGTGATCGTCGCAACGTAGTCGGACGCGTCGTGGACGTGGCCGGGCGAGGCGCCTTTTGCGATCAGGCGCTCCACGATTTCCTGCGCGATGCCGCCGACGATGCGCTCGGAGGACGAATGAAACGTCATCCAGGGCCCGACCATCGACGCCGTCGCGGTTCCGCCGAGGAATCCGTACCGCTCGACAAGCAGCGTGCGCGCGCCGTGGCGCGCGGCGGCAAGCGCCGCGGCACAGCCCGCATTCCCTCCGCCGACGACGAGCACATCGTATTGGGGCATGCCCGAAAAGTTCGTCTTGAACCGAGGAGTCTCCGGCGCGATACGCGCACGCTAGGGCATGAAGCTCTTCTTCGAGATTTTGATCTCCATCATTTTGCATCCGATCGCCATGATCTTGATGTGGATCAACTTGGTCGCGCGAACCGATCTCGACTCCACCCGCAAGCTGATCTGGTTTATCGTCAGCATCATCTGGGGACTGGGTCCGATTCTCTATCTCCTGATCGAAGACGGAAACTTGTGGTAAGTTACGCGCGGTTTCGCGCCGTGAGGATGCACGCCGGCTTCTCGGGAGCGAGGCCGCTGAGCTCTTCGCCCGCGAGCGCGACCGCTTGAGCCGCGCTGGATAAGCCCGAGAGATCGACGATCTTCGATCCGTGTAGCAGATAGATCGTCGGTAGCGCTCGGCCGACGTCGCCGAACGCGGTCTGCTCTTCGATCGTCTGCTCCAGCGCGTTCGCAGCCTCGCGTGCCGTCGTGCATGTCACGACCGCGTTCCGAAGGCCAGCCCGAGCGACGCCCGTGCGATCCAAAACTCGCACCTCCGAGAAAGCGCCTTTCCCAACGCGATGCTCGTGGGTGAACACGGTCAGCTCCGCGGTAACTTGCAGCGATCGCAGAGCCTCGGCATCGCAGCGCAGCACGCGCGCAGCTGCGTCGCGCATCTCGGCTTGCGAGAGCGCCCGGCGTTCGCCTTGACCGGCGAGCGCGCCGGCGCCTGAGGCCGTCGCACGCACGAGGTTGCGCTGAGCATCGATCTCGATCGTGACATCCACGCTTTGCGGCTCAGCACCGGCGGCGATCGCGGCGCTCTCCGCCTCGCGCCGCACTCTAAGGATGTCTTCGGACGATGGATTGACGATCGTGCGTTCGACGACGTCACGCACTAGGGCCAGCGCGACACCGATCGGCGAGATCACCTCTGCGTCGCGCGCCAAGCGAAAGTCAACGCCGAAGCGTTGCGCCGCGTAAGGCACCAGTGCCGCGGCGCCGCCGCCGCCGCCCACGATCACGAGCGCAGCCGGATCGAGCGCGTAGTCCGTCACGAGCTCGCGCACGGCTGCCAGGATTTTGTCGGTCGCGATATCCAGGACCCGGCGCGCTAGGACCTGCGCCTCGATTCCAATGAAAGCGCCCGCAATTTCGAACGCCCGCGTTGCCGCCGCGACGTTGCCTTGGGCGAAGGCGCCGTCCGGCACGATGCGCAGCACGTTGGCCGCGCAGGTCGGCGTCAGCGCGATCCGCGTTCCGTCGCTGCTACGCAGGCAGAGGTAATCGTCGGGATCGCGCGGCGTCGGCCGAAGCTGCAACGGAACCGCGTCGGCAACGAGGGCCGGCTCGCAAAAGCTCGCGTAGCGCAGCCCGGCGATGTGCGCCGAACGCGGTCCCACGTCGCAAACTTTTTGGCCGGCGACCCGCACCATCGAGCCGCCCGCGATCGCAAGCGTGCGAACGTCGAGCGTGCGCAGCATCGTGCGATGCCCGCCGATGAGTGCCGGGCGCATTTGCGGCATTCCGCTGCGAATCGCGCTGCAGTCGGAGCTCGTCCCCCCGACTTCGATGAAGATGCCATCGGTGACGTTCTCATGCAGTAATGCGCCCGCCACGCCGGCGGCCGGCCCGGAGAGCAGCGTCATGATCGGACGCCGCTCAACTTCCCGCAGGTTCATGACGCCACCGTCGCTGCGCATGATCATCAGCGGCGCCGCAATCGCCGCGCGCTGCACGGCATCTTGCGTCATTCGGGCCGTCTGCACCATCCTCGGTAAGATTGCGGCGTTCAGCGCGGCTGTGCGCGTGCGCGCTCGCAGTCCGTACATCGAGGAGACTTCGTGGCCGGCGGTCGCCGCCACGCCGCGCGAGCGCGCATACAGTACTGCCGCTTCTTCGTGTTGCGGGCGATCGACGCCAAACGCTTGGCTCACCGCAATCGCTTGCGCACCGTCGTGCAGGGCCGTATCGATTGCTCGCTGCGCATCCGGATCATCGCGCGCGAAGACGATCTTGGGCGAAAAGCGCACGTTCGGCGCGAGGTCGAACGGCTTAAAGGCGATCTGTGAGCGGGCAATGACACCGAAACCGTCCGGAAGTCCGACGACGGCCACCTTCGCTACGTCGCCCTCGAGCAGCGAATTCGTCGCCTGCGTCGTTGAGTGAGCGATGAACGAAATGTCGTCCGGATCGAGGGCTTGCTCGTGCAGCAACCGCTGGATGCCGGCGATTATTCCGGCTGCCACGCCCTGCGGTGCGTCGTGCGTCGTCGGAATCTTGAAGCGAGCCCGCACCGCGCGCGTTTGCACGTCGACCGCGACGACGTCGGTAAAGGTCCCCCCGACGTCGACCCCGACTCGCAGCGAGCTCACTCCTGGCGAAGTTGCGGACAGGCGGCGAGTTCGTCGTACAAGTACGCCATCGTTTTGATACCGCCGAAGAATTGCGCGAGGTTCAATTTCTCGTTCGGCGCATGGATCGCGTCGTCGGGTAGGCCTACGCCGATTAGCACCTGGGGCAAGTGCAGGATGCGATCGAAACTTGAAACCGGACCGATCGTACCGCCCGTACCGATCAGCACCGGCGCTTTGCCAAAGCCCGCTTCGATGGCACGCGCGGCCGCTTTGACCGCCGGGTGGTCGTTGGACGTGCGAACCGCACGCACGTCGCTGAAAGCTTTGACTTCGACCTGCACGCCCGAAGGAGCCGCTCGCTCGATGAAATCGGCCACTCGCTCTTTGATCGCAGCCGGATCTTGGGCGCCGACTAGGCGCGCCGAAAGCTTGGCGCACGCATACGCGGGAACGATCGTCTTGCCGCCCGGTCCCTGATAGCCGCCCCAGATCCCATTGCATTCCAAAGTCGGCCGGAACCACAGTTTTTCAAGCGGCAGGCAGCCGCTCTCACCGGCAAGCTCGGGTACGCCCAGGCGTTGGGCTTCCGCTTGCTGATCGAACGGCAGCCGACGCAGTTCGGCGCGCGCTTGATCCGAAAGCGCAGTCACGCCGTCATAGAATCCCGGCACGGCCACGCGGCCCTTGGCATCTTTGAGCCGCGCGAGGATCTGTGCCAGCGCCTCGATCGGATTGCGAACGATGCCGCCATACATGCCCGAGTGCAGGTCGCTTCGCGGACCTTGTACCTTGACGTCCCAACGCACGAGGCCGCGCAATGAAGTTACCAGCGACGGCATGCCTTCTGCGTACATCGCAGTATCGGAGATCACTGCCACGTCGCAGCGTAAGCGCTCGCGATTCTGCGCCAGAAACGCCTCGAAGTTCGGCGAGCCGATCTCTTCCTCGCCTTCGACCACGACCTTGACGTTGAGCGGCAGCGTCTTGTTCATGCGCAGGTGCGCTTCGATGGCTGCCAGATGCATCAGCACTTGCCCTTTGTCATCAACGACGCCGCGGCCGAAGATCTTTGCGTCGCGCACGGTTGCCTCGAACGGCGGCGATTCCCACAGCTCGAGCGGATCGGCGGGCTGTACGTCATAATGCCCGTAGATCAGCAGCGTCGGTTTGCCCGGCGCCCTGAGCCACTCGCCGTACGCAACCGGATGACCGCCGCTTTCGAGGACTTGCGCCTCCAAGCCGATTTCGCGCATCGCTCGCGCTACGTGCTCCGCGCAGCGCACAATGTCCTCAAGGTGCGCCGGATCCGCCGATAGCGACGGAATCGCGACCCACTCTTGGAGCTCGCGTATGTAGCGCGCTTCGTGTTCGGCGCAGTAACGCGCCAGCGCAGCGTGGTCGATCATTTAAACGGCTCTGTTAACTGGATGTGGTAGGATTGCCCGCCCCGCGTAACGTCGAACGCGTGGGGCTGGCCGTCGTAGGCGCGCAGCTGCGTCTGATACGTTCCGTATTCCCACCAGTATTTGCCGTCGAGCCGATCGACGATATCGCCCGATCGCATACCGGCCGAGTAGGCCGGTCCACCCGGTCGCACGTAGGCCCGCATATACCCATCGGCCGTCTTATATAAGGAATAGAAGAATGTCGGTTGCGTGTGGGCCGGATCGTACGCCAGCCCCTTCGCCAAGAGGTTCTGGGCCACAATCGGGTGCTGCACGATCCAGATCCGCAGCCGCGACGCGGCCGCCGTTCCGAGTCGCTGCACGTCGAGCGCGCCGGGCGCTTGAGGCGTCAGCCGGTGTTCGTGCCATTCGTCAACGCTCCAGCCGGCACAATCGGAAAGTTCGAGGCCAACGTCAAGGTCGGTGCCTTCCTCGATTTGAAAACGCGTGCTGGTCGCGCGTACGAACGCGGTGTAGTTCTTTTGAGAGCAATCTTTAGCGTTCGGATCATCGTGCGAAGCAAACGCACGCACACCGGGCCAACCGTTGAAGCTCGCGAGCATCGCATCGGCGGCGACGGCGGCCTCGGGACTGCCGTCAGTGCCGACCGCGATATGCATCGCCGAATTGTCGGTCGCAAAGAGCCCCGGAAAGACTTGGGCCGCCTGCGCCGGCGACGCGAACGGCGCAGACGCGAACGGCTTTCCAAAGAGCACGGATGCGAACGAAATCACGACCAGGCAAGCAACGGAAGCGACGGCCACTTGGTAGGGCAGCGTTCGTTTGGTGATCTCCTCGATGTGAACGCCCGTATAATTGCCGACCCAGACGTTCGCGGTGTTCGTCGGATCGCACACATTCTGAACCTGCACGACCGCCATCATCGCCGCGACCAAAATCACCGGCGGGAAGACGTGCGCCGTCAGCAGCACGGTGAAAATCGCGATCCCGACACCGAACGGGTTGAGCGGGCCGCGATACAAGACCAGCGGACTCAACAGCCCGAACAGGACGACAAAAGCCGCCGGGTTGCGCAGCCAGGCGTTTGAAACCAGCGGCTGCAGCGCGAGCCCGAACTGAGGCAGTTTGGTCGCCGTCAGCAGCATGCCGATCCCGATGAAGAGCAAGACCGCGGGCGCCACGTCTTCAAAACCTCGGATCGCGGCCGCCACGAGCGTTTCAACGGCGCGTCGCGGCCGCGTCGTCAAAACGCCGTAGATCCCCGAAATGGCGAACGCAACGATCGGCTCCATGTGAAAGGCAAAATAGAGGGCGATCGGCAGCACGGGCGTTAGGAGCGACCACCACGGTACGCTCGCTCGGCTATCGTTCTTTGCCCGGCTGGCCCAGGTCGCGTAACCCCGCATCGTGCGAAACGAGACGAACGCGTACACGAGCAACGCCAAGAGGTCGATCGCCGCCAGGATCAAGGCATACCGGTACATTTGCTGCTGCGAGACGTTGAAGTATTTCGTATAGAACTGCCAGTTCACGATGTTGAAGATGTAACCGAGCGCAAAGGCCATCAAGAACAGGGTAGCCGCGATCTTGCGCGGCACGCCGGTCGTCATCATGATCGGCAAAACGATCGAGCCGACCATGATGATTGCGCCCAAACCGCTGAGCGACACGAAGAGCAGCGCGACGACCGCGCAGAGGATCAGAGCGACCACGGCCGGTTGGTCGCCCGCAAATTCCGCCGCAAAATTGACGATCGTGCGCGCGATGCCGGTATCCATCGTCACGCGACCCAAAAGCGCACCAAAGATGACCGCCACATACACCTTGACCAGGGCGCCCGAACCATCCACGATCACGGAGCCGATGCTCCCGGCGAGTTGCTCCTTCGGAATTCCTGAAACCGCGGTCATCAATACGGCCATGAGCGGCACCGCTAAGAGCGCCGGAACGACGCGGCGGTACATCAGCCCGGCAAAGATGCCAAAGACGGCAAAAATCAGGATGCCGTGAATCACGGTTGCGGCTGCAAGCCCATTGTCTGCTCGAAACTGGGGAACCGATGATCGCGCAAGTAATCTTCCAGGGTCATCGTGTTGAGCCGATCGGCCCGCTCGATCGCTCGTTGCGCCGCCAAGTGGTAGCGTTCCAAAACGCTGGCGCGATGGCCGCCGCGGTTTTCATAATCCCACGCGGCCGCATACAATGGCGCGAGCTCTTCCATGTTGTCGCGCAATTCCCACATCAAGTACTTGGCGACGAACAGCCCGCGGACGGCGAGCCCCGTAGCGGCAGCGTGAGATTTTGCATCTTCGTAGTAGTACCGGACCTCTTGACCGATTTGAAAATCGCGCGCGAGATAATCGAGCCGGCGCGCCGCCAGCGCCATGACGCGCGCCGCATTTGCATGCAGCGGCGTGTGAACGGCCTCAAGGTGCATCAAGATGCCTTCCGCTTGGCGGCGCACGGACGAAAGCGTCGCATCGCTCAAGCGCGCGGCCGGTCTTGCAGCCAGTGGATCGGCCCAAAAAAGATAGTCGGTCGAATCGGACGCGCCACCGTCAAGGCGCTGCACGATGTCGCCGAGCGTGACGATGTCTGCGCCCAGCCGCTCATCGTTCGCACCAAAGAATGCCGCCGGGAAATCGTGCGTGAACCGCTCAACCGGAACATCCGACTGCTCCCATGCCGCGGCCGCCGCGTAGAGGACGGGAAACCACGTCGCTTCATAGAGCGACTCGCCATCATCGTGCCAGACGGTTTGAAAGAGGCCGAGCACGCGCGCCCGCTTGCCATCGTTGATAAAGCGCTCTTCGTTTGGAAGAGCCGTTGCGAGGTCGGGGAAGATCTCGTTCCAGTTATTGGCGCCGGGGGCGACCATCTGCTCGAAACCGCGTGAAGAGATCGTCGAGATGTAGGGCGCAAAGCTCTTTTCAGCGCCGTATTTCCAGTTGATGATGACGGTGTTCTTGGGGATGCGGCCGAGGATGTCGGGCTGGCGCTGGATCGCATCGTCCCAAATCATGATGCGCGCGCCGGACTTTGCCACAATCGCCGCGACGCGCGAAACATGCGCGGCGTACACCGCCGAATCGCCCTGCGCAGCTACCGCCTGTTGGCTCTGTCCTCGACCGAGATCGGACGGCTCATCGGAACCGATGTGAAAAAATGGCGGATCCGGCACCGCTGCGAGTTCGTCCTCTAAGACTTGCTGCAGATAGCGGTAGGTCAGCGGGTTGACCGGGCTCATCAGATAGCCGTGCGGGAGCTCGGCCGCCGCTGCATACGTCTCCCAGCGCAGGGTATTGTGCATGTGCGCAAACGTCTGCTGTTCGGGGATCAACGCAACGTGGTAAAGATGGGCGTAGCCGTTGAGTTCATGCAATTGTGAAGGCGTGATCCCATCCGGCGGCGCCGGCAGCGGATTACGCGGATCGATGAAGACGTGCTCCATGTACGGCGAGTAGCCGTTCATCTTAAAAGCGGCAATCGTTCGGATCCGCTCTTTGAAATACCGCATCGTCGGGATTGGGCCGCGCGAAATGTCGTCGGAGAGAATGCGCCACGCAAGCGCCGGCTGATCCGAGATCGCGATGCACGGCAAGCGCCAGCCGCCCGATACGCGCTGCGGCAGCTGCGCCAGCGTCATCGCCGCATAGAAGCGGCCGTCGTCGCCGCCGATCAGCGCGATGCGCGCTCCCTGAACGCGCAACTGATACGCCTGCGCGCCGAGCGCCTTGCGCACGACGACCAGGTCCGCGTCGCTCGCATGAACCAGGCGCGGCAGACCGAGCGAACTCCAACGTTCGTTGATCTCTTCGAAGGCCGCCGGATCGAAGTCCGGCGGAACTCGGAGCGCACGTTCAAACCCAAAGGCTCTCCCGCACTTCAATAGCTCGGCGCGCTGCGGTTGCGGAAGCAGCGGCAGCCGATCGGCTTGCGCACCTGCGGTCGCCCGCGCCAAAACCAAGCCCAGCGTGCAGAGAATAACCGCCTTCACGTCGCCGCGCTTCGGCGCAGGGTGGGTCTTCCCATCGTGGAACCGTCCGCCAATGCGTTTGCAGCCCGCGGATTATAGCATCATCGCGGCGTTTTTTTTGATCAATATTGCGATCGGAATCTATTACGCGCGGCGGGGCGGCAAGAGTCTGGGTGAGTTTTTCCTAAGCGGGCGCAGCGTGCCGTGGTGGCTCGCCGGGACCTCGATGGTCGCGACGACATTTGCTGCCGACACACCACTGGCAGTTACCGGCTTTGTCGCGAAAAACGGCGTCGCCGGTAACTGGCTGTGGTGGAACATGGTGATGAGCGGGATGCTGACCGTGTTCTTCTTTGCGGCACTTTGGCGGCGATCCGGCGTCCTCACGGACGTCGAATTCATCGAGCTGCGTTACTCCGGCAAAGCGGCAGCGGCCCTGCGCGGCGTGCGCGCGATCTACCAAGGCGTGATCATCAACACGATCATCATGGGCTGGGTAAACTTGGCGATCGCCAAGATTCTGGGGCTGACGCTGCACATCCCCAAGTGGGAAGCGATCCTGATATGCCTGGTCCTCACCGGTCTCTACGTCGCGATCGGCGGACTTTGGAGCGTGCTCGTCACCGACCTTCTCCAGTTCGTCGTCAAGATGACGATGGCGATCGTGCTGGCCGTAGCAGCGGTGGCTGCCGTCGGCGGCATCGTCAGCCTGCGCTCGCACCTGGCGGTGATCGATGCGTCGCGGCACATTGCGGGCGGCGGCTCCCTCTTGGCGTTCTTTCCAACCTCGAATGCGGCGTGGATGCCGCTGCTCAGTTTCGTCGTTTTCCTGAGCGTATCGTGGTGGGCGTCTTCATATCCGGGCGCAGAACCCGGCGGTGGCGGCTACATCGCTCAGCGGATCTTCGCCTCAAAAAACGAGAAGCACGCAATTTGGGCGACGTTATTCTTCAACGTGGCGCACTACGCGCTGCGGCCATGGCCCTGGATCCTCGTCGCACTGGCCGCGCTCGTACTCTATCCCCATGGCGTAGCCGACCCGATCACGGGCAAGATCGATCCCGAGCTCAACTATATCCAGACGATGATCGACCATCTGCCCGCCTCGCTGCGCGGCTTGATGATGGCCGGCTTCCTGGCAGCGTACATGTCTACGATCGGCACGCAGCTGAATTTGGGAGCGTCGTACCTGACGAACGACCTCTACCGTCGTTTTCTGCGACGCACCGCATCCGAGGCGCACTACGTTTGGATCTCCCGGGCGATGACGCTTCTGGCGATGGCGCTGGCGGCCGTCGTCACTTTAGGGATGGATTCGGTCGGCAAGGCCTGGGCCTTCATCATCACGTTCACCGCCGGCGTGGGGCTGGTCATGATCCTGCGCTGGTACTGGTGGCGCATCAACGCGTGGACGGAAATCTCGGCGCTGGCCGCATCCGGCATCGTCGCCACGATCCTCCAAATGCGCGTCCCCGAGGGCCCCAATCAAACGGCCATCATCCTCTTGCTGACGGTGCCGATCACAACGGCCGTGTGGGTGATCGTGACGTTTGCAACCAAACCCGAACCGCTCGAAACGCTGGCAGCCTTCTACCGGCGCGTGCAACCGAACGCGTTCGGCTGGAAGCCGATCGCAGCCGCCACCGGTATCGTGAGCACCGGCATGAACTTGGGGTTGACGATCGCCGATTGGATCGCCGGATGCGGCCTGGTGTACTTTGCCCTCTTCGGCATCGGCAAGGTCGTGCTGGCCGAAACTGGGGCGGGGGTCGCCCTGTTGCTGGCAGCCGTCGTTTGTGGCGTCTTCATCTTCTGGGACATGAACCGCCGCCATTGGGAATCTGCGCAGCCGGTACCGCTGAAACGCGCCGCTGCCGTCGCGACCCTCATGGCGCTGCTCTGCGCGGTGTGGCCTGCACCTGCTCACGCCGATGCAAACAAATCTCAAGCTGCTCGCCAAGGTCACGCCGCTCACGAGGAAAGAACTAGCGCGTTTTGACGAATTGGGACCTCCTACGACTATCGACGGAGGGCCACCAAACCAATGAAATCGTTGGCAGTGCTTTTTCTCGCGGCGCTAGCCGCGCTTCCGCTGAACGCCCGAGCGGACAACGCCAAGGTGCTGCAGAGCGTCAAAGGGCACGTCGCCTACCAGCGCGGCAGCGCGCCCCAAAAACCACTGCCGACGAACGCCTCGATCGCCCTGGCCGATAGGGACTTCGCGATGACCGGCGACCAGTCGCAGGGCGCCGTCACGCTGGCCGATTCGTCGCGAGTGACGATGGGCGCCGACACGAAGGTTCAGCTCGCGTTCTTTAATCAAGCCGCCGGCAACAACGCGAAGTTTCTGGTGCTCAACGGAAAGACGCGCTTTGAAGTACAGCATCCAAACGGCACCAAGGCCAATTACACGTTTTCAACTCCAACGGCCGACATTGCCGTACGCGGAACCGAGGGCGACATTGCGGTCTCGCAAGACCAACTGCAGGTCAACGTTTATGGCGTGAGCGACCCGAGCCTGCCGGTGGCCGTGACGTTCACGGTCGGCGACAAAGCGGGTCAAACGGTCGTGGTCAAAGCCGGCGAATCGCTGGCGGCTTCTTTCGTGAACGGCATCATCCAGGAACAGACAAATAAACTCACCGATCAGCTTCTCGCGCCGTTCGACACCGAATTCGGCAACCCGGTTTCGTGCTGGAAATGTGCGGTGGAAAATCTCAAAAACAGCCTGATCAATCAGGTGAAGAGCAAAATACCAATCCCGTTCTAGACTGCTGCGGTGATCGCGCCGTCGCGATGGTCAAACGCCGCGTCCAGATCGCGCAAGTAATCCGCCAACGTTTCGGCCGTCACGGCCTCGGCTTGCCCAGCTTTATCGACTAAAGCCATGTCGACGCGCGCCAATACAACCTTGTCTTCGTCGCTTAATGCCGCGTATTCGATGAAACGAAAGATCGTTTGATTGACGAATTCACAACGCCGGATCAAGGCATCGTACGAGGTCGCCACCTCACCGGCGAAATACTCGGCGTGTCGTTCGTTTAGCAGGGCCAGCGCCTCGCCGACCAGGCCGCGGATCTGCTCATCGGCCAGGCGCCGCGCGACTTCATCGCTGTATCCGGCGAATTCGGGAATCCTGGCTCTGATGGCGTCCAACGGTTGCTCCATAGCGGCCCCTACGACGAGCGGCCGCCTGATGCCTCGCGGGAGAATCCGCATCGCCCGCCTTGCCGTTGTATCGAGGTCAGCTATTCGGCGGAGCGAACGGGAGTGAGGTGGAGGATGCAAGCCGGCTCATGGCGCGCGTGCGCAAGCGCGACGGCGCCGCTTTCGAATCGCTCTACGATGCGTACCATCGCCTCATCTACGGAATCGCGCTACGGATCCTTGGGGATGTGCCGGCTGCCGAAGACGTGACGCAAGCGGTTTTTCTCAAACTCTGGAGCTCGCCCGAATTGTTCGAGAAGGGTAACTTTGGCGCGTGGATTGGGCGCGTGACGCGTAACCGCTGCCTAGACGTCGTGCGCAGCCGCGCACTGCGGCCTCAAAGCGAAATGCCCGAAACGATGCCCGCCGACGACGCACTTGAAGACACGGCCTTCGCATCGCTTGACGCCGCGTTTGTGCGCAGTGCAGTGGCGCGCTTGCCGGATGAGCAACGCAAGCCGATCGAGCTGGGCTTCTTTGGCGCGCTCACGCATGAAGAAATCGCGCGGCAGACCGGCGTACCGCTGGGCACGATCAAGACGCGCATCCGGACCGGCCTGCGCAAACTTCGGGCCCAACTCGACGGTGTGGTGACCGCATGAACCCGCATGAAGAGTTGCTCGATGCAGTCGCGGTCTACGCGCTTGGCGCTTTGCCAAAAAGCGAAGCGGCAACGGTGCGTGCGCACCTGCGAACGTGCGCGCAATGTCGCGCGGAATACGATTCGCTGCGGCCGGCCGTCGATGCGCTCGCGTTGTCTGCCGAAGCCTGCACCGACGGCCGCACCGGCCCGGTGCCGTCCCAACTCTTAAAAGCGCGTCTGCTGCGCACGGTCAGACAAGAAAGCAGCGCTCCGGCGCCGCGCGCGCAGGGCCGCCTCTCTTGGCCGGGGTTGGTCGTTGCGGCGGCGGCGATCATGCTGGCGGTTTGGACGACGGTCTCAAACCTGATGCTGCGATCGGATCTGTCTTCAGACCGCGATCAGCTGGCCCAACTCCACACGCAGATTGTCGGGGCAAATCGGCGAGTAGCGGCCCAAAAAATCATGATCGCCGACGTGATGAACGCGGACGCCAAGCACTTCCCGGTCAGCGGCGGCGAAGTCATTCGGCGCAATGACCGCCTCTACATCGCGATGCACGGAATGCCGCCACCGCCCAAAGGCCATGTCTACCAAGCTTGGACGCAGAGTAACGGCGCTCAAAAGATGTCGCCGAGCATCACGTTTGCACCCGACCGGTCCGGCGTGGCGCTCGTCTATGTCCCGGTCAACGCGGCGACGATCGCGGCGGTCGCGGTCAGCGTCGAGCCGGAAGGCGGCAGCAAGGCACCTACGACCAAGCCGGAGTTCGTCGTCAAGCTCAGTTGATGATGCTCCGCGCTCGCGGGATCGGGGCGCAAGACGAACTTGCCGTCCGCCGCTATCTCGCGCAAAACCCCTATGAGAACGTCTATTTAGACTGGCTGCTCGAGCAGGATCAGCCGGCGCGCGAGCGCTTGTTCTGCTATCGCGACGAACGGGACACGGTGCGGGGAGCGGCTTTTTTTGGGCGTCAAGTCGTGCTTGCAGCCGATTCGCCGGAAGCGATTGCGGCGTTGGCGGCGCTCGCACGTGAGTTCGGTGAGGAGCGCACGATCGTTGCGCCGCGCCGCGTCGCTCACAAGTTCTGGGAGAAGGTGCAGGATTGGCATGTACCGCCGCGCCTAGTGCGCGATCGTCAGCCGCTCTTCGTTTTGAAAGCCGTCCCGGTTGCGGCCGCCTCTTCGGTTGCAATTCGGCTTGCCCGCGCCGGCGAAGCCGGCGAGATCGCCCGCAACTCGGCGGCGATGATCGAGCAGGAATTGGGATACGATCCACGGCGCGTTTCGGGTGACTTTGTCGACAACGTCCTCCACATGATCGAACAGGGGATGTGGTGGGTCGGACTCTCGGCGAACCGGCTTTGTTTTTTCTGTCATGTCGGACCGAACAGCGCGCACACGGTCCAGTTGCAAGGCGTGTGGACCCCGCCGGCGCTGCGTAGCCGCGGGCTGGCAACCCAAGCGCTCGCCCAGATCTGCCGGCAACTGCTAACGCGCTACCCGAGCGTTTCGCTGTATGTGAACGATTTCAACGAAGCGGCAATCGCGCTGTATCGGGCGATCGGTTTTATGGAAAAAGGAGCACTAGCAACCTACCTCTTTTAGAGGTTAGATGCCGGTGGAAATTCCTCGCAGAGAGGACACATCGTGCACGACGCTGCGCTGCAGCGCATCAGCCCGAATCTCACGATCCGAAACGTTCCCGTCGCGTTCGCAGTAGCGGACGTGTTGCGGCATCTCTCCCGACAAAAGTCTCATAACGATGTTCATTTTATTACTCCGCGCTCGTCAACACCGGCGCGCCGAGAAAAGTTGCGCTCATTCGCGCCGCCGAACCGAGCTCTCAACGATGGAAACGCCGCTCTCGACGGCGTTTTTGCCGCGCATTGCGAGATTCGCAAAACGAACGGTGCCAAACTAGTCTAACCTGAGAGTTTTGCTTTGCGATTACTCGCGGCGCGCTTCGCCTGCTCGGTAACGATAGACGATCCGGCCCTTCGTAAGATCGTACGGAGAGACCTCAAGATCGACGCGATCGCCAGGCAGCAGTTTGATGTGGTGACGACGCAGACGGCCCGCGATGTGGCCCAAGATGGTCCGGCCGTTTTCCAATTCCACCGCGAAGGTTGTGCTCGGAAAGATCTGCTTGATGGTGCCAAAGAGCTCGAGCGGCGCCTCTTTGACAGGCACGAGCGGCGCCGCGCCGGCGGCGGCTTCCTTTTTTGATGAAACGCGCCTGGCGCGGCGAGCGGACCCGCGGCGCCCGGCTATAGGGGTCCTACTTTGCAAAATATCATGCAGCGAGTATAGCGCATCCCTGTAGGCGAGCGCAGCTCGCTACGTCGGCCCCTTGACATTATACTGTTTAGCATATAGTATATGTAACATACTATATGCGACATCGGCTTAACCGCCGAGCAGCACCCTGGAGGAGCCATGATCACACCGTACAGCACGCACAATTTCGGCAAGACGACCCTTCAGCGAACCGAAGCGGGTCCGCCCTCAGGCGGCGCCCGGACGACCTTCGCCGGCTGGGGCCCGAGGATCTAAGAAGTCTTGGGAACCGACACCTTTGAAAATCTACGCCTTGAGCTGCGCCGCGGCTGCCTGACGGTCGCGGTGCTCGCTCACCTGCGCAGCGAGCACTACGGCTACACGCTGCGCAAGGCGCTCGCCGATCAGGGGCTCGACATCGATGAAGGCACGCTGTACCCGCTCCTTCGGCGGCTCGAAAGTCAGGGGTTGCTCCGGAGCGAGTGGCGTGAGGAAAACAAGCGCAACAAGCGATTTTATCGGCTTTCGCCGCATGGCGCACAAATTTTGGATCAGTTGCTTGGCGAGTGGCGGCGCATCAACGCATCGCTGGATCGCATTCTTGAGGAGGCCTAGGACCATGGAACTGCTCGACCGCTACTTGAACGCCGTGAAGAAAGCCTTGCCTAAGGGCCAGCAAGACGACATCGTCGCGGAAATATACGACTCGATTCAGTCGCAGGCGGAAGACAAAGAAGCCCAACTCGGGCGGTCATTGACGCGCGACGAAGAGGCCGCGCTGCTAAAAGCTTACGGTAACCCGCGATTGGTCGCCAGCCGCTACGGCGGCCAACAATACCTGATCGGTCCGACCTTCCTTCCGTTCTATTGGTACACGCTGCGGATCGTCCTCACCATTGCGCTGATCGTTGCGTTCTTCTTTAGCGCAATGTTGCCAGGCGGCCCGTTGCTCAGTTTGGGACATGTTTGGGGGGCATTGTGGAGCACATTTTTCCTTGTCTTCGGCATCGTGACAGTTGTCTTCGCCGTTCTCGAATACATCCAACGCAGATTCGGGCGCGATGTCGGCGTTGGTGCGTGGGACCCCCGAAAGCTGCCCGCGGTCAACCAGCGGCTCGTGGCGCGTTCGCAGTCGATTTCCGAACTCATCACCAACGTTTTGGTGATGGTTTGGTTGCTCAGCTCCCCCTGGACGCGGCACGCGCTCTTTTACTTAACGCTCGGCCCGGCCGCGAACGAGCCGTTCAACTGGCCGTTCCATCTCGGCCTGATTTGGCAGCAGATTATCATGCCGGTCATCGCCTTGTTTGTATTGGACGCGCTCCTTAATTGCGTCAACATCGTCCGGCCGGACTGGTTCGCGCTGCGTGCCTACCTGCACGCGGCGATCAACGCTGGTTTTTTGGCCATCGCGGCGGTGCTGCTCGCAACGCCCACTTTAGTCACCGTGTCGCCTATTGCGCACCATACCGCACACCTCTTGGCCGCCGCCGGGAGCCTGGATACCATCGCACGCTGGCTGATCGGCTCGTGCGCAGCCGTCTGTCTGATCGTGATCTATTGCGACCTTCGCCCGCTCTTCCGTGAGCGCAAACATCTTAAGGCGTCGGAGGTCACATGTTGACCAACCGTCGGAATGCGGTGATGCTCACGCGCGCGCCCGGAAACGTGTTGCTAGCATTCTCCGTGGACGGCAGGTAAGGCCGCTACTGCAGATGCGCATTCGTAAAGGTAGCGTCGACGATTTGCGGCGTTTGGAGGGCTTGCCACATGCCGAGCATTGGGATCATCACCTCAGCCTGCTGCGACGCGCGCTCGGATCGCGTGAAAGTCTCGTCGCAGAGATCGGGGCCGATGTCGTCGGCATGGCCGTCTGGGATCGAAATTTTTTTGGAAAAGCCTTTATCTGGATGCTCGGCGTCCATCCGCAGTACCACCGCCGCGGCGTCGCTTCCGCGTTGATTCGCAAGATCGCGAGTTCGTGCGCGGGCGAAGCCCTCTTTACCTCGACGAACAAATCCAATGCGGCGATGCAGCAGCTGTGCAAGGGCCTTGGTTTCATCGAAAGCGGCTACCTCGAGAATCTCGACGCGGGCGACCCGGAGATCTTCTTCTTCAAAATCCCCTAGGACAAAGGAAGAAACAGCGCTGCGCCGGCGAACTCAATCGTTCCAGTGCGAATGATCGTGCAGTTCGTCTGGGCCCTCACAGTGGTTTGCGCTCTGCTCGCCGTCTCTGGAGCCGCCGAACCAACCGTACGATCGTCTTCAGCACCCAATCTCACGGCGTTGGCGCCGGCAGATGAGTATTTCGGAAGAGAGCGCATGAGCGTCGTCCGGATGCACCATCAGGTCTTTGCGCTAAAAGACGACCTCCATCAGCGCCGACAGCGGCCCGACGCGATCCAGCACGATGCCGATTCGATCAGCGACGCGTACTTCGACTGGGCCGGCCGCTTTCCGCGCGACGACTGGTTGCCACGCATCGCGTGGGAACTGGCAACGTTGTACGAAGAGCTTCCCGGCTTCGAAGCGCAAGACCAAGCGTTGACGCTGCTGGCGTTCATCGACTTGCATTACCCCACCACCGCGATCGGCCGCGCGAGCACGCAGGATCTGGTCCGCGGCGTGGGGCTGCGCGCCTGGCCGCGCTGGGCCGGACGTGAGCCGGCCCAACATGTCGTGCTCGCGGGCCAAATTCAGCTGCGGGATCCAAACGATGCGCAGGCCGTACTGCAGGCGGTAACCGAGGTCGAAGCGCGCCTGCAATCAAACCGCATCAGCTTCGCAGACGCATTTGGCGCGACATCGTCGCTCGAGGGGGCGTTTCGCAGTCTTTCCCCCGGTCGAAGCGGCGAAATCGAGCGCCGGTGCGCTTGGGACCTGGCCGCGCTCTATGAGTTGCTTCCGGGCGAAGTGTCCAGGGATCGCGCTCTGCGCATGCTGGCTCTGGTCTTGGATCGTTACGGGGATAGCCAATACGGCGTCTGGAGCTTACGCGACCTGCAGCGCGGCGTCGGAGTCCGCTCGCTCAACGCGTCGAGTTAAATGATCTGACGAACGGACACTCGTAGCACTAGATCTTGGTCAGCCCTTCGCACTGATAGTACGTGGGTCGTTGCGCCGGGGGTGCCTTGCAACATTTCGAAAACTTTCTGCAGTGGGATACCTTCCAGAGCGGTTCCATCAACGGCTGTAAGCCGGTCGCCGCGCAACAGGCCGGCTTTCAGTGAACTATCAGCGTCGGGAACGATGTTGTCCACGGTGGGGCCATCGGGTGACGCTGACAAGCTGATCGGAACCATGGCGTATTCCTTCGCGACAGAGGCGCCATTGGGTTCAAGGATTGCAAGCTCGTTTGGATAGTCAAGCGTGAGCGTGAAGCGACTCAGAACATCGCCTGCAATCGCGCCAACGATGGGAGCGGTTACAAACTTAGCCATATTCTGCTCAAATATTCCGGTCCGCCGCGAAACGACAACGACGTCGTTGACGGGGAGTACGCCAGCCAGCCTGATTTCGGGAATCCTGAGCATGACATTCTCGGTATCAAACCTTCCGCCAATCATGTTGGCGGGGCCATAGCTTCCCTCGATGCGCTGCCACCCTGAATGCCGCATCGACAAGCGATCGATAACTGAGCGTGACAGCATCGTACATGCGGCTCCGGTATCCAAGAGAAATCCGTAGGAGTCCCGATCAACCGTCACCTCGATTCGAGGAAAGCCGAAACCTTGCGAGATGGATATAGGAAGCCGTGTCCCCAGTACGCTTGTCGGATTTAGTTCAAACCGCTCTTGCCGATAGTCGATCCGACAGCTGTAGCCGCGAAACGCACTCAACGGCACAAACGCGTCGGAGCCAGCCATCAAGTCGTAACCCGCAGCGCCGGGTTGAATGTAGCACTTGGTAGCGGGATGGACGCCTACGCCGGTGGTATCGAGAAATACCTTTGGCAGTTCTATCGGCACATAGTCCTTTGCGGCCTGAGCCGGCTCTAAACTGTATCCCAGCGTTGCCGCCGTGCGCTCGTTTAAGACAAGCGATCCACCGCCTGAGTCAAGCCAGCAGCGCAGAATTTTGGGAATCCCATTTGGCCCCTGCAACGTCAATTTCGCATAGATACGGTTGTTCTGGACGTCCATCGGAACTGCAGTCATCTTGGCGGCTACCGCACGATTGACAGCAAGGCACACGATTGAGCCCGCCAGCCCGGCAATAAATGTAGGCCTCTTCACGAAATCAGGTCCCTCCCGGCGACGGCAGGTGCATCAACCGTTCTTCACGCGGGCCTGCGCCCGCCCTCCGCAAGCGCAGCCAACCACTCTCGAAAAGCCCTCAAATATTCTCAAAAGCATTGTTGCTCACAATGCCGGCAGGTTTGCCGCAATCGTTGCAACCAAGCCCTACAATAGTGAAAACCTTACACGGCATAATTTCTGGCCGCTTTAGTTGCTCAAGGAGGGCAACCGTATGATGTCTCGCGTTATCCTCGTTGTTCCGCGCCTGTTTCTCGGCGTGATTTTCTTAGTTGCGGTGCGTGGTAAACTCACTGCTCCACCCCCCGGGTTCAAGGTAATTCTGCCTGGGTTCTTGCAGCAGATGCTGCCGAACGCGCATCCGCTTTATCAATCGTTCGCGCACGCAATCGTTCTTCCGCATGCCGGCACGATCGCGGTCCTCATAATGATTGGAGAACTCTATGTGGGGCTGGCTATGCTGTTCGGCGCCACCACTCGACTGGCATCGGTTGTCGCGATCCTTTTGCTTTTGAATTACATGCTCGCGAAAGGCATGAACATGTGGACTCCAGCCAGCAACGATGCCGCGGATATCATCCTGGCGATCGTTGTCGGAGTTGGGGCAGCGGGTCGCGTTTTTGGCATCGATCGCATGCTGGCGGAGCGCTGGCCTCGGATTCCGTTGTGGTAGGGAGCTAAGGTTCCGGGAGTCAAGAATACTGGCATGATATTCGACCATTATCGATTTTGGAGAAATTCAGTCGGGCCTCGGGTTCGTGCGCCCGCCAGCCCAACGGTGGTCGATTTTGATCGGTTTCGCTTTGACACGCGGCGATTGGCTCTGTGGCGGCGTGACGGAACTCGACTGCCCCTAACCAATAAAGCGGCTGAGTTCTTGGCAGTTCTACTTTCGAAACCTGGCCAGGTCGTTTCTAAATCTGAGTTTCTCAGATTACTCTGGCCGCAAAAGAATGTCGAAGAATCCAATCTTACGCAAACTGTATACGTTCTGCGGCAAACGCTCGCCGATTCGGACGGCAGCATCATCCGCACCGCTCCGCGGCAAGGCTACACGCTCGTCTCGACGGTTCGTCCTCACGCGCGGCATGAGATCCGCCAAAGATTCGTGCTTGCGCTGATGGTCGCGGGCGTCGCCGTAGGATTACTGTTCGTTGGTTCATCGGGCTGGCGCGCCAAGACCGCCGGGGCCGTTCTGTTGCCAACATCTACGCTCAAGGCGTACGACGTGGGCCGGTTGGCCTGGGCAGACCCAACGACAAAAAACCTTGAACGCAGCCGCGTCTTATTCTTGGGGGTGACACGCGAAGCTCCGACGTCCCCACTGGGATTTGCGGGACTGTCGGACACTTACTACAGCCTCTCAATCGCGACGCCGGACCGGGCGCTGTCTTTACGGTATAGGCTCATCGCAAAGGATCAGGCGCTGCACGCACTTGCGCTCGATCGGTCCAGCAGCGAAGCGCATCTGGCCATGGCCCGTCCGGTGGCGGCCTTTGGAAACGCTACCGGCGCCGAAAAAGAATTTCAAAACGCGCTCGCACTTGACCCACACAATAGCTTGGCGCATCGGTGGTATGGCTTCTTTTGCCTCAGTCGAGCGCGATACGCGTGTGCATCCTCTGAACTCGCTACCGCTAATGCGCTCGATCCGCGAGCCTGGCAAAACCTGTATTGGCTCGGCGTATCGTACTACTACGCGCGTGACTTTCAACGAGCAACCAACGCGCTGACCGAAGCCATCCAAGCCCGGCCTGCCCAACCCGACACGCAGCTTCTGCTTGCCTTAGCTTGGGAAGAACGGGGTCGGTCGCGCGAATGCGACCTCCTCTTGAACAAGCTAGCATCGCAAAAATACCATAGCGCCGAGTTGGCCGCAATACGCGCGTTCAATAGCGCTCGTCACGGGAATACGGGTGCAGCAACCCGAGAGATTGCGCCGATACTGCGCATGCCGGCTTCAGAAGCTCCGGGGGCCATCACGGTTGCCGCTACCTTGGCGGAGTTAGGTCGGACGCAGCAGGCCCGCTGGTGGCTCAAGCATCGCTATGCTCCGGACGACGCCTCCATTTTTCCGATGAACGACCCCCGGCTAGATGGGGTACGCGAGAAGCTCTTCGGGGAGCCCGGCAAACGATCATTGACTTCGTGAAACGCGTCGCTTAAGATGCCTTATCGACCTCGTCGTGCGTTTGTAACATCTTTGCACTTCGCGCACAGGCAAGACCCGGAACGGCTCGGAACCTCCTCTTCATGCTCATGCTTCGATTTGCCGCAGCCATAGTAGTTGCGTCCGCGATGGTCTGGCCCGCGCCTCCACCGGCACCGGCCATCAAGCCGGTGACCTATGATTACTTCGGCCATCGCTTGGTCGATCCGTATCAATATTTCGAGCATCTCGGTGCCCCAGCGGTCCGCCAATTCTTTCGGCAACAGGCGGATTACGCGCAGGCTGTTCTTTCGCGCTTGGGTCCCGGCCGCAGCGGAATTCGCAATGATGTCACGCGCCTAGCCGACGCGGGCTCGGCCGTCTCGAGCGTAGCGCTCGCGGGCGAGCGGATCTTCTACCTCGAGCGGCCGCCCGGCGTAAGCGATGCGCGGCTGATGGTGCGCAGCCCCAATGCGGCGCCCCGCATCCTGCTCGACCCCGACGCGCTCGGCAAGAGCATGGGTTCAAGAGCGCACCTTTCGATTTCAACCGTGTTGCCCTCGCCGGACGGATCGCACGTAGCCGTCGGCATCGTGCCAGGCGGAGCAGAGCAAGAAACGCACACGCGCATCATCGACGTCGCCGCTGGCTCACTTCTAACGGAGGATTTTCCGCGCACATGGTTCGGAGCGACCGCCTGGACGAGCGACGGCAAGACGATCTTCTACAATCAGCTTCCCGAGT
>Ga0185299_10002568_pt1 | contig 27411 bp, 24 predicted proteins | sample PaiPotPPA55metaG_FD_128002 | JGI IMG/M metagenome (GOLD analysis project Ga0185299, IMG submission 128002) | Iron sulfur acid spring bacterial and archeal communities from Banff, Canada, to study Microbial Dark Matter (Phase II) - Paint Pots PPA... ...
TTGATGAATGCAGGTCCCACAGTCGAGGCCTAAGCTCAAACAAGTCTCAGGGCTGTTCTCAATCAAGAGGTCCATTGCTTTTTCCCACCTTGTACTAGGTAAATGTAATTATTGTCGGTTAAGGGAATTTTTCCTATAGTACCGGTGAGTGGTTTGCGCACCTCTTTTGGGGGTAACGGGGGGTGGGGTACGCGGGGGGTGAAGTTTTACTTAAGGAATCCGCTAGTACGTTCTACGCAAGAACTGAGTTCATCATTCAGTGGATCATCTAAGGCCAGGAGCCCCCGAAGCTGCGGCGTAAGCCTTTGCTGAATCTCCGGGCGAAGCAGTCGTTTTTGATACTGCTGCTGCGGCTTGTCCCAACGAGCGTAGAAGGCATGCATGGCGCAGCGAGGCTTCGCAGTATGGTTGGCCGTGCCCCCGTGCCACAGGTGCGCGTTCATCACGACTACGGTGCCCGCCTTGCCTGCGATCAGACGCTCTTCCGGATGCGTGGCCTGCAGATCGAGCAAGGCTTGCTGCGGGAGCTGGCCCCAGCGATGCGATCCCGGAACCATCCGGATCGCCCCGTTTTCCTCGGTAAAGTCGTCCAGCATCCAGACCGTGTTGCAAACCCAGTAGCCCGTCTCGTCCGGAATTGCGCCCATATCGGCGTGCAGGGGCTGTACCCAAGTGGAGTGCGGATTGGCCGAACGAACGTTCAGGCTACTTAGCTTGAATTGGGAACCCAGCACGTGAGCGATTCGCTCCAGAATCTCCGGCATGGCGATGGCGCGCTCGAAAACTTCCCCTTTGTCGACCAGATTGGCCAGCCGGAGGGTCTGCTCCTCCTGCTTGAACTCCGATCCGGCTTGTTCTCCCTCGCTAAGGAACAATTGTTCGATCCGCTGACGGAGCTCACCCAATAACTGATGGCCCATGTAGTTTTCGAGAATCAAATAACCATCGCGATCGAGCTGATCGCGATCTTCGGGGGTCATCGTTATTCATTTTAACCGGTCGCCTGGGCTATGCTTGAGCGATACGAGTATATGAAGCCCCACTTGATCCAATTAAAACGGTCGGAGTTCGTGCGACAGGCGATTCGTAGAGCAGTCCGTCAGGCCGAGTACCGCGCCATGCGCGACGCCTACCGCAAACAGCCGGATTCGGCACAGGATGCCGATGACTGGTCCAATACCGAGGAATTCAAGCGGTGAGACAGTTCGCAATCTGGTGGGCGAACTTGCCTGCATCAGCAGGTCGTCGGCGATCTCTGGAGGTCCGCATGGGTAGTCGAGAAGGGTTGCCATCGCCCCGTGTCGTAAACCTGGACAATCTTCGCACTGCGGCGCGTCAGTGGTTCGATTCCCGTGCTGGGACGGGTTGATCGACTTGGACTCGGGGGCTTCAGGTTAAAGTTGCGGTCTTGGCGTCATCGTTAAACGGTCACGCGGCCAGTATCAGGCAGCCGGCTTGACCCTACGACAGCCAGTTGATGTAATGGACCCAGTCTGGATAGGAGGCGATAGGATGACTCGCTCCCTCGCAGTTTTCGGTCTGTTGTTCTCCCTTACCGTATCGATGCCGTTGTGGGCGAAAGGGGACACGGTACTGATCGAGGTCAAGGGCGAGACCCTGAGCACCCCGATCAAGATTACCGATCCAAAGATCGAGGAATTCACACCTTGGGCTGGCCCAGGAGTCAACGGCGCCTGAGTGCCCGACGCCGAAGGCTTCATCGTGGATTGGCACGCAGACATCGTGACGCAACACGCCGCGGGACTCCAACATTACGAAGTCTCATTCTATGCAGGCTGCCGCACAGCGACAACCTGGAACGCCACGATAAAGGAGTGTCTCGCTGAGAAGCCCCGCCTTGTCCACGTTGTGTTCTACGATTATGACCCTTCATCGTCAAGAGCTTCGTTTATCTGCCGGGCAAAGGCTCGCCATTCTATTATGTCAACATGGGCTCGATCGCTCGCGGGTGTGAGGGGAACTGGTTCGTAGCAAAGGATTCCTGGGAAGACTTCATCAGGCCTGTCATCGCCAAGGCACTCCGTCAAAGCCACTAACTTATTAGACCGCCGCGTTGGTTGAGCCAAGAATCCTATACAATCTGCTGGTGGTCAACGAAGAGCTACGTCGGGAGCTTTTGACGATGCGTGCCGAGGATGTGCAAGTCCGGCAAGAACTGCTGGAATCGGCGAGCTTGGGGGGGCGCGTATGTTCCGCAAATGGAAGCGGTGCACATCCGTAACGCCGCCCACCTTAGAGAGTTGATTGCACCACATGGCTGGCCAGACGAGGCTATTGCGGGCAAGGATGGAGCAGAGGCGGCATGGTTAATCGTCCAGCACGCAATCGGCGAACCTGAGTTTCAGCGGGAGATGCTCCTCCTGCTGCGTGCATGCGCGGATGAGAAGCGTGGGCCTCTATGGCAAGTAGCTTATCTGGAAGATCGGATTGCGATGTACGAGGGCAGACCGCCGCGCTACGGCACGCAGTGGATGGATGATCCGCAAGATGGGCGAATTCGACCGTGGAGTCTAGCGGAGCCCGACCGGGTAAACGAGCTGCGAACAATGATGGGCCTCGGACCGTTACACCCTATTCCCGAGCCCAGCCCGGAGTTAGCTATGGAAGAGCAGCGAAAAATCGTGGGGAACCAGCAATGGTGGGAGCACTGGCTGATAAATAAAGGTTGGCGGCGACATCCTTAATCCTAACCAAGCCTCTGCGCTATCCTAGTGGCTTCAGGAAGTCATGAAACAGCTCGTTGTAGCTAGTTGTGCAGGTGCGTTTTGTATCGTGTCGTTAGCTCAGCAGGTGTCGTTTGCTCAGCAGCGGGAGAATGATGTGGACGATAAGGAGGCTGCCCGCGAAGAGTGGTTTTACAGCCAGCGCGAGTACCCGCTTGGCCAGATTCCCGCCGGCGCCAGGTTGAAAGCGATCGCCGATATCCAGAACATCCAGCGCACCATACGAGCGCGCAGGCAGACCGCTTCCGCCACCGGAAATGCCTCAGGTGCGTCCCTTGCGGCCACCTTGGGCGCTGCCAACTGGACTTCCATCGGACCGCGGCCCACCGGCGCCGGCTCAACCTATGTCACCGCTGGCCGCGTGAACGCGGTGGCCATCGATCCTCGCGACAATAACACTGTATACATCGGCGCCGCTGAAGGCGGGGTTTGGAAGACCACTGATGGCGGCGTCACTTGGACGCCTCTCACCGACAACCAGGCTTCGTTGGCGAGCGGAGCCATCGCCATTGATCCGGCGCATCCCGACACGGTTTATGTCGGAACCGGCGAAGAGAATTTCGCGCAAGACAGCTATTACGGCGCGGGCATCCTGAAATCCACCGACGCCGGCAATACCTGGACGAATATTGTGGGGCCGTTTTTGCGAGCCACCATTGGCGCGCTGGCCATCAGCCCGGCGGACAGCAACGTACTCCTCTGCTCCAGCAATCACGGAATCTATCGATCCAGCGACGGCGCGGCCACCTGGACCAGCGTGCTCGCGGGCATCGGCACTTCGGTGCTATTTGACCCAACCAATGGCAACATCGCGTACGCGGCCCTCGGTAACGTCAACGGAAATGCCATCAACGGCGTATACCGCTCCACCGATAGCGGTCAGACCTGGACGCTTCTTACTGGCTCGGGAGCGAATGCCCTGCCCAGCGTAAACGTCGGCCGGATTGAGGTCGCTATTTCGCCATCGACGCCAACGACTCTTTATGCCGGAATCCAGAACTCATCCACCACCGCATTTGGCGACCTGCTGGGAATCTACAAGTCCACCGACAGCGGCGCTACCTGGAACAACCTGAGCGCTCCCGACATTTGCGCCAGTGTCGCACAGTGTTGGTACGACATGACCATTCGCGTACATCCCACGAATCCGGATCTCGTCTTTGCAGCAGGTTCACTGTCCATCATGAGAACCATGGATGGCGGCGCCACTTGGAATCAGCTTAACTTCATCGGCCCTAACCAGATCGAAATCCATGTCGACGAACACTATCTGGCATTTACCCCGGACGGCACAAAGTTGTATATCGGCAATGATGGCGGCATGTACAGCACTACCGATGTTACTAATCCGGTAGTGAGCTGGACCGAGCTGAATGACACGCTCGCGATCACCCAGTTTTACCCCGGCCTCTCGATTCATCCAGCCAACGCAGGCATTGCCTTGGGCGGCGCGCAGGACAACGGAACCCAACGCTACGGGGGAAGTCCGAGCTGGGAGGGAGTTACTTGTGGCGACGGGGGCTTTACTGCGATCGATTTGGCCATTCCAGTGATCGCTTATGCAGCGTGCCAGGACATCGCCATCCGGCGAACCGGCAACAGCGGCAATACCTGGGAAAGCGGGGCCCAATATGGGATCAACACGCAAGACCGAACGCAGTTCATTTCTCCCCTAGTGATCGATCCTTCTAATTCACAAACCCTGTATTTCGGAACTTATCGTGTCTGGCAGACGCGTGATGGCGCCGGCAAGTGGGTAGGGATCTCGCCTGATCTCACAAAAGGTTCTTCCGCCTCGATCAAGACCATCGGCGTCGCACCTGGCGATCCGAATACCGTATATGCCGGAACCAGCGACAGCAAAGTCCAAATGACAAGCAACGCTTTGGACGGTACGGGCGCTTCGTGGACCGACCGCAGCGCCGGCCTGCCGACGCGTTCCATCACGCATATTGCCGTGGACCCGATCGATCCCGCCACCGCCTATGTCACCTTCTCCGGGTTCTCGACCAACAGCCAGGGTCACGTATTCCAGACAACGGATAGCGGCGCGAGTTGGACCGATATTAGCGGCAATCTTCCTAATCTCCCGGTGAACGATCTGGTGGTGGATCCCGACATTCCCGGCACGTTGTATATCGGCACTGACGCGGGCGTGATGGTAACTACCGACGGGGGTGCGACGTGGACTACGCTCGGCAATGGCTTGCCGCTGGTCGTGGTCGACTCGCTGGTTCTGCATCGCGCTTCCCGAACCTTGCGCGCAGCCACTCACGGCCGCAGCATGTGGGACATTCTCGTTCCGCTGCCGTCCCCCTCGCTCCAGCCGATCATTAACTCCGTCTCGCCGAACACCGTTAACGCCGGCGGGGCCGATTTCTCCATCTCGGTTAGCGGCGCGAACTTCACCCCCGGCACGATTCTCCGCTGGAACGGATCGACCCGCCCGACCAATGTCGTCAATAGCACGCATCTGACGGCACAAATCAGCGCAGCCGACATCGCTCAGGTGGGACGAATCGTTATCGACGTGCTAAATCCATCGCCGGGCGCAGCAGGGTCCAATTCGGTAAATTTCAACATCGGCCCGGCGCCGGCAACTTCATCGCTGGCATTTGTGAATTCGGCGAATCCTACCGGTGGCAATATTCTGGCGCCGGGCAGTCTGGCGTCGCTCTATGGAACGAATCTGGCTGGCGCCACTGTCGTGGCCGACGCTGCTCCCCCGTGGCCGCTACGCTTGGGAGGTAGCTCGATGACAATCGGTGGGGCGAACGTACCGCTCTTTTACGTTTCGCCCAGTCAAATCAACTTCCAGGTTCCTTATTTCAATATCACCGGGCCGACGCCAACCAATTTGACGATCACTGAAGGAACGCTTAGCACGACGACCACAGTCTCAGTGACACCCTACGCCCCTGGCCTCTATACGACCAACTCCCAAGGCACCGGACAGGCTGCAGCGATCATCGCCGGAACCGCTTCCATTGCCGCGCCCAGCGGAGCATTTCCCGGATCACGGCCGGCCCAAAAAGGTGAGTTTGTCTCGCTATATTGCACCGGCCTTGGAGCTGTCAGTCATCGGCCGGCGCTCGGGGCTCCTTCACCTAGCAACTCTCTGGCCACTACCACCGCTACGCCCACGGTCGCGGTTGGCGGCGTGAATGCGAGCGTGAGTTTCTCGGGACTCGCGCCCGGCTATGTCGGTCTGTATCAGGTGAATATTCAGGTGCCCGCGACTGCACCCAGCGGCGCTGCCGTGCCCGTGATTCTCAGCATCGGCGGAGTCACCGCGAACACAGTTACACTCGCGGTGCAGTAGCACTCTGTGGATTTTTCAAGTATTCTCATCCGCGCCACCAACTGGGTGGGCGATGCCGTCATGTGCCTGCCGGCACTGCGCGCGATCCGTGGCCGCTTTCCAGGGGCCCATATCGCCATTCTCGCCAAGCCGGCGGTGGCGGACCTATATGCGCGCGAATCCTGCGCCGATGAAGTCATTCGCTACAACACAAAGCCCCGGCAGGTGGCACGCGACCTCCGACCCCGCGGATTTGATTGCGCGATCCTGCTGCAAAACGCATTCGAAGCGGCCTGGATCGCGTGGCTGGCCCGGATACCGAATCGAATCGGCTACAATCGCGATGGCCGGGGATTGCTGCTCACGCAGCTGGTGCCCGTGCCCAAGCGAGGCGAAATTCCACGACACGAGCGTTTCTATTACTTGGAACTGCTTCGCCGGGCCGGGCTGATCGAAAGCCTTCCCGAAAGCTCGATGATCCGGCTGGAGAATTCCAGAGTGACGCCTGCTCGAATTATCGGTGTCAGCCCGGGCGCGGCTTATGGCAACGCGAAGCGCTGGCTTCCGGAGCGATTTGCCGAGGCTGCCGCTAAGCTCGCAGCCCGCCGAGGCGCATCCATTGCACTGTTCGGCTCGGCGGCCGAGCGATCCATTTGCGAGCAGATCGCACAACTGTTAAACGGCCATAACGTCGTCAATCACGCCGGCCAAACGACGCTTGCGCAATTCATCGACCTGGCTGCTGAGTGCGAGCTTTTCCTGACCAACGATTCCGGCGCCATGCACATTGCTTCGGCCCTCGGCGTACCGACAGTGGCCATCTTTGGGGCGACTGACGACCTCGCCACTGGGCCGACTGGGCCGAAAGCGCGCGTGGTCCGCGAAGTGGTAGAGTGCAGTCCCTGCCTGCTGCGCGAGTGCCCCATCGATCACCGCTGCATGAGGCGTGTCAGCGCGGATCGAGTTGTCGAGGAAGCCCTCGCCTTGCTGATAGACTAAGCATCTTGGACACGCGATCGAAAATCATCCTGCTCGAACAAGCGCGCACGCAACAGCGCGGCAAACCAGCTTGCTGGGTGACCGGGCACTTCGATCCGCTGCTTGCGGAGCATGTCCGGCGATTGCGTGAACAAGTCGCGCCGGGTCGTTTGCTGATTGTCGAGGTCACCAATCCCGCCCGGCCTCTATTGCCGCAACAGGCGCGCGCAGAACTCGTCGCGGCGCTAACGATGGTGGATTACGTCGTGCTGGGCAACGGCACTAGCGGTTCGCCAGAGATCGACAGCTCCCTCACCCAGCGATTCGTCGAGACTGTGCTGCGCCGTCATCGTGGGGAGCGAACCGGATGACGGGGCCACGAATCCTCGTGATTCGGCTGGGCGCCATGGGCGACGTGATCGCCGCGTTACCCGCCGTCGCCAGCCTCAAGCACAGCATTCCCCACTCTAAGATCACCTGGGTCGTCGAACCGAAATGGAGCGTGTTGCTGGAGGGCAATCCCTACGTCGATTCGGTGATGCATCTCGATCGCCGGACGCTCTCGGGCTTAGGAAGTGCATGGGGCAAGTTGCGGTCCGCCCGCTTCGATCTGGCTGTGGACTTTCAGGGGCTGATCAAGTCGGCGCTGGTCGCCACCATCGCGCGGCCCGAGCGCATTTTCGGCTTCCACGCCGCGCACGCGCGCGAATCTGCGGCATCCTGGTTTTACTCAACGAAGGTGCAAATCCGGTCCCATCACGCCGTGGAGCGCAATCTGGATCTAGCCGCGGCGGCTGGAGCCTCGAGCATTCTGCGAACATTTCCTTTGCCGGCGGGTCAACCGGAAGGCCGGCTTCCGGACGGCGATTTCGTGCTGGCCAGCCCACTCGCCGGCTGGGGCGCCAAGCAGTGGCCGCTCGAATATTATTCAAACCTCGCACAGCTTTTGCGAAAACAGTGGGGCTTGCCGTTGGTGATTAATGCGGGCGAGCCGGTTCGCGTGGACGGCGCCGACACGCACGTCTCCGGCATCTCCGGCCTGATTCACGCCACGCGAAGAGCCTCAGCGGTCGTCGGCGTCGATAGCGGCCCCATGCATCTCGCTGCTGCATTGGCCAAACCAGGCATCGCGCTGTATGGACCCACCGATCCGGGCCGCCACGGTCCTTACGGAGGAACTTTCACGGTTCTGCGAAGTCCGACCGCAGTGACGACCTACAAGAGAACGGCCGAGCCCGATCCGAGCATGCGAGCGATCACGCCGGACCAGGTCTTCGACGCGCTGGAAGCGATCCTTCCGCCGCGAGTCAGCGCTGTTCAACATGGATGAGTGTCTTTCCTAAGCCCTATGCCGACCGCGTGGCTCGCCTGCGCGTGGCGACTGGGTTCGTGCTGGTAGCGGCGTTCGCCTGGTTCTCTGAACCCACCATCAGCTCGCTGATTTGGGGACTGCCTTTTTCCGCGCTCGGACTGCTGCTGCGTGCCTGGGCCACTGGCCACCTGGAAAAAAATATACGTCTGGCCGAGACCGGTCCATATGCCTATGTCCGAAATCCGCTGTATTTAGGAACGACGATGGTAGCAGCGGGATTAGTCATTGCTTCCCGGCGATGGCCCTTGGCGCTGCTGTTCACCGCAGTCTTCATTCTCGTCTACCTGCCCGTGATCGAACTCGAAGAGCAGCATCTTTGCTATCTCTTTCCAGGTTTCGAAGCGTATGCGCAACGCGTTCCAGCCCTTTTGCCCACTCGACGCGGCGCTCACACCCGCGGTCATTTCCAGTGGTCCTTGTACGTACGCAATCGCGAATACCAGGCGCTCCTCGGCTGGTTAGCCGGCCTGGCGCTGCTGGTCGTGAAGGTTCTAGTACTGTGAATTCGACTGTTTCCTTGTATTCTTAAGTTATGTGCGGCATCGTCGGCTACATCGGCAACAGGAAAGCCGTCCCAATCATCCTGGATGGCCTGCGCCGCTTGGAATACCGCGGATATGATTCCGCGGGCATCGCGGTCTTGAATGGCGACAACCATCTTTCTGTCCGTCGCGCGTCGGGCAAGCTGCGAAATCTGGAAGAAGCTATCCGCGTAAATCCGCTGGATGGCCCTTATGGGATCGGCCACACGCGTTGGGCGACCCACGGACGTCCGACCGAAGAGAACGCGCATCCTCATCGCGATTGCACCGGCGAAATCGTGGTGGTGCATAACGGAATCGTTGAAAACTATCTGCAACTCAAGCATCAGCTTCAGCTCGAAGGTCACAAGTTCTGCACCGAGACCGACACCGAAGTGGTTGCGCATCTGGTCGAGAAGTATTACGACGGCAACCTTGAGGACGCGGTTCGGAAGGCCGTGAAGGATCTCTCGGGCGTGTTCGCGCTGGGCATTATCGCCAGTTCGGACCCAAACAAAATTGTGGCGGCGCGTTCTGGGCCACCGGTGGTGATCGGACTGGGCGACGGAGAATACTTCGTCGCTTCCGATGTGCCGGCTATCCTGAGCCACACGCGCGACATGTTTTTCCTGAATGACGGCGACCTGGCGGTGCTCACACCCGAGGGCGTTCACTTGACTGACTTCAACGGCAAGCCCGTGAAGCGGCAGGTCACACACATCGTTTGGGACCCGATCATGGCCGAAAAGGGCGGCTACAAGCATTTCATGCTCAAGGAGATCTTTGAGCAGCCGCGCGCGGTCCGCGACACGGTGCTCGGTCGGGTGGGCCAGGAATCGGGCCGCGTTTTTCTGGACGAAATGGACATCAGTCCAAAAATCTTCCGTGAGTTCCAGTCCGTCAAGATCATCGCTTGCGGTACCAGTTGGCACGCCGCCTTAGCCGGAAAATTCATGATCGAGAAACTGGCGCGCATCCCGGTGGAAGTGGATTACGGCAGTGAGTTCCGCTATCGAGATCCGATCGTTTCCAAAGACATGCTCACCGTCGTGATTTCGCAGTCTGGCGAAACGGCTGACACGCTGGCGGCACAGCGCGAGGCCAAACACAAGGGCTCCAAAACCCTGGCCATATGCAATGTCGTCGGCTCGATGATTACGCGCGAGGCCTCCGGCACGCTCATGACGCACGCCGGCCCGGAAATCGGCGTGGCTTCAACCAAAGCTTTCACTTCCCAACTCACGGCGCTGTTTATCCTGGCAATGTACCTGGGCCAGGTTCGCGAAGTTCTCTCGGGAGAGGAATCGCTTAAACTCGTCCAGGAACTCGTCCGCCTTCCTGGAAAACTCGAGACCATCCTGGGCCGCACCGCCATCTATGAGGAGCTGGAAAAGAAGCTATCCCGCGCCACCGATTTCCTGTTTCTCGGCCGCGGCGTGCATTTTCCGATCGCCCTCGAGGGTGCGCTCAAGTTGAAGGAGATTTCCTACATCCATGCCGAAGGCTATCCCGCCGGCGAAATGAAACACGGACCGAACGCGCTAATCGACGAAAACCTCCCGGTGGTTGTGCTGGCCACGCGCGATCCGGAGAGCGAAGAGAGCCGCCTTCGCTACGAAAAGACGCTCTCGAACATACAGGAAGTGAAGGCGCGCAACGGAATCGTAATTGCCGTGGTATGCGAAGGCGACGAACACGAAGTCAGCAAGATCGCCGACTACTTGATTCCGATTCCGGCTACGACCGAACTTCTCCTGCCGATTTTGGAAATCGTACCGTTGCAGCTTCTGGCCTATCATATCGCGGTGCGCCTGGGATGCGACGTCGATCAGCCGCGCAACCTCGCCAAGAGCGTGACGGTCGAGTGAAGCAGTTCACTCACCAGATCCACATTTCGACCCACGGCAAAGGCCTGTACGACTTTACCAGCGAGATCACCTCTTGGCTCCAAGGACATCAACCCCAGACCGGTCTCGTGACTGTTTTCTGCCAACACACCTCGGCATCGCTAGTGATTCAGGAAAATGCCGACCCGGACGTCGTGGCTGACCTGGCCGAATTTTTCAGCCGGCTGGTCCCTGAAGATACGCGCCTCTATCGCCATACCGCGGAAGGACCAGACGATATGACTTCGCATATCCGCTCGGCGCTCACCCAAACCCAGGTCTCGATTCCGATCCGCAATGGAAAACTGGCGCTGGGAACCTGGCAAGGCGTGTACTTGTTTGAACATCGGGAGCGTGCACACCGGCGCAGTATCATTTTGCATTTGTTGGCGGAGTAGGCGTGCGAAAAGCGGTCCGCTTTATTGTGAGCGTGCTGGCGGCCATCGGATTCCTGTTCGTTTTAGTCACCTTTACGCCGATCAACTTCTGGTGGGCTAACTACCTGGCAGGCCCGTGGAACGACCCGGTGGGTGACGTGCTAGTGGTGCCGGGAGCAGATGCCATCGACGACACGATCGGGTTCTCGTCCTATTTACGGAGCGTATATGCCGTGCTCGTGTGGAAACAAGGCGGCTTTCGGACCATAGTGGTGTGCGGCGGAGGGAGCGCCGGTCAACCTGTAATTGCGGAGCTGATGCGCGATTTCATCGTCTCGCAGGGAGTTCCCATGGCCGCCGTTCGTGTTGAAACCGAATCCCACAGCACCCACGAGAATGCACTGGATTCCAAGGCACTGTTAGACCAACTCACCGGAAAAAAGGTCCTTCTCACCAGCGACTACCACATGTTTCGCGCCTACCGCGCTTTTCGCAAGGTGGGAATCGATGTCCAGCCACGTCCTTTCCCCGATGCGATCAAGCGGAGTACGTCGCGGGCGAATCGCTGGCCGGTGTTCTTGGGCTTATGCACGGAAACGACTAAGATCGTCTATTACTTTGTGCGTGGCTGGATCTGAACACTTGCTTCCATCCGAATCGGCAAGGCGCCGTGTCGGCGTACGCGTACCAGCGGCGCGGGATGCTTTTCTCCGAAGACGGTCGATCTCCAGCTCTCGATAATCTCGGCGCCCTCCGGCAACACAAGTTGCGATCGCGCGTTCGGTGAACCGAGGTGCCAGAGCTGTTCTACATCGTGATCGCCGGGCGGACCCTCGATCTCATCGACGATGACGATGACATTCGGCTTTTGAAACTCAACCCGGCGCCGATGTACGCAGCCCGCGTACCGGCATTCCGCTTCCAGAAGATCGCGCTCGGCGTTGGTCTTCCACGAGAGAATCGTTACCTCGGGGCGATTCGCCCAGCGGAACGGACCGGCGAGAGCAGCCTGATCGAGCCCGTCGATCCGCACGGTGCTATGCGCCCCGGTTCCACGAAACCAGTCACGCCATTTTGGATCGCCGACGTAGGTGTAGGTTCCCGGATCGATCAGAATCTCGTCATCGCCAGAGCGGACCACGATGCTCAAGGTGTCGGCATGGCTGTGCCCAGCGCCCCAGGGCCCAAATGGACCGGCGTCGACGATCGCCTGAGTCTCTGCCGACACCATCACCGCAATACCTGCGTCGGAGAAGAGCCGTGATTCCCACTTCCCTTCCCCAGCGTTTTTCTGGATCACGCCGGCGCCGAGCCACCAGGCCGCCTGTTCGTGGAGATCCAGCGGATCGAGTAGCCAGTCGCCCCGATCCAGGACAACGCTCGCCGTTGCCATGGTTGCGCGGCCGAAACGATCGCGCCGCCCGTAAGGATGAAACAGCCTCCCGCCATCGTCATCGCCGATAAACGGCAACGCGCGCGCCGGACCGAGCACGGCATGTAGATACTCGGCCATGCGCTCGAGCTTGTCCATGTACGGCTGGTCCGGTTTGGCCAGAATCGCGTGCAACAGGAACATGTCCAGCGCGTATACGTGATAGTAGGTCGATTGCTCGAAGTGGCTGCCATCGTTGTGTACCTGCCGCTCCATCTGCTCCCGCATCACTTGGCCGCCTAGCTGCTCCCACCATCCACCTTTCGGAAAATCCGCGAAGAATAGCCCCAGGACGTGGAGCGCCAACGCTTCCCCGAGCAGATGCGTATTCGGCGAGAAATAATACGAGAGATTGTTCTGCAGGTGCACGCCGTGCCGATACAGTTCGCGCAGCCAGTGTACCCGAAAGTCCGGCGGCAGCTCCGGCCCTAAAAGTTGCCATACCCAGATCCACGACAGCGCGCGAAATGCCACTTCCAAGGCGCTGGCCCAATTGATTCCTCGATGGTATGGATTGCCGTCAAACCAGCTCTCCAGTTGCGCCTGAATCTCGTCCAGGTTCGCTCGATCGCCCGTGAATAGATACGCCTGCGCCAGAATCACCAGGTGTTGGTGCCGGTTCAATTCCCAAGTCACCTTGTGGTCACCGGCCCGCGCCGCGTCCAGGTATGGAATCAACCGAAAATAATCCAGACCTGTTTCGACACCGCTCGCGTAGTCGCGCCTCCAATGGATTTCCGGCCCGGTTTCGACGGTCAGCCCCAAAATTGGAAACCGATGGTCCTTGATCTGGCTGGCGAGCGCAATCACTTCTTGAGAGAAGGGTGTACGCGCGAGTTTGCGGGCGGTCTCAGCGGGATCCGGCAATGGGAGGCGCGGCGTGAAGTTGTCGATCTCTATCTTCGGCGGCCTGGCGTAAAGATACGCGTTCGTGAGCTCTTGTTTCAAGCGAAACGCGATTTCGCGGGGAGTTCGCAAGGAGTATTCTATCGTGCCCCACCGTCTCGAATTGCGATAATCGAAACAGGCTGCGCGACCGCGGCCCCGATCTATGTGTGGCATCGCCGGACAATTTCTACGCGAGGGGAACGCCGAACTGGCTGACATCCGCTGGATGTGCGACCAGATTCGCCACCGCGGCCCGGATGATGACGGCTATCACATCGACGGCGCGTGCGGGATCGGCATGCGACGGCTCAGCATCATTGACCTTAATACCGGTCACCAGCCCATCTGCAATGAAGATGGAACCGTGTGGGTGGTGTTTAACGGCGAGATCTACAACTTCCACGAGTTGCGCTCGGACCTGATCCACCGCGGTCATCGCTTCAAGACCAATAGCGACACCGAAACATTAGTGCACCTCTATGAGGAGGAAGGAACAGACGGCATCCAGAAGCTGCGCGGCATGTTCGCCTATGCCATCTGGGACTCTCGCAACCGCTCGCTGCTTCTGGTTCGCGACAGGTTCGGCAAGAAACCGCTCTATTTCGCCGCTTTGCCGCAAGGCCTCTATTTCGGCAGCGAGCTGAAATGTCTTCGTTTGCCGGGCATCCCGCTCGAAATCGACCGCCAGGCGCTGCAGCTCTACTTCGCAATCAACTATGTCCCCGATCCCTGGAGTATCTATCGATCCATCCGCAAACTTACTCCCGGCGGTTGGCTGCGCTACCACGCCGACGGCAAGCTGGAGGAGGACCGCTACTGGAAGCTTCCCGTGCCAGCCGAGGAAGCGGCTCCCGGATTCACCGAGCAGGCCGCTTGCGATCTGGTGCGCGAAACGTTCGACGAATCCGTGCGGCTGCGCCTCATTTCGGACGTCCCCCTGGGAGCTTTCCTGAGCGGAGGAATCGACTCCACCTCCGTCGTGGCCTCCATGACCATGCAGACCAAGGAGCCGGTGAAAACCTTCTCCATCGGCTTCGAGGAGCCTGACTTCAACGAGCTTTCCCTCGCCGCCGCGGTCGCGCGGAAATACAAGACCGATCACCACGAAATCATCGTGCGGCCGAATTCCATCGACCTGGTTTCTAAGCTGGTCCATCATTTTGACGAACCTTTTTCCGACTCCTCTGCGATTCCAACCTACCTGGTATCCGAATTTGCCGCCCAACACGTCAAAGTGGCGCTCACCGGCGACGGCGGCGACGAGCTGTTTGCCGGCTACGAGAGTTTCTTCGAAATCCAGCGGATGCGCCGCATGGATCGCGTTCCGCTCAGCGCGCGAAAAGTGCTTTCTCTCGTTTCCGAGCTGCTTCCCTATTCAGCCTACGGGAAGAACTTCCTGCGGATGATCAGCCGTCCAACCGCTCTGGAACGCTATTTCGAAAACGATTCACCGCACTTCCTGCTCAGCCGATTGCTGACGCCGGAATGGATGCCGCCCGGGGACTCCGCTTTCCTCACAAACGCACTCAGTCATTGCCTGCTTCCTAATGGCGCTGATGTCCTCACGCAGGCCCTCTATTTCGAAGCCACGGCCAAGCTCACCGGCGACATGCTCGTGAAGGTGGATCGCATGTCGATGGCAAACTCGCTGGAAGTCCGCTGTCCGATGCTGGATCACAAACTGGCTGAGCTCGCGGCTCGCATCCCGCACTCCTGGAAGCTTCGCAACGGGCGAGGCAAGGATATATTCATCCGCGCTGTGGGCGACCGTCTGCCTCCAGAACTGCTTCAGCAACCCAAGCGCGGTTTCGGCGTGCCGCTGGCCCACTGGTTTCGCGGCTCTCTCCGCAGTTTCGTATGGGACCACCTGACCAGCCCTTCGTTCCTCAATCGCGACATCGTCTCACCTGAATTCGTACGGCATCTGCTGGCTGAGCACGACCGTGGCCGCCGTAATAACTATTACCATCTCTGGAAACTTTTGATGCTCGAGTTGTGGTTTCGGGATTTCGACCAGGCTCCCACCACTCCGGGCGCCGCGCAGGTTGAGGCTCGGATCGTCTAACCGGTGCTCGCGAAACTCATCTTCTGGATAGCGGTACTGGTTCCTTTTTACGCCTACATTGGTTATCCGCTGGTTCTGCTATTGCTGCGCTTAGTAATTCGCCACGATGTAAAAAAAGGCCCAATCCAGCCGTTCATTTCCTTGCTGATCCCGGCTTACAACGAAGACGACGTCATCGCGCGCAAGATCGCAAACTCGCTCGCGCTCGACTATCCGGCCGATCGGCTAGAGATTATTGTTGCTTCCGACGGATCCAAGGATAAAACGGCCGAGACGGCCCAGAAGCTGGCCGATGGAACCCGGGTTCGAGTGCTGGCCTTCGCCGAGAACCGCGGCAAGATAGCGACCCTCAATGCCAGCGTGCCGCAGTTGCGTGGTGAAATCGTGGTGTTTTCGGATGCCCCAGCGATGCTCTTCCCAAACTCCGTACGCCTCTTGATTGAGAACTTCGCCGACCCGGCCGTGGGCGCCGTTAGCGGCCTGTACAAGATTGTCAAGGCTGACGAAGTGGATGTTGGCAAGTCGGAGGACCTCTACTGGAAATACGAAACGTTCCTGAAGATACAGGAATCGCAGATAGCTTCAACGCTGGGCGGCCACGGTCACTTGCATGCCATCCGGAAGGATCTCTATCCTTACCCGCCCCCCGGAACCATCAATGACGACTACATAATTCCAGTGTCGGTCCTGGCAAAGGGCTATCGGGCTGTTTACGAACCGGCCGCGGTCGTTTACGAAGAGGCGCACGAAATGACCGGCTTCGGCCGTCGCATCCGGATCATGGCGGGCAACATCCAACAGATGCGGGAAATCAAGGGCCTGCTTCATCCGTTGCGCCCGCTGGCGCTGTTCTTTTTCCTATCGCACAAAGTGTGCCGCCTGGTGGTGCCGTTTGCAATGCTGGTGGCTTTGATTGCGAATCTTTTCTTGCTAGGCTCCAACCTGTATTTCGCTATCTTCGTCGCGCAACTCGTTTTCTACGTTCTGGCGGCGCTGGGGGCCGTTTGGCCGCTCCGGCCGAAGATCCTGATGCTGCCGTTCTATTTCTCGATGATCAACGCCGCGACTTTCTTCGGCTTCTACCACGCGTTGACGCAGCGGCGCAGTATGGCTTGGAAATAGTACAGGCGTACTATCTGACACATGGGATAATACAAATTAGTCGCTGCTTGTTCGATTATTCGCCATGAGCCCGTGTAGCATCATTTCGGTCGACGTCGAGGACTATTTTCACGTGGAAGCCTTCGCCCGGGTGGTCGATCGGAATAACTGGGGCGCCTATGCCAGCCGGGTGGAACGCAATACGGAACGCATTCTTGATTTGTTCGATGAGCGCCAAATCAAGGGCACCTTCTTCATTCTCGGTTGGGTGGCCGAGCGCTATCCACTCCTGGTTCGCCGCATCACCGAACGAGGCCATGAACCCGCCTGTCACTCCTACTGGCACCGGCTGATTTACAAATTGACGCCCGAGGACTTTCGCGAAGACACCCTGCGCGCGAAGAACTGCATCGAGCAAGCGGCCGGCGCTCCGATCTACGGTTACCGCGCCCCAAGTTTTTCGATTACGGGCCGCTCGGTCTGGGCTCTCGATATCCTGGCGCAGCTCGGGTTTTGTTATGACTCGAGTGTCTTCCCGGTGAAACATGACACCTACGGCGTCCCCGACGCCCCACGCCGCCCTTTTCGAATCGAGACTCCGTTCGGCCCTATCGTTGAGTTTCCGATGGCGACGTTCCGTTTCGGGAGTGGACCCAACTTTCCGATTGCAGGCGGCGGCTATCTGCGAATGCTTCCCTTTGCCTACACGCGGATGGGCGTGCGCCGGGCCTGGAGCGAGGGGCTGCCAGTGGTGAGCTACATCCACCCCTGGGAGATCGATCCGGAACAGCCGCGCATTGATGCGCCGCTCAAATCACGCCTGAGGCACTACACAAATCTCGGTAAAACAGAGGTTCGGCTTCGAAAACTGCTGGCCCTTGGCCAATTCACGAGCTTCCGCGATAGCGGCCTCGCAGATTCTGCCCCATCTTTTTCCTTCAAGGAAACCGTCTCACGATGAAACAAGACAACATGCCACAAGTGGCGCGCTTTTGGAACGCCATTGCCGACGAGTTCGACTCCATTTATACCGGCGCCAATAAGAGCGCATTCGGCCGCTTCTTGGATCGCTACTTCCGCAAAGACATTTATGAACGCTTCGATTGGGTGATGCAAAAATGCGGAGACGTGCGAGGCAAGACCATCTGCGATATCGGCTGCGGCTCCGGCCGCTTCGTCACCGAATTCGCGAAGCGTGGCGCCGCACATGTGACCGGCGTTGATGTCGCGCCGGACATGATTAAGCTGGCGACCAATCTGGTCCAGAAGGACGGGGTTGCCGACAAGTGCGATCTCTTCGTCAGCGATGTCCTGAATTGGAAGACGGATCAGAAGTTCGACATCACCATCGCCATCGGGTTTTGGGACTACATCATGGATCCGCCCGAGCGGTTGCGCCTGATTCGCAATCTCACCAATCAAACATTCCTTTCGGCGTGGCCCCGCTTTTGGACCTGGCGCATGCCGGTCCGCAAAGTTCGCCTCCAATATATTCGCGGGTGTCCGGTTTATTTCTTCCGCAAGCCGCAAGTTTACAAGATGCTCGAAGGCGCCGGTTTCCAGGTGGTGAGCTGCGAGACCGTCGGCAAGCTGTTTTGCGTGGAAGCTCGCGTGAAGTAGTGTCTGGGGCGACACGACGTGTCTCGCTCAACACGGCAACATTCTAAATTTCTCTCTACGATTCAACAACTTAACGCCTGGCCTCTAGCCTGCTTTTTCTCCCGGCATGAAGAGGAGAAAAAAGACAATGCAGGCCATCAAGCTTCTGGCGATTCTCGCGACTGCCGCCACCGAAGTTTTCGCCGAAAGCTCAAGTCGACGGCTGATCGTCAGCATCCCCGATCGCAAGATGGTGCTGCTGGAAGACGGCCATGTGGTCAAGGTCTATCCGATCGCCGTCGGCAAGAACAGCACGCCCAGTCCGAATGGGAATTTTCACGTTGCCAGCCGGGTTGAGAAGCCCACCTGGTATAAGCCTGGCAAGCCCGTCGGGCCCGGACCGGGGAATCCGCTGGGCACTCGCTGGATGGGCTTAGGCTTCAAAGGCTATGGCATTCACGGAACGAATATGCCGAACTCGATCGGCAAGGCAGCGTCGCACGGCTGCATTCGGATGCGGAATCATGACGTCGAGGAATTGTTTGAACTCGTGCAGGTCGGCGATTCGGTGGACCTGGTCACTGAAGTGAGTGCCGATCTCGCTACAGCGCTCGGCGAAGATACGTCCGAAAATGTCGCGATCGCCGCCGCCGGAGGTCTCCAATGACGACCGCGACTTTGGCGGGTGACTTCCCCGTGGCCGCCCTGGGCCTGATCTGCAGCTTCTCGTGCGCGCTGGTCTTGGCGTTCCTGGTGCTGCGGTTTGTAATCGGGCTGATTACCCGCGAACAGTATAATGTGACCGATGACTCGCGTCGCGTTCGTGCTATTGTTTGGATGGGTCACCGTGGCAATCGGGCAGGCGCAGAGCCCGCCAGAAGCCGCGGCGCAACTGGCGGCCCGTATCTCCTCGCAGCTGCCGCGCCACCCAACCGTTTCGCTCGAATTGCAAAATCTGTCAACCATGACTCCCGGCGATTTATCCAGCTTCGGCAGGGCTCTGGAGGAGCAACTGCGCAAATCGGGCCTACCGATGACGGCCACGCAGCCTGAAGTCCGCGCGCACATCACCATCTCGGAGAACGCCCGAGGCCTGCTGTTGGTGGCCGAAATACTTACCGGAGACAACCGGACAGTCATTATGCAGCCTTGGATCGCACGGCCCACCTCCGAAACGAAACCGCGCATCAGGATTTTACGAAGACCGGTGTGGGATCAGCCTGAGCCGATCCTCGATCTTCTGCTGCTCAATTCCGAGTCCGAATTGCTGGTGCTCAGTCCCACCGCCGTGTTGAGCTTTCATTTAGCGGATGGTAAGTGGATAGCGACCGGCGTAGCGGCCCTTTCGCTTGCCAGGCCTCCGGCGCGCGATCCGCGCGGCCGTATCGAAAGCACACCGGGTGGATTTCGCGTCTACCTGCCTGACACAACCTGCACCGGTACGCTACAACCGATGCTCACGGTTGCCTGCGGTCCCGGCAACGAGGCATGGCCGGTGAATCCCCGCGACCCAAGCTTCGTCGTACGCTGGGTAACCGATCGCAATGTCCTGGAATCCCCGAACTTCCAAAGCGCCTTCTATGACGGAGCGAACGGCTGGTTCTCTACCGCTGGCCATCGAATCGTCGACCGGGCGAGTAACACTCTCGCCGTGCCGGAGGCTTGGGGGACGGACTTCGCGAACATCGAGAGTTCGTGCGTGTCTAATCCAACCGTTCTTGCTTCAGGTTCGGGCGACAATTCCGACCACGATCAGGCCCAGGCTTTCGAAATTGCGAGCGGCCGCGCTACGCCAGTGAGCGAGTCGATGGCTCTGCCGGGCCCGATCACCGCACTCTGGCCGGCCGAGACTGCCGGACAAGCGACGCTCGTCGTCCGAAATTCAAAGACAGGAAACTATGAGGCGTCGCGCCTGGGCCTGGCTTGCGCTGAGTAGCATCTGGTTGGGCGCTCTCACCGGGGCGACACGTCCTCGCTATGGCGGCACGTTAACGGTCGAGCTTTCGAACGCCTCCCTTATGCTCGATCCGGCGAGTGCAGCGGGACACCTGTCACCCGCGATCGCCGAAACTTTAGTGCAAATGAACGCCCGCGGCGTCATTGAACCCCAATTGGCGCTGGCTTGGCAGAACGAGCCGGATAACAAACGCTGGAGATTCTCGCTGCGGTCCAAAGTCACTTTCCACGACGGCGAACCGCTAAACGCCGTCAGCGCAGCGCCGGCGCTGTTGGCAGCATTGAAAAAGAAATACGGCGATGTCACGGTCACGGCCGGCGGCCAGACTCTCGTCATTCAATTCGAACATCCGATGCCCGATTTGCTAGCCGAACTCACGCGTCCAGAAACCGTCATCGTCCACAAAAGCGATACCAATCCCGTGATCGGTACCGGACCATTTCGCGTGGTCGCTTGGGAACCCGGCCGACGCCTGACGCTCGCCGCCTTCGAAGATTATTGGGGAGGCCGTCCTTTTCTCGATTCCATTGTCATCAGCCTCGGCAGTGGCCAGGCGCGCGCCGACGTTTTCGATATTCCGTTCGGCGCAACGCGGCGGGTCGTGCCGGAGGGCACGCACATCTGGACGTCGCCCCCGAGCGAGCTGATCGCATTACTGGCAGCGAACCCACAGTCCACGCTCTCGCAAGCCCTTTCGCTTGCCATCGACCGCGCCCCGATTGTAAGTGTGCTCACGCAAAGGCGCGGCGAATTGGCGTTCGGTATATTGCCACAGTGGCTCAGTGGTTATGCATTTCTATTTCAGACTGCTCCCGACCTTGCGCGCGCCAAGCAACTCATCTCTCAACTGCGTCTTCCCTCGATCAACCTGACCTACCCGGCCAACGATTCGTTTGCGCGATCGGTGGCTGATCGTATCGCCATCAATGCTCGCGATGCCGGTATCACCATTCAGCCAACTACTAATCCAGGCGGCAGTCTGACGCTGGTACGATGGCCGCTCGAATCGGTGGACGCAACGGCGGAATTGATCAGACTATCGGGATTTCTGGGTGCCGCCGACCGCGCCGGCTCTATCGATCCCACTAAGCCAGAAACGTTGTACGAAGTCGAGCGCGCGTTGCTGGATGACCATCGCGTGATCCCGCTCGTCTATCTTCCGGAAATCTACGGTCTGGCGCCGCGTGTCCACAATTGGGAAGCCGCACAGAAGCGCGATCCGTTCCGGCTGAATCTTGAAAACCTTTGGGTGGACCAGTGAGCTTCCGCACCAAAGTCTTCCTGAGTATCACGACTACCGTTGTGATTTCCGTGTGGATTGTGGCGAGCGTGGTCTCCACCCTCGTGACAAATTCGTTCGAGCGCCAGGACATGCAGCGCACCGCCGCATTGGTCTCTCAGTTTCACAGCGAATTTGAGCGGCGTAGCGCCGAAGTCGCCCGGCGCGTCAATGCCATAGCTAACTCGGAAGACGTGCAGCGTCTTGCGGTGAATCTTGGCGCGTCGAAAATTGACACCGCACAATATTACGATGCGGCGCAGGGACTCGCGCGAGAGCAGTCGCTCAACTTTCTCGAACTGGTGGGTCCCGACGGAAGCATTATTAGTTCGGCTGAATGGCCGGCCAGATTCGGTTACAAAGAAAGCTGGCTGCTGCAGCCGATCGACTGGAAGGCACAAGGCGTCTTCTTGCAGCGTGAAGAGTTGCCGGATGGCCCTGCGCTCGGCCTGATGACGGTGCGCACGCTGAACGCGGGCGATGGCCTGCTCTACGTCACCGGCGGCCAAAGGCTCGATAAGGCCTTTCTGGATTCCCTGCCCCCGGCCGCGGGTATGAATATCCGCCTTGTTCGCGACTTTGACGCTCCAGCGCCGTCCGATACTCCTGCTTCCAAACTGGCCGCCGATTTGATCCAGGATGTTCGCGAAAGACCCCGCGAGTTGTCGCTTACCGGGTCGGACGTCACTCTCACCGCCATTCCGCTTCTTGGCCGCGATAAGCAACTGCTCGCTATTCTCCTGGTTGAGAACTCGCGCGTCGAATTATCGACCCTCAAGACCTACATCCAGGGAACCGCCTGGATTGCCGGCAGCGCGGGAGTCATCCTCGGCCTGGGTTTCAGTCTTTGGGCCGCTTCCCGCGTCACGCGGCCCTTGCTCGCGCTTGCCTCTAATGTCCGGGACGTCGCGGGCGGCAAGTGGGATGCCCGCGCTCGTATCGATTCGACCGATGAAGTGGGCCAGCTCGCCCAGGATTTCAACCGGATGACTGAACAGCTCGTCGAACAACGCGATCGGATGATTCAGGCTGAGCGCGTCGCCGCGTGGCGGGAGCTGGCCCGGCGTCTCGCGCACGAATTGAAAAATCCCCTGTTCCCATTGCAGATCACCATCGAGAACCTGCAAAGGGCCCGTCAGACGTCACCCCAGCAGTTTGACGAGGTGTTTCGTGAGAGCACAACGACTCTGCTGGCCGAACTTGACAATCTCAAGACCATAGTCGGACGCTTCAGCGATTTCGCTAGAATGCCCGCGCCACATTTGGAGCCGGTCGACCTGAATCAAATGGTGCAGGAAGTTGTTAAGCTGTTCGACGCGCAGATGGAAGCGCCCGGCCGCCCGCCCATAGTCAAGGTCCTGCAGCTCGATGACAACCTGCCAGCCGTCTCCGCTGATCCGGAACAACTCAGGCGCGCGCTGCGGAATTTGGTGTTGAACGGCTTGGACGCGATGCCAAAAGGCGGAACGCTCACGCTTCGCACTCAACGCTTGGATGGACCCGTGGACAGTAAGATCGCGATCGAAGTGTCGGACTCCGGTGTTGGACTAACGCCCGAGGAGTGCGCGCGATTGTTCACGCCTTACTACACCACCAAGCAACACGGTACCGGCTTGGGACTCGCCATCGTCCAATCCGTGGTGAGCGATCATAAAGGCACCATCACAGTGCGAAGCGAACCGGGTAAGGGCGCCACCTTTCGAATCGAGCTGAGGGCATGAGTAAACTCCTCTTAGTAGATGATGACGCGAATACTCTGGCGTCTCTGGCTCGCGCCTTTCGTCTGGCCGGGCACGAGGCGGTCGTCTGTGATAACGCCGATCGCGCCCTCGAGCTTGCCAAGGCTCAGCGCTTCGACATGATTCTGTCCGATGTCGTCATGCCCGGCAAAGACGGCCTTACTCTGCTGGCGGATCTGAAGACGGCCGGCGTTCAAACCCCGGTCGTAATGGTCTCCGGGCAAGCCAATATCGAGATGGCAATCCGCGCGACGCGCCTGGGCGCGGTCGATTTCCTTGAAAAGCCGTTGTCCACCGATAAACTGCTCGTCACGGTCGAAAACACCGTCAAGCTATCGCGCCTAGAAGAAGAAAACCGGCGGCTGAAGCAGCGAGTCGGTAAGCAGGAGCTGGTCTGGAAGTCGGCCGTCATGCAGGGGGTGATGGCCAGGCTGGACCGCGTCGCTGCCAGCGAAACTCGCGTGTGCATCCTGGGCGAGACCGGCACCGGTAAGGAACTGGTGGCGCACACGCTGCACGATAAAAGCGCGCGCCGCAGTGGGCCTTTTATCACTTTGAATTGCGCCGCCATCCCCGCCGAGTTGATCGAGTCGGAGCTTTTTGGCCACGAAAAAGGCGCATTCACCGGTGCAACGACGCGTCATCTCGGCAAGTTCGAACAGGCGCATGGCGGGTCGTTGTTCTTGGATGAGATCGGCGACATGCCGGCGCTTATGCAGGCCAAGCTACTGCGCGTGCTCGAACAGAAGGAGGTAGAGCGCATCGGTGGCGATCGTTCCATTCCCGTGGATGTCCGGGTGATCGTCGCGACGCATCGCAACTTAGAAGACCTGGTTCGCAAGGGCGAATTCCGGCAGGATCTGTATCACCGCATCTTTGTCTTTCCGATCACGCTTCCTCCGCTGCGTGACCGTCCCGAAGACATCCGGCTGCTGGTCGATTACTTCGCCGCCGCTGTCGCTGAGCAGAACGAGTGGAAGCCGCGTGAGATCACCGCCGACGCCTACGCTGAGCTTGAGCGTTACTCCTGGCCCGGAAATGTACGGGAATTGCGAAACGTAGTGGAGCGACTGCTGCTGCTGGCCGACGATAGCGTGGATCGCGGCACCGTCCGGCTCGCACTACCCGGCGCTCAGCCGGCCCTCGCGTCAGGACACGGCACGCTCTCAGAACGCATGGATACGCATGAGCGCGAGGTAATCCTCGCCGAACTGAAGAAGAATGCCTACAAGATGACTGACACGGCGCGAGCCCTAGGCCTGGAGCGCAGCCATCTCTATAAGAAGTGCCAGCAATTAGGCATCGACTATCGGCCTGAGTCTTGATCCATGACTCCGCACGCACGCTCTGTGATATTCTTTCGTTTCGAATAAAGGAGTTCATTCACAGCCATGAAGGTCGGAGTTTTCACAGCGCTTCTTGCAAACTTCTCCATCGACAAAGTGCTCGATAAATTGAAGAGCTTGAATATCTTCACAGTCGAACTCGGCACTGGCAACTATCCCGGCGACCCGCACTGCAAATTGTCGATGTTGAGCGACCGGCAAGCGTTGAAGGAGTTCAAGCAGAAACTGGAAATCAACGGTTTCACGATCAGCGCCTTGAGTTGTCATGGCAATCCTCTGCATCCCAACCCCGCCATCGCGAAAGCCTATCAGGAGACCAGCAAGAGGACGGTACGGCTGGCAGAAAAGCTCGGAGTGCCTGTCGTCATTGATTTCTCTGGCTGCCCCGGTGACAGCGACAAAGCAAAATATCCGAACTGGGTCACCTGCCCTTGGCCGCCCGAGTATCTCGACCTTCTGGCTTGGCAGTGGGAGCGGAAAGTGATTCCCTACTGGACGCGGCACGCCCAATTCGCCAAAGATCATGGCGTAAGAATCGCCATCGAGATGCATCCCGGCTTTGTAGTTTACAGTCCTGAAACACTGTTGAAATTGCGCCACGCGGCCGGAAATACCGTGGGCTGCAACTATGACCCGAGCCACATGTTCTGGCAGGGCATCGATCCGATCAAAGCCATCCGCGTGCTCGGCGACTCCATCTTCCACGTACACGCCAAGGACACGCAGATCTACGAGTCCAACCTTCCCAAGACCGGCGTGCTCGACACTAAGAAATACACCGACGAGCGCAATCGTTCCTGGATCTTCCGCAGCGTCGGTTACGGCCACGCATACGGGTGGTGGAAGGAATTTATCTCCACGCTACGCATGTACGGCTACGACTACGTGCTCTCGATCGAGCACGAAGATTCGTTGATGTCGCCCGACGAAGGACTCTCCAAAGCATCCGCTTTCCTCAACGCCATTGTCATCAAGGATCGGCCGACCGCGGCTTGGTGGGTGTAGCGCTTAGCCGCGGGCCGACATATCGCGGAATTTCGCCGGCGTAAGCCCGGTGTGCCCTTTGAACATCGCGCAGAAGTGGCTTTGATCCGAAAATCCGCAAGTCAGCGCGATTTCAGAAAGTGCCGTCTCGGAACTCGCGAGTAGCTTGCACGCATGCTCGATGCGACGCTTTCGGATAAACTCGCCGATGGTCGATTGATAATTCTTGCGGAACTCGCGCGACAAGTGAACCGGATGCACGCCGGCGATCGCAGCCAGATCAGCCAAGCTCGGCGCCTGGAGGTAAGTGTCCTCCAGAGCTTCCCGTACTCTCCGCAGCCAAGCCGGAGCGTGAGCCGCGCTGCCTTCACCGATAGCTCGCGCGCTTTCCGCAAGAATCTCCAGCAGGACGCCTTCCATCGCCAGAGGCGCGACGTCGTCCTCAGCCGCAAATTCGCGATAGAGGCGATTGGCCAACCAGGAAGAGGCCAATCCTGCTACCTCGCCGGGGCTCGACAAAACGGGAGAATGTTCGCCCAAGCGATCCAGCACCGCTGGTTCGATTTTCACCAACAGGCAGCGCGCGCCCGTGCCGTAATCGTTCTCGTGAAGCTCCGACGGCGGAAGAAACCGCAGTGCTCCTTCAGAGCAGATACACTCCCGGTCCGCGTATTTCTCCATGTAGCTGCCCGATAGAACAAAACTCAGGTACGCATGAGTGTGACAATGCTTCGATAGAGTCAGCCCTTTCGGGTAGATGCTTTCGCTCAATGAGAAAGCGGTCAGATCGCGCCGCCGTACGACATTTCCAGAAGTATCCGTTACGGGAGATGCTGCGAATGGTTTGTCAAATGTCGCGCCCAGAGCGTTCATGGCTGGCATATTCCCCACAAGCTTGCTCCCACCATTGGACGGACCTTGGTGCGAAAGGTTTGGTTCAACAACTTCGTTACAGCCGTTCATAAAATCCTCTACGCATTTCGTGACGCATTTGTTTGATCCAAAGATTCGCGCAACGCCTAAAAAGTTCCAGAAAACTAAACGGGCATAATTCAAAATCCCAGGTGTCCCACGAGCGGACATCGCGTCCCACAAACGCACACGAACCTTCGAAAGTGTTTTAAGGTTCCGCTAACGGCGACCCAACGAAGTTGTACGTTTGCAAGACTTCGCGAATTGAAAAGTCTTACGATAATCTAGCCGGTCGGATCGGATATGTTATGCGGAGGATTCAGTGGCGAGCCCACGCGGTCGCCATTTCTTGCATCACCTTAACGTCTGCTCTCGGCGCCGGCACGCCCGCCGCGGTCCCCCAGACCGATGCAGCCGGCAATTCGCAGAAAGCGGCGTATCTCAACAATCTCGCTGCTTCATTCTCTTCAGAAGCGCGCTATGCCGAAGCTGAACAGCAATATCGAGAGGCGCTCGAACTGTGGCAGCAAAAGCCTGGCAACGAGGCGTCGGTTGCGTTGACCTTAAGTAACCTAGGCATTCTACTGAGGCGCCAGGCGCGATACTCCGAAGCCGAGGTCGTCGATCTGCAGGCGCTGAAGATGCTCGAGGAACTTCTCGGCCCCGAGCATGAGAAGACCGCTGCCGCGCTCAACAATATCGGCGAGCTCTACAGCATGCAAGGCAGGTTTGCCGAAGCCGAAGCGTCCTTACGCCGCTCGCTCTCCATTCTGGAGAAGACACGCGGTAAGGATGACCCGGATACCGCGGAGGCCATAAGCGGCCTAGCAGCCCGTGGTAAAAACCTTCCAAAACATGTGACCTTGATTCTGTTTGAAGCGTCTTATCAGCATGGGCATGGGGCGCAAGAAGGATCGGGAGAAGCAGCAG
>Ga0185299_10002573_pt1 | contig 27359 bp, 20 predicted proteins | sample PaiPotPPA55metaG_FD_128002 | JGI IMG/M metagenome (GOLD analysis project Ga0185299, IMG submission 128002) | Iron sulfur acid spring bacterial and archeal communities from Banff, Canada, to study Microbial Dark Matter (Phase II) - Paint Pots PPA... ...
TTCGTTTTGAAGTAGTAGTAAACGTTGCCCAGCGGCACTTGCGCTTCTTCGGCGATATCCGCAAGAGTGGTCTTCCGGAACCCCTGCCGGTAGGCAAGTCTGGCTGCGGTCTGAATCAGCCGCGATCGCTTGTCGGTTTTGCTCTTCTGCATAAAATTAACTAAGTCAGCTACCTAACTCTTAATATAACACGATCTGGGGAAACCGTAGACATGGGGGCGTTGGATGGTCTGTGCAAAAAAAGGGCTGTTGAATAGCGCGGTCTTCGTGTTTACTTCGGGAACGAGTAGCCGAACATCGGATTCCCGCTCTTGGACTGTTGCTTTGTAGCCTCGTCCTGAATGACTGTCTCCCGATGACAATTCTGCGATGCTTTCTCGTTTGTCCGGAACAAGATTCTCTCCAGCGGTACTCCCAAACATCGGGTCCTTGCGGTCGTCACCGCCGAGGTGGATAGCTGCCGGGTGGGCGACCAATCGGGAACTAGCGCCAACTGTTTTGCATAGGCTAAGCACGCTCGCCCCGGTGATGCTGATAGGAGGTGGGCCTGGATCATTTTCGTTCCTCTCATTAGCGCACTGATCCAGAATCTCGCCCCCCGACTGGGTGCGGTAGGGTTCTCGCCATCAAAACGGGGCATTCCTAACGAGTCTTGACAAACGCAAATTTTTCCTCTTGACAACCATCACGAGGCTGGTGCATAGTGCATCCGCAGATATGGAAGCGGTTCCATACACTGCCACATAGGCAAAATACTCATGCGGGAATGCGAGTTGGAACTTCGTCGGGGGACGGGAGCAACCATCGTGACTTCAAACACTTTCGGTCTACAAGGACTGACTCACAAGTATGAAGGCCTTGCTGGACGATTTCTTGCCTTTTTGCTGTGCTCTGCATTGGCGATAATGGCCTGCAATTCAGGGGTCTATGCGCAGACCGGGGGAGCTGCAAGTCTCCGAGTGTCTGTCTTTGATCCCAGTCACGGTAGTCTGCCGAACGCTGAGACTACCTTGATCAACGACCGCACTGGAGAACAACGCACAGGCGCGACGAACGATACGGGCACAGTCGTCTTCACCGCGGTGGTTCCTGACTCCTATACCATTCGCGTCGCTAAGGCCGGCTTCAAGACATACGAGGAAAGACATTTCCTGCTCAATCCGAGCGCTACCCGGGGTCTCGATATAAGTCTGCCGCTAGCTACCGCCTCTGAGAATGTCACCGTGACGACGGAGGCGCCCTTGGTGACTACCGAGACGAGCGCCAGGGAAAATACGATCACCGCCCGTCAGATTGAGAATCTCTCAATCATCAGTCGCAGCGCGAATGAATTGTTGCGAATTCTGCCGGGAGTTGTAGCTCCTGACGGACCAGATTTGCAGGTAGTGGGCTTCGAGACAGGTTCGAACAATAGCTCGTTGTACTCAGTCAACGGCACTCGCGGAGTAAGTAACAACACGAGTTTGGATGGCTCCCGCGTTACGGACACCGGTACGAACTCGGGCACCGCCGGTACGACCATCACGCTAAATCCGGATATGGTGCAAGAAGTTACTATTCAGACCAGCAACTATGCGGCAGAATTTGGATCTAGCGGCGTTCAGATCACTGCGATTACGAAGAGCGGCAGCAAGAATTTTCACGGTGAGGTTTACGATTACCTCCGAAATTATGGACTCAACGCGAACGACAGGTCACGCAGCATCTTGCATGTTCCACGTGCGAAGGACAAGTATAACTATCCCGGAGGCAACCTTGGTGGTCCGCTGTTCATCCCGGGTACTGACTTTAACAAGAATCATGACAAGCTATTTTTCTTCTTCGGAGCCGAGGTTCAGCGTCAGACGTACGACTCCGGAGCAATACAGTCCCGGGTGCCCACCGCGGATCAGAGAAAGGGAATTGGGTTCCAGAACATAAATACCGGTGCGCCTTTTGACCTGACCGCTAGCCAAATTGATCCAATAGGAACGGCATTAGTCAACCTCTATCCGATGCCGAATGCAACTGCGCCAGGTTACTACGGCGAGAATTACGTTTTTGCCGGTTTGGCGCCCATTAACCGTAATCAAGAGATCCTCCGGGTGGACTATAAAGTCAACGAAAAGACTTCGACGTTTATTCGGTTGGCGCGGGAATATGAGAATCATGACTATCCTCTTGGCCTATGGTGGAATACCTCGTCTTACGAACTGCCCACGCACATAGCCGGAACCAACTTGAGCCGATCGGGGGCCTTGGATATCACCAGCGTGCTCAACCCTACCTTCACCAATGAGCTGGTTATCAGTGCCAGCAAGTTGAAACTGGACAGTGACTACGCGGACCCTAAAAAGGTTTCGCTCCAAGCGCTTGGCCTGCAAAGCCTGATCGGACCATTCGGTGCGCAAAGTCCGTATGCTCCGGTCGCGCTGCTGACGGGTGGTGATGGCTCCGTCGGCAACCTGTGGGCAAACGGGGGGCTGCCAATTTTTTCGCGTCCAGCCACTTTTTCAATCACTGAGAATCTGAGTAAAGTGAAGAGTGCTCACATTCTGAAATTTGGCGGACTTTTCGAGCGCGCCACCAGAGAGCAAAATCAGTCCGCCACGGCTGAGGGGCTCTTTAACTATGGTCCCTGGGCCTATAACTCAACTGGCGATGTCTTTGCCGACATGCTGGCAGGGAAGCTTGGTCTTTACAACCAGGCGAAGAGGCTACCCGTCGGAGATTACCGTTATTTCAATGTGGAAGCGTACGCGCAGGACAATTGGAAGGTCAGGAAGAACTTGACCCTGGAATTTGGCCTCCGCTTTGGCTATTACCCGAGCGTCGTGGATTTGAACAACCACGGGCTTCTGTTTGACCCCTCAAAGTATGACCCGACGCAGGGACTGCTCATCGGTGGCGATCCAACCCGCCCGAACGGGGTCCTGACGACTGCCCGAAATCAGATTCCGCGTGGCGTCGTTGACAATCCCGCGCCCCACTTTTTGCCGCGCCTCGGCTTCGCGTGGGACGTTTTCGGCAATGGCTCAACCGTTATACGCGGCGGTGGTGGCCTCTTCTACTATCGCGTTTCTACTGTGTTCCAGGCCCAGGACCTGCAACAGCCGCCTAACTCCTACAATGTGAACTTTTTCGGTTCTAACTACACTGGTCTCGATGGCGGTAAGGGCCTGGACTACAATGATATTGGGCAATTGAATCCGTACACGGTGTTGGGGGCGATTCCTATACAATCACAAAATCCCAAGTCAGTATTCACGCCCCGCGTTACGACCATGAGTTTCTCCGTTGCGCACCGCCTCCCCAAATCAACAGTTTTTGAAGTGGCCTACGTCGGATCGATTGGCCGCCATCTGCCTGAAAGGCATTCCATTGACTTCATTAAGCCCGGTGCGCTCTTGTCAGGCACGGTCGGCAACGCCGATCTCTCCGTACCGGTTCAGCGTTTGGCTGTGGGACAAAATGGTGGGCTACTGGTTCCGTTTACTCCTTTCCCGGCTTACCAGGATGTCCAATATGCCGATTTTGGGGGTACCTCGGCCTACCATTCGCTCCAGACGACCATGAAGCGACAGACGGGCCATTTGACCTACCTCGTTGCGTATACCTTTTCCAAGGCGCTGGGGCTGCAAAGCGTGAACGAAAGCGGAGATCTAGTTGACCCGGTGGACGCGCGGCACCGCAGTTGGGGCGTTCTCCCGTATGATCGGACGCATGTCCTCAATGTTTCCTATTCTTATCAATTGCCTGACGGTGCGCGGGGAAGTTTTAGGAATCCGCTTACGGCGGGCGTCTTGAACGGATGGCAGGTTTCCGGCATCACCACTTATTCGAGCGGCATGCCTTACCGGCTCAATTTTGGGGGCGAACTTTCACAGGGTTACACTGCCATCGGTTTCTTTGGGTCAAATGCATACAGCACCTCGGTGAACTCCTCATCTGCCATCGCGCCGGTCTTTACAAGCAATCCGAGCCGCAGCGGAACGGCGGTCGGCAACAAAATACTTGATATCAATTCGTTGGCCATTCCTGCTTTCGGACAATCCGGCCCCTATGTCTCGCCGTTTTATCTGCGCTCACCCAATCGCTCTAATACGGACTTCTCCGTATTCAAGAACTTTCCAATTGGAGAAAGCGCGCGGGTGCAGTTCCGGGCGGGTTTCTTTAACATGTTCAACCAAGCCTATCCCATCGTTTCCGGAGCGGGCGGGGCGGACTTCAACACCTACCTGAACACTGACTGTAACGTGCGCGTCAATAATGTCCCGAATGGAACCGGCGGCACCAGCAACGGCGTTTGTGATCCTACGCAGGGGTACCATTTTACCCCCGATACGCTCGCAAATTTCGGCAAGATTCAAAACAAGCACGGGCACAGAATTGTAGAGTTCGCATTGAAGCTTATGTTTTGAGTGACGCGCAGAACATTCTTGAGAATTGGTCTCGGCCGAGGCCGAGGCCATGGGCGAGGCCCCTTCCCTGTAACATTGAATCGGCACTTTCACCTTGGCTCCGTTAGGCTATAGCTCTATATTCTCTTCGTTGGCTTGGACGGGCGAAATGCTGAGAGAGTCCGTGCGTAGTGTCGGACAGCGAGTCACCTCGGATCAGGATGCGCTCCTGGATTTCTCCGTCCTGTGGCAGTCGGTTCGTAAGCTAATATATGCGACAACTCTTCTGCTCGTTGCCGCTACACCAAGTCCGGTCTTCGCCCAGACAGGCCCGTCTGGCGGTGTTTCTGATTCATCGCGTCCCTCCTTCCGAAATCTGTCATCAGCTTTCTCCGAGTTGGAAAAGAAAGCTACTGCGGCGCGGGAGGACGGCAGGTTTGCAGACGCTATCGCCCTCTATCGTAAGGGCGTGGCCATACGCCCGCGATGGGATGAAGGTTGGTGGTATTTGGCGACTCTGCTGTATGAGTCGGACCAATACAACGAAGCAGCGCAAGCTTTCCGTCGCGTTGTAGCTCTCCGATCGGGATCAGGCGCACCTCTGGCCATGCTCGGACTCTGTGAATTTGAACTTGGCCGCTACGATAAGGCGCTGCTCCATATTCGCCGCGGGAGTTCGGAGAATTTTCCTGACAACCCTGAACTGAAGCATGTGGTCCGTTTCCATGAAGGGCTCCTTTGGCTTTACAAGGGAGAGTTTGAAGCGGCGCAGGAAATCCTGGATTCGCTGAGTGGCGAGGGATTTGTGAATGATGATCTAATTTTGGGCCTAGGCCTGTCGGTTTTGCGTATTGCCCGAATGCCAGGCCAAATCAGTCCGCGGGACAGCGTTCACGATTTGATTCGCCGTGCCGGTTGGGCGGAGCTGTTGTCCGCACAAAAGAACTTTACCGAAGCTGAACGCGAATACCATGGCCTCAGCGTGGATTTTCCGGACACGCCAAATGTTCGCTTGGCGTACGGCCGATACTTTCTGAGGCGCAAGCTGGAGAAAGAGGCGGTCGAGCAATTTGAAGAGGAGATCCGGAAGTTCCCCGCCGACTTTATGGCGCGCCTCTACCTCGCTTACCTGAAGCTTGAGAACAAGCAGCCGGCGGAAGGAATCAAATTGGCGCAAGAAGCGGTCCAGCGGAACCCTAGATTTCCCATGGGGCATTACATCTTGGGTCGTCTTCTGCTGGATAACGAAGAGACAGATCAGTCCATCGGCGAACTCCAGGAGGCTTGCGCTTTGTTGCCTGACGAGCCCAAGTTCTATTTTGCTCTCTCACGCGCCTACACTCGAGCCAAGCGGAAGGAGGAAGCAGAACGCGCCAGACAAACGTTTTTGCGCCTCAGCCAGCAAGCTGAGCAGGTCAGAGGTGGAGGACTTGGCGTCGACGAAACGGTATCAGCTTCCGATTCGCCTAAGTGATGGGACCGCTGCGCCGAGGTGAACCAACTCTTTTGCCTTGTAGGTTATGCGATATAAGGTGGAGTGAACGTGCACATTTCTGTTAACATTGTGTCTTACGCCTCTGAACAGATGACCGGGAATCCTTCGACTTTCTGTGGATCCACTACGAATCCCGCGAGATTGCTATGTCGTCTCTCCAGTTTGTCATCTGTATCTTACAGAGATACTTCGCGACAATCATATTGGCAGGTCGAGTTAGCACTTTCATTTTTGTTTATCTCGATAGCAACCTTAATTCCGGCTCAGGAGGCCACTCGGGTGGTTGTCTCCGAGCAAGCATTTGCTCGTGGTGTTGAGTTACAACAGCACGGAGACCTGGAAGGCGCCCGCAGGGCCTATGAAGAATCACTTCAGATGGTTCCCCGCCGAGCCGACGCGCTGTCTAATCTAGGAGTTGTGTACGCACATCTTGGTGATTACTCAAGCGCCATAGATAGTTACAAAAAGGCCGTAGAGATTGACCCGCATCTCTATGAAGTGCGACTTAATTTGGGAATAGCTTATTACCAGGTTCGAGATTTTGAATCAGCAAACAGGGAATTGAGTCGCGTCATCAGTTCACAGCCAGGCAATCAACAGGCCCGTTTACTCAACGGCTTGTGTCTGGTTGCGCTCGACCGGCTAAAAGAGGCAACTCGCGAACTTGAAGCCGTATACCAAGCAGATCCCCATAATCTGGCTGCCGCTTACGCCTTAGCCACCACGTATCTTGGCACTGGAGATACGGAAAAGGCTGGGAAGCTTGCCGATGCGGTCTTTTCGAAGGTTGATTCTGCCGAATCCTACCTCATTTTTGGATCATTGCGTCTTGCGGGCAAAGAGTTCGCCGATGCTATCAAGGATTTTAGCGCCGCTTTGAGCCTCAACCCCCGGCTTCCGCTGCTACACTCACAGCTGGGTAATGCCTATTTCTACTCCGGAGAGCGGGAGCAGGCCAAGAAGGAATTCACGGAAGAACTTGAAATCAATCCTCGGGATTTCAATGCCAACTACAGACTCGGACGTTTACTGCGCGAAGATGAAAACTTAGGGGACGCGGCAGCCCGCTTACAAACTGCTTTGCAATTGCGACCGGATGATACAGGCGCCCTCTATGAAAAAGCTCAACTCTTGCAGAGCCAGAGCAAAACCGAAATGGCGGTGGACTGCCTGGAACATGTTGTGCGGCAAGCGCCAGATTTTACTCCCGCCCACGTTTTGCTTGCTCGACTGTATTACAAATTGAAGCGCCCAGACGATGCCGAACGAGAGCGATCCATAATCGCCAGGCTAAATGCCGAAGAACAGACAAGGCAGCCAACTCCTGATCCGAAGGCCGCGAAACCTTCAAAGGAATGACTGTCTTTTCGGGCCCGGCCACGGGCATTTGTGGAGATAGACTAGAAGGCAAACGATGTTAAGTTAGCGACGTTAAGTTGAGGTACACTCGGACGTCATTTTCGGAGAACGATTGCTTTCCAACAAATAAGGAATCCATCGCACTGTCTGCATGAAGAGAAAACCAACGATTGCAACCGTAGCTCGGCGCGCAGGAGTCGCCGAGAGCACCGTTTCCCGTTATCTAAATAGCGGTTACGTGAGTGCGGAGGTTCGCGCCCGGCTGCGGGTGGTGGTGAAAGAGTTGAACTATATTCCCTCGCTCACCGCTCGTAACCTCAGCAAAGGCCGCAAGGGTTGTATTGGAGTCGTCGTGGAGTCCAGCCAGGGTCCGTGGTTCATGCAGCTTTTAGCCGGTATTGAGGAAGAGTTGTCGAAACCGCATTTGAGCGTAATGCTGGGTAGTCTGACTTTGCAGGGCCATTATGACGCGAGCGCCATTTTGGGCTGGATCCGTGAACGCCGGGTGGATGGCATCATTTTTGCCCGGTCTCTCAGGCGAGAGCGACCTCTGGTGAATGCCGCAATTGAAGCGCATCTACCCTTCGTCGTGGTGGGACCCGACGAGCCAATCAAAGGGCACGTAGTCCGCTGTGACAATTTTGCAGCTGGTGTTTTGGTGGCAGATCACCTGGCCAATCTGGGGCACACGAGGATCGCGTTTGCCGGAGGACCCCGCGAATCTCAGGATTCTCGGGACCGATTGAACGGCCTGCGGGAAGGACTCGCCGCTCGCGACATAACGCTTCGGCAGGATAGAGTCTCCTTTTGCGAGAGCTACGAGGCTGACGTCGGCGCCGATTTTGCACGGACCTTCTTCAAACGGAAGGAGGACGTCACCGCGATGGTGTTGGGCAACGATTCGCTTGCTCTCGGGTTCATGCGAATGGCTTTGCAACGTGGCGTTCGTATCCCTGCAGATCTTTCCGTCGTAGGTTTTGACGGTGTGCCTGAGGGCGCCCGCGTCTGGCCGGGACTAACAACGATCGCGCAGCCCATGCGCGACATGGGACGGACCGCCTGCCGGACGCTACTGGCTCAAATTAACGGGTCAAGTCGTGAGATGGAGAGTTCCGTTGAGTATGGGGTCGAGCTAGTCGCTCGAGAAAGCACCGGTCCTGCACCTTCTGCTTAACGAGGTACAAGTCTTCCGGGGTCCGGGTTCACTACTTTGGATGTAGGTTTGCATGGGTTCCGAAGCTGGAGCGTGGGCGACTTGACGCCCACACTCCCGATTCGCCCTAGTTGGTAGGAACAAGTACCCATTGCTGACTGATGTCCGTCTGGCTCGCAGTCCACGCTACGATGGGTTCTCCCACGGTGAGCGCGTCATAAGATACGCCAGCGTTGAACCCGGTGTGTACATTCGTTAAATTGTAGGTGAACTGCTGCGCACTGAGAGGTACAAGTTGCCACTGCTGATTGGTCGATCCTGATCCGCTCTCCTGATCGAGCTGAGTTCCCGGAGTCCCTGACGGCGACGGGTCAGTTAGATAGAGTCCCCCGTTCTGATTCACAAAGGTATATCCCCCAGTAACTGGCGAGACTGCCCATTGCTGGCAGGTGGCATTGCCATCGGTCCATTGGACGATTGGAGACTGCTGTGTAATGCAATTGCTTACACTGAGGTCTTGACTGCTCAAGACGCTGAACACCTTGTAGGCATTCGCGGTATTAATTTCGGCGTGGTCAAGTACGATGTTATTAGCTGTGCTGCTGCCGTCGTGAGTCCCTGTCACCCTTACGTTAATAGAATGACTTCCAGATGACAGAAAGGGACTGGTGTACAACAGTTGATTTCCTTGCACTGAAGGTCTGTAGAAATCGACGTTTACTTCCGAGCCGCCATCAATGGAGACGCCGGCGATTCCAGCGTCAGGTCCAGTTACCCCGGTAAAAGCGATCTGAGTACCGTTGAAAGCTATACTGGCTGCTGAATTTGTGACGCTGCTCGTGCTGGTCGTTCCTAAATATTGGGTCGGAACGGAAAGGGCGCAGCCCCCGGGACAGTAGGACCAGGTTCCCGTGAAGTTGAATTGATTGAGACCCGTCCCCCTCGCGCTGTCATCTACATTCACAAAGCGACCGGCTGAATATTCACTGGCTCCAATGTCAAACGCGAGTCCGAGTGGAATGGGAACATTAAAGAAATCCCGAGAGCCAGGACTACACGCTGTGATTCCCAAGCAAACCGCGGTCCCAGCATCGATGACAGGCGATCCAGTCTGAGGAGTGAACGCATTGACGGGCATACCGACCCCATGATAAGTGGGCCCGTTCAGCTTGGGGTCAACATTGAGACTATGAGCTTCTTGACCCAGGGCCGTCTTGTAGGCCGCGAACCCCGTATAATACGTCCCACTGACGTTGAACGTCGGACTTCCTGACGATGTATAGTATAAGTTGTAATCTAAGGATACCTTGCTTGGGCTTGAGACTCTTACCATCTCCCGTGATGTCGTCGAATAGACTAGATTATTCTTGACAAAATTGGGAAGCGAACCCGTCAGATTCGCATTTACATCGATGGCCGGGATACTTAGGGCCGGATTAAAATATGAGGTGTTGTTGTATATTTGTATACCATTAATCGATCCGCCGTTCCATGTAAATATCACTATATCTCCGGCTTCGCCTTGGAAATTGCTCTTGACATTATTCGAACAGACATTGTAGCGAATAATCAGATTGGTTGAAGTTTTGGACGCTGAGCCAAGAGCAGTTACACAGTATCCCTGATTGTCGTGAGCGTAATTATACTGAGCTGTGTCATTGGTGCTCCAGTAGTCGATATCAAATCCGCCGCCATCGTATTGCCAGCTGCTGTTTGAGTAGGATTCGTTGTTCTGGATAACAACTCCCGTACTGTCGAATTCCCAAATTCCAACGGGAGAACTTCCGGTGCAAGTCGTACACTGGCCGGAATTGTAGACTACATTTCCCTCCTCAACGCCGCTGTTGACAGCAAGAATGACAATTCCGTCGGCGTAAATATCATGCGCAAGCGAATTCTCCACAACAATGTTTGATCCCTTCACACCTGTCTGTGAGCTTGGATTTCCAGCTTGGACTTCTATCCCTTCGGCCACATGGCTGTTGTGGGCGCTCACCCCATCAATTGTTACGTTGCTTATAGTCGCAGTTGTGCTCGAACCTGTTGTAAGCATCACTTCGCCAGAGTTCCAGTGGTCGGTTGTCCCCGTCGCGCCGTTCACATCCAGATTAATCAGGTTGATTCCGGAAATTGAAGTTGAAGCTGTAATGTAGATTCCGTAGTAAACCCCTGAGGTGATCTGAAGGTTTTCGATCGTCCAATTTGACTGATTCGTAAGCTGAACGACCGCGGTGTTACTGCCGCCATTGATGATCGGAAGGGCACCTGTTCCATAGGCAGAAATCGTGATGTAGGATGAGCTTGTTCCTGAGCCACCTGGCGCCAATCGACCGTTGCATGTCGTGCCCCTCCTGAGGAGCAGCACATCCCCAGCAACGAACGTGTGGCCGCTTGGACTCGTCAATGTGTTCCACGGAGAACTCACTGTGCCGTTGCCATTCGTGCCTGCAGAGCAGTCAACGTAATACACGGTTGCAAGACAAATGTGACTGACCGCTACAAGGAGTACCGCCAGCTGCGAGAAACTTCTCAATGATTTGCGCATACGTTTGCACCTTTCCTCAACCGTCATGGGTTGTTGTTCGAGGGATGCCCGTCTTGGCCAGGCGCCCCGTTCGCTTTGATAATGGCCTCGGCCAGAAACGCAGGAAGCACTACGCCGCTCCATCGATGGATTACGTTTCCCGCCGAGTCAAAGAGCACTGTTGTGGGTACCCTCTTCACTTTGATGGCCGATCTAATTTGTCCTGAAGTATCCCCTATCAGCGTTAAGTCGCTCACATTCAAGTCGTAAAGTGCGTTGAGTAGTTGGTCCGGTTGGCTCCGTACATGGGTGGCGAGGTACGACTCGTCGACCAGGAAAACCGAAAGGCCCCTGGAGTGGTACTGCGTGTTCATACTTCTCAGGTACTGTAATTGCGCTCGCGATGAATTTGCCTCCGTGTCAGGCAGCAGTTGCAGAAATGCCATCAGCACAAGGTGGCCGCGAAGGTCGGCCCACTTGATCTGTTGCCCGAAAACTGTCGAAAGGGTCATGTCGGGTAGAGGAGCAGTGGAATCCCTTCCTGACGTCGACCCGGACCTCCGCGGAGACCCCGCACAACAGCTACCGTTGTGCTTCGCGACCAATACACCCTCCCCGGCGTTCGCCATTTCCTGACCCTGGAGCGGAGACAACGCGGAGAGCGCGAGCGGCACGGCGGTGGAGGAAAGGAGGGCCAAGCGCCAAAAGAATGTTTTCACAGCGGACCCATCTTAGTCCGTAGGGTGAAGATGTCAAGTATTATCTGCATATCTAAAAGCTTTTAGGCACATTACCATTGAATCGTTCCGTTCGCGCTAATAGAAGAGCAACAGGGCAATTTGCGGCGTGGGGTATCCCTCTTGGACCGTCGTCGAAGGTCCTGGGCAAGCAGCTATTGAGAGAACTTCCGACCTCAGCCAGACGGACCACACGTGGGGCCAGCGAAGCACAGGAAGGGTGCCTCGTTCGCTCCTCTTCAATCAGCGATTCAACTGCCGTGTGGACTCTCGAACGATCAGTCGAGGCTCGATCAGAATGTCTTCTAGACTTTGCGGTTCGTTCTTTATTCTCCGAAGAAGAGTCTTCGCGGCAAGCACACCCATCTCGTGCAAGGGCTGTCGAACGGTGGTGAGCCGTGGTACCGAGAAAGACGCCTCATGAATGTCGTCGAAGCCCACTACTGAGATATCTTGTGGCACCCGAAGTCCAGAGTCTAAGAAAGCTCGTACCGCTCCGATGGCGGAGACGTCGTTGAAGGCGATGAGCGCCGTAAAGCGCTTACCCGATGCAATCAGTCGGCTAGCCGCTTCGTACCCGCTGTCTGACTTCGCGGTCCGATTGCTTTGTCCATAGCGACCCAGCTCGACGACGAGATCAGAACCGATTTGAATGCCCGCTTCTTTTGCTGCCTTACGAAGCCCTTCCCATCGCTTCGCGGAATCGCCGTTTGCTGAGGGACCAGTGAAGATTGCAATTTCGCGATGACCTAGCATCCTCAGATGGCTAAATGCGAGAGATGCAGCCGCTTGATTATCGACCATGATCCGTGAGACGTTAGGCCCCTTGGTCAGATCCGAGATCGCCACAATCGGAACAGGAACGGGACGAAGGAGGGGTGTGTTGATGAATATCATCCCTTCGACGGCCCGATCCATGAGGGTCTCCGGCGATTTCTCGATGAGGTCCGGAGCCTCGCGGTGGCTCACAACGAAGTAGAAGTACCCATGTTGAGCGAGGTAGGTCTCTATACCATCCAGAAGCGACGCTGAGTAGAGGTCACCAATATGGGGTACCAACACCGCGATGACATACATCCGGTTGGAGTGCAGATAGCGGGCATACATATTCGGCTGGTAATTAAATTTACGAACAGCTTCCCAAATCCGATCTTTCGTACTCTGCGCGATCGTCGCTGCCAGCGGAGCATCGTTTATAACGAAAGAGATTGTCGTTATTGAAACTCCCAGGTGCTCGGCGAGAAAAGCGAGAGTCACTCGCTTACCTTTACTGGATACTTGATATCCGGAGTTTTTTTGATTACTCGAAACCATTGGTCAGCGTCCTCTGGACCTCAAGTTCTCTCAGCGTTTGATCGACTCCAAATTCTGCAATCCGAACGGCACACGATGACAGGAGTATACCTGCCGCACCCGCCTTTAACTAAAATAGTTTAGCTCATGATATTGAAGCTTTGATGGGGCCGTTGCCGCGGTTGATGATCAGGTAGAAAAGCGGAGACACACGCGTCAGTAAGGGTATGGCTGACCCTCGCGCGCGATGCGAATGCGATGGTCGGTGAATTTGAAATGCGCGCTAGCGACTGCGATCTTCGGCATGTGGCAGCTCACGCAGAGTTCTCGGCCAACCGGACAAGACTTCGCTGCTAATCCTTGTCGTTGCGCTTTTCGCGGTCCCAGCGATTCGACTTCAGTGGTCGGGATACGAGATCTTCCGGGTGAGGAAACAGTCCCTTCGTGCGCAGGTTCATGACACACGGTGCACCTTGCATCGTATTTGGCTTCTCCGCGTTGCAAGTCTTGATGGGGATCGTGGCAGGCAGTGCAAGCAAAGTGTGAATCATTGGGATCGTGGCCCTTCGAGGTAAATAACCTGTAAGGCTGAAAGCGCACATTGTTCATCGCGGCACGATCCGGCATTTCCTCAACCGTACTCGCACCGCGATGACAGGCACCGCAAAACTCCTGGGAGAGTGTGTCGGGGTCGAGCGACTTGGGGTTAAATATGTAGAGTTTGTCGCCAGTTCCAGTTTGCATGGCCGTCACATGCCGTTCTCCCGGTCCATGGCATGCTTCGCAACCAACGCCAGGCACCACTCTTTCAAGTGTAAGCTGGTTGCCTTCTAACGCAGCGGTGCCGTGACAGCTAAAACAGCTTCGAGCTTCATCCGCGCTGATGGCACGACCCACCGCTTCTTCCAGAGTCTTGGGCGGGTTCTGGGCGTATCCGATAGTCCAATCGAGATTATCGGTTTCAGCGTAGAAGCTAACTCGACTTTCATAGAGTTTGCCGTTGCGTCGGAGTATGTAGGTCTGACCGGCGTGCCCTTGTCCGAAGGAATACAGGATGGGTTCGACAATCTTCTCCTGACCATCTGAGACTTGATAGAGACTGCGTTCTCCTTGGCGGATGATTTCGTACTCATATCGACCGTACTTGAAGGCTAGACTTGCGTGAGAACGCAGAACCGGACTCTCAGGGACAGATTGCATGGCGTGGGCCATGGCGGTCCCGCTTTGGGTGCGATTTTTCTGGGCGTGACACGTCGCGCAAACTTGGCGTCCTACGTATCGGGTTCCTTGCACTTCAGTCCGTGGACGGAATTGAGAAAACAGTGATGCAAGCTCAGGGTCACGCTGAGCTTCGGCGCGTTGAGCGCAAAAAAGAGCGGGCGCCCCAAGGAGAAGAAACGCCGACCTTCGGGAGGCCCTGAACGTCCGCCGGGTTGGGCTTGATATCACTGTTCCCTCGTCAAAAAGAAAAGACTTGATTAGGGATGGCTAGCAGAAGTAGAAAAACCGGGCGATACCATGCCCTGCCCTTCGACAACCCGTATGTACTGATTTATCGGGGGATTGGTGATCCGATCTACCGTGCCACTTGGCCATTTCACTTCTACGCTATCAATCTGGTTCGCCGCCCCTATCCCCAGTATTTCCCGTGGGTCGTGCGAAGCCAGATAGCTGCCGCCTCCGTTTTTAAGGCGGCGTTTCTTCATGCCACCGACGACCCAGGTAATAACCGCTCCGATCGCAGCGGGATTACTCTTGGTGGCAGCCAGTTGCAATCCAGTCCAATTGTTCCTGTGATCGCCTTCATTGTGTAATAGGAGCGGCGGCTCGCCGTTGTTGCAAATCAAGACGTCGAGATAGCCATCATTGTCAAAGTCTCCGATGGCCAGTCCGCGCGCTGGATAGCGCTTCGCGAAGACCGGACCTGACTCTGCGCTTACATTTCGAAATGTGCCATTCACGTTCTCAAACATCATTAGAGGTTCTTTGTAGGTTGTCTGAGTATTATGCATCTCAACCATATCGTCAGGATGACCATTGGCTAGGATAAGATCCGCGTCTCCGTCGTTATCGTAATCAAAGAATTTGAGACCCCATCCACTGAGTGGACGAGTCGCCGGTCCGATTTCCCCAGGCTGATCGGAAAAAGTCATGTCCTTTTCGTTGTGATAGAGACTGAATAGTTCGCGGTCAATATTTGCGACAAAAAGACTCTGCCAGCCACTATCATCGTAGTCGGCGGCGTCGACCCCCATTCCCGAGCGCGGGGTTCCGCTATCGCTGTAGGCTACGCCGGCCTCCAGCCCAACCTCTTTGAAGGTCCCGTCGTGTTGATTGATAAAGAGGAAGTTGGCCAAAGTGTCGTTGGCCACGAAAAGATCCATCCAGCCGTCGTTGTTCACATCGGTTACTACGACTCCAAAGGACTTTCCCGGCGACCGTGCGATTCCGGACCGCTGACTGACGTCGGTAAATGTACCGTCGCCGTTGTTGTGAAAGAGCCGGCTTGGCCGCGGCGCAAAAACGCGGGGAATGCAGTAGTATTTGCGGCCAAACTTGTTGTCTCCACAGCTGAGGTTTTTGTTGTATTCCACAAAACTCGAAACGAAGAGGTCCAGTTTCCCGTCATTGTCGTAATCAAACCACACCGCATTGGTTGACCAACCGTGCACCGCCACACCGGCCTTTTCCGTTACATCCGCAAAGGTGCCGTCTTTGTTGTTGTGGTAAAGCGTATTCTTGCCGTAGGCGGTGATATAGATGTCCGGCCAGCCATCACCGTCATAATCACCTACCGCTACACCCATCCCGAATGACTGGCTGATGGCCAATCCTGCCTTGTCGGTTACGTCCGTAAAAGTGCCGTCGTGGTTGTTATGGTAGAGAGCATTACGCAAGGGCTTTTCAGGATGAAAAAAATCAGAGGGACCACTGTTGACGAAGAGTATGTCCATCCAACCGTCGTTGTCGTAGTCGAGGAATGCACACCCTCCGCCCACCGTTTCTGGCAAATACCTTTCCGGAGAGTGTGCATTGTCATGGCTCCACGTAATCCCACTTTCACTCGGGGGAATCTCTCGAAATACGATCCGGCCATGTGTTCTTTGTACGGCGCCATTCTGCGGTTGCGGAGCTCTCTGCGCGAATGCCACAAGCGCCAAGCACAAGTAAAGAACGAGCGACGTGAAATTTCGCAGCAACATCGCTTGCCTGCTAGTTCGATCTCCACAAAGGTTCATGGTCTGGCAGCGTAAAGTTCTCACATTTCTGATTCCATCACAAGTGGAGGTGAATCGAGATCGATGTAGTCGAAGTAGTCGAAGTCGGCTATGGCGCGCAGCCCGCTCATGTCATGCGCGCAGAGAGCTCCAAAGGAACCGGTGAATCCCAGACCTGCAGTAGTGTGTTCATCAGACAGAATAGTGGCGTCCAGGTTGTCAGTCAGAGGTACCCAGTGCTGGCCGTCTAGTGAGTAAAAAAAACGCAAGGTTGCTTCGTGATAGTCGGCTCGCAGATAGACGCGGCTTTCTGCGAGCGACACAGGCTTTTCGAGGACATTGCTCAGCTTGCCCAGACTGCTCTCAAGAACCCCCAAAATAATTCCTAGTTCGTCGTCGAAGCCGATATTTGCATAGTAGAAATTCTCGTCATCGTACAGGCACATCAAACCGGCCATCTGCTGAAAATTGACTGGCCTGAACTCTACCGAGGTCTCGAACCGACAATGAAATGACTGAAATCGCCGGCCAACCAAGCTTTGCCGATGTAATGACCTCGGCGACTGGCGTCCTCGTAATCGAAGATAGCCGGGTCGCTCCAACAGTGAGAGCCAATCGCTGTTGGCGGGCTCTAGCAAGGTTTGATAATGAGCGCTGAGCCGATCGCTATCGAAGTGATCGCGCTGCTGCTCAGGTGGAAATGGGCAGTCTACAAGACCTGGCGCCTGCACCTCAATTTGAGGAAGGAAGCCTCCATCCGCGAGGCGTAGCCACCCTTCGCTTGTCCACTCCACACGCTGGACTGCGGTCTCCCGCCCGAGAACACACCGGCGGTGCTCACAAACGGGGCGGGCACACAGATGGGCCAAATACCATTCACCCGTTTGCGTTTGTACGAGTGAGCCGTGGCCTGCTTTCTGCAGGGCCGTTCTTGAGGATCCATCGGAGGTGAGCATCGAGCCTCGGGGATCAGTTTCGTACGGTCCCTCGATTTGGCGCGAACGCGCCACGGTAACTGCGTGTTCCCAGCCTGTACCGCCCTCGGCGACCATTAGGTAGTAATAGTCTCCGTAATGATAGAGGTGTGGCCCTTCGGTTCGGCCCCGCGCGCTGCCACCGAAAATGCGACGCGGCTTACCAACGAGACTTCTCCTTTCAGCGCAGTACTCTTGAAGGGCGATACCGCCGAACGAGTCTCGTCCAGGACGATGGTCCCAAATCAGGTTTACGATCCATTGTTGGCCATCATCATCAGTGAAAAGGGATGGATCAAAGCCACTACTGTTCAGATAAATCGGATCTGACCATGGCCCCTCGATTGACTCGGCTGTAACTAGATAATTGTGGCAATCATCGAATCCAAAACCCCAATTCTTCACGTCGGTATATACAAGGTGAAAAAGGCCCTTGGCGAAAGTAAGGCATGGGGCCCAAACGCCCCCAGATCGAGGATTTCCGCGCATATCGAGTTGGTCCACACGTGTCAAGGCATGTGTGAGTACGCGCCAGTGCTTCAAGTCGCGACTGTGACTGATCCGCACTCCGGGGAACCACTGAAATGTTGAAGTCGCGATGTAGAAGTCATCGTCAACCCTCAATATAGAAGGATCAGGGTGAAATCCTCGTAGGATGGGATTCAGAATAATATGGGTATCCAAAGAATGTTCCTTGTCCATGCCGATCCTTAAAGACCCGAAGGATACCACAAAGAGTGGAAGCGGTTCCATATACATTCCTTCAAGGTCACGGCGGGTCGAAATAGCGCGTTTTCACTTGACAAGCAGATCGTAATGCATATTTACTATTTCTTTATGGAACCGGTTCCATTCCTACGAGAAGCGGCTCTGTACAAAATGGGGACGTGGGTACGAGAATGGCGTCCGGTGTTTTACCCTCTGTGGCGCCAAGATATGATCGGAAAAACACCCCGAAACACGGGGACCGAGATCCCGACGGTCCGATGATGCCGGCGTCCGGGCACCTTTCTTTATGGGAGAAGATTGCCTACGCTCTAGGCGACTCGGCCTCCAATTTCTACTGGAAGACCTTCGAATATTTTCTCATCTTTTATTACACGGACGTATTTGGTCTTCCCGCCGCCTCTGTCGGGACGATGATGCTGATCACCCGCGCCGGGGACGCGGTAATTGATCCTCTCATGGGTGTCCTGGCCGATCGGACTCAGACTCGGTGGGGCCGCTTCCGGCCTTACCTCCTCTGGTTTCCCATACCGCTGGCGGCTGCTGGCGTCTTGACCTTTACTACTCCGCACATAAACGCTGGAGAAAAAGCAATTTATGCCTACGTGACTTACTCGCTGATGATGTTGATGTACACCGCCGTTAATATTCCTTACACCGCTTTGATGGGGGTAATGACGCCGAACTCCATTGAGCGTACAAGCCTTTCTTCCCTTCGGTTCATCGGAGCTTTCGTGGTCACCGTTTTTGTCCAGAAGTTTACCCTGAGTTTGGTATTACTACTTGGCCACGGGCACAACGCTCGCGGCTGGCAAGCCACCATGATCCTGTATGGTCTGCTTGCGGTATTGATGTTCCTGACCTGCTTTAAATTTACCCGGGAGCGGATTGTACCTCCCGAGGATCAGAAGACGAACCTGAGGCTGGATCTGGGCACAGTCACAACAAGCCGCCCGTGGCGAGTATTGTTCATCGCGGTGATCTTTGTGCTGGCATCCTATTCCGTCCGAGGAGCGGCTTCAGCCTACTACTTCAAGTACTACGTAAATCGTGAGGACTTGCTGGGATGGTTCCTTGTTGTCAATGGCGTTTCGAACCTGCTGGGTATTGTGATTACGCCGTGGATAGCTAAATCCGTCGGCAAGAAGCACGGTTTCATACTGTCGACCGGGACCGGCGCATTCTTATTCGGGTTGCTCTACATCGCATCGCCCACCAATCTGCCGCTTATATTCGTGCTTCAGGCCGTTTCAAGTTTTGCTATCGGTCCAGCTGCTCCATTGTTTTTCGCCATGTATGCCGACATTGCAGATCATGCGGAATGGGTCACGGCCCGGCGGGCCACCGGTTTGATCTTTGCGTCGGCAATGTTCGCGATCAAGTTTGGCGCGGCACTTGGCGGCTGGGTCATCGGATTGCTGCTGGCTTTCTTTGGATACGTGGCAAATGGGGTGCAGACGGGCAATGCGCTGAGGGGAATTGGCGTTTCCATCAGCATCGTTCCTGGTGTTTTGCTGGCGCTGGCCACTCTGGTGTTGACGACGTACGAACTCGACGAGCGAGCGATGTTACGCATTGAAGCCGACTTGACCAAGCGGCGCGAACCTCAAAATGCTACAGGTACCAGTTAGTCGGGCCGGGTAATTTCTGCTACGGAGTGAGAGTGATCCTGCGTGATGGGATCGGCGCACCAGTCGCCACTGGGATGCATAAGAACATATTTCATCACCGCAGGGGGGTCTCGACGTGATTTCTCGAATGCCAATCATGCTTGCCACGATTGCGTTTTGTGTTCTGGCTCCGCTCGGGTGGCCGGGGGAGAGCGGGGTCTCGGGATGGGCCAAGTTCGAGCCTCCTGATCACAAGACAATTCTCATTATTGGACAAACTAGAGAGGAGTTTGCAGATTACGCTAACACAGCCCGGGCCGGACAACCTGGTGGTTACATGTTCTACACGAGTCTGAAGCATTTGGAAGGACTAACCTCCCCGTGGAAGGGCACGGGATGCACGGATGCAGGGGTGGAGGATCTGCAAGACTGGGTGAACAAATATCCGGAATCGGTGGGGCAGGTCGGCCTCTACATTGTCGATCAGCTATCCAGTATCAATAGCGGAGCCCTGGACGCCAATATCAGGACGCTGGCGGAGACTCTACGCAAAACGAACAAACCTATCCTTATGCGCATAGGCTACGAGTTCGATGGCGAGTGGAATGCATACGAGCCCGAGGCATATGTTGCCGCGTGGCGCCGAATCGTCGACATTTTCCGGGGCAAGAAGGTTGGAGAGGAGCCTATTGTCCCGGTGACCAATGTCGCTTTTGTTTGGCACTCTGCAGTCTGGAGGACGTTTCACAACCACCCCATCTCAGCCTGGTATCCAGGAGACAACTATGTCGACTGGGCTGCGATAAGTTGGTTCGCCTGGAGCGATAAAGAAAGCAGGAATGTTTCAGAAATCGCAAGAAGCAAACTCGCAGCTTTCGCCAAGGAGCACAATAAGCCTCTCATGATTGCTGAATCCGCGCCTAAGTCATACTACGCACCCGCGCGATCTGATTCCTGGAGCGGCTGGTTCGAACCATTGTTTGCCTGGATTCGCCGTAATAACGTGAAGGCATTTAGTTATATCAACCAGAACTGGGATGCCCAGCCTATGTGGCACGATCCATCATGCAAAAACCCCACCGATTGGGGCGACACTCGTGTGCAGGCACAGGGTTCGACAGTGTTGAAGGCATGGCAAAAAACTGTCCGCGAGAGACGTTTTCTGGGCGCCGGTCCGCAGCTTTACAAAGCGATCGGATTCCCCAAATAACCGCGGCCACTCCGGGGGACGGCGTCCGCAGGGGACGCGCACTTCCGCTAGGAGGTTTCGTCATCTACGTCCTTGGAATTGATGTGGGCACGGGCGGTACTCGCGCCCTCATTGTTGATGAACGCGGCAAACTCATTGCTTCGGCGACGGAGGAGCACGTACCATTCGTCTCCCCGAAAATCGGCTGGGCTGAACAATCACCGGAAGATTGGTGGCGGGCGTGCACGATTGCTGTGAGCGGTGCGCTCGCGAGCGCAGATTTACGCGGAGATGATCTGACGTGCGTAGGTTTCTCCGGTCAGATGCATGGCGCGGTCATGCTCGATGAAAACGATCAGGTCGTGCGTCCCGCGCTGATCTGGTGTGACGTGCGAACCGAGGATCAGTGCCAAGAGTTGGCCGGTAGGATCGGCGCCGAGAGGCTGATTAATCTGACCTGCAATCCCGCGCTTCCGAACTTTACTCTGACCAAGTTTCTGTGGGTGCGGCAAGAGGAGCCGGAGAACTGGAAGCGGGTGCGCTCGGTGATGCTCCCCAAGGACTACGTTCGTTTCCGTCTTACCGGAGAACGTGCGACTGATATGGCGGATGCATCGGGCACCTTGATGCTCGATGTGGCTAACCGGCGGTGGTCGAAGGAAGTATTGCAGGCTGCGGAAATTGATGAGCGTTTGCTGCCTGGGCTTTTTGAGTCGCCGGACGTGTGCGGGAAGATCTCGGCGGAAGGGACAAAGGCAACGGGTCTCAAGCCGGGGACGCCCGTCGTGGCGGGAACTGGCGATCAGGCGGCCGGAGCGACGGGCATGGGGATTGTTGCTCCTGGAGCGGTGAGCGCGACGATCGGAACCTCCGGCGTAGTTTTTGCCGCGACGGATCGGCCGGCGCTTGACTCCAAAGGACGGTTGCATACTTTCTGCCACGCGATTCCAGACCGTTGGCACGTAATGGGGGTGACGCAAGCGGCTGGGTTGTCACTACGTTGGTTCCGCGATCAGTTCGGCGTCGCCAGGGATGATGGGCGAGATGCCTATGGACAACTCAGTGATGAAGCCGCGCGAGTCGCGCCGGGCTGTGACGGCCTGCTCTGGGCTCCTTATCTAATGGGAGAGCGAACGCCGCACCTGGATGCAAATGCGCGGGGCGCATTAGTTGGATTGACTGCTTCGCATACTCGGGCCCATGTCGTGCGTTCGATCCTGGAAGGCGTGGCGTTCAGCCTGCGCGACACGTTCACCCTTTTTGAGGAAATCCAAGTGCCAGTGACGAGTATTCGCCTTGGCGGTGGGGGTGCGAGATCAAAGTTATGGCGGCAAATTCAGACGGACGTTTACGGGCATGAAGTGGAGATCGTCGAAGCTGAGGAAGGCGCCGCTTACGGTGCAGCTATTCTTGCGGGCGTTGGAGCAAAGATTTGGCCGACGGTCGATGACGCTTGCAAGGCCGTCGTCCGCGTGGCCGAACGGGTGCAGCCGAACCCCCAATCCGTTGCGGCCCTGAACGAGGCGTATCGGAGATACCGTCGCATGTATCCGGCTTTACGATCCATTACCGCATCCCGAAATTCTGGTTATCCAAGTAAAAGATGAAGAGGAATTCTATGAGGAGCAAGAATGGCAATTATCCACCTGCGCCAGAGCACAAGTTTTCTTTTGGTTTGTGGACAGTAGGGAACCGTGGGAGAGATCCATTTGGCGATGCGGTGCGGGAATCGGTTTCTCCACAGGACCTGGTAGCGCTGCTGGCGGAAGTAGGCGCTTGGGGCGTCAATCTGCATGACAACGATTTGGTGCCAATCGACGCTACGCTGCCGGAGCGGGACCGAATTGTGCGAGACTTCAAGCGCGCTTGTGAGAGGAACAGAATTACTGTTCCCATGGCAACGGTCAACCTCTTCTATCATCCCGTGTTTCGCGATGGCGCGTTCACGGCCAACGATCCTGAGGTGCGTGCTTACGCAGTGCAGAAGACGCTGCGAGCGATGGATCTTGGCGCCGAGCTGGGGGCGAAGATATTCGTCCTCTGGGGAGGACGGGAGGGGACTGAGACCGACGGGTGCCGTCGTACTGATGTGGCTGTGAAACGGCTGCGCCAGGCGGTTAATTATCTGTGTGAATACAACATCGAGAAGGGTTACGGATATAAGTTCGCGCTGGAAGCCAAGCCCAACGAGCCTCGCGCGGATATTTACATGTCCACCACCGGACACTACCTGGGTTTTATTCCAACCCTCGATCATCCAGAAATGGTGGGCGTCAATCCCGAGGTTGCGCATGAAACCATGGCCGGATTGAATTTCTTGCATGGCGTGGCACAGGCCTGGGAAGCCGGCAAGCTCTTCCACATTGATCTGAACGATCAGATGCCAGGCCGCTACGACCAGGATCTTCGCTTCGGCTCGGCGAACCTTAAAACTGCATTTTGGCTGGTCAAATTTCTGGAGGATGTGGGATACAAAGGCCCGCGCCACTTCGATGCCCATGCGTATCGCACCGAAGATTACGAGGGAGTGAAGGACTTCGCCCGCGGCTGCATGCGGACTTATCTCATCCTGAAAGAGAAGGCGCAACAGTGGAATGAGGATAAAGAAATTCAAGCGATCCTGAAGGACATCAATTCCGGCAGAAAAAGCGTGCCCGCCGTGGAACGGTATTCGAAGAAGGTCACAGCGGGGTTGCTGGCGCACGAGTTCGACAAGGACAAGATGATGGAAAAGCGTTTGCCCTACGAGCGGCTAGACCAGTTGACGGTGGATATCCTGTTAGGGGTGCGGTAGGAGGCTTGCTGTGCCCGCCAAAAAACTGAGGGCGACCTCCCCTCGTGTGGGGACGTTAAATTCGAGCTGCGACCGGTGCCAGAGTTCAGGGAGGATATGAATGCTGGCACGTTTCCGAAATCGGTGTCTCACGACGATTAGGAGAAAGGATGGAATGGAAAGATGGCTCTTTCGCTGGCGCGAGCGAAAGCAAAGGCCAAACACTATCTAGTGGTCTCCGATAACCCCAAAAAGCTTGTTGTAGCGATCGATCATCGAGGGCTAACCTGAGTGCTAAATTGGTTCAAAACTCGCGGTACAAGGACGGTACAACCAAAAACCGTTCCATCGTGTTCTCAGTCGTTCCTTACAGGGCATTGCAGAGCGACCGCTGCCTTGTAATTACAACGTGATCCAGCCTGTCAGCGCCCTTTCACGGCGATGACATGTCTGGTTCAGAAAATTGGCGACATAAGCTCCGTTGAACCGAACCACCGCTTGTTGCCAACGCGGCCATATCGATTTGAGACAAAATTTCGGCCAGGCGCAGCCGTCATCATCAAAACCCAAGAACTCGTCGCGAGCTTGGGTGGGCGTTGCGAAATCTCGGGGCGGGTGTGTTGATACAGGGGGAGGGTCGGTGGCGTGACGAGGAAATCGCGTCCATACCGTCCATACCGTGATTTGCGCAATTCGAGCGAATCAACGTTCTTTGTGTGACTCATGTTCCAGATGTGATAAAAGGTAAATATCGGTAAAGACTTCGGTTTTCGGCATCTCATTGAACGCAAAGTATCTGTCCGAAAGAGCCACTTCGAATCCCACTCTCTCCGCCAGTACCTTAGTTATCTAGCACTTACAAGCCGGTGATACCTATACTGATACAGGAATCAGGAAGGGTCACCATGAATAGGCAAGTCAATCTCACCAAACGCGTGCAGACCAGCAAAGGGCCGCGCTACTGTCCTGTGGTGCTCTCCGCCAATGGCCGCGTGAAGCCTGACGTTGTGCTGGTCGATAGCAAGTCCGAACCCCATCCCGAAGGCGCGTATTACATCGAATGGTCTGAAGGCTCGAAGCGGGTGCGCCTATCGGTTGGGAAGGATGCAACGGACGCAGGCGCCAGACGGCAACGCAAGGAAGCTGAGCTAAACGCGGTTAACAATGGGGTGTCTGTCTGTTATGCCTAAGAATGGCAACGGACATCGGTCGGTTGCGGGAGCGGTTGCAGACTACCTTGAAGAAACGAAGCTCACGAAAAAACCAAAGACCCTAGCGGCCTACAGCACTGCGATGGCATACTTCACTGAGTCCTGCCACAAACTCAACGTCGAAGAGATCGACCGCAAGGACTTGCTCAAGTTCCATGCATTCCTGCGGGATGTGAAGGAACAGTCACCACGTAGCTGTTGGAACAAGTTCGCAAACATCATGTCCTTCCTTAAGGCAAACGGCGTTCGTGGTCTGGTGGGGAAGAATGATTGGCCCCGATTCACTGAAGAGGAACCGGAGATTTATGAGCAGGAAGAACTAGACAAGTTGTTCGCAGCGTGCGATGGGGATGAGAGGCTATGGTTTCAATTTTTCTTAACCACAGGTATGCGGGAACAGGAAGTCATGCACACGTATTGGTCAGACGTGAACTTAAAAGCAGAAACTATTAAGGTAACACACAAACCAGATCGCGGATGGACACCAAAGGCGTACAAGGAACGCGAGATTCCCATCCCAACAACACTCATTGAGGCACTGACGGCACGAAAAAAGAGAGACGTAAAGACGTGCAATCTGGTGTTCCCTACAGCGGGCTGCAATCCAAAACTTAACTTCCTGGACGATCTAAAGGCTGTTGCGGAACGTGCGAAGCTGAAGCCAGAAAACTTCTGGCTTCATAAATTCCGTGCGACGTTTGCAACTAGCTGTCTGTGGGCCGGTGTCGATTTACGCACCGTGCAGTTGTGGATGGGTCACACGGATATGGAATCGACCATGAGATATTTGAAACCAAACCGCAGTCAGGCCGTACGTGAAAAGGTGAACGAGATTTTTAGTTCGCTCAACAAATAACATGGTGCCATCTGTGCCCGCGTGTTCACAGCCCCATCGTGCCATTCACATCTTTCGACGTTTGAGAGAAGCTGATTCCAGGAGGCTACACCAAATGCAAATTCAAAACGAACTGAAGGCCGCGTACAAGGGCGTGAAGAACGTCGAACCTGTTAGTGATTTCTCACTTGATAATCCTCCCCAATGGGTGCGTACCTCTCTACAGAAGGCATCTGACGATCTACTTGCAGCCGAATATAACCTCTACGTTGCTGCTTGCCTCGCTAAGAACATTGTGCCAGTGTTGAAAGACTTCTTGGTTGGTGAAATACCTGATGGTGTTATTTTGATCATGGAGCATGTAGAGAACGAAGTTGAGCCGGACACGAAAGAGAAGCTTGCGGCCTCAGCCTAACAACAGGTTCCGTGGTAGGAATCCTTTTGGAGGTTAACAACGTGGAAACACTCATCAACCTGTTTTGGTTCCTCTTAGTTCTTACTTTCTGTGCAGCACCCATCATCGGGGCTGCGCTGCTAGCTAAGTGGCTTGATAATTATAAGACCGAACGCGCTCGAATGGGCCGTTTCATTGAGCGTGTTATGAAAATCACGGTGTTGTATGTTGTGCTTCCATGCCTGGGTCTTTGTGCCGTTACTGCCCTGCTAGTCTTTGCTTGGCACTGGGTGATTCTGGGTGTCTGCTTCATGCTTCTTATGTGGGTAGTGGAACAAACTATAGCCGATGGGGTGCGTAAGGGAATGCGCTCCTAATCTTAGAAGTGTTTCAGCAACTCGTAACCGCCACCAATAACAGGAATAACCCATTTTGCTATGGTTGCCCTGGTAACAGCCGCGTTACCGGCCTTCTGAGCGTCGTAAAGACTTTGCTTGAGCGCCTGTGCGCCATCCTCACCAAACGCCTGTTGCAATCGTGATGGGGTGCCCCGTGGTGCGAACTTTGAAGGTTTATCCAGGTTCTCAACCTGACGAATTGCACTTTTAACATCAATCGACTCAGGTGCGCCGTGCTCCATGTTACCGCTGACCACACTCTCATTGTTAAACAGCTTTTGGTTAACATTCTCCATCGCATAACGCTGCTTGGTCATATTCTTAGCATCGTTCAACGTGTCTGGATTAATCCCATTCTCACGGGCCTGTGCTTCGCCGCTTGAAATCTGCGCTTCGGTGCGATCTAACTTCGCTTGTAAGGCATCTTCCTTGTCAATGTTGTTAGGGTTCTCTAACGCATCCTGCAACGTGTTGCGTTGATCGTACAGCGACTTCATATCTGTACCAGAAGCCTCATTGATTGTGTCGTATGCTGCACGTTCCTTGGTTGCTACCGATTCAATCGGATCATCAAGTAGTGAGCGAATGCTTCCACCTTGTGCTCCTGCTTCAACACCAGCATCAACCGCCGATGCTTGCGCCCTGACACTGATAGCGGGAGGGGGAGTCGAACTTGTTCCGCCGCCGCACCCAAAATTGCTGACTACGAGAACGAGGACGACTAGCAACTCTTGGATTCCGACAAACGAAATGCGATTCTCTGGCGACATAACGAGCCTCTCAGTCCGGCCGCTAACTTGCCCACCGAGGAACATGCGTCCTCGCAACTCTGCTACCCCGTCGCGTGGGCCATTGTTAGCCAGACGACAGTTCTCCGCGAATCTAGCTCGTTCTATTGCCTCTTGAAGTCCACAGTGAGCGTTTCACCATCGCTTGTGTCGACCGCCAAGAGTTCTGCCCCGCCTCCGAGAATCACCAGTTCGAAGTTGTCTCCATTAGTTCCGGGAGTCGCTATGACCGAACCGGTACAATCAGAATTCACGGTGTAGGTGCCGGTGTAGGGTGCGTCTGTAGTGATCTTCCCGTTGAGG
>Ga0185299_10002574_pt1 | contig 27352 bp, 33 predicted proteins | sample PaiPotPPA55metaG_FD_128002 | JGI IMG/M metagenome (GOLD analysis project Ga0185299, IMG submission 128002) | Iron sulfur acid spring bacterial and archeal communities from Banff, Canada, to study Microbial Dark Matter (Phase II) - Paint Pots PPA... ...
CGCATTTTTCCCAGCGCACTGGGCACCCAATGATCTCCTGATCGCATCGAACCTCGCGCTACCCGCCGTCTACCGGGAAGGGGCATTCGTCGCGTTCCACGGCTCGTGGAATCGCGCGCCGGCGCCGCAAGAGGGATACAACGTGGTGTTTCAACCGATGAAAGATGGCAAGGCAGCCGGCAAATTCATCGTCTTCGCGGACGGATTTGCCGGACGCATCAAAGAGCCAGGTCGGGCTGCGTTTCGTCCCTCCGGACTTACCCAAGGCCCCGACGGCGCCATCTATATCTCGGACGACTTGCACGGCAGAATCTGGCGCGTGACCTATCATGGTGGACCGAATGCAGCGCTCGCCTCCGCGCCGGCATCTCAGGTTCAGGCGGCGTCCTCCTCGGCGGCCCTTCCTCCCGAAGGTGTGCATCCCGATGCCGGGCTCGAGGATGCATCCACCCTGCCGACGCCGCCGGGCGCAACCCAAGCGGAAGTGGCGCTTGGGTCCCGTATATATCACGGTCAAGTCAGCAACGGGACGTGCGCCGGATGCCACGGCTCCGACGGCAAAGGCAGCCCCGTCGGCGCAGACCTGACGGCGGGCACGTGGCTGTGGAGCGATGGAAGTCTCGAGGGGCTCACCAAGACGATTTCGCAGGGCGTCGCTACGCCGAAAAAGCATCTGGGCGCCATGCCGCCGCTGGGAGGCTCTCCTCTCTCTGCCGCTGATCTGAAAGCGGTGTCCGCCTACGTGTGGTCGATCGGTCACTCGCATTGAATCGGAGAAGGTGAAGAAATGAGTGCACGTATGTCTCTGGCTGACGCCCTCGCCCGCATGCCCCGCGTCGCGCTGGTCGATGCGCCCACGCCGATCCAACCGCTGAAGCGCATCGAGGAGGTGATGGGTCCGGCATTGAACGGGGTCAAGCTGTACGTGAAACGCGACGATCTGATGGGCCTCGGTGGCGGTGGCAATAAGCTGCGCAAGTTGGAATATCTGATGGGCGACGCCGCGGCGAAAGGCTGCGACACCATTATCGCCACCGGTGGAATACAGTCCAATTTCACGCGCGTCGTTGCCGCGGCCTGCGCAAGAGAAAGGTTCGCCTGCGAGTTGGTTCTGGCGCCGCTCGTTCCGGAGACCGATGACGAGTACCAACGCAACGGCAACACCATCCTGAACGATCTGTTCGGAGCGAAGACGCACGTCCTGGGTCGAGGTCAGACTGCTCCGGACTTCGCCAAGCGCCGCGCGGAAGAACTAACCGCGCAAGGACGACGGCCCTATGTGACGCCGGGCGGCGGCTCCAATTCAATCAGCGCCTTGGGTTACGTGCGGTGCGCGCTGGAACTAGACACCCAACTGAACTCGAACGGGCTTGATGACGCGATCATCGTCACGGCTAACGGCAGCAACGGTACCCACGCGGGACTGCTCGCCGGGTTTAAGGCGCTCGGCCGTTCGCCGCACCGGCTACGGGCCTTCACGGTCTTAGCAAACGCGGAGAACAGTCGCAACAGCACCCTGGCCATGGCCAACGGGTCTCTAGAGCTGCTCGGTACAAGCGATCGCTTGGACTTCGATGATGTGCGAATCGCCGACGATCAGCGCGGCAGGGGCTACGGCCTCGTCACTGACGCGATGATCGAAGCGGTCCGGCTCATGGCCAGTTGCGAGGGGCTTTTATTGGACCCGGTCTATTCCGGCAAGGCCTTCGCCGGCGTGATCGGCGATGTGCGCTCAGGCCGTTATCCAGCAGGCTCATCGGTAGTGTTCTTGATGACCGGTGGAGCTCCGGCGCTGTTCGCCTACCGAAGCGCGTTTGCGCGCAAGGATGCCCGATCGTGACCGCAGGTGTTACCCCAGTCGTATCGGTCGACCGCGCTCGATCCAAATTCACTTTCCCGCAAAGTTCGATAACCAGGAGATTGCGATGAGTAAGGTTCTGATTCTGTATTATTCCAGCTACGGCCATGTCGAGAAATTGGCCGCGGCCGTGGCCGCCGGAGCGCGTGAGAGCGGCGCTACGGTCGATATCAAGCGCGTCCCGGAAACCGCGCCCCCGGAAGTGGCTAAAGCCGCGCACTTCAAGCTCGACCAGATCGCCCCCGTTGCCAAGGTCGAGGATCTGGCCAACTACGACGCAATCATCATCGGTGGGCCTACCCGGTTCGGCCGGATGTCCGCACAAATGACCGCGTATCTCGACCAAGCCGGCGGCCTCTGGGCGAAGGGTGCGCTCAACGGCAAGGTGGGCTCGGCATTCACCTCGACCGCCAGTCAACATGGCGGCCAGGAAATGAATCTGTTCTCGACCATCACCAATCTGCTGCATTTCGGCATGGTGGTCGTGGGCCTGCCGTACAGCTTCGCTGGGCTGACCGAGCTGGGTGAGATCACCGGTGGCACGCCCTATGGCGCCACCACCATCGCGGGCCTCGACGGCAGCCGCCAGCCGAGCGAGAACGAGCTCGAAGGCGCGCGCTACCAAGGTCGCCACGTGGCCGAGATTGCCAACAAAATCTTCGGCTAGGCCGGGCAGCCAAACTATGGCCAACCATGAGCAGCTAGATGTGTCCGCAACTATATTGCCTGACAACCCAATATTCACGATCTTGAACCGGTTGCTGAGTGGCCTCTGGAGAGGCAGCATTCAGCATCAAACTCATATCGCCGTGATCGAGGCACAGGGCCTGCAAGGCCTCGCCGATGCAATGCGAGTACGGACCGCCGATGAGCCGATAGCGATCCGCGCACTCCTTGATCGGCTCGTTGACCTCGGCGGCGCACCCACATTCACGATCGAGGCGCTCGCCATCGGTGCAACCGCGCGCGAGATTCTCGACAACGACATGGGACTGCAGCGCCATGCTCGCCCGAAGTTCAATGCAGCCGCCGAGGCCGCCGCAGCGGCTCATGATGCCACCACGCGAAATCTTATCGAGAAGATCCTCGCAGACGAGGAGCAGCATCTCAGCTGGCTCGAAACCGAAATCGCTCTCTACGAGAAGCTGGGAGAGTCTCTATATTGCGCCGGCCGCCTTTCAGCCGGGGGCGCGCGGGCTGCATAACTAGAGGGTCGGTTTTGGGGATCATTCGATTCACAGTGCAGGAGTTCTAAGAGATGTCAGTCATTAAAAAAACAGCCGATGCGGAACAGCGCCTGAAGGAGCTGGGTATAGATCTGCCTCAACCGCCCAAACCGTTGGGCGCTTACGTAGAAACTCTGCAGACGGGGAACCTGTTGTTCCTCAGCGGCACATTGCCGGTGGAATCGGGGAACCCCAAATATGTGGGGCGCATTGGAGATGAATTGAGCGTCGAGGATGGACAGCGCGCCACCCGGTTAGCCGCATTGAATGCCCTCGCGCTCGCCAAAGAGCATCTGGGGTCGCTGAATGAAGTGAGGAAGGTAGTCCGGTTGGGGATCTCCTTGGTCACGGCGCTCGGTTTTCGCGAGCATCCCAAGGTCGCCGATGCGGCATCGGAATTGTTCGTCAGCGTATTCGGCCCCGAGAAGATATCGACCCGGTTGGTGTTAGGCATGGCAACTCTACCCTTGGGCATGTGCGTTGAGCTTGAGGTCATCCTCGAGGTCGTTGGTTGACAAGGGCGAGCGCCGCCGCAAGGGTGGTTACTCTGCCATTTTTGGAAATTAGATTTCGGAGTTTCCTATCTAATCAGTCGAGGCGTGTAGCTCCACAATGTCTTCGAATTAATTAGACCAGTAATCGATAAACCACAACCCAAGGCGGAAGAGCCATCGTGACTATGAAACAAAAGACCATCATTGTGACCGGAGCCTCTCAGGGAATCGGTGCCGGCATAGCGAGCCTGTTCCTTGACCGTGGCTATAACGTGGTGGGAACTTCTCGTCATATCAGCAGCAAAAATGAGCTGAGGCAATCAGACCATCTGGCTTTGGTCGACGGCGACATCGGCCAGACCGCGACGGCGCAGCATGTGGTCAAGACAGCCCTTGAGCGATTCGGCTCGGTCGATGCTCTGGTGAACAATGCCGGCGTATTTTTTCCAAAGTCTTTTCTGGACTATTCGACTGAGGACTTTCGCGCTTTGTCCTCCACCAACTTGGACGGCTTCATCTACATCACGCAGCTGGTCGTCAAGCAGATGCTGTCGCAGAAGTCCAACGGCAGCATCGTGAGCATCACGGCCACGATCGCCGATCATCCGCTCGCGGCGCTCACCGCATCGGTGCCAATGATTACCAAAGGCGGCATCAACGCAATCTCCCGCAGCCTCGCGATGGAGTACGCCAAGCAGGGAATTCGTGTGAACGCGGTAGCTCCAGGAGTGGTAGCCACGCCATTGCTCAAGGGCATTCCCGAGGAGTTCCTGCGCACGCTTTCGCCTCTTGGAACCATAGCCGCATCCAAGGACATTGCCGAGGCCGTGTTCTATCTCACCGAAGCCAGCCAGGTGACCGGCGAGGTTTTGCATGTCGATGGAGGCATGCATCTGGGCAAATGGTAATTCGAGCTGCGCACCTGGGCAGTCATGAAACTCTGAAACGGGAGGAGATTGTGTCGATCGAGAAAGTTCTCTATACCGCACACGCCAATGCCGCAACGCGCGGCAACATTGACGTGCGGTTGATTGTCGTTTGAGGCTTTGTCGTCGCAACGCCCGCCAACCCACGATCTCCTTGACGCACCATCCACTAGAGTTCTATCCCCGCTCCACGGATCTTGAATCCCCAGAAAAGGTGTAACCCCATGCATAAGCTCGTGAGAGGTCTAACCGCCACAGTCGCCCTTGGAATTGCCACCGACGGATCCGCCCAGAGCGCGCCGATTACGCAGGCAATGCAGACGTCGCCAACTGTCTTCTACCGCAGCGTGTCGGTAGACGGGCTATCGATTTTTTATCGTGAGGCCGGGCGCCCAGATGCTCCGACGCTGCTGCTCTTGCACGGCTTTCCGTCATCATCGCGGATGTTCGAGCCACTGCTGACCCGTCTGTCCGCGCAATATCATCTCATTGCCCCCGATTATCCGGGCTTCGGTCACAGTGATGCGCCCGGCAGCAAGGATTTTTCCTATACCTTCGATCACATTTCCCAGGTAATGCAGCGCTTTACCGAGGTGCTCGGTCTTCAGCACTATGTGTTGTTCATGCAGGACTATGGAGGGCCCGTCGGGTTCCGGATGGCTGTCGCGCATCCTGAGCGTGTGCAGGGGTTTATCATCCAGAACGCCTGCGCCCACGAGGAAGGGCTCAGTCCGCTTTGGCAGAAGCGGCGGGAGTTCTGGGCCGACCGGGCTGCCAACGAGGCTGGACTGCGAGCCAACTTCTCATCGCTGGCTGCGACCAGGCAGCGCCATATCGGCTCGAACCCGACCCCCGAGACAATTGATCCCGACCGCTGGAATGATGAGTTTGCCTTCCTGAGCCGTCCTGGGGAAGACGACATCCAGATCGACCTGTTCTACGATTACCGCACGAACGTGGCCAGCTATCCGGCTTGGGGTGCCTGGCTGCGGCAACATCAGCCAGCCACGTTAGTTCTTTGGGGCAAGTACGACCCGTCTTTCGTGGTTGCTGAGGCGGCCGCGTATCAACGTGATCTACCCAAAGCGGAAGTCCATATACTCAATGCCGGTCATTTCGCGCTCTACGAAAAGCCAGACGAGATCGCCGGCCTGGTGAGCGACTTTCTCCGGCACACGCTTGGCGGACAGAAGGCGGTCAAATAATGATCGGTCACGCGGCGAGGCATGTCACAACGCGACTAACCTCGTTGCATCTCTCAGGGATGATCGGGCGGGAAGCCGAAGCTCAGGCTCGAGAAAACCGTCTCGAAGTCCGTTTCCTCTGAACGAGGCAATGCCTTCGTCCATATTACGTTCAGGATCCACGCACCGGCGTTCGGCATCGTGAAGCTCGCGCGACCATCGCGATCGGTCAGGCGCACTTCGAACGGTGAAGCGTCATTCGCTAGATTGGTCAGCTTGACCAGTGCACCCGTCAAGGCATGCCCCGCATATATCACGCGAACCGGCAAGGTCGCTAAACGCTTAGCGCCATAGGGGTTTGCTTCGGGCACGATTTCAAGGGGTAAACCTAGCGGCTTATTGACCTGCGCCAGCAATCCCGCACGGGGTTGCCCGACTTGTACGATAGATTTTGCACATCGACTGTAGCGTTCGGAGCCCTCGGCATCCATGCGGTGCAGCCGCGCTCGTCGCTCCAACGCCGGTGTCAAGCCCTCAACCTTGAGATAGTCGTTGAATCGGATGGCGGGTAAGTGGGTCTGCGCGCCGTCGTCGGTCTGCAGGACTAGCACGTACGTGCCCGGGTCACTAAGCCGAAAGTCACCGTCCTCAGCAGCCTGGCCGAGGCGAAGCCGTTGATGCAAGTCAACGGCAATGCCGCTAGGAGCAATTGCTTGGAATCGCGTGATCCTTCGAAGCGGGATCGGTGAGCGCTGCCGGAACGGCCCGTGACCCACCTGCAGCGTCATCGAATCGAGCACGTCCGGGTCTATCCAGTATTCGCTCGGTTGCAGCCAGAAGTCATGTGCCTCGATAAACGACGCTCGAGAACACACAAGAAGTCCAAGGAGCAAAGCAAATTTATGGCGCAAGATAGCTCACTCCAAGTGATCCGGCAGGTAACCGGGAGTCACGGGTAGCAACTGGAGCGTGGCTGCCAGAGCTGCTATTGCGATTACCCAACTTGACGCCACCTTCACGGGAATTGACGCGTGCCGAGCAACGAGTAAGGATGCGGGCAAGAATATTGACACGCACGGCAGCGCTTTCAGTAGGTCAAATCGCGATCCGGACACGGAGACCACGGCAGCTGCCCAGACGCCAACGTTGACAGAAAAAGCGACTGCCGCCCAAAGCGGGAGTCCGCGGTTAAGATGCACGCTCGCCGCCGTTGCGATCACACTGATCCAGCAACCTGCAAATACCGCATCAGCGAGTCCTGGCGGCGCGTGTATCAAAGTGAATGCTGCTAAGGTCAACAAAAGCGCGAGCACGCTGGGTAGCCAAGCCCTCCGAGGGGTGAACCCGAGTGCAAGGCCGAGTGCTACGAAAAGCAGAGCCGGCGGTAGCACTCCGCCCCTCATATGCCAATCGCTCGATAGAGGAGCCCAATGCCCACCGTTGCGATGACCGCACCCATGCTACGCGTGGCCACAACACCATTGGGCAGGTCGTTGAGGAAACCAAGGCAGATCCCTGCAACATGCAAGAGGCCTGTGGCCAGAACAAAACCTGCGCTGTAGCTGACGGGGTCGGCTGCCGAAGGGAGTTCCTTGCCGTGCGCGTACCCGTGAAATACCGCGAACACCGCGACAATGATCGAGGCAGCCCATACCGGTGCTCTCACCGACAATGCGATGCAGCCGCCCAGTACTACGACGGACAACGCGATCCCGAGCTCAACGGGAGGCAGCGGCACCACGAACATTCCCAAAATGGCCCCCACGACCATCATCGCGGGAAAGACCACGGGCAACGCATAAATCAGTGGCCGACCCAGAAATGCCCCCCAAAGACCCACCGAAATCATCGCCAGTAGATGATCGATTCCGCTGAAGGGGTGTCTGAAGCCGGATACAAATCCGCCGGGCAAGCCCGTACCCATGTGCGCCGCCGCCGGATTGGACAGGAGCAAAGCAAACCCGGCCGCCCCAAATATCCAGCCGCCACGAACCCAGCGCGCATCGGACCGCGTGGAACACGCTCCGAGGAACCCTCGCTCCATGGCCGCTAGTGATTCACGCCATTCGGGTCTGGCGCCGCAAGGAATGGGAACACAGTCGCAGACGGTGGATGTTCGTCCTGGCGCAGACCGTCGGTGATGCCCGTGGTGGTGCCGGCGATCAAAAGCGATCGCCAAACGTTGGCTGTGTCATAGGTGGGCGAGCGGCCACCGCAGTCGTGACTAAACTCCTTGCGACCGCGGAGGTTCGCGAGTTCAACGGCGAAAAACTGTGTGCAGACACTCGAAGTGCTGTCTACCCAAAGTCGGTCCTCCGCAAACAATTTGGCGAGTGTCAGATAGCGCGACGGCGATTCTTCCGGTCCGGCGAGCAGTTGATTCCCACATTTACCGTCCAGTGAGTCCTGAAAGGCGAGCGTCTTCTGAAAATCCGCGATGAACTGGACGGACGTCGTTGGGAGCGCCGCATTGAATTCTTTGCGCCGGACTCCGCTCGCATCGTCGGTTGAGAAAGGAGAATCCCCGAGCAACGTATTTTTCACAAAAGGTAGCCCCATGCGGTCGAGCGGTTTACCGGCTATGGAAGTTGTACCCCATACTGCCAGCAGCTTGCCGCCCTTTGAGACAGCGTCCAAGTCGACGGAGATCACAATTGCCGACGCGGTCCACTTGTAGAGCAGACTTTGTGCCGGCCCTCGGTCTGTGTGACCCATCTGATCACGTATTGTCTTCGCCGTCGCCTCATTGAAATGTCCGCAACCGGCCGCGTCAACCGGGACGCCGTTCTTGAGGGCAGCGCTTGCCGCCGCATAGGCACCTAAAAGCCCCTTGAGGTTGTTATAGAAAGGGTCATCTCGCAGAGCGGCGTAAACTCGAAATCGGTGATTTCGTCCCTCGAGGCCTGATGGGTCGGTTGGGTCCCCGGATGCAGAATCTTCGTTGCCGACCTTACAGTGAACCGCGTTCGCCGCGGCAAAACGGCACGCAATCGTCGTCGATGCGCTGGTATGGCCGAAAACCCTGCCGCTGTCGACATGAAGCACGTACTGGACCTTATCGGAGAAAGTATGGCCCTGGATCGTCATGGCAAGGTTCAGCTGCCGACCTTCGGTCGATATCCACGCGTACACATCGCCGATATCCGCCTGGGGATTCGCGGCTGTCGCGGGCGAATCGAAATGGTCGGAGGCGCGCGCCACTGCCGCGAAAGCTGTAAAAAGGACCAATGCAACGAGAACCTTAATTTTCAATACCTCCGTGAATCTTCGACTCGAGTCGGGTGATGCTTTAATTACTTTCGCAGACATGTTCATTCCCTCTTTCGAGTGCCCGTTGGATCACCGGCGCGATGACAACAGGGGGCGTTCAGGCCGTTGGACGAAAAATCAGCCGCAGCGCGCTGGGCTGCTGGGGATGCGTCCTCACAGAATGTAGGACGCAGAAGTAATTGACGCCGCCAGACCGTGGGATTGATTCCGACGATCCGACGAAAAGTGCGTGAGAAATGAGCCTGATCGCACATGCCGCACTCTAAGGCGACCTGCGACAAGGATACTCGTGACTTCAACATGAGTTCCTGAGCTCGCAGCATGCGCCGCTTCAAGATGTAGGCAACAGGGGTGTCTCCAAAAGTCTTACGAAAGGCGCGGAAGAAGTAGCTCGTGCTCAGCCGAGCGAGACCGGCGAGGTCCCTCGCTCGGATTGTCGAGTCGAGTTTGCCCTCGATGTAACTTCTCAAACGCCTGGCTTGCCACGGTGCGAGACCGCCCTGCAGATGCGAACGCTCCGCGGTCGCGTCCCCTCTCGGGCTCAGGTCGATTCCGAGCAGTGCCGCCGCTCGCCGAATGCATTTCTGTGTGACTCGACGATCGGTGTTCAGTGCGACAGTCGCGGTTGCCAGAAGGCTCGCCAGTATGTGGCTGCTGTTCAACTGGTCGGGTTCCGAGATGTATTCGTCATTATCAAACGCCCGTAATGTTGCGTCGGACGTTGAAGATTCCTGCTGCGGAAAGATGTCGTTCGAATTCATGATTGCCGGCCTAAGAAACCAGCTGCGCGTCTAACGTGATCTCGGTCTTGAGCACCCTGGAAACCGGGCAATTCTGCTCGGCGTCCCGCGCTAACCGATCGAACGTGTCTTGATCCAGATTCGGTACGCTCGCACGCAACGTCAGCGCGGAGCGACTAATACTGAAGCCTTCATTGTTTTTCTCGAGGTTGACGGCTGCCTCGGTATGGAGTTCCGTGGGAGTGTACCCCGCCGCTTGCAATCGAAAGGCCAATGCCATCGTGAAGCAACCGGCATGTGCGGCGGCGATTAATTCCTCCGGGTTAGTGCCTTTCTCGCCCTCAAATCGGGTGCTGAATGAATACGGCGTGTCGGCAAGCACGCCTGAGTCGGACGAAAGGTTGCCTTTTCCACCACGGCCGGTTCCGCACCAGACCGCTCTTGCCTTGCGAATCACAGAAAGCTCTCCTGTATCAAATGTGGGCCGAACACTATTACCAAACTGCCTGTCAAGAGCGCACCACGAACGCCCTGCACCAGCCGCGGGATGGAACCGAGTGGCCGGCAAAAATACCGCATCCAGCCGCTGCGTCGGATGGCTTACCCTGGTATTGCACACATACGCCACAGCGTTGACCGGGCTTGAATGTCGGATCCGCGTTCGCGGCGACTTTCGATGCATCCGGGACGAATCCAAGCGACTGCGCGACAGGATCAGTCGGATCGAGCGCTGGCAAGTCAGTGGCCCTTGCATCTGCTGCGCCTAGCACTGGAATCACCACGGCGGATGCAAGCGCACACTTTAGAAAGTCACGGCGGACAATGGTGTAAGACATGGGGTGTTCCTCCGAAAGTTTGATGAAGACGATCTATTGCTACGCTAAAAACTTGACCAGCTCGGAGTTGACCTCTTCCGCATGAGTCCACAGCACGCCATGGGGACCACCCTTGAGCTCCACGAATCTCACGTTCTTGATCATCTTCGCCTGTCTTCTGGATGAAACGTCTGGCGGCAGGATGCGATCGGCGTCACCGTGCAGAATGAGCGTCGGTACGGTGTTGCGAGTGATGTCCTGACGGAAGTCCTCAATCCATGAATCGATGCAGGCCAGCGTGCCGACCGCAGACGCGCCGGTGGCCACGTTCCAGTTGGTCTCAAGGACGCGCTCGCTCACGAGCTTGCCTCCGGTGACATCGTAGTTGTAGAAGTTGCGCAGAAACTCCATCAGCGTGGCCGGCCGATCGGCTTTGATGGCTGCCTTAAGACCCTCGAAGACACTTCTGTCCACCCCTTCCGGGTTGTCGGCCGTCTTCACAAGATAGGGACCCAGCGTGCCGATGAGTACGGCCTTGCGTACTCGCTTCGCGCCATACTTGCCGATGTACCGCGTGATTTCGCCCGTGCCCATCGAGAAGCCGACGAGAGAAACATCTGTGAGTTTCAGCGTGCTAATCACAGCATCGAGATCGGCAGCAAAGGTGTCGTAGTTGTAGCCGAGAGCGGGCTTGCTTGAACTGCCGAAACCTCTGCGGTCGTAGGTGATGACGCGATGGCCGGCGGCGAGTAGTGCCGCTGTCTGCTTTTCCCACGACGCGCCGTTCATCGGCCATCCGTGGATGAGGACCACCGGCGATCCGGAGCCATGATCCTCGTAGTAGAGTTCAATGGGCGTTGAGTTTTCCTGGCCAACTTTGACGTAACTACTCATGGGCTCTCTGTTCCTCTCAGAATGTGTTGACAGTGGCGATTCGGTAAGTGTCTCGGCTCGAGACGCGTAGGGCAGCAGCGATGCTGCCATCCCCGCGGCGACGAGCTTGAGCCCATCTCGGCGGCTGATGTGGCCTTCGGCACTGCTCGCTGCAGCCGCTGAAACATCTTTCTCGTTCATGCAAAATTCCGTACGAATCTGTAGTGGTGATTTACCGGCCTTGTCGGGCGTGCAGGCATCTACTGGCTGCGCCGCCCGAACGAGATGCCATAGGCGGCAGAGCGCACGCTCGGCAGCGGGTCGTCGGAGAGCTCGATACCGGGTGTGAGATTCGTGGGCAGGAACAGCACCTTCTTCTCCGCCTGCGCGCTGTTGGGCACCACTTTAGTCAGCGTCAGCACGCCAAGATCGACGACCTTGCGGTCATCCGGCCAAGGTAAGCTCGCATCCTTGGTCTGATCGCCGGGCTCGGCCAATTGCGCCTTCAAGTGAAAAACCAGCGGCTTTTGCGCGATCCGCTTGGCCAGGTCATCGAACAGGTAATCAGGTGACTGCTTGGCGGCCTCCTCGGGCGTAATGTGCATCAACTTTTCCGGCGCTATCACGTAGCGCACTGCCCGCCTTTGACCGCTCTTGCTGACGAAGATGAAAGCGTCAATGCCGTGGTACTCCTCGTCGGCAAAGCTGTCCGGGATCGGGAGCGAACCGATCGCCTTCGGCGCATTCGGATGGCTGCCGAAGAACTGTTCCACTTTATTCGGGTGTGGGGCATCGGGTGGGCTCTCAGTGATCGCCTGCAGCAGATCACGAAAGTCCTCTCCGGTCCCTACCGGGAAGAACTTGAACGAGTTCGTCACCATGTCGGTGTCACCTCCGCCGGCCAGGTGGTATTTGATGGCGATGCCACGGGGCATCGCGGGCGAGCCGTCGGGCACGGTCGGCATCCCACTGCCATCAGAGAATCGCGCGGTCACCGGAATCGGGCTGCCGTTGAATAGCGTTGCGCGGCTGAGCCGCGCAGCTTCGGAAGAGGCTTTGAAGGTGCCTTCCACGACGACGCCTTTCGCATGAAACGCGCGAAACCCCGGATGCACGCCGTCCACCTTGTTCGCCAAATCGACGATTTGTGTCGGCAAGGGTGGGTTGTCTGCGATGGCGGCTGCGGAGGCCAACAGAAGCGATACATACGTTAGGGACCTCACGAGGCGCCTTGCGCTTGAGCGCAGGGCCATTTCTTTCTCCTTGCGAGGATCGCGCTCCCGGCGGACGAACAACGGATGATCGGTGAAAAACAAAACCCCGGTTGCCCCGCTCGAAACTAGTGAGCGATTCATTGATTCTCCTGTCGTCGCGTGATTACACGGTCGCGATTAGGACAGAAGCGCACCGAGTCCACCATTGTGCGATCGTATAGATCGCGCTCACCATTACGAAAAAGACTGCGGATTGTACGGCGCAGTTGCCATTGTCAGCACGATACGGTGATGGAAAACATGGGCAGTAAAACGGGCGATCGCCCAATCTAGATCATCTCCGATGCGAAATGCCCGCTGCCGAAATGAACGATTCATACGATCGTGCAATGGCGCACCTACCGCGCGTATGGCTACATGTGATTTATCCAATCGAGAGCAGAGCAGTCATGAAGGGCCATTTGATCATTTCTTCGCTGGCATTGGTTTGCTTGTGCGTGTGGACGCTCGATCTGTTCGCCGCGGCATCCTCTTCGCCGGACTCGCCCGCCGGCGCTGCGCCTCGCGGGGTCTCTTCTGTTAGTCGCAACGGCGTCTCCATTGGGCCAACAGCACTGGATAGCGAGTTCGATCAACGCGATTTAAGTGCCCTGAATCTATTAGGTATCCGGTACGCCAAAGGACAGGGAGTCAACAGAGATCCCAGGCTAGCGATGAGGTTCTTTCTTCTCTCTGCGCTGAAAGGCTATACGCCCGCGATGGCCAATGTTGGAACTCTTTACGAAACCGGCGCGATAGGACGCCCCAATCAGCATCGTGCCTATGCCTGGGTGCGTACGGCATTGTCATTCGGCGTGCCCGAAAAAGACCATGACGCGACGGTGCTGAAGTTGGGGATGATTGCCGCGCGACTTGGCTCCAACAATATCGGCGCCGCTGAAAGATTGGCTGGTGCAATCGCCACCCGTGTCGTCGAAACCTGCCAATGCTCGCCGGGCGAAGAAACAGAATTGGCGTCTAACGGTTCCCTATGAGCCATCTGTGACATCAGCACCGAGGGCAGCACATGCATTGTTTGACGTCGCTGATCATTATCTTGGGTTTCGTTCTCGTAATTTGTCTTGGGCTGGTCCAAGTCATCTGGGACCTTTCGGAGACAAGCACTCACGCATCACCTCATGTGCTGGCAATGCCACCTAATGGGACCAACGGACCCCAAGATGGACAGCCCAACGCGAGTGAATCGTCGAGAGCCCGGGATTTGAGGGAAACTTTATGATTGCGATTTTCAGTCCGGCCGAGAATTCGCTTGCCGTTGACCGTCGCCGGCTATGGCAATTCACGACAGCTATCTTTGTCGCTATTGGATATCAGTGGGGAGTGCTCGTCCGCATTGCGAGTAGCAAGATTGAACGCCGATTTTCGATATTTGCAGACGTTCCCTACCACGACCGTCTCAGTCGACAACAATGGGAACAGCTATGGCGAGCGGAACCCCAATAGCCGCGGACCCCAATGGCGCGATGTTCATCAGGCAGACTTTTTATACCATCGTCTAATTTATCGGCGTCGGCCAATCTGCTCTCATGGGGTGATGTTAAAGATAATCTCCTGGAGGAATGAGATGGCTGCAAAAGACGAGACGGGCAATGCCAAGCACATGGCGATGTCACATCACCATTGCATACCGCCAGACCCTTATGCCTACTTGCCCCAAGTATTGTCTTTTGCGCTCGACAGTAACGACGCACGGGACGGGGAGCCGTTGGACCCGAAGTTCGCACACTCCTGGTCAGCAGGTAGCAGGGACAGCTCACCGGAGCTGCACTGGTCGGGCTTTCCGAAGGAAACTCGCAGCTTTGTGGTCACGTGTTATGACCCCGATGCCGCGACCGGCAGCGGCTTTTGGCATTGGATGTTGGTCGGGTTGCCGCCCACTACGGTAGCGCTCGCGCGTGGTGCAGGGAACGGCGGCGATCTACCCAAAGGCGCGTTCCACATTCGCAACGATCTCGGAGGCAAGGCATTTCTTGGGCCGGCGCCGCCCAAGGGAGACAGGCCGCACCGCTACGTGTTCGCTGTACATGCACTTGACGTCCCCGCGTTAGACGTGACTGAGGACATGTCGCCGGCCTTTGTAGGCTTCAACATGGGCTACCACACTCTGGCGCGCGCGGTCATGCGTCCGACGTTTGGGCTCTGATGCATGCCGTACGGCACTTGCGTTTGCGCACAGGAGGATCTGATGAAATCGACAACCAACAATACGCAGATACGGCTGGCCCGGCTTACGCCAGCCTATTGGCGAGTTACTTTCGACAATCCACCGCTTAACCTCATGGGTCCGGAGTTCGTACTGCAATTCAGAAAGATTGTCACGGCAATCGAAACTGACGAACAACTCAAGGTTGTGGTCTTTGACAGCGCAGTTGAGGGCTTCTTTCTCAATCACTCCGATTTCCTGGCAAAGCTCGAGGATCTAACGGGCATACCTCCGGGCCCTACAGGCTTGCCGGCGTGGCCGGACATTCTCGTGCGACTAACGCGCACACCGGTCGTGTCGATCGCATTGATACGCGGCAGGGCAACTGGAAACGGAAGTGAAATTGCACTTGCATGCGACATGAGTTTTGCAAGTCGTGAAAAAGCCATTTTGTCACAGTGGGAAGTGGGCGTTGGATTGGTAGCTGGGGGTGGACCCATGGCGCGCCTGCCGCGGCTCATCGGAAGGGGGCGCGCCCTGGAAGTGCTGTTGGGCTCGGACGACATTCGAGGGGACTTGGCTGAGTCGTATGGCTATGTGAACCGCTCGTTACCGGATGCCGAACTCGACGAGTTCGTCGATACGTTCGCGTCACGGATCGCCTTATTCGACAAATTGGCAATCGGCGATACGAAGCGCCTAGTCAACGCCGCCAGTTTGCCCCCTGACGTCGAAGTCGACGCCGGATGGCAGGCGTGTATGGCTTCGATAGCCCGGCCAGCTGCGCAGAAAACAATCAAAGCGCTGATGGCGCTAGGTTTCCACAAGCCGGGCGACCTAGAAGATCGTATAGGCTATCACTTGGGGAAACCGGGCTTATGATCGCCCGCATTCTAAGAACGTCGGAATTCGAGATCTCTGCGCTCGCGCAGAGGATGTTCGCAGCCGTTTCGCCCGCGCGCTCGCGCGGCTTCCGCCGGGTCGCGGCCGGCTTCGCCGCCGGCCTGGCGCTGGGCGCCCTGTCGGCACACGCCGCGCCCAGGCCCTTCCCGGCCGACTTCCGCAGCTCGCAGGTGGTGAACGCCGACGCGACCATCGACGTCCGAGTCGGCGGCCACGGGCCCGCGGTCGTTCTGATCCACGGCTTCGGCGAGACCGGCGACATGTGGTCGCCGATGGCCGCAGAGCTCGCGAAGGATCACACCGTCGTCGTGCCCGACCTGCGCGGCATGGGCCTGTCCTCTCACCCCGCCGGCGGCTACGACAAGTGGACGCAGGCCGGCGACATCCGCGCCGTCCTCAACAAGCTCAGCATCGACCGCGCCGACATCGTGGGCCACGACATCGGCGTGATGGTCGCATATGCCTACGCGGCGCGCTATCGGGACAAGACAAGCCGCCTGGTCGTGATAGATTCGCCGATACCCGGCATCCCGCCGTGGAACCAGATCGTGCGCCTGCCAGCGTTGTGGCACTTCAACTTCGGCGGCCCGGACGCCGAGCGCCTGGTCGCCGGCCGCGAGCGCATCTACCTCGACCGCTTCTGGAACGAGTTCGCCGGCGACCCGTCGAAGATCGACGAAGCGACCCGCCGCCACTACGCCGCGATCTACGCCAGGCCCGGCGCGATGCATTCCGCGTTCGCCCAGTTCCTCGCGATCGGCCAGAAGGACGAGGTCGACAACCTCAAGGCGATGGAGACGAAGCTGGCGATGCCGGTGCTCGCCATCGGCGCGGAGAAGGCCTTCGGCGCCAACGTCGCGGTCGGCATGCGCAACGCAGCGACGAACGTGCAGGAAGTCGTCGTGCCGAACGCCGGCCACTGGCTGATGGAAGAAGCGCCCGCGGCGACGATCGCCGCGGTGCAGGACTTCCTCGCAGCGCACTGAGTCAGGGGCCACTCCTTCGCTCAGGCCACCGCCCCTTTTCGGGAGCTGTCCGTGGCACTCCGCGAACGGGGGCAACTCTAGTCGCTGCCAATGACAACGCCCGCCTTATCGCGCACGTGCACGGCTAGGATGACCGGTGACCATCGGTTTCTGACGCTAAGTGCTGTCCAGAACGTCAGACAGTTTGCGACCTCGCCGGCTTTGTGCGCCGCGACCTTAAATCCCAGCCATCGCCCTTCCCACCGAACACTCCTATCCTGGATACTCCGCAAGTCTCCCAGTTGCGCATTCGCCGCACGAAGGCATTCTTGCCCAGTGTGGCTTTCATGCGTCAGCGGAAGTCGGTGGAAGTGCTTGAAAGTGGTTAAATAGTGGGCCGTGGGCGATTTGGGCTGTTCCTCCGATCTTGATGCGCATAAAACTTAAGTAATTTCAATCGCTTGCGTAGGCCAATGATGGCCGGCATCCTGACTCGCGACAGCGCGCTCCTGATCCTGACGTGGCTTGGCCCCTCTTCCCAAGCGCTTGTTTTGAGAATAGTTGTCCTCCTTATTAATTGATATTATTATGGCTTTAGGATAATTATGTCGATTAATAAAACAACCCCTTCTCCGCTTGCCCTGCGCGAGGGCTTTCATGTCGTGCTGCTCAGAGCTCTGGCAGAGCGACTGCAAGGACGCGATTGGGTTCTGAAAGGTGGAACCAATCTACGCCTTTACTTCGGCAGTATCCGATTCAGCGAAGACATCGATCTGGACGTGGGCAAGGACGTCGCGGGCGCCATGCAACGCGCCATTCCGGCGACGCTGGCTGACGGAGATGTGCAACGGCGTCTGCAAGCCCTCGGCATACTCCAGGCCTCGCTGATCGGCGGACGATCGAGTAAGTCGACCGATACGACACTGCGCTACAAAATTGAGCTGGTCGGACGCGGCGGCATCCGACCGCCGACCAAAATCGACGTGTCTTACCGGGATAGATGCGAGGGAGACGAGCACGCGGTCAGCCCGGCGAATGATTCCGCCGTCCGCGAGTATCTTCGCCCAGATGACCCGCCGCTTCTATTGCCGAGCTACACACGGCCTGCAGCCATCCGTCAGAAGATCAATGCCCTTGCCTCGCGCGCGCACGTGCAGGCCCGTGATGTATTCGATCTGTTTGTTCTTGGAGATGGAACGCTCAGAGGTATCGACACTGGTTTCCTAAGACGCTGGCTAGACGATGCCACGCTACGCAACGCGCGCGGCCGAGCGCTCGAAATATCCCACGCCGAGTATTCAGACACGGTTCTGGCCTACCTGGATCCAGCGCAACGCGAGCAGTTGCAGGGCGAGGACACCTGGATCGCGCGTCAATTGTTTGTCGGCGATCTCATCGACCAGATCCTCGCCGTACCACCGGAAACAATCACATGAACGCCGTAGATACCGCTGTCTTCGGCGAACTGACACATCATCAACCCGTATTCACTACGGCCGACGTCATCAAAACCACTGGAGGTTCGCCCGTCTGGGCGACCCAATCACTTTCGGCTTTGGCAAAGGAAGGGCTGATTGCCAAAGTTCGACGTGGACTTTGGGCATTGCCCGGCCATGCTGACTTCTCACCCTACGCCATCATTCCACAATTGCTGCGCGCCACAAAAGGAGAAAAGACCGACGTTCGCGGTTATGTATCGCTACTCTCCGCCCTTAATCTTCACGGCATGATCGACCAAGCGCCGCACGTGATTCAAATCGTGGCGGAACGTATACGTCCCACCGTACGAACCCCTTTTGGGACATATCAGTTCCACCGACTCGACCCCGCACTCATTGGCGGCTACGGTCCGTATCGAAACACCGGCAACTTCGACATCGCGACCCCTGCTAAAGCTCTATTCGACGCGCTGTATTTATCGACCCGACGCGGCCGGCGGCTCCGACATTTCCCCGAGCTGAGTTGGCCAGCGAACTTCTCTCGTCGCGAATTACGCGAGTGGATCGCAAAGATCGACGATAGCAAGCTACGGGTGGCAGTCACCGAACGGTGGGATGTCTTGCGGCACAAGTCGCAGCCATGAGCAGCAAAGAAATCTATGTGAGCACCGACGTTGAGGCCGACGGGCCGATCCCCGGCCCGAACTCGATGTTGAGTTTTGGCTCGGCGGCGTATACAGGCGGAAAGGAATTGATAGGCACATTCAGCGCGAACCTTGAAACGCTGCCGGGCGCAACGGCCGATCCCAAGACGGCAGAGTGGTGGGCCCAACAGCCCGAGGCCTGGGCCGCGTGCCGGCAAGAACTGGAAATGCCTGAAACGGCCATGCGCCGCTACGTCCTCTGGCTCAAAGCCCTTCCCGGAAAGCCAGTATTCGTCGGCTACCCAGCCGGATTCGATTTCCTATTCGTTTACTGGTACCTGATTCGCTTCGCCGGCGAAAGCCCCTTCAGCTTCTCCGCCCTCGATATCAAAACCTACGCAATGGCTTTGCTGAAAAAGGACTATCGCAAAAGCACTAAAGGCGGCATGCCCAAACATTGGTTCGACTCGCATGCCCATACCCACGTCGCCCTCGACGACGCCATCGAACAGGGTGCGCTGTTCTGCAATATGCTTGTTGAGAATCTCGGCAAGTCCTAGTGCGAACCGGCGTTGAACATTGACCAGGGATTTCGCAGGCCGCGCCCATCGAAACAAGGAGTTGCGGCGCCGATCGGTATCGAACCGGCTTGCCGATTCACACCTGCATGCCCGCTTTACTGTTGGAGCCGGCAACTTTGACGATATGCGCCAATCGTTTCGCTTGTTCGTCGATGCGTGCGCGCCCGAACTTAATCTTCAGTCCTTCCCTGTGCCAACCGGAGCCGAGCTCCGCGTCTCAGGAAGCGATTTGACTCACTAACTGCCACGAGGGTTATTTCAACATGCCGACTGCATATCTAGAGAACACCTGGTACCTCATTGCCTGGTCAGACGAAATTGGGACCGATACTCTGCTGGGGCGCACGCTCCTCGATCAACCGATCGTCATGTTCCGCACGAGCGATGGCGTCGCGGCCGCGATTGCGGACATGTGCCCGCACCGCTTCGCTCCGCTCAGCATGGGAAAGAAGGTGGGAGACGCCGTACGGTGTGCATATCATGGACTGGAATTTGATCGCACAGGGTCATGCGTCCGTAATCCCCATGGTGTTAACGGACATATTCCGCGCGCAGCGCATGTACGTAGCTATCCAGTCGTCGAGCGATATGAGGGCGTCTGGGTCTGGATGGGCGAAGGCGCTCGCGCCGATTCGAGTCTCATTCCGAATCTGGAAGAGGAGTTAGTTGCCGCCGAAGGAAGAGTTGTCCAGCGGCAATATATTCACGTAGGAGCGAATTACGAACTGATGTCGGACAACATCATGGACCTCAGTCACATCGAATACTTGCACGCAGGAAGCCTTGGCACGCCGGCGGTCGGCAAGGGTGAAATCGTCGTCGAGCGCGATGGCGACACCGTGTGGTGTAGGCGGCGCATTCCCAATGACGTGTTGACTCCGGCGCTGGCAATGTTTTTAGGAGCCCCCGGAGAGGTTGTGGATCGGTATCTTGATGCGCAGTGGGTCGCTCCTTGCGTCAACAAAATGGATATCTACTTCACCTCACCGGGGTTACCCAAAAAAACCGGTTTGCGAATGCCAGGTGTCCATATCTTTACGCCGGAGACATCCGCCAGCACTCACTACTTCCTTGCCGGCAGCTACCCCAAGTCGGACAAGCCGCCAGTCATGCCTGAGAACTACAAAGATTCGATAAGAGAAGAAGACAAGCCCATGCTGGAGGCCATTCAGCGGAGGATGAAGGACCGTGATTTCTGGTCGATGAAGCCATTATTGTTGACAGTAGACGGCGCGGCAGTGCTTAGTCGCCGAATTCTTCTGCAGATGATCGCTACTGAAGAACAGCATCGGCCGAGCCCGGTACCCAGCCACGCCGACACCGGAAACGCGGGCTAATCGGTAGTGCCGAGAAGTCGGTAGGTAACCCTCGTGGAGATCAACGCCCGGCCAAGACGCCTAGGTCCAACGAGGGAGGTACTGCCGCCGTTCTATCACGGACAACGCCAGCGAGTGGGTCAGCAATCGTCCATCGGCCAAGTTGACGCACGGTTACTGTAGGAAACGTCTCGTGCCTCGGGGCAACACCCTTGAACTTGGACCGTTGTAAATATGACTGGCGATGTGGGCGGCCGCTGACGCGAAACCTGCGAACCTACTAAAAACAGAGGCCGACCAATCGCAACTTAGTTTTTCTCGATGCGTTCAAACGAACTGATGGTAAGCGTCCGGCCTGGGCCGTCTAGATTTTGATTTTACTGTGGAGCCAAGCTCGCGCGCGGCGATTTTGCCGCGAGACGGAGATTGGTTATGGAAGGTCAAGGCGGGAAGGACGGAACGGCGCAGAAGAAGCGGATCAAGCGGGGTCGATGGACCCCGGCGCAACGCCAGGAGATCGTCGCCGCCAGTCACGTCGCCGGGGCATCGATCAACGAGGTGGCCGAGCGATTTGGCATTCGGCCAAACCTCTTGACGGCGTGGCGCCGACGGGACGCGGGGAAGCTCGCGACTGCGAAGCCCACGAGGAAGCGGGCGCGATTCGCGGCCGTGCGGATCAAGGCGATGGCGATGGACGGTACGATCGAGATCGATCAGGCGAGTGGCTTGGTGCGAGTGCGCGGGGTCGTCGATGCCGGGATGCTCCGCGAGGTGTTGGCAGCGACTCGATGATCGGATTACCCAACGGTGCACGGGTATGGCTCGCATGCGGTCTGACCGATTTGCGCAATGGGTTCGATGGCCTTGCGGGACTCGTGCAGACCAAGCTCGCCGAAGATCCGTTTTCGGGCCAGCTCTTTGTGTTTCGCGGTCGGCGCGGGGATCGCGTGAAGGTCCTTTGGTGGGATGGCGATGGGTTGTGTCTCTTCGCGAAGCGTCTCGAGCGCGGTCGATTCGTCTGGCCGCAGGCGACCAGCGGCACGGTGCATCTGACGGCGGCGCAGTTATCGATGCTACTCGAGGGGATCGACTGGCGGAGGCCGCGAAGGACGCACACACCAGAGTTTGCAGTGTGATAAAAGCCTTATTTTATAGGCATTTTATTGTGCATCGAGCACCTCGATCAGGTATGATCATCGCTCATGGAAGGGACGAGCGATTTGCCCGATGATGTGGAGATCTTAAAGCAGATCGTCCTCGAGCAGCGCGCCCGGCTCCTCTCCAACAAGCTGCAGATCGAACAACTCAAGCTCGAGCTCTCGAAGCTGCGACGCATGCAGTTCGGTCGCTCCTCAGAACAGCTCGACGCGAAGATCGCGCAGCTCGAGCTCACCCTAGAAGAGCTCGAGGCTCGCGAGGCGGCATTGCCGCCCACGGTGAGTGCCGCGCTTCCTGAGCGGGTCAAGCCGGTGCGTCGGCCGTTACCGGAGAGCTTGCCCCGCGAGACTATTGTGCATTCGAGCGAGCCTCAATGCCCCGAGTGCGCCGCCGAGATGCGGGTATTGGGTGAGGACGTCGCCGAGATGCTCGAGTACGTGCCGAGTCACTTCAAGGTGATCCGCCATGTCCGGCCGAAGCTCTCATGCCCGAAGTGTCAGAAGATCGTCCAGGCCGAGGCGCCCTCACGGCCGATCGCACGGGGCCTCGCAGGCCCAGGGCTCCTCGCCCATGTCCTCGTATCGAAGTACTGCGATCACTTGCCGCTGTACCGGCAGAGCCAGATTTATCTGCGAGATGGGATCGATCTCGATCGCTCGACGCTTGCCGACTGGGTAGGGTCGGCGAGCGAGCTCCTCGATCCCCTCGTGACCGCGATCAGGGATTACGTCTTCAAGGCCCACAAGATCCATGGCGACGATACCCCGGTGCCGGTGCTTTGTCCTGGCAGAGGGACGACGCGGCAGGGGCGCCTGTGGAGCTACGTGCGCGATGATCGACCGGCGGGCGGCACCGATCCGCCAGCCGCTTGGTTCGCCTACTCCCCGGATCGCAAAGGCGAGCATCCGCGCGGGCATTTGCGGGACTTCATCGGCATCCTGCAGGCTGATGGTTACGCAGGTTTTGATCGTCTCTACAACGACCAGGACCCTAATCACCCGATCAAAGAGGCAGCCTGTTGGGCGCACTCGCGCAGAAAGTTCTACGATATCCAGGTGGCCACCGACTCACCCATTGCCAGCGAAGCGCTCACCCGCATCGGTGAACTCTACGGCATCGAGGCAGAGATCCGCGGACAATCTCCCGAGATACGCCGACAGATCCGCCGGGCACGTGCCGGACCGAAGCTCACCGAACTCCACCAGTGGCTCATCGCTACGGTGAAAAAACTATCGAAGAAGTCAGACCTCGCCGGCGCCATCCATTACGCGCTCGCGCGCTGGAAGGCGCTCACCCGATATTGTGATGATGGCGGCATCGAGATCGACAACAATGCCGCGGAACGGGCGCTGCGCGCGGTTGCCTTGGGTAGGAAAAATTATCTCTTCGCCGGCGCCGATTGTGGCGGGGAGCGTGCCGCGGCGATCTATAGCCTGATCGGTACGGCCAAACTCAATGAGCTCGATCCGGAAGCCTATCTGCGATACGTGCTCCAGCGCATCGCAGAACATCCGATTAATCGGATCGAAGCTTTACTTCCATGGAGTGTGGCTCCGATTCTTCGCACCTTACCACTAGCCGCCTGAGATATGCGCCCGCATCCAAGGTTGTTCTCGATCCGCACTCTTTCATGGGTTGTCTTTGCGGGATGCTTGGTCATTTTGCTCAGCTTGACTCCTCCTGGCCGATTCGCAGTCGGGTTAATACATCCCTGCATCGATTCAACCAAGCAAGTGCTACACGACAGCTCTGGAATCGACTTTACCGTCGTCGAAACCTCGTGCGACACGCTTGGCAACGATGTATCTCACAATGTATTCGCTTCAACGAGTGGAAATCCGAGCCGCACGCTCCTATTCAAGTACGGTCCCGACGAACGAAGCCCGCTACCGCAGATCGTAGTCGTCGGGAAAACGATCCTCATCTCGATTGATTCGGTCGCAGATCTAGTGAAGCAGACGGACCGGTACGATTGTTGCGCGTCAATCAGGATGGCAAGCGCGACAATCAGGATGGCAAATTTTTGATGGGACTGTTTTCGAGGATTTTGGCTCGGAATTGACCCGTTAAGAGGCGATTTTGGCCCTATTTGGGGGTCCAGCTCGTCGGTGATCGAGGCCGATGGGGTATTGAGGAGGTGTTCCAAGTGACGGAGTACCTGCCTTATGCCCGGTCGACACATCAACGATCACCAGATGAGGCTGTACATGAAATCCAGATTGACTGTGAAGAAGCCGGCGGCGGCCGCGCAAGCGGCGATCAGCTTGAGAACCGCGTATCGCATCGAGAACGATCCCCGATTGCCCTCCCAAACGCCGGCGCCCCGAGGCCGGCGCCGACCGGATCCGCTGATTGCGATTTTTGACGCCGAGATCGTGCCGATGCTCGAGGCGGCACCGGGGTTGAGGCCGATCGCGATCTTCGAAGAGATGCAACGGCGGCATCCGGAACTGCCCGAGGGAGTGCGTCGGACGATGGAACGTCGCATCCGGCAGTGGCGTGCCCTGAACGGCAAAGACCGGGACGTCATCTTCCGTCAAGTGCAGGAACCCGGGCGCATGGGGCTATCGGATTTTACCGAGATGGGGGATCTTGCGGTGCGCGTCGCCGGCGCCGACCTGGATCACCGGCTGTACCACTTCCGGTTGGCGTGTTCAGGCTTTGAGCACGTGCATGTCATCCTGGGCGGCGAGAGCTACGTGGCGCTCGCGGAAGGGCTGCAGAATGCGCTGTGGGCGCTCGGCGGCGCGCCGCTCGAGCATCGCAGCGATAGTCTGTCGGCTGCGTTCCGTAATCTCGACCACGAGGCCCGCGAGGACCTCACCAGCCGGTACGATGCTCTGTGCAACCACTACGGTATGGAACCGACACGCAACAACCGCGGTGTCGCGCACGAGAACGGCGGGATCGAGAGTCCCCACGGTCACCTGAAGAACTCGATCCGGGATGCGTTGCTGATGCGCGGCACGATCGACTTCGATGACCTGGCTGCGTATCGATCGTTCCTCGACGAAATCGTCGGTCGTAAAAATGCCCGCAACCGGCAACGCATCGACGCCGAACGCGCCGTATTACAGCCGCTGCCGGACAACCGCACCGCCGACTACGAGCAAGAGCTGGTCTACGTGAGCACTTCGGGCGGCTTCGTCCTGCGCAAGGTATTTTATACGGTACCCTCGCGGCTGATCCGCCACCGTCCCCGCGCTCACCTGTTTGACGATCGCGTGGAGTTGTTCGTCGGCGGCACGCGCGTGCTCACTCTCGTGCGCGGCCGGCCGGGCCGCGACGGCAAGCACGGTCACGTGATCGATTACCGGCACGTGATCCATGCGCTGCGGCGCAAACCGATGGCGCTGCTGAACCTCGTATATCGAGATCAGCTGTGGCCCCGCGACGCCTACCGACACATGTTTGACCACCTCTGCGAGCGGTTGTCCGAGCGAGCCGCGTGCAAGCTGATGGTCGAGCTGCTCAGTATGGCGCATGAACGCGCCTGCGAAGCGCAACTCGCAGCCCTGCTGACCGATGATTTGGCCGCGGACCGGCTGCCGGATCTGAAAGTGCTGCGAGAACGCTTTGCGCCCGATCTGGCGAGCTTGCCGGAGGTGTCCGTGCATCTGACACCGTTGACCGTCTACGAGGCACTGAACGACTCGTACATCGGAGAAGCGGCATGAGCGCGACCATCGACGCCTCACGTCTGACGCTGCTCCTGAACGAACTGCGGCTGCCGGCCATCAAACACTTGTGGCAGCAGTTTGCCGAGCGCTCCGACAAAGAAGGCTGGCCGGCGGCTCGCTTCCTGATGGCCCTTGCCGAACATGAGGTGGCTGAGCGCGATCGACGGCGTATCGAACGTCATCTCGGTGATGCGAAGCTGCCGGCAGATAAAATACTCGACAACTTCGACTTTACCGCCGTGCCGATGATCTCCAAGGCCCAGGTCTCGGCACTGTGCGCTGGCGACGGCTGGCTCGACAAGGGGCTAACTTGCTGCTGTTCGGGCCGCCCGGCGGCGGCAAGTCGCATCTGGCCGCAGCGATCGGGCTCTCACTCGTTGAGAAAGGTTGGAGGGTGTTCTACACCCGAACCTCCGATCTTGTGCAACGTCTGCAGATCGCACGCCGCGAGTTCGCCCTGGAGGCAGCCATCCAGCGCCTGGATCGGTACCACTTGCTGATCCTGGACGATCTTGTCTACGTCACCAAAGATCAAGCGGAAACCTCCGTGCTGTTCGAACTGATCAGCGCACGCTACGAACGCCGCTCCGTTCTCATAACGGCAAACCAGCCCTTCGGAGAATGGGGAAAGGTCTTCCAAGATCCCGCCATGACTCTCGCTGCGGTCGATCGCCTCGTCCATCACGCTACGATCTTCGAGATGAATGTGGAAAGCTACCGACGACGGACTGCGCTTGCTCGGAAGAAACCCGGAATCGGAAGGACAGCTCAGTACGCGACAACCAAGAACGTTGAATCAATAACGCCCAGCGACAATCAGACCGAGACGTAGAGCTTGCCAGCGACAATCATCAGCGGCATGATCCAGATGCCGCGTGATCCTTTGCCATCTTGAATGACGCGCACCTGCCAACTTGATTGACGCGCAATAACGATACCTACGCAATTCAGTACCGCATAAAACATGTTGAATTTCCCTCAGCTCCCGCGCCGCGCAGATCAGGAGATCCCACGACGTGATCGAATCACTCCGTCAATGCGGTCATGGCCGGACGCTTACCTATAAACGAAAAAACCCTCACCAGCTTTCACCGGTGAGGGTTCATTTTCATCAAATTAAGAGCCTGGCAGTGACCTACTTTCACATCGACAAAGTCGACACTAGCATCGGCGCAGAGCGTTTTCACTTCCGAGTTCGAAAAGGGATCGGGTGGTTCCCACTCGCTATGGCCGCCAGGCAAACCGGTTGCAAAGGGGCCGAGTCATGGCTCAGCCCCTTCACGAATTCGTACAATTTGTTTCGACGCTTCGTCGCATTCAAGTCATCAATTGATACCCACACACGATTCGACGTTAGGCAAATCGCTTGGGTGTTATATGGTCAAGCCTCACGGGCAATTAGTACTGGTTAGCTAAACGCATTACTGCGCGTACACACCCAGCCTATCAACGTCGTAGTCTTCGACGGCCCTTTAGAGACCTTAAAGGTCTAGGGAGATCTAATCTTGGGGGGGGCTTCCCGCTTAGATGCTTTCAGCGGTTATCCCGTCCGTATATAGCTACCCGGCAGTGCCACTGGCGTGACAACCGGAACACCAGAGATACGTTCACTCCGGTCCTCTCGTACTAGGAGCAACTCACCCTCAAATCTCCAACGGCTACGGAAGATAGGGACCGAACTGTCTCACGACGTTCTGAACCCAGCTCGCGTACCACTTTAAATGGCGAACAGCCATACCCTTGGGACCTGCTACAGCCCCAGGATGTGATGAGCCGACATCGAGGTGCCAAACTCCTCCGTCGATGTGGACTCTTGGGAGGAATAAGCCTGTTATCCCCGGAGTACCTTTTATCCGTTGAGCG